>Ga0187854_10000008_pt1 | contig 324010 bp, 414 predicted proteins | sample June2016WEW_6_15_FD_132445 | JGI IMG/M metagenome (GOLD analysis project Ga0187854, IMG submission 132445) | Peatland microbial communities from SPRUCE experiment site at the Marcell Experimental Forest, Minnesota, USA - June2016WEW_6_150 | ecosystem: Environmental > Terrestrial > Soil >... | reverse complement strand
TGCTTATCTTTTAGCAACAAATGGAACACTTATTTCAAATGCTATTTTAAATAATGGAACGTATAATGCATGGGCAAATCTAATGAATGGAACAATGGTTAACTTTACAATTCTTAACAATGGGAGTTATAGTAATATTGCAGATAGGAATAATACCTTTGCACAATTATCTGGAGCAACATTTACAGGAGCTGTTTCATTGACAAATACAACAATAAATTATGTCTTGAATATGACAAGTGCAGGACCGACAAGTCTTCCAAACAATGGAACAGCAGGATTTTGTTTGGGAAATGGAAGCATAGCGAGAAATGATTCAGGAGTCTGGGGCTGTCAGGCATCAAGTTTGACTTGGAAATTGATATTTTAAAATGAAAAAAAAAACTTATTTTGTAATTATATTATTCTTAAGCATAATTTCAATTAATTTAATTTCTGCAGTAACTTTAAATTCTGGAACAATATCCTCTGCTGGATTAAATTCCACAATAAAAATTACTTTTTCTTTAACTTTTGATTTATTAAATGTATCAAATAATTCAATAACTTTTTATAATTTAAGTTATGTTCATCCATCAAGTTGTGGGCAATCTTCGTTTTATAGTGTTTATAACTATACTAATTCAAATCAGAATACCACAATAGATAATGTATTACCAAGCATTTCTTGTGTTACAGCAGCAACTAATTCTACTAACAACCAGATGGGTCCTTCTCCTTCATCTTCTCCAGCAATATCAACCCAATCTAATTGGCAAGTAACATTAACTCCAGGAAGCGTTTCTGTATTAAATTTTTCTAATCCTATCCTTGGTTTTAGTTCTTCTCTTAGTTTAAGTGAAATGGACATAAATGTAAATCAGACAGAAAATACGAATGTTTTTGTAACCCAATATTATAATACTCCTACCGGAATTCCTACTGAAAACTCAGGACAAGTTTATCAATATTTGCAAATAAGTCTTAGCAATTCTACAAATGTACAGCAAGCAAATTTGATTTTTAAAGTGAATAAATCATGGATTTCTAGTAATAATTTAAATCAAAATAATATTTCTATTTACAAGTTAGACAACTCAACAAATAATCAATGGATGATACTTCCAACTACTTATAATGGAGCCGATGCTAACTTTTATTATTATCAAACAAGTGTTAATTCATTTAGCTATTTTGCTATTATTGTATTACCACAACAGGCAGCAAATTCAGGCAATACTATTCCAAATGGTACTCAGCAGCAGTCTCCTGTAACAACACAAAAGGAGAATTTAGAATTGGTTTTGATTTTAATATTAGTTGTTATTCTGATTGCAATATTTATTGGAAAGAGAAGAAAGAAGAAATAAGGTTATAACCACAACTTGTAACACTAAATTATGAAGTCCAAACTTTTCTCTTGTTCTCAAAGTGGGCATTTGTAATATTGTGTAACTACTGTAATTTTTATAAATATACTAAACATAGATTATGTATGAATTCAGAAAAGAGAGTAAAGGTCTTGTTAATAACTCTTTTTATTAGTCTGGTTTTTATTATTCTTCTTATCTATTTTTACACAAGTATTCAAAAACAGCACATAGTTAAAAGTTTGGTAAATGAGAGCTATTGTTCTCTTTATAATAATGATACTGTTTTGTCATTTGAAATTGATGATATAAGTTTTTCCCGATATGACTTACCTATCTTAGAGAATGCATTATTTTTGGCAAAAAAATATGGAATTACCTTTGACTTAGGTGTAATTGCTAACCAATTTAATGAAACTATGGATAATAATGTCTTTAATCTTTATCAAGACAATCAAAATTATTTTGAAGTTGTTGCACATGGATTTAATCATAAATTAGATCAGTCTATTATTGATGAATATCCTAACAACAATGTTTATGGCGAATTTTATGTTTTTTCAGCAGATACTTCAGTTCCATCAGACATTCAAGAATATCATATCAAAAATATGAAGCAGATATTTGAAGAATATAATCTTACAACTGCCACTCAAATATTTACAGTTCCTTATCATACAGGAGATTTTAACACTATTTCATTAGCTGCTAAATATGGGTATAAACTAATTATACAAAAAATAACTACACCTCAGACTTTTTCAGAAATATATTTTGGAAATATTACTAATTCCCAAGATTATATTGATATTCCTCAACAATTTAATAAAATTAATCAGAGTCAGATAGTAAGTTATACTGATCGAGTGAATGAAGCTATAAAAGAGGGTCAAAAAAGAATAGATATTACTTTGCATACTATTAATTTTGGTAACTTAACAGATATTAATTCATTTTTCAACCAATCATTGACAACTATTAAAGAAAATAACCCAAAGGTAAGATTTGATTTTCTTTCAGACAGGTTTAGATGCTGATAATATACATTTACATACAATAATCCTTATAAATAAAAAATTGTAAATTTATCTATGGGAATTTTAGGATTTGGGAAAAAGAAAGTAAATCTTGAACAGATGGCAAAGGATGCAATTATAGAAAGAAAAATAACTCTTGTTGAAAATCCTCCTGATGGAGATTACATCGAGGTAACTATAAAAGGTACTGGGACCTCTGAATCAGATTACAAAGGAGCATTAGAACACTTTTCAGCTAATCTTTTGAGACTTTCTCCAGCATTAATACTCTCCTCTTCAATAAGAGATGGCACAGAAATATTATATGCAAGTATAAGCAAACCAAGAGTCAAAGCGATTTATGCTACAGGGTATGTTCCCAGAAATCCTTCAGCAGCCTGATTTTCCTTCTATTTTTCTCAACCAAAATATTTAAAAAACTTGTAGAGGGTATATCTGCATATCTAAGGAGGTTTAGATGAAACACAAACACAAAAAAGACGAGAAAGAGGGAGAAGATAAGGAAAAAGAAGATGACATGGATGAAATTGTTTCTGATGAAAACGAAGATGAAGATTCCCTTGGACTTGATGATGCTGAAGACTCAGACTACTAAATCCTGAATCTTTTCTTTTAACCTTTTTATTTTATAATCCTAAAATTTATATATAACAATTCTTTTTAACTAAAAATGGGGTGGAAAGCTGTTCTTAGCTATTTGATTGGACTTCTTTTAATTGCGCTTCTTGTTTTTTACTTGATAGTGCCATTAAACAATATAGACTTTGGCTCATGGTCATCATCCGGAAACAGCAATTTCAGCATTAACAGCTCAGTCAATACAAGCATGCAATTTTATCCCAATCTCAGGTATTCTTACACAAATATTTCATACAGAATAATAAACTGCTCAATAAAAAGAATAGATGACATGAATACAGCTTTTGCAGCAATCCAAAATGTTACATCTCTGCAATTTTATCCTGTTGCAAACAATGAGCAGATTTCTGTTGCATGTGATTATGGAGCGCAGATTGCAGAAGGACAGCCAGGATATTTCATTGCAGGAGAAGGAGGGCCGACAAATATCACTGAATCTGGCATGTTTAATGTCATAAATCACGGAAGCATTTTGCTTTTGAAGGATTCAAATTGCCCTCAGCCAAATATTGCAATACACGAGCTGCTCCATGCTCTTGGCTTCAACCATTCTGCAAATCCAAACAACGTGATGTATCCTGTAAGTTCATGCTCTCAAACAATAGGACAGGACATTCCAGACACATTAAACCAGCTTTACACATATCCTAGTCTGCCAGACCTTGCATTTGAAAATATTTCTGCTGTAATGAACGGCCCCTATCTTAATATGAACTTCACTGTAAAAAATAATGGATTAATTGATGCGCCTGCAGCAACAGTTGATGTTTATGCAGACAATAATCATGTTTACAACATACAATTGAATCCCCTAAGTATAGGGGAAGGGAGACGAATCTTTGTAACTAGCGTTTTTGTTCTTCAGAAAAATGTAAATCAGTTGAAATTTGTTATAAATTCGGATTTTGAAGAATTGGACAAAAGCAACAATGAAGCGACACTAAATTATAATAATAGCAATTAAAGGGTTTCGTCGAGTTCTAAATCATCTATCTCTTCATCAAATTCTGCTTCTTCATCATCAAATTCTTCAATCTCTTCTTTTTTAGCCATTTTTTCAGCCTCGTTTCCACCTCAATTTTATTGAAATCTTAAGAAGGATTTGCTTTTTAAATATTTCTATAGACGGAGATATAGGTTTTTTCCGTCGATAATTTTGGAGAAAATTTAAAAGATAAGAAAAATCCCTACCCCGCATCGATTAAAAGTAATCGATTCTGTAAGAAAAAGTTGGATTCCCTAAATTTAACTAAAATCAGAAACATCTAGCTCTTCTAATTTCTTACCTTTTGATGCAGTCTGCTCTGCCTTATACTTATATTTTTCCTGTTCTTCTTGGTATATTCTTAATAAAAGAGAAGGAATTAAGTTTAGCATAGCAGGTAAAGAATCATAACGTCCTTCTTCCCTCCCATTTTTAGACATTAGAAAATCCATAAACTTTGCAGTGAATTCTTCTATAGTTCTTGCCTTTAATTTAGGAACATAACTTTGTTTATATTTTTTCCAAGAAAGAAATTTATTAGGAAATTCATAATTCAAAAAAGATATTTCTGTTGGAGAATTTGAGTCTTTTTCAAATTTAAGTTCTATAGCATATTTTATAAAATTATCAATTCTTAAACTAAAACCTTTTTTTGATTTCTTTTTGCCAATTTCTATTCTAGCACTTTCGCCAGATAAGTCTACGGGGTAAAAGGAGTGATAATCATCTTTCAAACCTGAAATTTGGTTTCCTAATAAATAAATATTTCCTATAACTTTGGGAAGTTTTTCACGCATTAAATCCATGTATCTGTATGATTCTTGTTCAAGATTATCTGCAACTGCTTCAGTCTCTAATTTAGTCCTTTCAACTTCGCCAATTACTCTTTCTACATTTCCTACTTCAAGAGATTGAAGTGCCTTTAGTCTTCCCTCTAAATTTTCTGTCATTTTTTATTGTGCCCTTCTAGGATAATCAAATGTTCCATTGCCCCTACCTTTTGCGAACATAGTTTTGTTTCCCCATACAGTATAAACAAGATCTGCTTTTCCATCTCCATCTAGATCCTTAACAGTAAAGTCTCTTATTGCTGCATCTGCGCCACTATTATGATCTCTTAAAACTTCTTTTTTTGGTTCAAAGCTTCCATCTCCTTTATTGCAGGCAACATAAAAAACATAATCTACATGATAAGGTCTGTTATCAAGGTTAGGAAATTCAACTCCTTGTTCATGTTTTCCATTATGCCAGTTATAAAAGTTATCCATTTGTAAAGAAATTATATCTAATTTTCTATTTCCACAAACATCAGCATAAACAGCAGGATATTCTCTTGGTTGATGACATGAAACACTAAGTGCAGACAATCCAGCTAATGCCAATGTTTTTAATGTTTTTGTCATTTTTTATTGTGCGCTTCTTACTTTTGTTAGTATAGCCTTCATATCTTCTCTTTTTCCAGAACAATCAAAAGCAATATCACCTACAAAGACATCAAGTCCGGATGAAGCAAAAAGATTAGCAATATGCTGGGCTTCGCTTGGTTGACAGTTATTTCTCCATCTATATCCCTGCATTATTTGTTCAGCATAATGTATATTTGTAGCAGTTACTAAAGTTGTATAAAAGCTTGGATTGTATTCTTCTAACCTAGCCATTTCTTCGTTTGTCATTTTTTATTGTGTACCTACTTCTTTTACAACCTTTTTTTCTAAACCTAAAACTTTGTATCCTACTGGAAGTTGAAATTCTCCTTTAGCTAATTCTTCTCTTGAATAATCTCCAGAACTAAAAGCATCCATTTGTTTTCCTTCTACAACTTGTTTATGTAAAATTAACTTTGGTTTAGCTCCCCTCACATATTTTATTTCAACGATATGATAAGGAACTTCAACAATTACACTTTTATCATTTCCGTATAATTGTCCAACAACTACAAGTCTATCTACTGGTGAAAAGAATCCTGTTTCAGGGACAAACCTGATTTCACGAACTAAATATCTTTCTTCCCATTTCTTTGATACACGAGATGATAATTCCATATTTTTCCAACAAATTCCATATTTATAAATATTGTGATATTGCTGTCACTTCATAATTAAGAAAATATCCCCCCACCCAGTTTTACCAAAATGGATTCTTTAGGAATTAATAGAGTCCTAAGAGAGTTAAAGAGAAAACTTATTTATAATTTAGCTCATCAAATAAGCTACTAGATTTATAACTATATTTATTATCTAAATCGTCATATTTGTTATCTTGATAAAAATACTGTTTTTTTATAATGCTTTCTAAGTCTATTTTTCTATTCTTTTTTCCTTCACGTAGATAATCTGGAAAGTAATCTATCCTGTTTTCTATTTCTTCTCTGATTCTTCTAGGCCCAACTGAAAAAACACCGCCCTGCCTTAATAAACTAAAAACCCCTTGTAGCATTCCCAAATCAACTTCATTACTTTAATTTCTATTACTTGACTCATAACCAGTATTAAAACCATCTATAAATCTTTTTCTTGTTTCCTGAACCATTATATGTTCTCTACCCAAAAATGGTTTGCCTTGAATTTGTCTTGGACTAATTGGTCCATGTAAAGCGCTTTCTAATATATTCCTTCTCTCTCTTTCTTGTAAATCTCTTATTTCTGACCTTGAGTAATCTCTTGTATCACAAGAAGCATCAAAATCTACTAAACCGACTTTAACTTTATCAGAACCATTGTATAAAACAATGTTTCCTATATGTGCATTTGTCTGCTCAAAATTAGAACTCCAAGTCTGAACATTTCTGTCCATTAATCTTTTTAGTCTTCCTACAACAAAACCAATATCATAATAAAATTTACCCAAAGTTTTGATATATTCTTCTCCTTGTTTTGTAAATTCTCCTATTTCAATTGCACTGTTTCCTTTACCATCTCTGGTTTTTCTTCCCATGTAAAATTTATGTGTCGCTAATCCATCTAAAATTATCATTAATTCATCTAACCTTGTATCACCCTTTATTTCTGTTATTGTTGCAGTTGGTCTGACATTTCTTACTAAAACTGGATATTTCCAAAATCCTCTAACAGACATAGCTGGTTCAATCCCAACACTTTGGAGGACTTGATTAAATTTGTTTGACATTAATTTTTCAAATTGTGCACTAAATCCTTCTTGCCCACCAACAATTCTAAAATGCCCATCACCCATATCTTGTGCAACAGGATTTTCTGGATCTACAGAAACTCCTTTAAGTTTATACCATTTTTTAGTTTCTGGATCTTGAACTAAAGCAGAGCGATAACCACTCCACAGACCAGGGAAAAAACGAGGGGTATATGTATTCATTCCTGGAAATTGAGATACCATTCTTACAATACTGTCTAATTTTTGTTTTATCTCTTTTTGCGGTTTGCTTACCCCCTGGTATTCTACCTCTTGACCGCCAGATTTAAAATGCTCTTCAATTTCTTTAAAATCTGATTCATCTACAATTAACAAATCATCATTTGGATTTCTTCCATTCAAATTTTCAACTTGTCCTTGAGGAACAACCCTAGGAGTTCTTAAAAATTTAGGCAAATCATCTCCTATAACTTTTCCATCTGTTGTTGAAAGAGTATTTGGATCTCTTTTAACTAATAATTCCATTATTTTTCAGAATAAAGATTATTTATAAACTTTATGGCATTGTAATTACTTTACAGTTACATTAAGAAAAATTCCCCCCACCCAGAATCGAACTGGGGATCTATCGGGTTCTGTTTTGAATCTGAACCATTTCGGCTTTTGGGGTTTCATAGTCTTCCGTATGGAATCTCCACCTTAGACATAATCTACAGCCGATCGCTCTAAACCACTGAGCTATGGGGGGCTGAAATTTGTAAACCACTTAGCTTTTTATTTCTTTCTTAGATTAAAAAATCTTCCACGCCGAAACCGTATTAAAAGTAATACAGTTAAGAGGAATTTGGTTTAATGATTGTGGAAATTTCTTGTAATCTATTTAACAAAGTGATATGAGAACAATTAAAGACTGTTCCATTTGGATTTGATATTCTGTCTCTCAATTCACTATCAATAGCTTTACCTGTTTTAGATTCCTTTAAGAATATCAGAGCCAAGCAATCATAATATGTTGAATTGCTTCCCTCCGGTTGGAATTGTGCTATAACATCTGTCCTTTTGTTTCCTGTCAGGTGTTTAAAATTTTGATAAAAAAGGCATGTTGAATGATGTGGACAGTATTGTGCTGACATTAAAATATCATAAATTAGAAGTTTAAAAGAATTATTGTGATTCACAGTGGGACATGGCGTTTAACTCTGAGCTATTGGAAAAAAAGATGAAAACTACCAGAAATTAATAGTACCTTTAACCCCACCACTTACCAATTTTGATTCTAAACTCTTTTTATCTTTTTTATCTGTTACTGGATTTACAATAGAAAACATGCGATTAACTTGCCTCACAAGATATCCTGGAACAATTACATAATTTACTAATCTTATACCTCTAGTTTCATGTACTTGAACAACTAAAACTTCTTTGCCTTTATATTTAACAGGAATTTCTATAAAATCTCTTGTTACATGAACATTACCAAGATCAACTATTTGACCTTCAACCCTTCCTGTAACATTTTCTTCTTCTTCAGTATGGTATCTATGAAAATATTTTTTCATTTTCTTATTTAACTTTATTCCTTTAAAAGAATTATTGTGATTCTTGATAAACCTCAGAATTAGCCCTTTTTATTGCATTCCTTATATCAGAAAATGTTGCTTTTCTATCCATCAAATGAGAATAAGGACCATTCAATGGAAAACCTAACCTTTTTCGGGGATTCAACCAGTGAATGAAATCTCCATCAATTACAAGAGTAAGGTCTCTGTTATCTGCTAATCTTAGATCTTTGACAATATATACATCTCCATCATTAGAGATGAAGGCTCTGTTTAATGCTCTTCCTTTTAGCAGGTAATCTTTTAGATTTTCTAATTTCTCCATAAAATATGGATTTTCTCATAGTTTTTAAGAATTATTGTGATTTAAAGTGGGATAGTGCCTATGACACTGAGCTATGGGGGACAATTAAAAAAGAATAATTTGATTTTTAAGGTTTGTTATAGAAGAAGTTTTAATCTTCACTCATTGCTCTTTGCTCGGAAACGAAGAAAGCCTTGTTTGATTCTATTTCGTGTATGTTTCCTTCCCTGTCAAATACTGCTGTTGCTGTTGGCAATTCAAACCTACCGACAACACCAACCTTTGAGTAAATTATGTATGAAAATATTCTGACTTCTCCAGGATTCATTGCGTCAATATTCCATTCTATTCTTCTGTTTCTTTCATCAACTCTTGTTGGAGCATCCCCACCAAATCTCTCATGAAGCTTTACCATCATAGGAAGTTGGTCAACAATGTTTACTCTTTCAACATGATTTCTTGCTTGTGCAGATATTGAAACCCTGAGTGCAAATTCCCCGCCCTTTGCCCTCACGAATGAAACTCTTTTCCTAAGCACCAAGCTTGTTCCTGTGTATTTTCTCACAAGGAAGACAACCAATACAACAAGCAATACAAGTATGAATGGGAAAAGCCAGTTTGTCTTTACAGTTATTTCAAAAGTTTCTCCAGGATTTATGTTCTTTGTCCACGTGTAGTAAACAACAAGACCTTCTCTCTGAACGATGTCTGGAGTTGGAGTAAAGCTTGTAAATAATCTTGAGATAATATTTTTCTGTATTACTGTCTCAGAGCTTACAACAGTGTTTCCCTGGTTCTGCTTATCAATAACTTCTGTGTTTATCAGGATTCCATAATCCTGCTTTGTTGTTGTAAGAATGTCTTTCTCTCCATATTTTATTACTCCTTCAACATCTGCAGTTTTTCCTATTGCATTTACTTGCGCATTCAATGTGTAAAATCCAGCCATTAAGCTCCTGAAATCAGCCTGATTCAACTGAACAGTGAATGTCTGCTTTTCATAAGGACTTAAAGCAACTGTTTTATCTAGATTAAAGAATGGAGATGAGAAATTAACATCCGCATTTCCAAAATCAAAATTTACAAGATTCTGTATGTATATATCAATAGACTGCGATTGTGGATCAACATTTCCTGAACCGATTTGGAAAGCGTCTTTCATGTCTATTATCTTGAATGTCGCGCTTTCATTGTCTATTGACCTGTCGCTTGCCTGTATGAAATAAGGAACAGTGTAATATCCTCTTTGGGAAATACTACCTATTGGAGTAAGTTGTAAAGTAATTTCTTTTGTCTGCCCATTTTGGATAGTTACATTATTTGGGTTCATGCTGAAGCCTGCAAGATTGTAAATCTGAAAATTATCAGAAAGCCCTAGGTTTGTTATATTCAAATCAAAAGTTACAGGCTGTCCTGAATCGGCAATAAGAACTTCATTCTGGCTGTTTTTTGCAACCTGGATGTTTATTGCGAGTATGTTTGGAAGAATAAAAATCAATGCTATCAAAAAAAACCACTTTTTCATACAAGAAACACAAATATTTTCTATTTAAAGATTTTGGTTCTGCGGATTTCTGGATTTTTTAGGAATTTTCCAAGAATTTTTTATTTTTTGCCTTCCAAATCCAAATATGCTTTTGCCTGGTTGAGAAATTTGTCGCAATCCTCGGAAAGTTTTACTTTGTATTCATCAACTCTTGAGCGTATAATCCATTTTTCATAGATTCCACGAAGGAATTTCTTGAATCCGCTTGTCTCAAATCTGCCTTCGTAATCTCTTATCAATGTTCCTTTAATGCTTACTTCAACACTGCCTTGGTTTGTTTTTACTTTTGCCCCGCCTTGCGTTACTTCTATTTCTTTCAGTGCTCTTACCCTGAATGACACTTTTCCCTCGAACTTGAAGTAATCTGTGTATTTCTTTGTTCCTGTCCAGTCAACGTCAATGCTTTTTACAGGGCCTTCTATTTTTTCCGAGTATTTGTCCTCAACAATATCAAAGCTTGTTTCATCCTCCAGCCAATCATAGCAGAATTTGTAGAAATCTTTGAATGAAAAAACACCATTGTAGCTTATCTTGCTTGAAAAAATCAAATCCTTCTCTGGCATTATAAAATAACTCAGATTTCGTTTAAATATTTAACTAAACCGACTGAAATAAAGGTTATTATGCTGAACAATTTAATTTATAAGAATAAAATATGTCGTAAAAACATGAGTATAGGACATCCTCAGGACTACAGAGAGGCACCAGGACTTGTTGCATATGAGCATGCGCATGGAAAAAAAGTCGTTCTTGCAAGAGGAACTTTTGACGTAGGAGTTAATCTAGGTCATCGTGATTTTCTAAAAAGAGCAAAAGAGCTTGGGGATGTGCTTATAGTTAATGTTAACAATGACATTTGGGTTAGAGATCATAAGAAAGAAAAATATTCTATTGAAGTGCCAGTAGTGCCAGAAAGAGAAAGAGCAATGCTTGTAGCTGATCAGGAGATGGTTGATTATGTTTTTGTTCATCCTGCTCATGCAGATATACATCCTTCAATAGTTTTGGCAATTGAATGTTCCCCTAATGTTCCAGATGTACTTGCTAGAGAAGACAAAGACCCCCAAATAATAGAAATAGAAAAAAAACAATTGTTTAGATCTCTTGGATATATTCCTGATATGAGGGCTTTGACAAGAAGTAGTTATAATATTAGCACATCTTCAATAATAAATGCAATAGCTGGCCGTGTGCAAACAAAGAGTGTTGAAGAAATATTAAATGAGTTGGGAATAATATACGATAAAAATCAACTTTCTAAATTATTAAAAAATAAAGATTAGATAGAATCCTTGCATGATGCGCATACAAGCATACCATGAATTCTGTAAAGCTCATCTCGGTTTCCGCATTCCTCGCATATTCCGTCAGTAACGACAGCGCTTTCCTTTAATTCATTTAATCTCTTCAATTTTTCTTCCTCTTCTCTTATTCTTGAAACTTCTTCAAGCTCTGGATAAACTTCTGGATGGAAATTTAGAATATCTTTTGCAGTTATTATTCCGATTAATTCACTGCCGTTAACAACAGGAAGCCTGTCAAACTTTGTTTTGTTCATTTTGCTTATTGCCTCCCTAAGATTTGCGTCCTGTTTTATAGTTATAATTTTCTTTGGAGAAATATCAATAGCCATTATTTTTGTTAAATCTGCGCTTGGCTTTTTTACCAATGCCCATAATATATCTCTTTGGGTTATGAATCCTTCTAGCTTTTTTTGGTTTACAATAAGAAGGCTTCCAACGCGACCCCTTGCCATTTTTTTTGCACAATCCAGCAAGTTTGCATTTGAGCTAATAGTTACAGGCTCTCTTGTCATCACGTCTGAAACAAGAATCCTTTTCATATTTTTTTTAGGTTGCTTTTCCTTATAAAGTTTGTGGGTTTTTATTGTGCTTTTCCTTTTGTTTTGTCGTGATTTTTTTATTACAACAATATTTAAATAACTCGCCTGAGAGTAGGATTAAGAATAAAAATGGCTGAAAAACCTGTTATGTTAATGCCTGAAGATGTGCAAAGACTTCTTGGAAAAGATGCGCAGAGAAATAATATACTTGCCGCAAGAATGGTGGCAGAAATCGTGAAGACAACACTTGGACCAAAGGGAATGGACAAAATGCTTGTATCGCCAACAGGAGATATAATTGTCACAAATGATGGAGTTACAATCCTTGAGGAAATGCAGATAGAGCATCCTGCTGCAAAAATGATGGTTGAAATCGCGAAAACTCAGGAGAGCGAAGTTGGCGATGGAACAACAACAGCTGTCATGATTGCAGGAAAGCTTTTGGAAAACGCAGAGAAACTTCTTGACAAAAAAATACATCCAACTGTAATAACAAAAGGATATAGGATTGCCTCTGAAAAATGCCAAGAAATACTGAAAGAAATTGCCTTAAAAATCACGACAGATGATGAAGACATTCTAAAGCAGATTGCAATGACAGCTATGACAGGAAAAGGAGCAGAGGATTCAAGAGACTGGTTTGCAGACATAATTGTTAGAGCTGTAAAGCAGATTGAAACAAATGGAAAAGCAGACCTTAATGACATAAAAATCGAAAAATCAAAAGGCGATGGAATAAAAGATACTGAATTAATCTCAGGAATTGTAATTGACAAATCAAGAATTTCCCAAGACATGCCCCAATCTGTAAGAGGAGCAAAGATAGCTCTTGTTGATTTCGCTCTTGAATTGAAAAATCCAGAGATAGACACAAAAATTTCAATCTCTTCCCCTGATCAACTTCAGGGATTTTTAGATCAGGAAGAAAGGGAAATCAGGGAAATGATTGAGAAAGTAAAAATTTCAGGAGCAAATGTTATTTTTTGCCAAAAAGGAATTGATGATTTTGCGCAATATCTTTTGGCAAAGGAAAAAATCTATGCTTGCAGAAGAGTTCCAAAAAGCGACATGGAAAAGCTAGCAAAAGCAACAGGAGCAAAAATAGTGAGTAATCTAACTGAATTAAATCCCTTTGAGCTTGGAAATGCAGACCTTGTTGAAGAAACAAAGCATGGTGAAGACACACTGACATACATAAGAGGATGCCAGAATCCAAAAGCGCTTACAATATTAATCCACGGAGGAACAGAGCATGTTATCGACGAAATTGAAAGGGCAATTCGTGATGGTTTGGGCGACGTAGCCTGCTCTTTGCAGTCTGGCTTGGTTGTCGCAGGCGGAGGAGCTGTTGAAATAGAGCTTGCAAAAAGGCTTAGAGAATTTGGTCATAGTCTCAGCGGTAGGGAACAATTGGCAATAGACGAATTTGCATCAGCACTTGAATTTATTCCTTCAACACTTGCAGAGAATGCAGGAATGGACCCTATAGATGTTATTACAGAATTAAAATCAAAGCATGATTCAGGAGAAAGAAACGCTGGCCTGAATTTATTTACAAACAAAATAGAAAATGTTTTGGAAGCTCGCATAATAGAACCATTGAAAATAAAAACTCAGGCAATAAATTCTGCTTCAGAAGTCGCAATGATGATTCTAAGAATTGATGATGTGATTGCTTCTTCCGGAAGATCAAGTGAAATAGGAAAAATCCAAAGAAGCCCTGATGAGATGTTCTAAAGTTTTATTTAAATCTTATTAATTAATTTAGAAAAAAATAAGCAATATTAAAAGCGCAATTACTAATATTCCAATAATTATCCAGAAAAGATTCATACCCCATCCAAGCCACCTAATTAATAGGAATATTAAAAGTGCTATTAAAATAATTCCTAAAATTATAACAATTATCCAGAAAAGACTTATTCCTGTGCTTTGTGCTGCAGGACTTTCTTCTGCAACAGCTGTTTTAGGAGCAAACTGATTTAGATATTGCTGATTCTCGAATGACAAATCTGGTGCAGCTACTGTTCCTGTTCTTGTGCCAGCTCCGCCTGCAGTGCCAGAGTTGCCATTTGGAGGTGTAATAATTGTTGTATTTACTGTGAAATTTATTACATTGCTTACTCCTGTATTTCCATTTGTATCAGTTGCGTAAAAAATAATGTTGTGATTCCCATCTGATAATGAAACACTTCCTGTGAAGTTTGTTGCTGAATTTTGCACAAGCTGTATTGATGTTGAATTGTTTCCATCAAGGACAAACCATGCTGTGCTTACATTCTCGTTTGTTGTTATGCTTAACAATACATTTGAACTATTGTATGTCTGTCCGTTTACAGGTGAAATAACTGTTATTACAGGAGCTGTGTTATTTCCATGTGGAATTATAACAGGAACATTAGAAACTGTCAAAACATAACTTTGTGTAACAGGTGCATTGACACTATCTGAAACACTTAATCCAACAGCATAATTTGTGTCCTGAGTTACATTTGGTGCTGTTCCTGAAATCAAGCCTGTTGATGGATTGATTGAAAGCCATGTTGGGTTTGCTGTAAGAGCATATGTTAAACTATCTCCATCTGGGTCAACTGCAATAACCTGATAATTGTACAATGTTGATTCATTAACTTGTGTAACAGGTGTTGATGTTATTGTTGGAGGTGAATTTACAGGATTGCTTGTATTTGCGTATCTTACAATCAATGGGAAAGTTTGGGTTACAAAGGATTTTCCATCTGAAACCTGGACAGTAATCAAAAATTGGTAGTCTGTTGTAACATTTGGGGCAACACCGCTGACAAATCCTGCTGGATTCATTGAAAGCCATGTTGGTGCTTGTGTAAGCGAATATGCCAAAGCATCCCCGTCTGCATCTGTTGCAGTAACTTGGTAGGAATACAACTGGCTTGAATTAACACTTGTTTGGGGTGTTGATGTTATTACAGGAATCTGGTTTGGGGGAATTACAGAAATTACCTGAAGATATAATCTTGCAGTAGCTGTCTGCCCGCTTGCTCCTGTAACTGTTGATTGAATAATATAATTTCCAGGATTAAGATATGTTCCCTGGCCGAAGAAAAAATGATTTGAATAAGAACTGTCAGTTGTATAAACCTCAAGAAGATTGCTCAATCTATTTCCTGCAGAATCAAGCAAATCAACTTTTAAATATATATTATTTTCCAAAATAGAATTAGCATCAATTGTAATTCCAACATTTTGCCCGTTCATGATTTGAAGAGTGTTTGAAGTAGTTGATTCATAAAATAAAGCTGTCTGAACGCTGCTTGCGCTTACAAGCACTGCTAAGAAAACAAACATTGCTGGAATCAAAAGTAATTTTTTGTTAAGTGTGTTCATTTTAGAATGTAAATCCTAATCCGGCTTTCCAGATGTTTCTTTTTCCAACTTTATTATAATTAAGGTTTAAGTTAACTCCGCTGAAATTTAATCTAGCTCCTGCGTTTAATGAAAGCAAATAGTTTGTAACATTGTTTTCTGTTGAGTGTGATATTTGGTAAGTAGAATCTCTTTGAACACCATTTGTTTCATAACTGATTGTTTCCTGTCCGTTTTTGTCCTGCGTTCCCTTGACCATTCTTGCTCCAGCACCAACAATTAAGTCAAGCCAGTTGAAAGGCTCAACAAGAATTCTTCCACCAGCTTCTGCAATTCCTCTTTGGAATCTTGAAGTATTTATTACTGTATTAGTTGTTTTGTAAATTCCAGGGCTAAGGGATTGTCTTAAAACCTGTGTTGTGTCTGAGTGATTAAATGTATCATAAGGATTTTCCTTGACTGCAGACCAATTTCCATATCCTTCAAGCCTTAATCCCCTAAAAACTTCCCCATTTACAAAAGCTTCCAAAGATAATTCTCTATTTGTTCCATATAATGCTGCAAGTCCTGCCTCAACACTATTTCTAGCATATCTTGATGGTCTGAATTCAGGACCTGTTGATTGTACAGGATGCGTTACAGATGTAACTGGTGCAATTGGTGCAACATATCTTGCCTTTGCAATTGAATCAGCTATTCTTGCTCTTTCTGCATAAATAGAATCAACTTTTACTTGGGCTCTTCTTACTAATTCTCTTACCAAAGAATCTGAATTTATGTGATAAGGAACTTGTCTTGTTGGAACAACATTTCTTGATGTAGTTCTATGGGTTAATGTTTTTCTTGCATGGGTATTTCTTGTTGTTCTATGTGTTTGAGGTCTTTGTGTTTGAATTTGAGGCTGTTGTGCTTGCTGTCTTTGATATTCTGTAATTTCTGAGCATATCTGATTGATCATGTCTGCAGGGTAGTAAGGAATGAATGGATTAAGATAAAGTCCAGATACTGGTTGAGGAAGATTTTGTGGATTCTGTGCTTTAGCTGGATTTGCAAAAGCTAAAGATGCTGCCAAAACAGCTCCAGACAACCCTAATTTACTTGTTAAACTCATTAGTTTCTCAAGCTAAAAAGGGTATTTAAAGATTTCTGTATGTGACTATTATGTAATTACTACACTAAAAGTCTAGACATTCAGTGTTAAACAAATCCTGTCTTCAAAGTTTCTTCCCATGTTTTCAATCCAAGGGCAACAAGAGCCTCGCGGAAAGTTAAAATCGGCTTTTCATATTTGTAGAAGTCATCAAGCGCAATTCTAGGACATGCGAGTTCAATAAAAGCGTCAATATTGTAAAAATTCATCACTTTATCAGGAGTCATTTCAGACATTGTTATAACAACTGCATTTTTTCCAGCTTCCTTCAGCTTTTGAAGCAGGAATTTTGGAGAGCCGAACTTTTGTCCAGGTTTTATCTCGACAATTATCGCAACATTTTCAGCTTCCCTTAATTTTTCTATTGAAATTGCTCTTTGCTTCAGTATTTTTTCCCTAAGGCCTTTCATACTTCTCACGTCGTCATTGTAAACATCAATAAGAACAACTGGCTTTTCCAAAGCAAGAGAAGCACCCATTGAATGAAACTGATTTCCTATAATAACAAAAGCCTCGACATCTTTTTGTATTGCCTTCAATCCTTCATACTGGCAACCAACAATATGTCCTTCATAAGCAACATTTCCAACTTTTTTTGAAAGAATAACTTTTTTCCCTGCTTTTCTGTAGAAATCCAGAATATTCTTTAAATCATGACGATGCTGAATTGAATAAGACAATCCGATTGTCTTGAATTCTTTTATTTCCTTGAGAGATTTTTTTAAAATTGGATTTAGGTCAAGAAGGTCTTTTACTTCTATATATAATATAGGAAATTTGGAAGAAATAAATTCTGCATGACCAAAATGCACAATCAAATCACATCCAAGCGCTTGTGCTTCCTGAACAGCAATTGAGCAAGCTCCCCAGCATGTTTCTCCTGAGAAAATAACTTCAATTCCAAGAGGCTCAATCCAGTTTGATATTTCAGGCGCATGCTTTTTTATTCCCTCTGCCAGCTGAACCAAAACTCTTTTCGGTTTTCTTTTCTTCAGTTCTTTCAATAATTTTTCCTTTTCAAAATCAAGTGCCATTTTTTATTTTAAACTACTATTTCAACTTCGCCCGAAATTATTTTGCATTGGCATGCAAGCCTGTGCTTTTTGTCTCTTTTCAAATCATTTTCCTCTTTTGTCAATGGAGAAAGATTTTCTTCTCCTTTAACAATATCAATCATGCATGTGCCGCAAACTCCATTTTTGCAGTTGAATTCAACGCCGAGAATTTCAGCTACGTTTCTAATATTTTCACCATCTTTCACTTCTTTTGCCTTCCCTGTTTTAGAATTTTTTAACGTTGCCATTTTATTTTTCTGAGAACTATACTTATAAGCCTTTCTTATTGATATATTCATATGCGCTGTATGCTGCTGTGCATGCGTCTGCAACTCCTGTTATAAGCTGCTTGAAAGGCTTGTCTGTAACATCTCCTGCTGCGAAAATACCAGGAATATTTGTTTCAGAAGTCATATGGTTTATTATAATTTCTTTTTCCTTATTTAGCTTCACTCCAAGATTTTCCGCAAGCTCTGAGAGAATTATGTGACCTATTGCAACAAAAACACCATCGAGCTTAAGCTCTTTTGAACTTTTATAAGATTTATTTAACATAACAGATGTAACTGCTTCCTTACCTTTAACTTCAATGATGTTTGTGTTATTTATTACTTCAATCTTTTTGTTCTTTTGAACACGGGCAAAATTTATTGGTTCTGGATGTATTTTGGATCCCCTATATATTATATACACTTTCTTTGCATGCTCTGAAAGGAATAAAGCATCTTTAATAGCGCTGTCGCTTCCCCCGACAACTCCTACAATTTTATTTTTGTAAAGAGGGCCGTCACATAAAGCGCAGTAATGTACACCACGATTCATCAACCTGTCTGCACCAGGAACTTCCAATTTTCTCCATCTTGTTCCTGTCGCGAACAAAATTGTTTTTCCATTATACTCTGCTTTTTTTGTTTTTACGCTGAAACCTGTTTTTATTTTCTTTATTTCCTCTGCTTTTTCTGTCTTTATTGTCACTAAATCATATGAGCGAGCATGCTCTTCAAGTTTTTTTGCTAATTCAAAACCCTTTATTTTTGTAAAACCCGGATAATTTTCAACAATGTCTGTTGTTGTAATAACTCCCCCAACAGGAAGGTCTGTTCCATGGCTGAACCCAAGAACAAGCGCTTTCATTCCAAGCCTTGCAGCATACATTGCCCCTGCTAAACCTGCTCCTCCACCACCAAGAATGATAAAGTCATAGGATTCCATTATATTATAGCACAATTATTCCCCCTTAATTATAATTTATACTTTTTGTTAAACACTTATCATATATAAAGGTAGTCTTTAACCTACTCTGTTAACTTAAAGGTTGGTTTTAGATATAATCTACAAATAACAATAATTCTTTTAAATGAAGAAATGAGATTAATATGATGGAATTAGATAGTGCAACTTTAAGCTATGATGGACGCTGGGGGACAGGTACATGTTATTTGCCAAATGCACAGAAATTTATTGAAGGACTTCCAATTGTAGTCATGGGATTTGGAGGAATAGTTCCAGAAGTGAGAATTTTTCCTAATCAAGATAATAATGGAGAGATTTTTATGGAAGTTCCACATGGCATCGTACTTCGTGGATTAGAAAGAATTCATTCTGCTGGATATGAAGCAAGATTAATTTATGATGACACAAATGAAGACAACCCTCAGTTATATATTTACAAGGGTTTGGCTCTAATTGTAACTAAACAAAAGAAAGAGGGCATAAAAGTTAGGAGCCATAACTCATCTTAATCAATTCTAACCATCTATTAGGAGTTTCAAACTTAACACTTGTAGCCAGTTCATAAGAAAGAAGATTACAATATAAGTGTTTAACCAAATGTTAAGCCTTTTAATTAAGATTATGAACGATAGATTTTATAAAAGCTTTGTTTGACAAATACAATCAATCATCATAAAATTTATAAAACACGATTTGGTTTAGACTAAATAATCCTTTTATACTTAAAGAGATGAAAGGAGGTTGAAAAATGGAAGAAGAAAAAACAGTAACAATAAGCAAATTAACTATCTGGAAATCAGCTGTTGTAATTCTTGTAATTGCTCTCGCTGCTTCTATCTTAACAGGCGGTTTTGGAATCAAAGGCTCAACAGGAGCTGCTGTAAATACACAAAACACTGGAGCGACACAACAACAAGGAACAACTAATGCTGACTTAAGCGCTTTCACAAGTAATTCTGATCTTTATCCTTCTCTTGGACCAGACAATGCTAAAAATACAGTTGTTGAATTCGCAGACTTTCAGTGCCCTTACTGCGCATTAGCTTCTGGACTTCCAAGTTGGACATCACAATTTGCAAGCCAATATGGAAGCTTAATAGGAGCTGCAGGAAGTGCAGAACAAGCTGCTCAACAAGGACAAATCAAATTTGTCTTTGTAACAATGAATTTCCTTGATAATCCAACATCAACAAATGGTACTGAATCAACATATGCTGCAGAAGCAGGATTCTGCGCAAATGACCAAGGTCAATTCTGGGCAATGCATGATGCAATTTACAAAGCAAGCACAGGACCAACTGAAGATGACGGAAAATATACTAAGGCTAACTTGATTAAACTTGCTCAAGGAATTTCTGGTTTGGATATAACAAAATTCACGAGTTGTTTGAACAGTGATACAGATTTATCAAAGGTTCAGCAATCAGCAAGTGTAGCAAGCGCAATCGTGCAGGGAACACCTTCATTCTATGTAAATGGACAGTCGGTTCAACCCTCTTGGACAGCAATCCAAGCAGCATTCAAATAAATTTTTATTTTTTATCTCTTTTTCTTTTATATTTTTCTCGCCTAGCTTTTGCTATCAGAAACATTAATAAAGATTTTTTTGCTGACTTGAACAATGATAATAAAAAAGTCGGTGCTGTGGACATTTGTTGTAATTATATTAATAGTTTTGTTCTTCCTTTTTTTGAATCCATTTGATTCATCTCCAAGTGTAGGAGCAATGAATCAATCTATATTTATGAGCAATCCAAGCATTTACCCTTCTTTGGGTCCTGATAATGCAAAGAATGTTGTCATTGAATTTTCTGATTTTCAGTGCCCTTATTGCGCATTGGCTTCAGGACTCCCAAACTGGACAAGCCAATTTCAAGGAACACAATATGCAAGCATGATTAATGCTGCAGGAAATGCAGAGCAGGCTGCACAGCAGGGACAGATAAAATTTATTTTTGTGACAATGAACTTCCTTGATGGAACAAATCATGGTGGAACAACAACTGAATCAACTTGGGCTGCAGAAGCAGCTTTCTGCGCAAATGATCAAGGAAAATTCTGGGCAATGCATGACTTAATTTACGGAGCAAGCACAAGTCCTAGTGAAGATACTGGAAAATACACAAAAGCAAACCTTGAAATTCTTGCACAAAATATTCAGGGACTTGACCAAACACAATTCAAAAATTGTCTTGAAAGCGACATAGATTTACTGAAAGTCCAGGCATCTGAAACAACTGCAATGTCAATAGTTACAGGAACTCCATCATTCTTTGTCAATGGAAATCCTGTCCAGCCTTCATGGACAGCAATCCAGGCAGCATTCAAATAATTTTTTCTTCTAGATAATACCTTCATAACCTTTATATGATGAATTTTGCTGAGAACTTAACTAAAAAAGATGGCGCAATATTTACTTGCATTAATACTTTCTGTGATTGGCTTTGCACTTGCTTATCATATCTGGAATAAAAAGGCAAGCAAGGAAAAACTTGTTTGCATAATCGGAGAAGACTGCAGCAAGGTTGTTGAAAGCAAATACGGAAAAACTTTCGGAATTGACAATACTGTTCTGGGCATGCTGTATTATTTTTTTGTGATGGTTGCAGCTTTGGTTACACTTTTTTTACCAATGTTTTTGACTATTCCTTTATTTGTCAAAGGATTTCTAGCAATTGCTGGCTTGTCAGCATTGTTTTCGCTTTACCTAACTTTTGTACAGGTTGTTTTCCTGAAAGAATTCTGTGAATACTGCCTCGGAAACACTTTAATAACAATTCTTATTTTCGTGATGCTGGTTTTGTAAATAAATCAGCATAAAGAAAATATTAATAAAGGTAAAATAATACAATATCCTTAATGAGAGATGACACTTTAATCTGGATTATTATTGGAGCTGTCTTAGTCATTGCCATATTTTCAGGGCTTTGGAACGGATTTTTTGGATATAGCGGAATGATGGGCATGATGTACGGCGCTTACGGATTTCCAATGATGATTTTTGGATGGATTTATGGAATATTAATTGTTGTCGCGCTTGCGCTTCTTGTTCTTTGGCTCGCAAAGAAAATTCAGGAGAAATAAAATGAGAATACTTTCAATACCTTTGGTTGTTTTGATTTTAATTATACTATTTGTGTTAATATTTGTTGGAATAATTATCAGCATGCTTGAGAAGCTTCTTATTCTTGCTATTTTGGTTCTTGTTGTTATCTGGCTTTTCAAGCAGGTAAAGAAGAAGAGATAATTATTTTTTCAGCCATTCATAGCCTTTTTCTTCCAAATGGTCGACAAGTTTCCCAGCACCTTCTTTGACAATTTTTCCATTAAGCATTATTGAAACTTTGTCTGGTTTTACATATTCAAGAATTCTTTTGTAATGAGTTATTATCAAAACTGTTTTATCTTTTGACATGAACTTGTTTATTCCGTTAGCAATTATTCTTAGGGAATCTATATCCAAGCCAGAATCTGTTTCATCAAGGATTGCAACCTGTGGATTCAGGACAAGAAGTTGAAGTATTTCTGATTTTTTCTTTTCTCCACCGGAAAATCCCTTGTTTAGATAGCGAGACAGGAATTCTCGCGGGATTTTCAGTTCGTCTGCTGTTTTCTCCAGCAATTCCTGAAATTCCATTAAAGAAAGCTTTTTTTCATGGACAGAATTGTAGGCTTGCCTCAAAAAGCTTGAAAGCTTTACACCTTCAATTTCAATAGGATTCTGGAATGAGAGAAACAAACCTAATTTTGCCCTTTCGCTGACGCTTAATTTCAAAATATCCTGATCATTGAATAAAATTTGCCCTTCATTAACATTATATCTTGGATCACCTGCAATTATATTTGCTAAAGTTGATTTTCCGCTTCCATTTGGACCCATCAAAGCATTAACTTTTCCTTGCTCAAGATTTAAGTTAAGTCCTTTCAGGATTTCTTTTCCTTTGAAAGCAACATGGAGATTTTTTATTTCAAACATTTTTATAAACTATATTTTTTAAGAAGCTCATCTGAATAATCTTTTTCTACATCTGACAATTCCCACCTGACTCCATCCCTTATAACAAGACCTCTTTCGTCTGGTACAAATTCGGTAAAGTGATAGCAACGAATATCATTATCTATTCTTGCCAGAATAACATATTCTAATTTTTTACCTGATTCAACACCTACAATAAGAGTTTTTCCTAAATGAATTCCCCCTCTTTGATTTTCTCTTTTCAATAATGTTCTGTTTATCATTCCAGGGGGCAATCTTTCTGTTAACATTTTACTTTAACGCTCCTTTAACAGCTTCAAAAGAAAGCAGCGCGCATTTCATTCTTGAGGGAGTTAATTTTGTTTTCAAAAGATCAAGAGCTTCTTCACCTTTCATGTTTTTTACCTGAGAAATAGGCATCCCTTTGATTTTGTCTGTAAGCAAGGAGGAAGAAACCATTGAAACAACACAACCAGAGCCAGAGAATTTTATATCATCGATTTTTCCAGCTTTAACATTCATCTCAACAGTTATTTCATCGCCGCAGATTGAATTGTGCGAAGTATGCTTATGGCTTGGATTTTTTAGTTCTCCGAAATTGCTTGGGCTTTTGTATAACTCAAGTATTTCTTCCCTGTACATGTCATCTACATTTTCGTGGGCCATTTTATTTGAATTTCTCCTGGGCTTCTTTTAATGAATCAACAAGAGCATCAATATCTTCCAAAGTATTGTAAAAAGCAAGACTTGCCCTACAAACACCGTTTTTTGCATTAATTATAGACATCAAAGGCATTGCGCAGCAATGTCCTGCCCTGACAGCAATCTTTTTTTCATTGAGAATTTCTGAAATGTCATGAGGATGTATAGAACCTAAAGTAAAAGATATCACAGGTATGCTTTCTCCAGTGTTTGGATGATAAATTTTTATTCCAGGAACTTCGTTTAATCTTTTTAATGCATATTTCAGCAAATAAGCTTCCCATTCCTTTATGTTATCAAGTCCTATTTTTTTAGTGTAATCAATTGCTTCTGCCAAACCGATTGCTTCTGCAATGTTTTGTGTTCCAGCCTCGAATTTCTCAGGCAGTTTTGTCCATGTCGCTGAATCAAATTTAACAAATTCAATCATGCCGCCACCAAAATTGAAAGGCGGCAGTTTTTCCAACAATTGCTTTTTTCCATAAAGAATACCAATTCCATTCGGTCCAAGCATTTTGTGGCTTGAAAAAGCAAGAAAATCGCAGTCAAGAGATTTTACATCAACAGGAATGTGCTGGATTGCCTGCGCTGCGTCAATTATTGTTATTGCTCCCTTTTCTTTTGCGAGCTTGACCATTTCTTTTACAGGATTTACTGTTCCAAGAACATTTGAAGCATATGCAACAGAGACAATTGCTATTTTGTCTGTTAGCTTTTTCTTAAAGTCCTCAATATTAAGAGTAAAATCAGGATTTACCTTAACAAAATTTAATTTCCATCCATTTCTTTTGCATAATTCCTGCCACGGAACAAGATTTGAGTGATGTTCCATTTCTGTAATAATAATTTCATTTTTTCCTTTTGGAATAATTTCAGAAATTGTGTAAGCCAGCAAGTTAATTGATTCTGTTGTGTTTCTTGTGAATATTATTTCATCTTGCTCCGCATGAATAAAATCAGCTATAACTTTTCTTGCCTGGTCATATCTTTTCATTGCTTTTTCTGCAAGAGTGTAAATTCCGCGACCGATGTTTGCATTATCTTTTTCAGAGAAATTCTTTACAGTGTTTATCACACTTGTTGGCCTTTGGCTTGTTGCTGCGTTGTCCAAGTAAACAAGACCAAGATTATGGCTGAAAATAGGGAAATCCTTCTTTATCTGCTTTGCAACTTCATTTGTTATTTTCATTTTATACAACAGAGTTTTCAATCTCCAACTCAATCAATCTGTTTAATTCAACTGCATATTCAAGAGGCAATTCTCTTATTAAAGGTTCAATAAATCCAGAGACAATAATCTTTGTTGCCTCTTTTTCTGAGAGGCCACGAGACATCAAGTAAAACAGCTGCTCATCTCCTATTTTTCCAACAGCTGCTTCATGAGAAACTTCAACTTCATTTTCATCAACTTCCATGCTTGGGAAAGTTGTTGCTTTGCTTTTGTTGTCCAACATAAGACCGTCGCAGCGAACGCTTGATTTTGAGCCTGTACAGCCGTTTTTTACCTTTACAAGACCACGATAAGCTGTTATTCCGCCGTTCATGCAAATGCTTTTGCTTATTATGTGCGAGCTTGTGTTTTTTGCAAAATGATATGCTTTGCATCCTGTATCTTGATATTGCCCGGCGTTTGCATATGCAATTCCTGTGTAGTCTGTTTTTGCATTTTCCCCTATAAGAACAGAAGAAGGGTAAAGCATTGTTACCTTGCTCCCTGTATTTCCATTTACCCATTCCATTATACCATTTTCATGAACAATCGCGCGTTTTGTGTTAAGATTGTAAACATTTTTGCTCCAGTTTTCAATGCTTGAATAACGGACACGGGCATTTTTCAAGACGTGAATTTCAACACCTCCTGCATGAAGAGAATTTTCAGAATAAACAGGAGCAGAACAACCTTCTATATAATGAACTTCGCTGCCTTCGTCTGCAATTATCAAAGTATGCTCGAATTGTCCTCCTTTTCTTGCATTCATCCTGAAATAAGCCTGAAGAGGCAGGTCAACTTTAACTCCTTTAGGAACATAAATGAATGTTCCCCCTGACCAAAAAGCTCCATGAAGAGCTGTAAACTTATGAAGATTTGCAGGAATGCAATTTGTCATGAAATATTTTTTGAATAATTCAGGATGCTGTTTTAAACCCTCATCGCAGTCAAGGAAAATAACGCCAATATCTTCCCATTGTTTTTTCAGCTTGTGGTAAATGACCTCTGATTCATATTGAGCCCCAACACCCGCAAGAGCTTCCCTTTCAGCCCTTGGAATTCCTAATTTTTCATAAGTATTTTTTATATCTTCAGGAACATCATCCCATGTTTTTGCATTTTTCTTTGCATCTGGCTTTATGAAATATGAAATTTCCTGCAGATTCAAATCAGCAAGGCTTGGCCCGAAGTTTGGCATTGGCATTTCATTGAATAATTTTAATGCATCAAGCCTTTTTTGCAGCATCCACTCTGGCTCGTTCTTGTCTTTTGAAATTTGGCGCACAAGCTCTTCGCTTACTCCAGCTGTTGCTTTGAATTTCAGTTTCTCTGGGTCGCTATGGTCATAAATTTCTCTACTTATTTTTATTTTTTGCTCTTGTTTTTCCATTTTTCTTATTTGATATCACTTTATTTACATCTTTCAGCATCATTCCTATTTCCTCGTCAGACATTCCATGCATCATTGCGCCGTTTTCCAATGTATCAAACTCTGAAAAATGGCATCCTATGCAGTGCAATCCATATGAAATCAATATCTCTATTGCTTCAGGATGTTGCTCAATTAAAGGGTTTATTGGCGTTTGCCTTGTAATTTCTTGTATTTTCATAACTTATCTATTTTGGCTGCGACTTTAAAATCTTTCTCTGTCAGCCCACCTGCAGAATGAGTTGTAAGCTTTACTTCTACTTTGTTGTAATCATGAATTCTTACATCTGGATGATGCTCTTCCTCATTTGCAAGAGGAACTATCTTATCAACGAATTCCACAGCTGCTGTGAAATCAGGGAATTCAAACAAGCGCATTATGTACTGCCCATTGTCTTCAAGGCTCCAGTCAGGAGTTTTCTCAAGATACGAGCTAATCTGCGCTATACCTAAAGGAGGCATAGAAATCAAAATAACTTGGATTTCAAATAGTTTTCGTTTACCTTTTCCCAATTGACGACATTCCAGAATGCATCAACATAATCAGGCCTTCTGTTTTGATATTTCAAGTAATAAGCATGCTCCCAAACATCTATTCCAAGAACAGGAATCAGTCCCTGACTTATTGGATTATCTTGGTTTGTTGTTTTAACAATTTCCAATTCTTTTTTTGAATTCAAGACAAGCCATGCCCATCCGCTTCCGAAGACAGTTGTTGCAGCGTCCTTGAATAATTCCTTGAATTTGTCAAAACTTCCGAATTTTTTGTTAATTGCCTGAAAGACTTCTCCCTTTGGCTGCATTCCTTTTTTCAAAATAGGCCAGAAGAAAGAATGATTAACATGCCCCCCTCCATTGTTTCTTACAGCTGTTCTTATATCTTCAGGAACAGAATTCAAATCTTTAATCAAATCTTCAGCTGTCTTGTTCTGCAATTCTGGATGAGATTCCAGTGCCTTGTTGAGTTTGTCTACATAAGCCTGATGATGCTTTGTATAATGGATTTCCATTGTTTTTGTATCTATGAAAGGCTCAAGTGCATCATACGCATAAGCTAGTTTTGGTAGTGTGTGCATGTTAATAACCCCTTAAAATTAAGTTAATTTGTCAGGAAATAAAGGTTTTTAATATTTGTGGATTTGCTATCTACAAGGCATGCCCGGATGGCACAATGGTACTGCGCCGGTCTCGAAAACCGGTTTCCGAAAGGATTTCTAGGTCCGATTCCTAGTCCGGGCGATTTTTTAAATTCACATCAAAAGAAGTATTTATAAGAGAATTTATCTTAGAATAATTAATAGTGTTAATAAAATGAATAAAACAAATAAACTAATTTTCTCGCTGTTTATTGGGGTTGTAGCGATGGTTATAGCAAGTCTTGTTCATTCAAGCTGGAGTTTTACTAATCTGTTGATATTTGGGTTAGTAGTATTTGTAGTAACATGGATATTAACTTTACTGATAAAAAGGAAAAGAGCTAAATAATTCTTTATAAGAAATAAAAAGTGCGCCGGCCGAGAATTGAACTCGGGTCTGAACCTTGGCAAGGTCCTATTCTACCACTTAACTACCAGCGCATGTTTTAGAGAAATTCAGGTTGTTTTTAAAATTTTAGAATTAGTGTTTTCCGTTTTTGTTCTTCTTCTTTTGTTTCCATCCTATAAAAAACAAAATACCTATTAAAAATGCAGGACCTGCAATTTGGAGAATCCATAATAAATAATACCCTTGAAAAAGTGACCTTATCATTACCGATATAATGTAAAGCAATCCTGCTAAAACAAAGGAAATTGCCCCGAAAAGTTCATGTTTCCAGGCAATTATTAAACAAACCAATAAAATAATTGATGGAAGATTATGGATGAATAAACCAACACAACAGCTTAAGAAATTGTTACAGCTATCAAAAACATCAAAGGAAAATACAGCTAGAAATAAAATAAATAATATTGCCAATATTCTAGATGCCCAGAATATAAAACCTCTTTTTTTCGCCATCTCTTGAATGGTCCTAGCAGGGATCGAACCTGCGCCTAGTCGGTGTAAACGACTTGTTCTGCCATTAGACTATAGGACCGCTTAAAATTATACTTGAATATGGCTTTTAAGTTTTTGGCTTTTTTGCTTAAAACTCTGTCATTAAATATTATTTATTAACTTAAAAGTGACATCATTTCACAAAGTTTATAAAGTAGCAATTTATCCCACCTTTTATGAAGATTAAGATAAGTATCTCTATGGAAGAAGAGCTTGACAAGAGGCTCGAAGACAAAGTAAAGGACAGCATTTTCAGAAACAAAAGTCATTTAATTGAGTATGCTGTAAAATCATTCTTAAAAAAAGAGAAAATGGGGGCAAGGAGATAATGGAAAATAACAACGGACAGAAGAAAAAATCTAGAATGGAAAGCATTGTTGATACTGCAGGACAAATGCTTCTTTCACTCACAGGAGCTCCTACTGATTATCTTTCTGGTTTAAGGGGTGTTGGAATTCTCGCAGCAAGATCATACGGAGCATTAGCTATTTTGCCTACAGGAGCATTTTATGGGAAATGTAGAAATCATTGCTATAAAGATAGAAAAGTAACTGATGAAAGTCCTTTATCTAAAAAATGGTTGGCAGAAATGAAAGCATTTCTAAGTTTTCAGGTTCCTCTGTATGCAACTACTTTGGCTATGGGCAGTCTTGCTTCTCATCTTGGTTATCATGAATTAAAAGTTGACCCTGAAAAGATATTAACTGGAGTTGGACTTTTAACTTTAGCATCTCCAATAGCTGCACCGGGTACAGGATTATGGATGGAAGCAGGCAGAAAAATCTTCGGTTTAGATTCTGCAGGCAAAAAAGCAAGAAAAAGTCTTGAAGGAGAATTAATTAAATCAACAACTTTATAAAAACAAATAAACTTTTACAATAGAAACACAACAAACAATGACAGACAAAAAAAACAAGGACGAAAAACATGAGAATTCTGAAATGCAGGAAATACCTGGTATGGATTTGAATAATCAATACAGCGGTAAGAAGCCAATTCTTCCTGAAGGAACAGAAAAACTTCAGAAAGAAATGGAGAAGACAAAAAAAGAATTTGACAAAATTAAGGCTGCAATTGTCAAGAAATATCCCTTTGTTCAGGCAATAGGGTTAATTGCTCCGCAGGCCGTGAAGCTTTTTGTCGAGGATGAAATAGGGGAAAATGTTCCACCTGAAGAACTTGCAAAACTGCAGAAGAAAAATCATATTTATGTAATAATTCCTGAGGAAAAATTCAAGGAAATACCAAAAATAAAGAAAGAAATCATTGAAGAAGTTGAGAAAATAAAAAAAGATGTCTGGATTTATGTAAAAACTCCTGTTGATATCTGGGAAGCTTGCCTTGACAGCAAGTTTGACTTGGTTTCTGCAATAGGAATGTCTTATCCTCTTTATGATACAGGAATTTTGGAATCTTTGAGAGTTGCAGAAATACACAAGGCACTTGTTCTTCAGAAATTTGATAAATATATTGTTTCATATGTTATTGCAGGAAGCATGGTAAGAGGAGACACAACAAAAGAATCAGACGTTGATGTTTTTATTGTCATAAATGATACAGATGTCAAGAGAATGCCAAGGCTTGAGCTTAAGGAAAGGCTCAGAAGCATGATTTTGAATTATATTGGTGAAGCAACAGCACTTGCAGGCTCTAAGAAAAATATTCTTAATGTTCAGCCGTATCTTTTGACTGATTTCTGGGAAAGTGTCAAGGATGCTCATCCAGTCATGTTCACTTTCATAAGAGATGGTGTTCCATTGTATGATAGAGGAACCTTTTTGCCATGGAAAGCTTTGCTTAAAATGGGAAGATTGAAACCAAGCCCCGAAGCAATTGATATGTTCATGTCAATGGGAGACAAGGCTGTTAAAAGGGCAAAGGCAACTTTTATGGATATTCTTGTCCAGGATATTTACTGGAGCATACTTACTCCAAGCCAGGCATTATTGATGCTTTACGGGCTTCCACCTCCAACACCAAAGCAGACAGCTGCGGAAATGAAAAGAGTATTTATGGACAAGGAAAAAATGCTTGAGAAAAAATACATCACAATACTTGAAACAATAATTCAGGCATACAAGGATTTCGAGCATGAAAAACTTAAGGAAATAAAAGGTGCAGAATTAGATAAAATGCTTGCAGATACAGAAGATTATCTCAAGAGATTGCAGGAACTTAGAAAGCAGATAGAGAAAAGAAGCCAGGAAAAAACAATAGACCAAAGTTATACAGACATTTTCAATCTTCTTGAAGCTATTTTCGGTAAAAAGAAGCAGACAGAGCTTGTTGATGATTTTGAAAAACTTGTAAAAGAAGGAAAGTTCACTCAGAATCACTTAAGAATCCTTAAGGATGTTGTTGGAGCGAGAGTAGAGTTCAAAAAAGGAAAACTTGATTCAAGAAAAGTTGATGAAGCAAGAAAAAATGCCTCTATCCTAATAAATGAACTTATTGACTATTCGCAGAGAGCTGATTTAATGAAAATGGAGAAGGGAAGAATGAGAATAAAATACATGAAAGGCGGACAGAATGTAAATGCAGAGCTTTTGCATTGCAACGGAACCAGTTTCTTGTTTGAAGGAGAAACAGTAAAAAAAATAACAGACAAAATCGAAAACTCCAGCATGAAAGAAGTTTCTGAATGCATGGCAAACCAGAAAATGTCAAAATCATTGGAAATAAAGCCAAAAGTCTTTGAGCTTTTGAAAAAAGAACTTGGTGATTTTGAAATAATCCTGTAAAATGGAATATTTGTTCATTCTTGGAAGAAATCCAGAACTTTCAATTCTTGAATTGCAGGGATTTTTTGGAAATTTCAATTACAAAAAGCAAAAAAATGCGATTTTGGCAGAAGTTCCTGAAATAAAAAAAAGAATTATCAACCGTTTTGGTGGAGTTATTGCAATTGGGCAGGTTATTGATATAAAAAAATTGAACTCGCCTAATACAACTTCTAATAAACTAAATTATGTTGTATGGAATTTTACAGATAATGATAAATTTTTCGATGAAATCAGGGAAGAATTAAAAATCAAGTTCAAGGAAGATAGCTTTAAGGCAACAGAAAAGAAAGTATCAAATTTTCTCAAGCTGCAATCAGGGCAAGAAGTAAGAACCTTGAGCTCAAACAAGCTTATTGATGAGCAGTATTTTGTTTTTAATGATAAATTTGGGAAAATAATTGAAACCTGCAATTATGAAGAACTTGAAAAACAGGACATGGAAAAACCCGTGAGAAGAGAAAGCTTGGCAATTTCTCCTCGTTTATCTAAAATAATGATTAATCTTTCGAAAACAAAGCCAGGAGAAACAATTGTTGACCCTTTTTGTGGGGTTGGTGTTATTTTGCAGGAAGCCTTAAGAGATGGAATAAATGTTATTGGAATTGACAAAGATCCTGAAGCAATACAAGGAATTTTGAAGAACCTGAAATGGGGGAAATTTTCAGAGGAAAACTACAAAATTATCAATGGAGATTCAAGCACTGTAAAAATAAAAAAATCAAATGCAATTGTTACAGAGCCTAGCTTGGGCCAGGTTCTCAAATATGCACCTAACAAGGAAACAGCGATTGAAATGATAAAAGAATATGAAAAATTAATTATCAGGGTTTTGAACAATATGAAGGAAAATATTACAGGAAGATTTGTTTTTACAGGCCCATTTATACAGACGACATCAAAATCAGCTGTAAAGAGAATAGGATGCGATGTAAACAAGATTCTCAGCAACACAAGGCTCAGGCTTGTTTCTGGATTTCCCATTGCAGAATTCAGAGAAAACCAAGCTGTCGGCAGGGAAATTTTTGTTTTAGTTCATTAATTTTGCATTAAAAACCTTTAAAAACTATTTTTCTTGATGTTATATAATGACAAACGGAAGAGTTATACAATTCAGAAGAGGAGTAAATACTATTCGGGAAAGGCATTTTATCATAGAACCTGAAGGAGTAAAAGACAGGAAAGAAGCTTCACAGCTTATAGGAAAAATTGTTGAATGGAAATCTCCTGCAGGCAAAATAATCAAGGGAAAAATCACTGCTGCACACGGAACCAAAGGCCTTGTTCGCGTTGTCTTTGAGCGTGGATTGCCGGGCCAGGCATTGATAACAAAGGTGGAGATAAAATAAAATGGCACTAAGAAAAGCATCTGCATACACACACAAGCACGTTGTTCCTTTCACAAGGACAAGCAGCAAAAAAGGGAAAGCTTACATAAAGACAGTTCCGCCTCAGGCAATTGTCAAATTCTCAATGGGCTCTCAAGGTGATTTCGAATCTGGAAAACTTCCCTTTGTTCTTACAATGATAGCTGAAGAGCATGCGCAGATAAGAAACAATGCTTTGGAAGCTGCAAGGCAGTACATAAACAAGCAGCTTGATACAGACCTTCCAGGACAATATTATTTCAAGGTCGTTCCTTACCCACATCACATTCAGAGGGAAAACAAAATGCTTACAGGAGCTGGTGCAGATAGAATGCAGACAGGAATGCAGCTTTCATTCGGGAAATCTGTAGGAAAAGCAGCAATTGTAAGGCCAAATGATCCAATTTTTATGATTGCAATTCCAAATGAAAAAGCAACTGTAACTGTAAGAGAAATATTTAGGATAGTCAAGCCAAAGCTTCCCTGCAAGACAAAGATACTTTCTGAAATAAAACAAGCGCCTCCTCAAATCTAACTTATTATTAACTATGTAGTAGTTACATCCACAATATTTATAAATATCAAAATCATGAAAAAATATAATAAAATGGCTAAACAAACAAAACCAGACTTTCAGAAGTACCAGTATGGTGCATTAGCTGGAAGATTCCTGGCATCCAAAGAAAGTGGTAGATATGCTCCCGGAGCTTTAGAAGTTCTTGCAGGCGCAAAAGGTCTTGATCTTGGCGAAGAAGCTCTTGGTTTCATAAGAGGAACACAGGCTTCTGAAAAAGGAATTCAAACAGCAGCAGGAATTTATACTGGTAAATTTGAAGAGAAAAGAGGAGAATATACTCCTGCAGAATTAGCTAATTGGTACGGACCTGTATTAGCTTATGCAAATTTAGAAAAAAAAGATCAGGATAAAATTCTTGCAACATTAAATGAGCATGATGAAACTTTAAATGCAATTAGAGAAGCTTCTGAAAAAGCAAATTACATTGTAGATGCTCCTGATGGACTTTTCACTGATGAGCAAAAAGATAGGGCAAAGAAACTTGTGGAAAAATATCAAAAAGTCTTGCTTGTAATAAATGTTCTTGACAACTATAAGTTTGAATCATTAAGAAGCGATGCAGTCACTGTAACAAGCGCAACAGATTTAAAGGGTCTAGCTTCTAAACTTTAATTTTATTTTAATTTATATTAATTTGTAAAAAATTATACATTTTGGGGCTTATTAAGCATTGATTTTTGTTAATGCTTGCCCACGAAATTTTTATATTCAATTATTCAATCAAATCCTTGACAAGTTGTGCCATTACATCCAAGAATTCTTCTGTCCTGTCCTGCCAAGCATCAATTTCAATACCACGAAGCTCATTAATTTCTCCGTGAGCTATTTTTTTATGAAGAACGAGCAAATCCCTGTACCATATTACATATTTCATGTTAAGCTTTTTTTCATCGACAAATGTTGTTTTCAAGTCAATTCCAACATGCTCTGGCGAAGCAGGAGGAACATTTGCGGCTATGAGTGCAGCATGAGCTGAATCAACCATCGCCCAATACAATCCTTCTATTGAGTTTAATACAGAAACTTTGCTTCTCATTATATGCATCGGAGCTCTCTGTAGTGCACTATATATTGCTTCTGGAGTTGATTTTATTTTTCCTTTTAATAAAAGACTTTTTAATGGGTCAAAAAATCCAGCCATATCAATCATTGCCTCTCCATAACGGAGAACATTAAGTACAACAGGATCTCCGCGCATCAAATCTTCCCACCATGTGCTTAGCTTGACAGTATTTATGTGCAAAGCCATTTGGTAAGGATTTGCCTTTATTATTTTTTCAAGCTCTTCCCTGTACCATGCAATTAATTCTTCATCCCAGTTTATTGCAACATCATCAAGAAGAATTATTATGTCAATATCAGACCCTGTCACAGCTGTCTGTTTTGCAGTTGAGCCAAAAAGAACAACTGACTTTATCAGCTTGTCAAATCTCTGGTAAGCTTTTGTTGCAAAATCCATTGCAATGTCACTTTCTTTTTTAAGCTGTAATGTAGGAATATTTTTTGGAATCTTCGGAATTTTTAATTTAGAATTTGCTTTCTTCACAACTCTTTTTTTTGCCATTTTATATGCTACAATATATATTATCCAATATAGTTTTTAAATTTACTCAATTACTCCATCGGTCTTCCAGACATTCTGCTTCCTTGAGCTCCAGGAGATTGTCCGCCAAGTTCTGAAGGAAGTCTTGAAAATCCTGAACCAAAAGTTTCATAATTTATCTGAGGAAGCCAATTTCCTGCAAGCCCTCCCTGATATCCTTGGTATAATCCAGATGCCTGAGACCAATAAGGCGCCATTTTCATACTGTAAATAGGAGAACCTAAAGATTCAAGATTTTCTTGGAAAGGAGGTGTTCCGAAATGCTTCCACCAATGCCCCGCTTCAATGATTTTTCTTGCATCATATCCTTTTTCTCCAAGCTTTTCCATAATTTGTTTGAAGGGAACATTTCCCATTCCCATTGGGAGCTCTGTGTGCTCCATTCCAAAATTATCAGAAAGATGAATTTGTTTTAATACGGGAGCGACTTTTTGAGATTCTTTAACTATATCTTCTTCTGTATAACCATATCTTCTGAGAATATTTATATGTCCCACATCCCATGTCGCACCAATTAGTTTGTTTGCCTGTTTTCTTGCTTCATCTTCTGTCATACCAGATTTTTTGGCATTGTCTATGAAAACATCTCTTGTTTTCTCAACAACAGCTCTTACATCTTCTCCTTTGCTTAATGCATGTGTTGCAGGAGGATTTTCTATTACAAGAACAGGAGATGTATCTTTGTATTTGGAGTATGCTTGCCAAGCAGCGTTTCCAAAAGTTTCTGCAGTTTTTTTAATCTGAAATTCTTCTAAAGGAACCCATAATTTAGGAGATTTTTCTTCCAAAACTTCTGTCATTTGTCTTAATGCTTCTGAATATACTTTTGGATTAAGGTATCTATTCGGATTTATTTTGCCATCTTCCATTATCCCAACAGTTTTTCCATAATCCTCTGAAGCTTTTTTTAATTCGTCCATCCTTTTTTGGTCACCATCCATTTTTGCAAGCTCATATGCTTTGCTAAAAAGAGAATCAGCTGATATTCTTGCCTGGTCTATAAATTCAAATGCCGAATGTATTTTGCCAATTTCTGCCCTTTCTTCTTTTGAGAATTCGTTTGGATTAACTGCTCCTGCCTTAAGCTGTGTGAATTGTTGTATAAACATTGGGTGCACATCATGCATAATTCTTTCTGCGTTTTCCCTGTTAACTTCAACCTGAAAGAGCGAATTCTTCCATTCTGTATTGTTTGCGCTATCAAGGCGCATTTCAGGAGTTTTGGTAAATTCCTTTATTTCTGATCTACCTGGATGAAACTCCTTTTCTGCTTCCAAAGCTGTAATTCTTCCTGACTCTCTATTTATTGCCATAAGCTTCTGATATTCTTCATTTTCTTTTCTTTTAGCAGGTGGAAGAAGTTCTGAACCCTGTATCCCCTCTGATGTATGAAAATTTACAAAAATATTTCCTTGTGGATTCAAATCATGAGACCTTAACAAAGCTTCTGCAACTTTTCTTTCTGCAACCTCCCTCTCTGATTCACTAAATCCTGAGCGAGGGTCAATGCCTGCAACATCTATTACAGGTCCATGCATGGAAACATTAACTCCGGTCAGTTTTGCCATTCTATTAACTTCTCTTAAATGAGGCTGGGGCATAGAATCAAAAACTTCCGGAATAACAGCGGTTACGTCGACATTTCTTGCACCAGAGGAAATAGTTGTATTAATACTTTGCAAGATATTTGCAGTATCTGGTTTTGTCGTCATGCCAAGGCTTCCTGCCCTAGAATAAACATTGTCAGGAGGAACCATTGTAGAATAACCTCCCTGATAAATATCTGATATTGTATAACCTCTTTTTTCCTCTGCCATTTTCTAAATATTATGGTTAATATGTTTTAAATAGTTTTTTAGACGGGGAATTGAAATACTACCTCCCTGATTGAAGTTTTTTTGGATTATACTTTTGGTATTTTATCTCTTCCTTGTCTTTGTTAGTTCCTGCTATGGAAGTATCAAAGCGCCTCATTCTTTCTGTTCTTTCCAATGAGCCCGAATTAAAACCAAAATCCTCTCTTGCAGAGAATCTTTCAGCAGCATCCCATGTCGTACCTATCTCCCTTCTTTCTCTACCTAATCTTGAGGTGTCAACATTTTCTATATCTGTTTCTACATGTGTTGACCCTGTATATGTTGCTTCTCCCGACTGATTTGTTGATGGCATATATTTTCCTTCTTCCGTATTTTCTTCTCCAGAAATTGCATTCGTTGTCTGCGGAATCCCTCCAACAAAAATAGGTCTTGGGGCAGACAAAGCCATTCTTTCAAGAGCAACAGAGCCTTTTTCATCTTGTTCACTAGGAAGTTTCATAAACTGATTAAATTCAAGATTTTTCAGGTCAAGATTTGTCATGTCAGACTCTTCTGTTTCTAGACCTTCTTCTAATTTCAAGCCTTCCAAATTTAGGTCAAAATCTTCTATTTTATCGCCTAACTTAATCTTATCGCGCTTACTATTATTAGCATTTTTCTTGTCAACTTTCTTGTTTTTTGGCATGAATATTCTAGACATAAGAAATATATAAAATTAGCTGATTAAGTATAGCTTGGCATGCCGTGGGCTTTTTTGTAGACATCAAAAATTCTGAAATCTAGCTCTTTTGCTTTTTCCTCTGCAAGTGGCCTTAAAACATTTGCTTCTGCATATGATTCTTTTTCAGGCCACCAGGTTTCTTTTTTTTCTGGTCCTTCTTTTTTGCTTTCCTCTTTTCCTGATTTTTTGTTATATCCCCCAACAAGAGCCACGAAAGGATTTGATGTGTCTTTATTTTGTTCTTCTTGTAGCTCATCTTTGTCTTCCATGAAGAATTTTATTTCATCCTGAATTGCATCTAAACTTTGTCCTGTGGAGCCCTCGATAAGCTTCATGACATCATCAACATCTGAATTTTCAACTTCTTCCTTAAACTTTGCAAGTTCGTCGCTGTTTAATACGTAAGATTTGAATGTAACATCTGCGCGACCACCAAAAGCGTAATGAGACTGCTGAGCAATCCTTTGTGGAATTCCTCTGAACTTGAATTCAACAAGAGTGCAGGCATAAAACTCTCTTTTCAATTTCTTTTTTTCAAATTCTTTAGGAAGATTTCCAGCAACAGCTTCTTCATCTGCCTTAATTTGTTGCTTTCCGAAAAGAGTGAGCTGAAGCATTATTGTATTAAATGTCTTGACAAGGGCAGGTTCTTTGTCCATGTCTTTCATTTCAAGCTGGGCAGCTGCTTTCAAATATGGCTTTGCCCAACGAGCATAAAGTTTCAGTGAATTAACCTGACTTTGTAAGTATGATTTTTCAAGTTCATATCTTTTTCTTAATTCTTTTTCAGAATTATTCAGCCAATCATTAAATTCTAAGATTCTTGGTCTTAAAATTCTCTTAACTCTGTCATTCAAATCAATTTTATCTATATCTTTTACATCTTTTGCAAAAAGGAATGCATCAATAAGTGTCTGAAATCCTGCTTGACCCAAAGCCATTGCCTTTATACTTGAATTTCCTTTTGTAATATCTACTTTGTCCATCCAAACTTGCTTTAAAGCGAGAATTGCAGCCTCGCGATTTTTTGTTTTTAAATCATCATATTGACTGAGCCTTATTCTGAATTCTTTCAAGTCATAGACAAGGTTAAGCATGCTTCGCATAACAGTGTTGACATCTCCAAGAATTTTTGTTCCTTGCTGCTGCATTATTGTTGCCCTTTGCCCCATTTCTGAAAAATGGCCTGAACCAGGAGAAGATGCAAAATTATCCTCAAGCTTTTCTGTCTGAAGCCTGAAATCATTCATCATGTCAAGAATGAAGAAATAAATTGGTTCCAAAGTTTCTGATGAAGAATCATAAACAAGCCCATGCTGCGAAAGCGGCTGTTCTTCAACCTTGTCTGCAGGGATATCTGCAGGAGAACCATATTCTTTCAGAAGCTCTTTTGCGTTTTTAGCATATTTGCCAGGATTTATCTTTCCTATAATCTGCCCGATTGTAGCGACCATATACAGAATAAACAACTCTCATTTAAAAAATGTTCTTTGCCTCTAATAACTAAATTTAAAAATAAGTCCAGCCTATAGTGATTATGTCGTTTTTAGGTTTTGGAAAAAAGAAAAAGATTCTTGATTTGACAGAGGGTTACAGTCAAGCAGAGAAAGTAATGCAAGCAAACCAGGCAAAAAGAGATGCTATGACTTCAAGTTCTACAGAAAACAGTTTTTCAGGAACAACCCCTTTCTCTGTTTTTGATTCTCCAGGTGCAATGAACTCTAGTTCAGGCTCAGACGATTTTGAAACAGCAGCAACGCCCGAAGAAAGGAAAAAAAGGCTTGCAAAAAGAATTTTGAACATGACAGAAAGAATCGAGGATTTGTCAAACCAGGTTTATCACTTGCAGCAAAGAGTTGAAGTTTTGGAAAAGAAGGCAAACATAACAAGCTCTGAGTATTAAGATTTATTAATTAAGATTCTTTATCTCAATTATGATATTAAAAACCCAAAGATTAATCTTAAGAAAGCCGAAAATTTCTGACTGGAAGGACATTGTTGAAGGGTTAAAGGATGTTAGCGTTGCAGAGGGTTTGGAAGAAATCCCCCATCCATATAAGAAAAAAGATGCATTAATTTGGATAAAAAAAACGATTGAAAGATGGAAAAAAAAGAAAAAAGAAGTTTATACTTTTATGATAGAACTAAAATCGGAAAAAAAGATTATTGGTGGTATAGGACTACATAAAGTTGATAAATTTGTAGGAACTGCGGGAACAGGCTCATGGATAAACAAAAAATACTGGAGAAAAGGTTATGTTACAGAAGCTAAAATTGCTGTGAATGAATTTGCTTTTAACAAGTTAAAATTAAGAAAGCTTTATTCCTATGTTTATACAGATAACAAGGCCTCAAATAGAACACAGAAGAGTATGGAGTATAAATTTGAAGGCTGCTCAAAAAAAGGGTCAAGAACCAGAGCAACTGGAAAGATAAAAGATGTCAATATATATGGTCTTTTCAAAGAAGATTGGAAAAGAAATCTTCCAAAACTTAAGAAGAAATTAAATGAAAAAATAAGAAAACTGGAAAAAAATGACAATGAAAGATTTTGACAAAAAAATAAAGGCATATGCACTGAAAAATGCAATTGCACATGATGGGAAAGCACAGACAGGCAGTGTTATTTCTTCGCTTTTCAACGACGGCTTGAAACCAGAAGATGTAAAAAAATATGCAAAAGAAATCAATAAGACTATTGAAGAAGTAAATAAATTACCTTTGGATAAGCAAAAAGAGGAATTTGAACAGTTTCAAAAAGTTGTCAGCCACAGAGAAGGGCGTGAGGGTCTTCCTGAACTTCCTGGAGCTAAAAAAGGAAAAGTAATAATGCGATTTGCTCCATCGCCATCTGGTCCATTCCATGTTGGTCATGCTCTTACAGGCAGCTTGTCATATCTTTTTGTGAAGAAATACGGCGGAATATTTTATGTAAGAATTGAAGACACAAATCCTGAGAATATTTATCCTCAGGCATATGACATGATAAAAAAGGAATCAAAGTGGCTTTTCCCTGGGAAATTCCTGAAAATAATAATTCAGTCAGACAGAATGAAAATTTATTACAATCTGGCGGAAAAATTGATAAAAAAAGATGTTGCATATGTCTGCACATGCTCACAAGAAGAATTCAAGAAATTTGTAGATAATAAAAAAGAATGCCCTTGCAGAGGAATCAGCCCCAAAGAAAACATGGAGCGATGGAAGAAAATGCTTGACAAAAAAGGCTACAAAGAAGGTGAAGCTGTTTTAAGATTCAAATCAGACATGCATGACAAGAACCCTGCAATGCGTGATTTTCCGCTTGCAAGAATAAATTTAGCAGCACATGCAAGGCAGGGAATCAAATATAGGGTTTGGCCATTGATGAATTTGGCTGTAACTGCAGATGATATTGATTTGAAGATGACTCATATAATAAGGGCAAAAGATCATAGGGACAATGCAGAAAGGCAGAAAAGAATTTACATTGCGCTTGGATTGAAGGCAAAGGTTCCCTGGACAGGATTTTTGGGAAGAATAAAATTCACAGATTTGGAGCTTTCTGCGACAAAAATGCGACAGGCAATTGACGCAGGAGAATACAAAGGATGGGATGACCCAAGGCTTCCAACAATTGCATCAATCATGAAGAAAGGGTACAAGCCTTCTGCTTTCTGGAAGTTTGCAGAGAGAATCGGGCTGTCTGAAAATGACAAAGTGATGGACAAGCATGAATTTTTCAGGCTTTTGGATGATTTTAATCGAGGATAATAACATTTTTAAACTAATATTGTTTTACTAAGACAAGTTATTGATATAACTTTAACTTAATCAAAAAGGAGGACAAATGCAAAACACAAAAGGTTTATCGGAAATTGTGGCTACCTTGATAATAATTCTATTGACACTTGTTGCTGTAGGAATTATTTGGGTTGTCATAAGAGGCGTAGTTACCAACGGAGCTGGTCAGATAAGTGTCAGTGCTGAATGTACTGCTATTAATTTGAATGCTGTTTCTGTTCAGGAAACACCTGCAGGATCAGGAATTTATTCAGTTATATTGCATAGAGCAGCTGGTGGCGGAAATCTTAGTGGTATAAAGGTTAGCGTTCTTAATGCTAACGGTTCAAGTAGTGGGCCAATGGATTTTGGGTCACTTCCAGAGTTAGGTCAAAATACTATGTCACTTAATACTGCAAGCTTAGGATCTAATGTAACGCATGGAAACTCAATAGAGTTTACACCATTCTTTACTGATCCATCAGGAAATCAACAGCTCTGCTCACAAACACAGACATTCCAATTTTAATTTTTTTATTTTTTAATATCTGTGTTGCGTTTTTTTGTTAGTTAGAAAAATAATAAAGATGAGTCCCTAAAGGGGAGGATTTATTCGAATATTATAAAGTTTTTACTAATTCTAGAATCTTAAAGAAAGGTTTTAAAAGCCAGTTATTTATAATAAAATCATGACAGCAATGTCCGATTACCGGCATAATTAGAAAAGATTTCTTTAGCTGTCGCTATTTTTCTGACAAGGTTTTTATACCATTTTCACCTGAATTAAATAATGGCGGTTGTAGTATAATGGCAGTACGTGCGGTTGTGGTCCGCAAGAAGAGAGTTCGATTCTCTCCTTCCGCCCTTGATATAAAGAGAATAAAATGAACACAGAACCAGTAAAGGGCTTCAGGGATTTTTCAGGCGAAGAAGCCGAGAAAAGAAGGGCAATAAAAGAAATTATAGTTGACACTTTTGAAAAATATGGTTTCGAGCCTGCTGAAACTCCAATAATAGAACAGGAAGAATTTGTTCGTGGAGAAAACAAAAGCGACGAAGCTGTTTCAGACATATTCAAACTGCAGGACAAAGGGAAGAGAAATCTTGCATTGAGATATGAACTTACATTCCAGCTGAAAAGATTGATGCAAAACAAAAAACTTCCTTACAAAAGATACCAGATAGGTGAAGTTTTCAGGGACGAGCCAATATCAAGCAATAGATTCAGGCAGTTTACCCAATGTGATATTGATGTTGTTGGTTCAACTGTTAAGAACGAAGCAGAAATTCTTGCACTATGCAACGAGATAATGAAAAAAGTTGGAATTGATCCTGTAATTTTAATAAATAATCGCGAATTGTTAAATGAAATACTCGGCGATTTGGGAATTTCAAAAAATAAAGAGCAGGTTTTGAGAGAAATTGACAAATTTGAAAAAATAGGAGAAAAAGAAGTTATTACTAATTTAAAAAAATTAAATGCAGATAAAGTAATCAAGGCATTAAAGCAAGGAGAATCCTATTTTAAAAAATTCTCATCCTACAAAGAAATAATTTCTCTTATGGAATACTGCAAACTTTATGGTGTGAAAGTTCTGTTTTCTCCAACGCTTGTCCGTGGATTAAGCTATTACAACAAAAATGTTTTTGAAATTAAGGCAAAAAATGTCAAGGAAACACTTATCGCAGGAGGAAGCTATATGTTTAATGCTGTTCAATCAACAGGAGTTGCCTTCGGTTTGGACAGAATTGCAATTCTTGCCAAAATAAATGTTGAAAAAAATAAAATGCTGGTCATTTCTTTGGAACAGGACAGAAAAGCGATAGAACTTGCGCAGAAATTAAGAGAAAAAGGCAAGATGGTCTCTGTTTATTATGGAAAGCCATCAAAAGCGCTTGATTATGCAAATTCATATGGAATAAATGAAGTTATATTTGTTGGTGAAAGAGAAATAAAGGAAAAAAAGTTCAAAATCAAGAATATGAAGACAGGCAAGGAAAGCGTTCTTAAAATTTAAAAACCTGTTTTTGTTTGTTATATTCTATGGCTGAAAAATCTGGTGATAATATTATTGAAGTAAAAAATCTGGTGAAGAAATTCGGCGATTTTATTGCGGTTGCAAATATATCTTTTGAAGTTAAGCATGGCGAGATTTTTGCTTTTCTAGGACCCAATGGAGCAGGAAAGACAACAACAATAAAGATGCTTACAACACTTCTTGACCCAAATTCAGGAACAATAAGTGTTAATGGATTTAACCCTGAAAAACAAAAAGATGAAACAAGAAAATCTTTCGGAATAGTTTTCCAGGATCCTAGTTTAGATGATGACTTGACTGCCATGGAAAATATGGAATTTCACGGAATATTTTACGGAGTTCCTGACAAAATAAGAAAAGAAAGAATAGAATATCTTCTGAAATTCGTTGGTTTGTGGGAAAGGAAAGATGATTTAGTCAAAAGATTTTCAGGAGGAATGAAAAGAAGGCTGGAAATCGCACGTGGATTGATACACCACCCTAAAATTTTGTTTCTGGATGAGCCAACTTTAGGACTTGATCCGCAAACCAGAAACCATCTGTGGGAATATATAAAAAAAATGAATAAAGATGAAGGAATGACTGTTTTTCTTACAACACATTATATGGATGAAGCAGACAGGGTTGCTGACAGAATAGCTGTGATAGACCATGGAAAAATAATCAGCAGAGGAACTTCTTCACAATTAAAAAAGGAAACAAAAACAAAGAATTTGGAAGATGCATTCTTGAAGCTTACAGGTCATGGAATTAGGGATGAGGATGCCTCTGCTAAAGAACAATTTAAAAGTCATGCAAGGAGATGGAGGGGAAGATGAACTCACCGGTTTACATAATGTGGCTGAGGCAGGTAAAGAAATACCTTCGCTCGAAATCAAGAATAATCGGCTCACTTGGACAGCCACTTTTATTTTTATTTGCATTAGGATTTGGCCTTGGGGGTCTTTACAAGCAAGCTGGAGGCGGAAGTTTCATAGATTTTTTAGTTCCTGGAATTATAGCAATGAGCATTTTATTCACAGCTATGTTTGCAGGGATAGAAGTTATCTGGGACAGGCAGTTTGGTTTTTTGAAAGAGACTCTGATTGCGCCTGTTTCAAGATTCAAGATAATGCTTGGAAGAACTTTTGGAGGAGCAACAACTGCAATTTTCCAGGGAATAATTGTTTTGGTTATTTCAATAATAATAGGATTCAGGCCTGATTTACTGCTTCTTCCTGTTGCATTACTGTTTATGGTTTTAATTGGATTGTTTTTCACTTCTCTAGGAACAGCCCTTGCTTCAAAGCTTGAAGACATGCAGGGATTCCAGTTAATAATGAACTTTCTGATAATGCCAATATTCTTTCTTTCAGGAGCTCTTTTCCCATTAGCAACTGCACCTGAAGCATTGAAAATAGTTTCTTACTTCAATCCACTAACATATGGAGTTGACGGATTGCGCGGAGCCTTGACAGGTGTTTCACAATTTGGAATTCCTCTTGATTTAGGAGTAGGAATAGTTTTGACTGCAATTGTTCTTTGGATTGGAAGCGAACTGTTTTCAAAAATTCAGATATAAAAAATGAAAACGCTTACATTAAAAGAGTGGAAAAAAGATATATCAGACAATAAAGGAAAAATACTTTTGTCTATATTATTTCTTATTATAGCTTATCTATTAACAGTTCTTTCTGGAAATTATGTGGACCAAACAAAGGCTGTTTCTGTTCCAGACCTTATTTTGGATCATATTCCGGTTATTAATTTAAGTCCTATATTTCTATATGGAATCTGGATTGTGATAATAGTATTTCTCCTTTACCCCATACTTTACAAACCAAAGAAAATTTATTATGCTGTAGGAATGCTGAGTTTATTTTTATGTATAAGAGCTGGTTTTCTTGTTCTAACGCATTTGAAAGCTCCAGTAGGAGCAATTAGTATTCCTGCTACAGGAATTCTTGCATTTTTGTCATACAGCAATGATTTGTTTTTCTCTGGTCATACAGGACTTCCATTTTTAGGTTTTCTTATTTTTGACAACAAGAAAATAAAATATTTTATGCTTTTTTCATCAATAATTCTTGCCATAACAAGCTTGCTAATGCATGTTCACTATTCAATAGACATCGCAAGTGCTTATTTCATAACTTATGGTATATATAAGATTGGAAACAAAATATTTCTTGACTGGAAGATATAAAAACAAAATTCAAACTTTTTTTCGCCAATCTACGTAACGATATCTGCCTGCAACTCTGCCGTGCCAGAGTTCTATTATTTTTACAAGAACCAAAGTAAGAAATATCATGACAGAAGCAGGAAACATCCATGCAAATAAGTTGTCAATCATGATTGTTGGACCTTTTATTAAAAATAAATAAAGACCTGATGCAACTGCAAAAATAAGCGCTGCAATAATTTCTGCATTTATATCCTGATTTAATAATTTATCAAGCATAAATGGAAAAAAACAACTCTAGTTTAAAAAATTATCTCAAAATTTCTCATGCAACTTCAATTTCCATTCTCCAAGTGTTATTCTCTCCTGTGAAATCAGCGCCAAGAACCTTCAGTGGGCGCTTAAAAAGAGGGCATTCAAGAACAAAGCTTTCAAATTCCCCGCCTTCACCTGCAACATGAATTTTATACTTCTCATGTATTTTTGTCACATCTTCTATAAATTTTTCATCAACAACTCTTCCCAACCAGGATGCATTCAATGGATAAGCTGCCACTCCAATTATTATAACTTTGAATTTGCTGTTTATTATATCTCTTAAATATTGGAATTCATCCTTATGCCACAATGGATTGACACATGCAATACCAAGATTGTCGCATATTTTCTGGATTCTTGAAGCCTGATATTGTGAATGTAATGCACCGGTAATTATTCCTTCTATTTTGTATTTCTTTACAGCATTTTTTATTGCATCTTGCAAATCTTTGAGCTCATCTTCCTTAACTCCCTTTGTTGTTGCAACCATCAAAGGCAATCCCATGACTTCTGCCTGCTTTTCTGTTTTTCCTATTGATGCAGTATGAAACATGTAGCTTTCAGGATTTTCTGAATGGATTGTTATAAGGCAAGCTATGTCATGGCCTGCTTTCTTAGCGAGATAAGTTGCCATTGTTGAATCTTTTCCGCCTGAGAACAAAACTCCAAGTTTCATGAAAATTACAAGATAGTCTGGTTTTTAAGATATTTTGTGTTGGTATATAAGTGTTGTGATAACATTTATATGAAATCTATATAAGATTAGAGTATAATTGGATATTCATGTATTTTGCTAGCTAATCCTTTTTTCCGTGTGCAATGCTTTCATTAAAGCCGGCAGAACTTATCTCAATAAAATCAGCTTTTCCTATAAGATTGTTCATCTCTTTTGCTCCAATATAAGTCATTCCAGAAGCAAAACTTCCGAGAAAATCTCTGACTATTGGTTCTATTGGTCCTTTGCAAGGAACAAGAGTTTTTTCCCCTTCAACACTTATTACTTCTGGCTTTTCTCCATCTAATTCTTTCTTTTTTATAGTCATATCATAACTGGCAGAACCCCTATAAATCTTGAGCTTTTGTCCATCTTTTTCAATAATTTCTCCAGGAGTTTCATCTGTTCCTGCAAAAATGCTTCCGCACATTACAGTATCTGCACCAGCACCAATTGCTTTTACAACATCTGCAGGTCTTCTTATCCCACTATCTGCACAAATAGGTATTTCCCCCTTGATTGCCTCATAAACATCCATTATAGCTGTAATTTGGGGTATTCCCGCTCCTGCTTTTAATCTTGTTGTACATAAACTGCCTGCCCCTATTCCAACTTTCACAGCATCTGCGCCTTTACTTAAAAAATATTCTGCAGCGTCCTTTGTTGCGATATTTCCTGCCATAATATCAACATTTGGATATTTTTCTTTAAGATGTTCAAGCGTTTTTCCTGCATATTTTGAATGCCCGTGTGCAATATCTATGACAAGAATGTTTACTCCTGCAGAAACTAGCGCCTCTGCACGTTCTTCAACATCTTTCACTCCGATTGCAGCTGCACAGATTAAATTCTCTGCCTTGACTTTTCTGACTTCATTTGCTTGCTGCTCTATTGTCATGAACCTATGCAAAACTCCCAAACCCCCTAACTTTCCCAAGGCAATTGCCATTCTTGACTCGCAAACAGTATCCATATTTGCAGCAACAAGAGGAATATCTATAGAGTAATTTCTTGTAACTCTTGTCTTGAAAGAAACATCTTTTCGCGAAAGAATTTTGTTGTATTTTGGAACAATAAGAACATCATCATAAGAATATCCTTTTCCTATTATTCGTGCCATACCATAGGATTACAATTTTTTCCAGTATTTATAGGTTGTTATAAAAAATATTATATTTAGTCAGCCATGTCGCCAAGAGGCTTGTCAAACTTTTCATTAATCTCATAAAGCCTTTCTTCTTGCTCTTCATCAAGGTTTTCAATTTGCTCTTCAAGCTCTTTTTTTAGCTCTGCATAAGGGTCAGGGTTGTTTTTAAAATAAGTTTCATTCATCCAGATGTCAAAATCATTGAACTGGCTCTGTTGTTCCAACCAAACCTTGTTTTGATGGTCAAGATGAAGCAAAGGAGAAAATGAAACAATCCTGTCATCTTTTTTTGTCCCGACAAAATCAGTGAATGAAATCTTTGTCTTGCTGTTGTCTTTGCTGAAGTAATCAACAAGCTTTTCATAAAGCTCTCGGATTTTGTCTGTTATATTGAATTTTCTGTGGGGCATGGAAACATCGACTTCCCTGAGCGCGTTCTTGTTCACAATTTCTTTTTTTATTCTTCTGTTTTCTGTTATAATTGCCTTGTTAAGGGAATCCATAAGCTCCTGCAAAGTAACTCTTTTGAATCTTGGCATAGGGCTTTTTGGAACAAGCTCTGGAATGAATTCATCAAGCTCAATCCTCTCCATTTCATATTTTTTCTCCTCTTTTCTCCCAAACAAGATGTCGTCAATTGATTTTATGTATTTGTTGAGAAGAATTTCTGATTTAATTCTCAAAAGAAGAGCTGCTGCAAGAAGAACTTTGCTTGAAACAAAGAAATCAGCCTCTTCAAGGCTCTTTATCTTGTCAAGATATTTGTCTGTGAGGGTAACTATGTTTATGTTCCATGGGTCAAGCTGCTCTGTATTGATAAGATCATAAATGATTTCCTGCCAGCCGATTTCCCTGCTGAAAAGCAAGTCGTGAATTTGCTCCTGCTTTACAGAAGGCTGGGCAGTTTTTTCAACTTCCCCATCTTTTTGCACTCTTTTTTCCATGTAATCAATATAATAAACAGGAACTTATAAATTCTATTAAGCTGAAATATAATTGTGTAGTGCCTAACTTAAATATGTTGTAGTACCTACATATAGCTCTGCACGGAAATAGGCTTAGATTTCGTGCAAAGTCACCTACATATATTCAGTGTAGTGCCTGAAATGTTTATTTGTAGTACCTAAAGAACCCAGATACAGAATTAATTAATTACTACTCTAGGTTAATCAATGGATGTCATTTTTCAAGAGTAACAGAGACGAAACATTTAAATATGAGCAGGACGTCAGGTTTTTATCACCTCTTTTTCCCCAGGAGACGCTTCAGACCACACTAATTTAAGAGGCCTGAAGCACTCCCGAGGGTTCATAATCGATTTAGAAAAAATTGATATTGCGGGCTTATTAAGATTCAGTATTTTTATTGATTGCTTGCCCGCGTGATTTTTTATCACAACAAAATTTTAATACATTCAATTTAGAAAATAATAATGACAGAAAGCCATTATTCTGAAGCAGAACGCAGAGATTTTAGCAATATAATAGAAGCAACTGAAAAATGCTATGCTGCACAAGTAAAACAAGGTTATTGGTGGTATACTAATTGCACAAAAGATGAGCTCGAAAAAGTTAAACAAAAAGTGGTTGCAGATGGTCTCGAATTTATTGTTGGGAACACTGCTTTTGAGAATTTAATTAAAGGTAAAACGATGAAAGGAAAATGCGCTGTTTTAGTAAGGAAAAAAAGAAGAGAGAGTAGATATCCGTAAATAACATCTTTCATAACAATTAATCTTTTAAGCTTGGATTTTTTCTTTATATCTATGTCAGACTCTTTAGAAGAAGTTGCCCATTGGAAATTGAGAATTAAAGAGGATGCATTGAAGGGGCTAATGATAGGAGTTAGAAACACTGCAAAAGCTTTTCTAGAAGATAAGACTGTAGTTGAAGTTAAAAGAATAGATATAGAAGCAGATTCACATAGAATAGACAGTACAATTGATATAGGAATATATGTAAAAAAGAAAGTTGGTGAAGTATATCCTGCTAATCTTGTAGGAATGATAGCACATGATATAAATAACCGGTTTGGCGCTCTTGTTTATCAAGAATATAGAAGAGAAGATTTTACTTCTTCCCCGTAAATTCAGAGTAATGGCATTTTCCGCAGTAAGCTCTTCCTTGTGAGATCATAAGGAAAACTCCTGGTCCGCATCTTGGGCAGAAACGCTCACGCTTAACAACATCGCCTTCAATTTTGTACTTAGTATATTTCTTGCTTGTTGGCTTGTTCTTGTGCGGTTTTTTTCCTTTCTTTTTTTCTTTTGCCATTTTTTATTTTTGTTAATTATTTATTTTGCAGGAGCTGCTTTTTCCTTAACAGCGCCTTCTTTTTTCTTCTTGACTTCAACTATGTTTTTTTCTTTCTCAGAAGTGTAAACATTTGCCTCTATTGTGAATGTCTTTTTCCCAAAATTTCCTCTTATATTCTTTATTTTTATATTTTCCACAGGAGAGGAGAACTTTTTTGAAATTACTTCAAGAATCTGGACTCTGCTTGGGTTTATTTCTGATTCTACAGTGCCCTTGACTTCTTTTCTTCCGAAAAGAGGGTTATTTTTTTCTTCAAGAATTTTAATTTCCATTTTATTTTTATGTTTGCTTATCTTGTCTTAATTGCAAAGTTTCCCTTGTCCTTTATGTTTAGTTTTTTTGCAATCTCTGATTTTTCAGGATTCAATACCTGAATTCTTCCCTTGAAACCTTCTATTGATTCTTTTGAGCCGCATTTAGGGCATTTTTCTCCTTCATAAATTGAATTGCAAACTCTACATGCTTTTTGTTTAGGCATCTTGAACTGCTCCTTCTATACCAGATGTTGGATTATTTAATTTTAACGCTGTTTTTTCACTTGGAAATCTCTTTGTGTATGCTTCAAATATATAAGGAAAACATTCTTCTTCTGTTGGATATAACTTTTTTAATCTTGCAACTTCTTCTTCAGGCAATTGGCTTGCATAGAATCTGACTCCCTGTTCAAGTCCTGTCATTTTACTTCTTTCCCCCTTTCTTTGCAGCTTTTGCTTCTTCTCTTTCTGTTTTTTTATTTTCCTTTTCTTTCTTCATAGAATCTTCTTTTATCCATTCAAGCTTTCCCAATCCAGGCTGCCTCATTGTCAATCCTATTTTTGGCTCATCGCCTTTGTGACTTATAGCAACAATTCTTGCTAGGCACAAATCCCCTGATTTGAGAACTTTTTTGCTTGATTTTCCAGTAAGAGTATTTGTCTTTGAAAAACTGACGTAATCTTCCATTGTTTGGCTTATATGTATCATGCCCCTCATGCTTCCCATATCAATGAAAGCGCCGAAGTTTGTTATCTCAGATATTGTTCCAAAAATAAGTTCATGCAGTTCAGGCTTCCATGTCAAAAGAGTGAATGTTGAATTGTAATAGGCTGCGCCGTCGCCAGGAATAAGAATTCCCTCGCCAACACGCAAAACATCTATGACAGAAATTACTTTTCCCAATTCCTTGTCATAATAATTAGCATAGCTTTCTCTCAACTGCTTTTCAACAGCCTCTATAGTAGGAATTCCGAATAGCTTTGGTTCAACACGTATATAGTCTTCAACTTCTGTAAGATAGAACATTTTTAGCTTGTTTTGCTTTTTTTACCTGTTTGAAATAGTAAAAATCGGTTTAAAAAGCTTATTATATAATTTCAAGTTTTTTTCTTCCTCGAATAATCATCTTTGAATTCCTTATTTTCTTTTGCAAGCCCTTGTCAAGAGTCGCCACGATTGCTGTCGGGTTTTTTCTGGCGAAAGAGATTATTGCATTGTCTGCATCTTTTCCTGGCATTTCCAGCAATTCAAATTCATTTTTATTAAGAATTCTGAGCGCAAGCTCTGCTCCAAGGCCTTTCAGCTCTTTTATTGTCTGTTCTGGAACAATAATATGAAGTCCCTTGTCCTGTATTTCGTCAAAAAAATCTATTTTCTGGGCAACAGCTGTAATAATAAAGCTTGTGTCAAGTATTATATTTTTCATAAATATTTCAGCAGATTATTGTATAAAAACTTAACATCTTAACATTTATTAATATAATTCTGCAACATATATAATGCAAGAGAGGGATAACATTCTAAGAATTTTTCAGGAGACCAAGGTCGCTGTTGAAAGAGATGATTCTGCAGCAATTCACAGCCTGAGCAATCAGACAAACAATACAGCTGCGCTTACAAACGACCCTGACAACATCGCTGCTGCAGTTGTTGTATATGCTTTGAGTAATATTGTTGAAAGAAAAGATTATTACTCAAGGGCGCAGGGATGGAAAAAGTTCTATGATTCATATCTTCTCACAATTGACAAAATAATTGATGCAATAGAGAACAGGGATGATGGTGCTTACAGGGAAAACATAAAAGTCATAAGAGGCGCAATAGAAAAACTTTCTGGAAAATTAAGGGATTACATCCAGGATGTATTCAGAAGAACAAGTATCAACAGGGCCTCAAAACTTTATGAGCACGGGCTTTCAATGGAAAAAACATCAAAGCTTTTGGGAGTTTCAATGTTTGAGCTCGCAGAATATGCAGGGGCAAAGCAGCTTGGAGATGTTCCCCAAGCAAGAACAATGGATGTCAGGGAAAGAATTAAACTTGCAGTGGATTTTTTCAAATGAGCCGCGAACCAGTCAACATCGAAAAGCCGAAATATCTGCCAATAACAAAGAAGGCAATTCTTTTTGACTCTGGACCAATAATAAGCTTCGCGATGAATGGAATGACAGGAGTTTTTCGCGAATTAAAAAAGATTTTCAGGGGAAAATTCATAATAACAAATGAAGTCAAGAGTGAGGTAATTGATGTTCCCTTAAGGATAAAAAGATTTGAGCTTGAAGCATTGATGATAAAAAGACTTCTTGATGAAGGGGTTTTTGAGCTGCCAACTTCGCTTGATGTCAAGGATTCTGAAATTGAAAAAATAGATCAGGAATTTCTCAATACCGCAAACTCAACTTTCAATGGTGATGGAAAGGACATACATATTCTGGACCATGGAGAATCCTCATGCCTTGCATTGAGCAAAATCCTGAATGAAAAAGGAGTGAAAAACATAATAGCAATTGATGAGAGAACAACAAGACTTCTAGTTGAAAAGCCCGACAATCTTAAGGAACTTTTTGAGGAAAGATTTCACACAAAAATAAAAATGGATTCAGAAAAAACAAAAATGTTTACCAATTTCAAGATCATCCGCTCCCCTGAGCTTGCATATGTTGCATACAAAAATAACCTTCTTGGAATAAAAGACGGAAAAACAATCCTTGATGCTGTTCTTTATTCAATGAAATTCAAGGGAGCTTCGATTTCCGGCGAGGAAATCGAGCAGATAAAAAGCATTGGATAAAAGCTTTTAAAAATCAATTACTTCTTCTAAAAATAAGGGTGCGTAGGCTAGTGGTAGACTACCTGGCTCCAGCCCAGGAGATGGGGGTTCGATTCCCTCCGTGCCCATTTTCTAACACAAGTATAACAATTCTTATAAGTAACAATTTTATTTTTGAGAAATGAAAACACTTGAAGTTGTTGCAGCTGTTATTGAAAAAGATGGAAAATTTTTAGTAGCGCAAAAACCATCAAATCATGCGGTTATCCCAAATAAATGGGAATTTCCCGGCGGAAGAACAGATGGTCAAGCTCATAATGTAGCATTGAAACGTGAGTTAAGAGAAGAAATGGATGGTTTTGAAGTTGATATTGAAAGGTTTTTAGGAAAATATACTCACTCTTATGATGGAAAGACAATGATTGAATTATATGCCTATCTATGCTATCCAAAAAATGAGCCAAGATGCCTGGAGCATCAGAAAATTGCATGGGTTGATCCAAGAAATTTATTATTCTATGATATGGCTCACATTGATATGGAAATTGTCAGAACAGCATTAGTAAGAAAAACTCAGTATCCAAAAAGTTCTTAAATCAATTTTATTTGAATCAGCTATGGCATCATATCCACCAGGACCCCAGAAAGTCAAGATAGACTACAACATAGACAGAAAAGCCTATGATGACTTTGTAAGGACATGCAGCAGAAAGGGAATGGCACCTCAGGTAATCTTGGAACAGGCAATGAGAAAATACGCACAGACAGGACAAATTTAAGCAGTTGACAAATTCAACATTCATAAACTTCTTAAAGCCATTTTTCGATAGATAAAAATAAAAGAGGATTAACATAAATAATAATGAGCTATGATGGTTCGCATCTTGTATGCGAAAAACACGAAATCGCAACAATATACTGCACAATAAATAAAGAATGGGTTTGTGTTGAATGTGAAATTGAGAAAAAAAGTAAATCATGGTAAATAAAAAATAAAATGTGGAATCAAATCAAAACAGTCTTGCTGCTAGGAATACTTACTGCAATACTATTACTAATAGGGGGATTTTTCGGGACAACAGGACTTACTATAGCTATTATTATAGTTGTTCTTATGAATTCCATAACATATTTCTTTTCTGACAAGATTGCCCTTATGATGTACAGGGCAAAGCTATTGAAGAAAACAGAATATCCGTGGCTTCATGCGATGGTGAAAGATTTGGCAAAGAAATCAGGAATACCCGAGCCAAAGGGAATTTACATAATACCTACTGAACAAGCAAATGCTTTCTGTGCTGGTCGCGGGCCAAAGCACTATGTTGTAGCATGTACAGAAGGAATTCTTAAAATTCTTGACAAAGACGAACTAAAAGGAGTTTTAAGCCATGAATTAAGCCATGCAAAGAACAGAGATGTTCTTATTGCAACAGTTGCAGCAACAATTGCTGGTGTTATTTCTTATCTTGCTCAGATGGCGCAGTTCGCCGCGATTTTTGGAGGAATGGGAAGAAACAGCAATAATAACAATAATTCAGGAGGAATGATTGAGCTTCTTGTTCTGGCAATTCTTACACCAATTATTGCTTTAATTATTCAGCTTTCAATCTCAAGAAGCAGAGAATACATGGCAGACGAAAGCGGGGCAAAACTTCTCAATGACGGAAAGCCTTTGGCAATTGCTCTGGAAAAAATAGATAGTTCTGTAAAACAAAAGCCAATGAAATTTGGAAACAAGGCTGCAAGCACTCTGTTTATTGAAAATCCTTTTCAAGGCAGCGCACTTTTGAACCTTTTTTCAACCCATCCACCTACTGCTGAAAGAATAAGAAGACTGAAGGAAATGAAGTTCTGAGAAATAAAAGCTTTTAAATCTCTAAACACCTCTGAAAAGCATTAAAATGTGCAGATTAAAATTGTTTTTCATTGGGTTAATCTTCTCTTTATTCGGCATTTTGTTTATTGTTCAATTAGTCAGTGCAACAGGCCCAAATATATTCCCAGGGATATTTTATGATAATGTAACAAATATAACAATAACAATCGGGCAGAACAACTCAATAACTAATTTTTATATGAATACTTCAAATTCTTATTTCGATAATCAAAGTATTGTTTTTTCAACTAATTCTGGAAGTGCAACACAAAAATTTACAGTTTCTAGTATGCTTGGTTCTGTTGACGGGCAAGTAAGCATACAAAAAGGTATGCAAATACCTAAATTCCTAAGTATGAATCTTCATCCTCTTTCTCCATGGGATGCTTATCTTCCAGAAGCTCTTTCAGGGTATAACTTAACAATAAGTCAAATAAACAATGATTGCATAACAAACAACTGTTCAATATTCAACCAATATCTAATTAATGATAACATAATCATTCCATCAAAAACAAATCTTATATTCACAAAAAATAGCACAAATTACAGTTTCGCAAATGATTATGGTTATGATAATATAAGCAGTTATCAAAGTAGTATAAGCCAAATAATAACTGATAGCATAATGCAAATGAACATATCAAATATAATATCAGACATGCTGCCAATGATAACAAATAACTTGACATATTACAATGTAGATGTTTCACAACTTCTTCTAAGTGCAATTAATTCTAATTATAGAGTGAGTTATATAAATCTCTCAAAAATCAACTTTAAAAATGGTAGTTATACTATTCCTATTACAATAGCTAATGGAACTAATTCAATCATAAAAAATATTTTAGTAAAACTTCAGGACATTTCAAACACAACTCAAATAGCAGATACAACTCCACCAGTCATAACAGTAATTTCTCCAAATAATAATGAATTATTTAATGTTTCAAATGTTACTCTTGACATAAATACAAGTGAAGATGCAAGTGGGTGGTACAATTTGAATGGAACAAATGTTTCTATGACAAGAACTTCCCCTACTTCGTTTGAAAATGATTTATCTCTTTCAGATGGAAATTATGTTGTGATTTTCTATGCAGAAGATTTATCAGGGAATATTGGACAAACAACAACAAACTTTAACATAAACACAACAATAATTTCCAGTAATAATATAGGAACTAATAATAATAGTAATAGTAGTAATAATGGAAATAATGGTGGATCTTCTGGAGGAGATAGTAATGGAGGAAGTTCTGGTGGTGGAGGCGGTGGTGGAGGAAGTAGTGGAGGTCACAGTTCTTATGTAAATACACCTCTTAGCAATTCTTTGCCTAATCAAAATGCAAACCCCCAAACAGGAACAATAACTGCACAAGCAACAGCTCCATTAAACAGCAAGAACAGCTCATTTGATATAACTGGAGTTTTAGTTATTCTGGGGATATTCGCCGGACTTGGCATTTTTTTAGCTATAATAACTTTTTCATTAAATCATAAAAAAATTAGAAATGAAAAATTATAGGAATATAAGGTCAAAAGTAATTGGTCTGGGTATTGCTGCTATGGCTACTGCTTTCGCATCTTGCAAAGATGTACCATTTATGCCAAGATGGGATACTGATTTTTACATGCCTTTGAGCACAAGAGCAATTTATCTCAAGGATTATTTTCAATTTGGATTTATACCTTCAGGAATTTCAGCAAATGTAAGCTTTTCTCCTGAAAAGCAGGAACTTCCAGGAGTAGTCAGAGATGCTTTAAAAAATATAGAAACAAATTCTACAAGAGCAAGAACAGTTCTGACCCTAAACTTATCAAAAAGTACTCCAATAACAACAAGTGATACAATATTAATAACAAAAGATTCTGCAAGTCTTACAAATCCTGGCTTGGAAGATATTGTCTTTCCAGTAAATCTAGGCAGTAATGATACTTTAGTAACAGATTCTATACAATTAACTATGCCTTCAATTAGGATGCTGCAAGATGCAGCATATAATGGGTCTCCATTATGGGTTCAAATGAGAGGTTATGTAAGCAATGATAGTAGTTATTCTATCCCAATAAATGCCTCAGACTCTATTACTGCAAAATTATCAATAACAGCTAGAATTTTTATATCAGAGAGAGGTGGTGGAAAACCATGAAGAAGATTTTACTGGGGTTAGTTAGTCTTCTACTCCCAACAGTACTTAATGCACAACTCCCAAATCCATCGACTCGTGCTCTTGGAATGGATGGAGCATATACTTCAATAGCTCAAGGTTATGAATCCACATTTTGGAACCCAGCAATGTTGGCAACAGAAGGTAGACCTAAATTTAGTATTAGTCTGCCTCATGGAGATTTAGAAATAGGTAGTAATATCTATAATTTTTCTGATTTTGGAAAATATGCAAATCATTACCTAAGTGACTCAGATAAGCAAACTTTGTTGAGTAAACTAGAACCAGGTCTACCACTTAGAATCCATACAGAATTTGGTGTTGTACCTTTTGGATTATCAATCGGTCAATTTGCTATGGCAATTGGCACATATGGCGAAGGTAATGCGTCAATTAGTAATGATGCTATGCAATTGTTATTGTATGGTAACTCTACTCTCAGTAATCCAAATCAATTATTTACTGCTAACGGATCAAGAGGAAATGGGTTAGTTGCAACAACCGCTGCAGTAAGTTTTGCATTACCATTCTCTTTACGAAACAATCGCTTATCTTTTGGTATTACAGGCAAGTATACAATTGGTCACTTCCTGGCTTCTGTAGAGGATTTTGGTTCGAATATAAACACAAATCCTTCATTTCATATAACAGAAGCAGCACAAGCTATTTATACAAATTATAGTAGTGATTGCAAAAGTATCAATCCATTTAGTAATAGTGATTGTGGGGGTATGGCAGGAAGAGGCATAAGTGCAGATTTTGGAGTTACTTTGCAGATTCCAAATAGGGATATAACAATTTCAGCTGTTTTAGTCAATGGTCTTGGTAGTATGACTTGGAACCAAAATCGTTTTGTTTATAAGCGCACAAAATGCCAGATAGATTATATGTCATCAGATAATTTTATTAAGACATGCACTGATTCAACAAAACTAACAACAGAAGAATCAATCAATGCCGATTCACAGGCACGTGTTTTTCGTGATTCTTTGTTGCATAACTCAAATTTCTCTAGATTAATCCGGACCGGATTTGCACTTAAAAAGAAGAATCTTACTATAGGTAGTACAATGCAGTTTAGATTGGGTAAAGGATTTGATGAACAACCGGAACAACTTATTTCTGCTGGTTTGGAATACAATATTTTAGGTTTTCTACCAGTTAGAATTGGGTCTTCATGGGATTTTAATAAAACCAAAACTTTTTCAGCAGGTACAGGACTTAAGATTTCAAGAGTAAATGTTGATGTTTCTATAACAAGTATCTCTGGACCATCTTATTCAGGACTACGATTAGGAGCTGGTACCAGTCTTATATGGTAAAGAATTGCTGCGTCTCTAAGTAAAAAAGAAGTATTATTATGTACAACAAAAATTTATAAATGTTTAAGAACTCTTTAAAAAGAATTAAAATGAACAACTCCAAATTATTTCTTGTTGGAGTGATGATATCTTTATTTGTTATTGTCGCTCTTGTCCCTTCTCTAAATGCTATTTCTTCTAGCGATATTAATCAGTTTCTTCAGGAAAGTGTCACAAATCTTACAGTAACAATACACCAAAATGATGCACAAGCAAATTTATACTTAAATACAAAAGGAACATCTTTTGACCGGCAGATAATAACTTCAAATAATATCAATATTACAGATTTGCTGAATAAATTAGGAGAAACTTCTCTATGCAATAAACTACCTTTTAATTGTACTAATTTTAGTCTAACTTTTAATATTTCCGATGTCCTTAATGGAGTTAATTGGTCCATAGGAATAACAAAAGGATCAAACATAACTCAATTAAGTAATTTATCAACTTCAGAAAATGTTCCTCTTGAAATGATTAGTTCTGGTTGGCCGGATATAAGGTCAATTAACTTCTCAAACATAACGACCATCACAGAGATTAACAATTATCTAGCGGCACATTCTCTTAATTATACTTTTGACAGAAATATAACTTTCACAAAACAGGGGACAGATTACATTTTATGGAATAGCGACGGGTATGGGGATCTTGGTTCTGCAACAAAAGATAATATAAGAAAGATAATAAGTGATGATGTTGAAAGCATGACAATCCAGCAAATTGTTGATAAAGCAATTCCTGTGTTAAACAATTTGTCAAATGGAAGCGGAGATACTCTTAACAGTTTATTGAATGGAACTAACTTGAATTTCATAGTAACTGCAGTTGATCTTTCAAAGGTTAATTTAGAGGATGGAAATTATGTTGTTCCTATTACAATTAGTGATGGGACAAATGCTTACACAAAGAAAATCTACTTAGTTTTGCAGGGAATTAAAAACATAGGAACTGATAATTCAACTGGAGGTGTTTATGAATCAAGCAACCCAGAAATTCAGAATTATCTTAATAATATAATAGGATTCAATGATGGAGCAGTAACTGTTTCATTATTTGATGATGGTTCAAATTATCCATCAATTTCAGGAACTGTTATTAAATATCTAGATTTTACATTCACTCAGGGGATAACTGGAAGTGCAATAATTAACTTTAAAATTCCTAATTACAAAAACATTGATCCAACAAGAATAGTTTTATACCATTTTGATGGAACAAATTGGAATCAATTATCAACACATTATAACGGTTTAGATAGCAGCAAAAATTATTTATTTGATGCAACAACAACAAGCTTCTCACCATTTGCAATAGTTGAAACAGTTGCACCCATTGCAATAGCGCCAGCAATAGGTAATAATGGCGGAGTTTATGGAGGAACATTTGTAACAGCACCTATAGCAACAACTCCGGCTGTAACTACACCTACAGCTAATACTCCAACAACACCAACAGCAACAGGATTCAACTTCTTCAGGGCACTTGGTGCAGTCGTGGGAGCTCCTAACAGCACAGGAACAGGCATTGTAGTCTTTATTGTGGTTATCTTTATTGTTGGCGGAGTAATTACAGTATTTGTAATGAATAGGAAGCCATCAAAGAAGAAAGCAGAAAAAGACGAAGAATAATTCTACAATTTCCCAACTCTTCCAAACTCATAAACCTTGTCGTCGCCGATGACATAAACCTTGAACTTCAAGATATCTTTTCTGGGAATTATTGAGAAAGAGTCAAGATGAGATTCTTTGTACTCATTTACAGGGGTTCCTTCATAGAAGCCAACAAAACTTGGAACAACAATGAATGTTTTTCCTTTAATTTTTCCGACAAGGAAGCACTTGTAATCCTCTTTTTTAACCCCTGGCTTTTCTGCAAGCGTGACAGATGGATGCCTATGGCCTGAAACAACAATATTTATTTTTTTGTCGAAAACTTCTGGATAAGAAATATGACCGTGAAGAAATGCCAAATCCCCCTCAATGTAATAATTTTTCAAGGGCAAACCAAGCTGCGAAGTGTCATGGTTTCCCTTTATTATTATAATGTCTTTTTCATTGACATATTCATGAAGAAACTCAAGAATTTTGTTGAAGTTCTTTTTTTCAGCGTATTCCCAGCTGAACATATGTTTGACATCTCCGATAAAAATCACTTTCTTGATTTTCCATGAACTTTCCTCAATTTTTTTTATGATTTTCTTTAAGTCCTCTATAACCTCCTTGACCTGCTGTTCTGGAACAAGAATTCCTGATTCAATCAGAGCTTCCTCATATCCAATATGCAAATCTCCTATTACAAGAATGCCTTCTTTTGGGAAGAAAAGGCATTTGTCAATTAACTCGTAGCGTGATTGTAGTTGTGCCATTTTATTATCTTATTTTTAAAATATAAATCCTTAAAAACTCATCGGAATTATTATCATTAATGGATATGTATTTGGACGGAGAATTTTACACTCCAGTTGCCTTTGATTCTTACAACGGGGTTTTATATTTCGCGCTTTTACCTATTGATTTAATGATGATAGAAGATTGTGTTAATGAAAAGGAAGGTGAGTTAGAGAGTTTGATAATTAGTAGTCAAGATATAGGAGATGCAGGAGAAAGAGTTTCTATAAAAGTTTAATCATTAATTTCTCCCTTCTTTATCACATTCTGCATGTGAAGCTGATGCATTCTTCGCAAAAATGCCTGTTTGTCTTCAATCCTTATTAAATCAGAATGGCCCTGAAGGATAAGATTAAGAGCAAACGGAGAAGGAATAGGAGTTTCAATCATCTTTATTTTTACTTTTCCTTGCTCTATCCAATGAAGAATTAGTTTTGCGCTTTCAACATCCATCAAATCCTCGAAAATCTCACGCCTTGCTTCTCGCAAAATGGGAAATTCATTGCTGATTTTCTTCACAGCTGCAAGAAGGAAATGGGATTTCATCTGCTGCTTTCCAACTGTTCTTCTTACTCCTTTGTAATTTCGCAGGATCATTAAAGCACGGGTTGCACAGTGACGAAAACGCCTTGCCAAAACATCTGTCCTGTCGATTGCTTCTTTAAGATATTTTTCAAGATTTTTTTCCTTTAATTCAGCTAAAGCACGAGTTATGATCATGTTTTCCCCTGAAAGGAAGAATCCATTATCAGAGATGCCAACTTGGATGTCCCTGCCTCCTAAAGCCCCTATCATGTATCCTATAGCCCTTGAGAGAGCATCATTTACTCTTCTGCCATAAAGAGTGTGGAATAAAAGATATTTTTTGTCATTATCTACAAATTTTTCAACAATTATTGTGCTTTCATCTGGAATTTCAAGGAAACTATACTGTTCTAGAAAATAATTGTAAATTGATTCTGCTGTTTCTTCAGGAACATAAAGATATCCTCTGATAAATTCAAGAATTTGTTTTTTTGGCTGCTTTGATTTCAGCTTTTTGTTCATGAGCGTACGAAATTGGTTTATTTCAAGGGCAGAATCAAAGCTTAAAGGAAGCATCTCTGAAAACCAAGATGGAATTGTTGGACTCTTTCTTACTTCTGAAGCAACATAAAGATTCATTCCTCTTGTATATCTGTTAAGATATTTTTTTCCTCCAAGGACAAAAACATCTCCTGCCCTCATCCTGGAAAGAAATGTTTCATCAATCATCCCAACAACTTCATCTGTTCCAGCTACTTTTACTTTGATAAAAGACTCTTCAGGAATTGTTCCAATGTTTGTTAAGTAAAGCACACGAGCCATCATTCCTCTTTTTCCTATTTCCTTTGTCTCCTTGTCATACCAGATTTTTGCATAAACATGATTTTTTTCAAGCGCATATTCTCCTGACAAATAACTTATGACATCCATAAAATCAGAACGTGTCAAGTCTGAGTAACAATAGCTTTTTCTTAGCAAATTGAAAAGCTCCTGCTCTTTCCAAACTTTATAGATTGCCATTCCAAATATTTGCTGGGAGAGAACATCAAGGCAGTTTCTTGGAAAACGGATTTTGTTTATTTTTCTTTCAACCATTTCTTTCTGAATAACGGCGCATTCAACAAGATCATCTCGGTCAAGAATAATGAATCTTCCTTTCGCCATGCTGTGAAGCTGATGACCTGCACGTCCGAGACGCTGCAATGCACGCGAACTGCTTTTTGGAGAACCTAACATTATAACCAAATCAATAAAACCAATATCAATTCCCAGTTCAAGAGATGTTGAGCATACGACAACTTTCAGTTTTCCTTGTCTAAGGCGTTCTTCAATATCATATCTGTGCGCCTTGCTGAGCGAAGAGTGATGCGCAGCTATGTTTTCATCTCCATAAACTGTTGGATATCTTTCTTTCAGAAAATTAACAACACGCTCTGTTGCAGAACGCGTGTTTGTGAAAATCAATGTTGTTTTATGTTCCTGAACAAGCTTTGATACAAGATCATACATCTTAAGACTAAGTCCTTCATCTTCAACAACGTTTTTTACAGGAGAAAGGACCTGGATATCAATCTTTTTTTCAAGATTTATTTTTGCAATTGAAACTTCACGATCATCTGAAATACCGACGAGAAATCGTGCAACTTCTGGCATTGGTTCTATTGTTGCGCTGAGACCAATTTTAACAGGCCAGCTTGTGCTTACTTCATTCAGCCTTTCAAGCGTAATGCTAAGATATGCTCCACGCTTGTTGTCAAGAGAATGAATTTCATCTACAATGCAGAACTCAACTTCGCGAAGATTTTCTATGAAATTCTTGCTGGTAAGAATTATTGCAAGAGATTCAGGAGTTGTTACAAGAATATGAGGCGGATTTTTCAGCATTTTTGACTTTTCTGCAGCTGTTGTATCTCCTGTTCTGAGTGCAATCCTGATTTTCTGGAATTTTATTCCCTTTTTTTCAGCGAGTGCTTCGATATCATGCAAAGGTTCAATAAGATTTTTGTGAATATCATTGCTCAATGCTTTCAATGGGCTTGTATAAACAGCGTAGATCTTGTTCTTCAGCTCGTTTTTTTCTGCAAGAATTATCAAATGATTAAGAATAGAAAGAAAAGCTGTAAGTGTTTTTGTTCCGCCCGTTTCTGCAGAAATAAGAATGTTTTTTCTTTTCCAAATGTTGAGAACGCCATATTTTTGTGTTAATGAAAACTCCCAGAATTTTGAAAAAAACCATTCAGTAACAAGGGGATGAAGAATTTCCTTTATTTCAGCAACAGTGTTCTGCTTAGCTTCGATTATTTTTGTCATGTTTTATTTTTTCAAACAAGCTAGGAATGATATTAATAATATGATATTAAATAACTTATGCACGACAGATTTTGGGATAAAATTACCTTCTTTTTCTCTTGTAATATGCCTTTTCAGTCACGATAAGGTAAATTATTTCTGGAATTCCAAGAAGATTCACTATTAAAAATACAATAAACCACACAATATGATTCATTCTGGCAGATCTCCATAATGCAAGAGCTTTCCAGACAACTGTCCATATTACAACAAGCACGAAAAGAAGCACAAGCATTCCAACAGACATCCCAATATTGGATGCAATCATGTCTAATGTTGTAGCCATAGACAGAATAAGCTGCCCGAGTTTATAAACTTTGCAAAAAATATATTGAGAAAATGTCTTTACAATTGTATATTCATGTTATTATATATCAGTAAGTATAAATCTTTAAATACTTCCCGAAGTTCTGGTCTTCAATTATACAAGCTCTTGGGATAAAAGAGTGTTGCATATACAATAGGTTGTATACAATGAACTGCCCATATTGCGGTGGAGATTCCAAGGTTACGGACAAGAGAGGCTCTCCTGAGGGAACGAGAAGGCGTCGTGAGTGCTTGAGATGTAAAAAGAGGTTTACCACTTACGAAAGATTGAGCCACGGCGATTTTTTTATAATTAAGAAAGATGGGCGCAGGGAGAAATATTCAAGGGAAAAGCTTGAAACCGGAGTTGAAAGGGCGTTTGAAAAGCGGCCTGTTGCAAAGGAAAAGATAACAAAAATGATAAACGAGATTGAAGAGCAGCTTGGAAAACTTGGAAAAAAAGAGGTTAAGAGTGCGTTCATTGGCGAGTTAGTCATGAAAAAAATAAAAAAGCTTGACAATGTTGCCTACATCAGATTTGCTTCTGTTTACCGTGATTTTCAGGACATAAAAGATTTCAAAAAGGAGCTGAAGGAACTGTAAAATGGGAACTATTAACTATTCTCGCCAAGAAATAAGAGTATATGACAAAGAAAGGCATGTTTCTGTTGAAGAAGCAAATGAATTATTAGGAAAAAATGATTTGTCTCCAGAATTATTAAAAACAGCAATGGAAACTGGGTTGATAAGAATATATAAATTCAATGGTGGCAAATACCTTGACAGACTTGATATAGGTAGGGTTTATGAGAAACCTGTCACAGAAAAAAAAGGTCTTTCTATAGAAAGATTTTTTACAAGACAAGGAGAAAGTCCTTTAGAAACAGAAAAATATTCACAAAAACATTTAGAAATAAAGACCAAGGATGGAAAAGTTATTTTTGAAATTGATGCAGAGTTCCCTGAATCATGGGATGAAAATTCTGCAAGAATAGTTGCTCAGAAATATTTCTTCAGACCCGTAGAATCAGAATGGCAGGAAAGAATAAAAAATAAAACTGGCTTTCCTGGGGAAAACTCATTGAAGCACTTAATTTCCAGAGTTACAAATTTTTTTGCGGATGAAGGAGAAAAAAGAGGCTATTTTGCAACTCCTGAAGACAAAAGTGCATTTAGGGATGAGCTATTGTGGTTACAGCTTCATAGAAGGGGCGCATTCAATTCTCCAGTACAGTTCAATGCAGGAATTTTTAATGAATACGGAATAAGGGGGAGCCATAGCATAAATTTTTACAGAAACCCAGAAACAGGAGAAGTTATTAAAATGGAAAATCAAGAGTTCATGCATCCTCAGGCTCATGCCTGTTTTATTACAGGACCAAGAGATGATTTGGAAAGCATTCTTCAACATACTGTTAATGAAGGAGCAATTTTTAGCGCAGGTTCTGGTGTTGGGCAAGATATTGGAGCATTAAGAGAAGAAGGGGCTCCTTTATCTGGCGGTGGAAAATCTTCAGGACCATTGAGTTTCTTAAAAACAATGGATGATAATGCAGGAACAATAAAATCAGGAGGCAAAAGCAGAAGAGCTGCAAGAATGACAACAATGAGATATTACCATCCAGACATTATGAAATTCATCGAAGCGAAATTGAAAGAGGACAAAAAGGCTCTTACTTTAATAAGAAATGGCTATGAAGGGGGAATGGATGGTGAAGCTTACAGAACAGTTACACTCCAAAATACAAATGTTTCTGTAAGACTTGATGATTATTTCTTCGAACAACTAGAAAAAGGAGGGGATGTTGAATTAAAAAGAATAAAAACAGGAGAAGTTGTTGAAAGGGTTTCTGCTGACAGGATGCTCAAGGAAATTGCTTTTGGAAGCTGGAGAATAGGAGATCCGGGAGTTCAATATGAATCTAAAATTCAAGAGATGCATACTGTTCCTAATTCAGGAAGACAAAACTCAACAAATCCGTGCGGAGAATACATGTTTTTGAATGATACTTCTTGTAATTTGGCCTCGCTGAACCTTCTTTCTTTCAGTGATGACAAAGGAAATTTTGATTATAAATCAATGATAAGGGCTGCAAGAATCTTTGCAATTGCGCAAGACATAGCAAATGATGCAGCATCTTACCCTGTAGAGCAAATTGCAGAAATAAGTCCTGAATTTAGGACAATCGGACTTGGATTTGCTAATCTTGGGAGTTTGTTAATGAGAAGAGGACTTGCTTATAACTCTGACGAAGGAAGAGCGCTTGCAGGGGGGATAATGTCCCTAATTACAGGGGTTGCTTATGAAACTTCAGCAGAAATGGCAGGAGGACTTGGAACATTTACGCATTTCAATTTTAACAGAACAGAGATGCTTGGCGTTATGGACACTCACAAAAGAAGTCTTGATGATATTTTATGGGATAAAATTCCTGAACAAGGATTTAAAGAAACAGCTTATCAGACTTGGAGGAATGTCATTCTGAATGGAATCAAAAACGGATTCAGAAATGCGCAGACAACAGTCATTGCTCCTACCGGAACTATTTCTTATTTAATGGGTGCGCAGGATTCAACAGGGATAGAACCTCCTATTTCTTTAATAATAAACAAAGATTTGGCAGGGGGAGGTTCAATAAGAATAGCAAATGCAGAAGTTCCAAATGCTCTTAAAAATCTTGGATATGATGAAAAACAGATAAAAGATATTATAGCATATGTAGAAAAACAGGTTTCTCCTGAATTAAGCAGAGGAACAGTTATAGGAGCTCCACACTTGAGTCCAGATCATTATTCTATATTTGATACAGCTCTTGGAAATTATGAAGGAAAGGGGAGCATTTCTTTCGAGGGACATGTAAGAATGATGGGGGCTGTGCAGCCTTTTGTTTCTGGAGGAATTTCTAAGACAAACAATCTTCCTGAAAGAGCAACTGTAAAAGACCATTATGAAGGATTTATTCTTGGACATAAATTAGGATTGAAAGGTTTGACAACATTCAGAACAAACAGTAAGCCTATAAGTGCTATGAATTTCGGGAGAAAAAATTCTGTAGAATTTAAAAGAGGAGAAAAAGAAGATTTGGTATATAAAAGAAATGCATTTGAGCAAGAAGTTGAAATTGGAGGTTCTCCATTTCATATAATAGTAAGTGAATACCCTGATGGTAGACCTGGTCAAATTTTGTTTGCGGCCTACAAAGAAGGAGGAGCTCTTAAATCATTATTCACAATAGAAGGAATTACAGCTTCAAAGGCATTAAAGAGAGGGGTATCTCTTGAAGATGTAGTAAAAGGTTGGCTGGGGCAAGGATTTGAACCCCATGGATTTGTAAAAATTTCTAATTCAGAGGGTAAAATTGAACCACACCCATATATTAAGGAGGCATCTTCTGCCCTTGATTTTGCATCCAAACTGCTTTTATTAGAATATATGGGAAGGACTGAATTTGCAGGAGAACCAGATAAAGTTAACAGAAAACAATTAAGAGGATTCCAAAATGGAGCATTTAGAACATTTTCAAGAATGAATCTGGATTCTTGGGATGTTAATGCTGTTCTTAATGATGCTGAACTTGGAGGATTTGTAGCTCCAACAGAAGAAGAATTGATTAATGGAAATAATCATACAATACTAATCAATGAAAGAGGAGTTACATGTGATCATTGTGGAAATATCATGAGAAAAACTTCTTCAAATTGTTATGAGTGTCCTGTTTGTGCAGAAAAAAGAGGTGGTTGTGGACTTTAATTTCAGAGTTTTACTTTATCACAATGATTTTTATAAACCTTAACAAGTATAGAAAATTATGAGTTCCTCAATAGAAATACCTTCTTGGGATGATTATTTTATGACCTTAGTCTATATGGTGGCTTCCAGAAGCAAAGATTGGAGAACACATATGGGCGCTGTTATTGTCGATCAAAATCATTTTATTGTGTCTACAGGGTATAATAGTTTCCCAAGGCATATTGATGATAAAAAAGCTGAAAGACAGGAAAAGAATGAGAAAAAATATTGGATATTACATGCTGAAGAAAATGCAATACTCAATTCCGGGAGACTAACCTTAGAAGGATGCACATTGTATACTAATGCTATTCCTTGCAGTGATAAATGTGCAATACAAATTGTCCAAAAAAGACCAAAAGAAGTTGTTGTTGATAAAAAATGGCCTACAAATACCGCCGAATGGACTGAAAGGAACAAAAGAACATTGGAAATGTTTGCAGAAGCAGAAATAGGTTTTAGGCAGCTTGACACAAATTATATTCAAGTCGTCAGATTCAACGACGGTATTGTTTTACCCTTAAAATAATCTTTTTATCACAATCATATTTATAAAACGAGGCGCCATAAAATTAAATAAAAAATGGTGAAGCAGTATCTTGAGCATTCTAGAGAAATATTAACTTCCCCTAAAAGTTTGTTCAAGGGCGGAAGCAAGGAGGTCCCTATTATTTCTTTATTCGGCTACCAGAATGAATATGACCTTCGCGATGGTTTTCCTCTTCTTACGACAAAAAAAATGGCAATAATTTCATTGATTCATGAGCTTCTATGGTTTATGAGCGGAGACACAAATATCAAATATCTTGTCGACAATAAAGTTCCAATATGGACAAGGGATGCATTTAATTTCAACTTGGAAGCAATGGCAAGAGAAGGAGTTTTTCCAGGACAACTGGCAAAATATTCCCCCGATTGGCAAAAAGCATTGTCTGAATATGAACAAAGAGTAAGAGAAGATTCAGATTTTGCAAAGAGGTGGGGAAATTTAGGACCTGTATATGGTCAGCAATGGAGAAATTGGAAATCTGTTGGCGAAGATGGGAAAGTAGTTGTTGTAGATCAGCTTGGAAAACTTATTGAAAGTTTAGAAAAAAAGCCAACAAGCAAAAAAATAATTATGACTGCCTGGAATCCAGGGGAATTGTCAAGAATGGCTCTTGAACCTTGCCATATGTTTGTTCAGGTTGATTCTGACTCAAATGTAATGGACTTATTTATGCATCAGAGAAGCTGTGACCAATTTTTGGGAGTTCCATTTAATATTGCAAGCTATGCAATGTTTACTAAAGTTATTGCGCAACAAGCAGGATTTGAGACAAGAAGATTTATTCATAGTTTTGGAAGTGCGCATTTTTACTGTGGAACAGGCGAAAGAGGAAGATGGTATGGAGAACATCTTGATGAATTCAGGCAAAAAGTTGGACAGTGTATGTTTCCAGATGATTATAATGAAGCGCGTTTCTGGTTGGAAAGAAATCTCCCTCCTGAAGCAGAAGGGCAAGAAGGTTATGATCATGTTACTGCAATTATAGAACAACTTGCTAGACCAACAAGACCATTACCAAAAATGACAATTGCAGACAAGCCTTTTTATGAATTAAAAAGAGAAGATTTCAAATTAGAAAGTTATGACCCCTGGCCAAAAATAGAAAGAAAAATGGCTGTATAAAATGAAAGACCCTGAATTGATAATAATCGTTGCTGCATCTTTGAATGATGTAATTGGAAAGGATGGCAATACTCCTTGGGATATTCCTGAAGACAGGCAACATTTCAAAAATCTTACTTTAAATCATCCTGTGATAATGGGAAGAAAAACTTATGAGTCAATTCCTCCAAGATTCAGGCCTCTTCCGCAAAGAAAGAACATCGTGCTTTCATCTTCTCTTGAGGAAATTCCAGAAATTTATATTGCAAGAAGCATGAAAGAAGCAATAGAACTTGTAGATGGGCAGGATGCATATGTAATGGGCGGTGCACAAGTTTATAGAGAATTTTTTAATATTACATCAAGGATAGAATTAACAAGAGTGGAAAGGAAATACGAAGGGGACGCCTTTTTTCCAAGAATTGATCTTACAGTGTGGAAAAAAGTTGGAAAAGATGAAGATGGAGTAAGCAGGACAGGCATACCTTATTCTTTTCAGAGATATGAAAGAGCATAGAAGATAGTAAGACAAATTTTATAAATCCAGATAATTCTTAGAGTTTATGAAAACAGCAAAAGTCAAAACAAAGGGTGTTACAGAGCTGTCAGGAAATGAATTTCCTGATTTCACAAAAAAAGGCACTGTTCTTGTTGATTTTTTTGCAGACTGGTGCATGCCATGCCTCATGATGGCTCCTGTAATGGAAGAACTTTCTGAAAAATTCACAGGAAAGATAAAATTCGCAAAAATAAATGTTGATGAGAACCAGCAGATTTCACACAAATTCAAGGTCATGTCAATACCAAATTTCATTCTTTTCAAGGACGGCAAGCCAATTGACCAGTTTATAGGCTCAATGCCGATGGAAGATTTCGAGGAAAAGCTGAAAAGGCATCTGTAATTATTCTTAGTAGAAAGCTTTTTTAAACATCATTTTATTTATTGAGCTAACGGCTCCGTAGCTCAGCATGGATAGAGCACCGGACTTTTAATCCGGGTGTCGTGGGTTCAAATCCCATCGGGGCCATTCTGTTTTTCTTTGTTTTCTCTTAGGTATACAAATACTTTTAAATAAAAAAAAGTAAATAAAATAATGTCTTTTGAAATAAAACCATTTGGTAATGGTAAAGGTTTTGGTTACAGAGTGGTGAGAGCAGATAATGGTGCATGGACAGAGTCTTATGTTTTTGCAGAAATTATAGACAATCGTTATGTTTTAAGCTGGAATAATGGTCTGTCTCATGGAAATTTTAGAGATTTGGGGTTAAATGAAAGAAACGTTGCTGATACAAGTCTCTGGCGCAAAGCGGAAGAATTGTTGGAAGAAAAAATAAAAGAAGAAGCTGTTTTATCTGGAAGCCATAGCAAAACTTAAAAGTAACTTATTCGATACTAATTTATGCATAAGAAAAAAAAGGTGTGGATTTCTGTCATTGTGATTGTTGCAGCGATTGTCATATTATACTTTGTATTAAAAAGTCCACAAACAGGAACAAATGTAAATAATAACAATGAGAATGCTTCTGCTCCAAATCAAAATGCTCCATCTTCTGCAAGCACACCAAAAACAAATTTAGCATTATATTATAATCTTGACTGGCAAAAAGATTATATTGACAAGCCGAATAATATTGTTTCAATTTCTATTTCAGGAAATTACAACGCGATAAATATAAGCAGCCAGACAGAAATTTCACAAGTAACACTGAGCGGAACAAACAACAAAATAACATTCTGCAACAGCACATATCCTGCGCCTGTAATAAACAAAATCGGAATCAACAACGTAATAAATTATGTTGTCTGCTGATTTTTTTCTTAATAGTATAATTTAGTCGCATAATGCTTTTAAATAAAATTCCCTTATGTTCTCTATCGGATTTTTTGGTAAATCCATTATAAAAAAATGAGGGTTTTGCTTGAAAGTATTGTTGTTAATGGTATGAAGTTGTATGCCCCTATTTCTCAAAATGGCGGGAACTACTCAGCATTAATTGGCAGAAAATTTTATGTATGTGAAAAAAGCAAGAAAGGCTACACAATAAAGGGTGATAATTTAAGGGCCGCGATGGTTGGAGATGACCCTTTCTTTCCGGGAAAAGAAGATGATGACAAAGACAAAAGAGTAATTTATGATGCAGTTCCTGAACTGGTATCCCCTTAAGGGAGTTTTTTCATGATTTTTGGCAAATTCCTCTAAATCGCGACGGGACAGGGTTCTGTAAAGTTATCGGTTGGTAGAAAAGGTTAAAAGTTGGGATTCTTTAGAATTTTATGGTTACGCCGAGCAGGGTTAGGATGAACAAATTAAGGCATAAGCACGGAATGATAGCCAAAGAAAAACAGGCAGAAAACGAAGAAAATAAGTCTTGGAGAGAAAGAAGTTCTAAATCAATATCTCAAGAAGAACATCAAGAAAGACTAAATAAACTGAAAGAAATTGGATTATTAAAATGAGTGAAAGTAAAGCAAAGGCAAAACTGAACGGAGATGTAATAAAACTACCCCTTAGTTTTTCTCAAGGCAGTATTAGGGTAGCAGACAATAAAGGAAATCACTTTCAAAAACCAACACAGCAAATTATGGATAAGGAATTGTATATTGAATGGATGATAACTAATGATGAAATTAAATTGTTGTCAAAACTTATCCCCAAGAAAAATATAGGAGATTTGATAAAAGTGTTACAAAGAATAAATAAGTTTGCAGAAGCAACGAAATATTCTAAAAGAGAATCAGATAGAGGAGAAAAAGTTATTGCTGAATTTGAGGGCTTTAAGATATATCATTATACAGATGATTTTAATTCTTTTGAGAAAGTTCTTGGTTCTACATTAAAAGTAAGATTAACATTTAAGTTAGGAGATTATGGTGTTACATCCCATCCTCATATGTATGTTCTTGTCCCATTCAATTTTAAGACATTAAAAATAAAAAATATCTCTGGGAATGTTAAGATAGGAGAACCTCTTGGAAAAAAGTGTTTTGCAGAACTAAATTTGACAGAAGAAGAACTTAAAGAGATAATATTAACACTTGCTCACGCTTCAAGTAATCATAGAAATGATTTGATTAAAGTTCTTGAATCCTGAAATCCAAAACATCATTTTTCTTTATTGACTTACTGCCTACTCTATGGGTTATGTTTCTAAAATGTTCTAAATTCTTATTAAGGGCTTTACAAACAGATTCTTTTATCTTTTTATTGCTATTGAACTCATCTTTAAATTTAAAGACAAAAAACATATCATTCAAAACATCTTCTTTGACATTAATTAACCCTGATTTTCCCACGCTTACATTACCCACTCTTGTAACTGCAAGAGCATAATCCTTAACATCTTTTTCTTTTGGTATTTCTTGGTGTTGTAAAATGTTAGCCCCTGAAATATTGTTTTTTGTATAATCTCTTTGATAATGGGCTTTTTCATTAGATAAGAAATCAAATAAAGGTTTTCCTTCTTGATGGTTTTTTATTTTGTATAAAAATGTTTTTGGGATTAATTCTTCTGTTAGTAATAGATTTTTGTCTAAAACTTCTTTAACATTCTGTCCATCTTCATAAAGGATTATTATTTTATCTCTGAATTTATCTATATTTGTAAAGATAGCAAAACAGCAAGGTATAGGTTCTTCAACCATATTCTTACTATTCTGATAAATTATTATTGTGCTAAATCTGTTTATGATTTCTTTCTTAACTTCTTTATTTTTCTTTGCTATGAAAAAGGAGATAGGCAAAACAAAAGCTATACTTGAATTTTCATCTTTAAGATGTTTTATAGATTTCAAAATAAAAGCATTTTCTATTTGAACTTTCTCTTTTTTCTTGAAGGATTCTGTTAAATAATCTTCATTATTCTTATACTTCTTTGGGAAAAAATAGCTGTCTTTGACATTATATTTTGTAAATGGTGGATTTCCTATAATCAAATCAAACTTTTTATCTAAATCAAACAAAAAGAAATCACAGGGCTTACTTGTCAGATTCTCATCTATTTCACACTCTTGAATATTGTTAAAACCCTGCTCTTGCATTCCCTTTACAAAGTTTCTTGTCCCTGCTGATGGTTCTAAAACATTTATATCTCTATTGTAATCTTTATATTCTAAAAGAAGTCTAATTACTCTATCAACAACATTTCTTTTAGTGAAATATTGTCCCCAAACAAATTTCTTATCGCCCATATCTATTTTATGCTTTGACATTTTTTAACTCTTTTGACTTGCTAAGTATATCAAGTCAAGCCATTTATTTTTCCCAAGATTAAGATTAACCCCTGCTTGTTCAATAGGAGTTTTATTTATGCCTTGATGGATTCTTATAAAATTGTAATAAACAACAAACAAAGACAAAATAGCTTCTGCACTTTCAGGGCTTTTGAAATTTCTCATAACCTTGATTCTTGCCCTGATAGTACCTTGTATTCTTTCTATTATGTTATTTCTTCTGTCTTCACTTGCTTTTAATCTTGTATAAACTTCTCTATCTAATTTTCTGTTTCTTGAACCCCAAACTTTTCTATATGCTTTCTTATAAGCAAAAGCTGAATCTGTGAATAATGATAATGGTTTATTCTGTGCTTTGAAGAAAAGCATTTTAGCACTCTTTGTATCTCTTTTTGTTGAGTAATGAGAAGAAACCAAAACTCTTGTTTCCTTATCTATCATATCCCAAAAATAATGCTGTTCATTCTTACATTTAACAAAAATCTCATCTGCGTGATAAATTCTTGAAAGATTTAAGTCAAATTTTCTCTGAAAATCTTTTAACAATATAGCATATCTTCTTATCCAGTTTAGAACAGCTTGATGGCTTACTTGATAATCTGAAAACTGGTTAAAATGCTCTTTGACTTTTCTTAAACTCAACCCATTCATATAAAGAGAAACGCACTGGGTTATTACTTCTCTTTTGTGCTTTGTTTTGAAGAAACCATCATCAACCACAAAACATTCAGAACAGGAATTACATTTCCATCTTTGCTTTTTTGTGGTATGGTTGAATCTGAAACCCCACTTAATAACTTCTTCAGATTTACAATAAGGACAAACCTTCGGCTTGATAACCGAAACTAATTTATAGTTCTGTGTCTTCTGATTTTCGTTATTCATTTTGCGATGGGTAACCTGCCCTTCGGGGCAGTCATATTTATTTGTATAAATATTAGATTAGTAAATAACTAATCTATTTAAATGTTTCTATGAGAAGTAATTAGGCACTACAATTCACTATTATTAGGCACTACAACAAGGGGAGAAAGTGTCATAAATATCTGTTCGGCAAAAATCTCGTCAGATTCTTTCCTTAATTTTTTATTAAGAAATTTATCAAGTTTTTTCTGATAGTTTGGAATATCTATGCCGTACTTTTTATCAAATTCATTAGTAAGTTCAATAATTTTTTCCCTCATTTCTACAACCTTCAAGTCATTTTCTTTCCAGTTCATTTTTTCTTTTTCTCCTTTTCTGTTTTCCTGATTTTTACTTCAAGAATATCTCCAAGTTCCAAGCCCAATTTTTCTATTGTTTCTATTGGAATCGTAATTACTTTGGAACTACCCCCATCCCTGATTTTTGCGTCAAATTGGCTTTCAGTTTCCATAATATATCTTAAACCTTTTTTAACAAGATTAAATATACATTTGACTATAAAAAACTTGTGTTTTTACAAAAGATTTAAAAGTAGTCATTTACTAACCTTTCTATATGGCAAAGGCAATACCAAAGTGGGTACAAGAAAGATTGTCAAGACTTTGGAAAAAATATGAGGGGAAAGACATAACATATGAAAATATAGAAAAAACTTTGACTATGGATGATAAAAATACAATAAATGCTTTTTTGAATGAACTCAAAACAGCAGGATGGATAGAAGTTAAATCAAATGAATCAGACGCAAGAAAGAAAATATATATTTTAAAATCTCCAAGCGTGGTTATGTTGGAAATAAAAAAGGAAGAAAAATGATAATACACGATGTTATTACTGAGGCAGTTGATAAAGATTCAAGACTGGTTTTGAAAAGAATAAAAACTTCTGAAGGAGATTTTTCAAACAGAAAACTTGCTATTACAAACTTTATGTATAATTGTGAAAGGGACAGGATGAAATATGGACAACCATTATTTAATGGAATTTTCCAAACGTGTCATATCAGATTTGATAGGATTCTTAATGACTGGGATTATCTTGGGCTTGAAAACTCCAAAAAACACGCACAGAAAAACAATCGTATATTTTTGCCTTACAAACAAAGAAATGAAGAACAGCTATCCCAAATGAAATGGGAAAATTCTGTTAGCGATTTCAATACTATGGTTGGAAAGGTTGATAATGTTCCATTTGTCCTGCCTCTTTATGCAACCCTTAATGATTGGAAAAAATACAGGGCAAACGCTATTTCAATATTAAACCAAAATCAAACATTAATTCCTATAATCTCATCAAAGCATAATGTTTCACATTTTCCAACAATAATAAAATATGAAAAAGGAAAAGATAATCTTATAGGGATAAATTCTTATGAATTGAGTGACATAACAGAAAGAACAAACCTTTCATATTTGAGAGCAATAAACAGCGATACAAAAACAGGTGATAAAACTTCTTTATTTGTAAATTTCAATTATCCAAGAATCCTTACAAGATTATCAAATATCGCTGGTTCTTTTGCATTTACTTGCTTTGCAGGAGATATTTTTTCTGAAAGAGCAAGTTTCCCACAAGGAATGAAAAGAGAATCTGTTAATCTTATGTTTGACAGAAAGCCAGAAGAATATTCTTTTTATGATTCTAAAGAAAAGAAATTCAATAAATCCTTGCCTCAGAAAGAATGGTATGGTGTTGATTTAACCAAAAGTTCTATGGCTAACGTTTCAGTTCTTCACGGATTAAGTGGTTATCAAGTAATAAAATGTTTAAGTCACATTAAACAACAAGATGATTTAGATTTAATTAATGCTTTAATATTGAATCAGCAAGATGTTTTGAAATTTATGAAAAATTATACTGGTTGGAGTGTATTCTTAGACAGAATGGTTATCCCATCTTCACAAACGCAACAAACCCTCTTAAAATTCTAATAGTCACGTGACACAAGGAAAAAACATTAAGGGGTTGCTTGTTCTTTCCAAGCAAGTAAATCCCTTAATGCCTTCTTAAAAATATTAATTTTCCATTCCTTTTAAACTTTTATTCAATTTTCACCAACCGAAGATTTGACAGAACCACGGGACAGAAACATTTTTAAACCAAATTTTGATATCTTTTATTATTGATGAGTTGTCAAAACTCTTCTGGAAAGTGCCTAAAACCCCCTGCCAGAAAAATTAAATTCACCGTCGGTAACTGTCTAAAACTGCCAAAAATATGCATATTCTACAACCAAAACATACCAAACTAAAAGAGAAAGAGTCCCAGGAATTACTTGCAAAACTCAATATTTCTAAAGCTCAGCTGCCAAAAATACTTTCAACAGACCCTGCATTGCCTGAAGAATGTGCTGTTGGCGATGTCATAAAGATAGAAAGGAAAGAGCATGACAGCGATAAAACAACCCCATATTACAGAGTTGTTGTTTAAAGAAAGTCCAAGCGAAATTAAGTAAAATTTGCATAAAAAGCCAAAATGAAACCAGGAAAACACCTAATTGTGAAAAAGTATCTTGAAGAACACTCTCTGGTAGAAAGTAATATTATTTCTTTCAATAATTTCGTTGAAAAAAGAATGCAGGAAATCGTCGATGAAATTGCAGGAACAATAAACAACGAAGATTTTGAAATAACACTTGGAAAAATAGAAATTGGGAAACCAAAAGTCATAGAAGCTGACGGAAGTTCCTCGCTTATAACGCCTCAGGAAGCAAAATTAAGGGATTTAACATATGCTGCTCCTGTAAGCCTTGAATTGACAGTAAAAAAAGACGACCAAGTTGACTCAGAAACAGTTGAAATCGGAAAAATTCCTATAATGGTAAGGAGTAAATTCTGCAACACATATGGAATGACAAAAGATCAGCTTATAGAAACATATCACGACCCATTGGACCCTGGTGGATATTTTGTCATAAAGGGAAATGAGCGTGTCATGGTAATGGCAGAAGACCTTGCAGAAAACCAGCCATTTATAGAAGATAATTCAAAAGGAGATTTAACACTAAAATTGTTCTCATCAAAGGGAACTTACAGAATTCCTGTCCTTATTTCTGAAAACAAGGAAGGAATAATTGATGTTTCATTCAGCAAATTCAAAGATGTTCCTGCTGTCGTAATCCTTAAAGCTCTTGGACTGATAAAAGAGTCAGACATTGCAAAATACATCGGAAAGGAAACAGACGCCGTAATTGTCAATTTGTATGAATTTGCGCACATTGCAACAAAAGAAGATGCAATGCTTTACATTTCAGAGAAAACAAGCCTTCAAGGAACAAAGAAAGAAATTCTTGACAGAGTTAAGCAGAGAATTGATTCATATCTTTTCCCACACATAGGGCAAAAGAAAGAAGACAGGATAAAAAAAGCTATAACTTTATGCAAGCTCATAAAGCAATTCCTTATTTCAAAGGAAAATCCAAAATTAAGAACAGATAAGGACCATTATGCAAATAAAAGGGTCAGGCTTTCTGGAGACCTTCTTGCAACTTTGTTCAGGGTTAATCTAGGAATTTTGATAAGAGATATCCAATACTCATTGCAAAAATCAGCGAAGAGAAAAAAATTCTTTTCAATAAAAATAATTGCAAAATCAACTCTCTTTTCGCATAGAGTAGAATCAGCAATTGCAACAGGAAGCTGGACAGGAGAAAGAAGCGGAATAACACAGAACATGGATAAGACAAATTATCTTGCAACTATTTCACAGCTTCAGCGTGTTTCATCTATGCTTGCAAGTGACCAGGAAAATTTCGCTGCAAGAACATTGCATCCAACTCATTACGGAAGATTCTGCCCTATTGAAACTCCTGAAGGAACAGAAATCGGACTCAGAAAAAATCTTGCAATTCTCAGTAGAGTTTCAACAAGAACAGACCTTAGCGAGGAAAAATTCCTGAAAGACCTTTCTATTCATGGTCTTGAGGTTGAAGGAACAGACGGAACAGAAGTTTTCCTTAACGGTATTTTCATTGGGATGGTAAAAAATCCAAAAGAGTTCACAATGGCAATAAGGGAAAAAAGAAGGAAAGGGGAATTGCCTATTGAAATGAACATAAGGCATGATGAAAATTTCCAGACAGTAAATGTTTACACAGAACCTGGAAGAGTTTTAAGACCCTTGATAATTGTCGACAATGGTGTTTCAAGATTGAAGAATGAGCACATGGTAAGAGTCGAAAGCAATGAAATAGGATGGAAAGACCTTTTAAGAGAAGGAGTTATTGAATATATAGATGCTGCAGAGGAAGAAGAAGCGCTTGTTGCATTGCATGAAGAAGAATTAACTCACGAGCACACTCACCTTGAAATTGACCCAACAGACTTGTTCGGTGTCATAACAAGCCTTGTTCCATATTCAAATCACGATCAAAGTTCCAGACTTAACAGAGGAAGTAAGACACAAAAACAGGCTCTTGGTCTTTATGCTGCAAATTATTTGACAAGGCTTGACACAGATGTTTCCATTCTTCAATATCCCCAAAAACCAATTGTAAGAAGTTTTGTTTATGATACATTGCAGGCATATCCTGCAGGACAAAATCTTGTCGTTGCTGTGATGACTCATGAAGGTTACAACATGGAAGATGCACTTGTTTTCAACAAAGGTAGTCTTGATCGTGGAGTGGGAAGAAGTTTTTATTTTAGGCCTTACAGCGCTGTTGAAATGAATTATGCAGGTGGATTAAAAGATGAAATAGTCATTCCTGAAAAAGATTCTTCAGGTTACAGGACAGAGGAAAGCTACAAGCATCTTGAATCAGATGGAATTGTTTCTCCTGAAGCAGAAATTGACGAGGGAGAAGTCATGATTGGAAAAGTTTCTCCACCAAAATTCCTTTCAGAGGCAAGAGAAATTTCTGTAAGGACAAAGAAAGAGTCCAGTGTTGCAATGAAGCAGGAAGAAAAAGGAATTGTTGAAGGTGTTTTCATAACAGAAGACGACGATGGAAACAAAATTGTCCAGGTTAAAACAAGAGACCAAAGAATTCCAGAGCTTGGAGACAAATTCGCAACATCTCACGGACAAAAAGGAGTTATTGGATTAATTGTTGATGAAGAAGATGTTCCATTCACTTCAAAAGGAATAAGGCCAGATGTAATGTTTAATCCACATGGTCTTCCAAGCAGAATGACAGTTGGTTATCTTCTTGAATTGCTTGCAGGAAAAGTAGGATGTTTGAAGGGAGAAGTCATGGACGGAACAGCCTTCTCTGGAACAAGCAAAAAAGAACTTGAAGAAGCTTTGAAAGAGCTTGGATTCAGGTATGATGGAAAAGAAACAATGTATTCTGGAATAACTGGAAAGAAAATGCAGACAAAAATCTTCGTCGGTAATTTATATTACTTGAAGCTTAAATATATGGTTGGAAATAAGCTTCATGGAAGAGCTTCTGGTAAAATTGCTTTACTTACAAGACAGCCTGTTGAAGGTCGTTCTCGTGGTGGAGCATTGAGGCTTGGAGAGATGGAGCAACAGGCAATGGTTGCACATGGAGCCTCTCTTCTTTTGAAAGAAAGATATGATTCTGACAAAGTTGTTCTTCATATCTGCACAAAATGTGGAGCTTTGGCAATAGAAGACAATATCAGGGACAAAACAGTCTGCCCTATTTGCAATTCAGAGGAAGTCGAGCCTGTTGAAGTATCATATGCATTCAAGCTTTTAATTGAAGAACTCCAAGGACTTCACATTCACACAAACTTTGACCTGAAAAATAAGTATGAATAAATAAAAAATGAACAAAACAGAAAGAATTAAGGATATGAGAATGGTTTCGACATTAGTTTACGATAGAAAATACACTGCTGCTAATGGCAAAGTTATGGATGAAGTAACAGCATGGGTTGGTTTACAATCTCCTTTTGTTGGATTTTCTGGAGATTTTGATTATTATGCACTTAATAGAGAACAAACACAAGTTGTAAGGGTTAATCCATCTGAAAGAACAATAGAATTATCAAAAGATGTTGATACAGACCAAAAAGGAACTATTGAATATATACTAAAAACGGAAATAAGGGGACCTGACCTAGCTGCTTAAAAACAAAAATGGCAAAAACAATCAGAAAAAAAATAAAATCAATAAGCTTTTCATTGCTTAGCCCTGAGAAAATAAAAAAGCTCTCTGTTGCGAAAATAGTTACGCCAGAACTTTATGATATAGATGGTTATCCTGTCGACGGTGGTTTGATGGATTTAAGATTGGGAGCAATTGATCCGGGTGTAAGATGTAGAACATGTGGTGGAAGACTGAAAGAATGCCTTGGACACCCCGGAAGTATTGACCTCGCAAGATCTTTAATACATTTAAAATATGTTCCAATGATTGAGCTCGGATTACGTTGTTTCTGCAAACAATGCGGAAAATTAATGCTTTCTGAAAAAGACCTTGCAAAATACACGCCAAGCCAGAGAATAAAGAAAGCAAAGGATGTAAAGAAATGCCCACACTGCAATACTGTTCAGGAAAAAATAAAGCTTGACAAGCCAACAACATTCTACAGAGGAAAAACAAGAATATTCCCAACAGAGATAAGAGATACCCTTGTTAATATTCCAGATGAAGAACTTAAAAAAATAGGAATGAATCCTCACAATTTCAGGCCAGAATGGGGTGTACTCACAATTCTTCTTGTTCCTCCTGTAACAGTAAGGCCTTCAATTATTCTTGAATCAGGAGAAAGAAGTGAGGATGATTTAACTCACAAGCTTTCAGATATAATAAGAGCAAATCAGAGACTTTGGGAAAATCTTAATGCTGGAGCGCCAGAGGTTATTATCGAGGATTTGTGGGATTTGCTTCAATTCCATGTAACAACATTCTTTGATAACACTGTTACAAGAATTCCTCCTGCAAGGCACAGGTCAGGACAGCCATTGAAAACAATCACAGAAAGAATAAAGGGTAAGGAAGGAAGAATCAGGAAAAATCTTGCAGGTAAAAGAGTTAATTATTCTGGAAGAACTGTTATCTCTCCTGATCCATCAATGCAGATAAATGAAGTTGGAATTCCTTTTGAAATTGCAAAAATTGTAACAGTCGCTGAAACAGTAACTGACCTAAACATTGACAGGCTGAAAAAAAAGGTAGAAAGTGCAGAAGTTTATCCTGGAGCAAATTATGTAATAAGACCTGATGGAAAACGTAAAAAAATAACGCCAGAATTGAAAGAAGAAATAATCAACGAGCTTGTTCCTGGATATCAGGTTGAAAGGCATCTTGAAAACGGAGACATTGTTCTTTTCAACCGTCATCCTAGCCTTCACAAAGGAAGCTTGATGGCGCATTATGTAAAAGTCCTTCCTGGAAGAACATTCAGGCTTCACCCTGCTGCAAAAACACCTTACAATGCTGATTTCGACGGTGATGAAATGAACATTCACAGCCCACAGACAGAGGAAGCAAGAGCAGAGGCAAAGATTTTGCTTGAAGTAAAGAAAAATCTCATTTCTCCGAAGAATAATACAAACTGGATTGGTTGTCTTGGGGATGCAATAACAGGAGATTATCTCATGGGTTTAGAAGAATTTTCAAGAGAAGATGCAAACCAGCTTCTTTACAGCTCTGGAATCGATGGAGAAGTTTCAAAGAAAACAATCAGTGGAATAGAATTATTTTCAAAAATACTTCCTAAAATTGATTTCTCAGGCGAAACAGTAAAAATAAAGGACGGACAGATAACAAAGGGTATTCCTGACAAGACTCTTTTCGGCGATGAAGATGGTGTCTTGATAAAGGATATAGACAAGAAATTCGGAAGAAATGTTGCATTTGAATCAATAAGAAAAGCGTTCAATATTGGCAAGAATTATCTTACAGGAAGGGGAATAAGCTTCTCTGTAGATGATTTCGATGTTGACCAAAAAATATTTGATATGTCTGAAGAAATTGTCAAAAAAGCAGAGGAAAAAACAACAGAGATAATCGACGAATACAACAAAGGGACTCTTGAAATCATACAAGGAAAAAGTCTTGAAGAATCAAGGGAAATAAAAATTCTTAAGGTTCTTAATGAAGTAAGAACAAAAATAGGAGAAATTGTTAAGGAAGAATTCCCAAAGGACAGTCCTGTCACTTACATGATAAAATCCGGAGGCGGAGGAAACATGCTTAACATAACACAAATGGCTTGCTGTGTAGGGCAACAGGACTTGGAAGGAAGAAGAATTGATTTGGGATACAATGATAGAACACTTTCATTTTTCAAGAAAGGGGATTTGAATCCAAAAGCAAAGGGTTTCATAAGAAGCGCATTCATGAAAGGTTTGAAGCCAGAAGAATTTTTCTTCCAGGCAATAACAGGAAGATCTTCACTTATGGATACTGCTCTTAGAACGCCAAGGTCTGGTTATTTGTACAGAAGGCTTGCAAATGCACTTCAGGACTTAAGGATGGAATATGACAGCACTGTTAGAGACAGCAACAACAACATAATTCAGTTTATTTACGGCGACGATGGAATAGATGTTTCAAAGCTTCATCTTGGAGGAAAACTCGACCCTGGTGAAGCAATAGGAATAATTACTGCTCAGAGCTTTGGGGAACCATCAACGCAAATGGTATTGAGAACATTCCACTTTGCAGGTGTCTCTGAAATGCAGGTTACGCAAGGACTTCCAAGGCTTATTGAAATATTTGATGCAAGAAAAAAGCCATCAAGCCCTAAAATGGAAATCTATCTGAAAAAAGAATTCAACAATGAAAAAGACGCAAGAGTATTCGCAGAAAAAATAAAGGAAGTCACTGTCAGCGATTTTGCATCTGAAATAAACATTGATTTCACTGACAAAAAAATCGAAGTCAAGATTGACAAGGAAGGATTGCATCAAAGTCATACTTCTGTAAAGAAAATTGTTGAAAGGCTTAAGGAACTTGGATTCTCATGCAATGAAAAAACAGATTCAATATCTATCAAAGCGCCGGGAGAGATCAGTTTCAAGGAACTTTACAAGCTAAAAGAAAAATTGAAAAAAACAATTATTTCAGATATAAAGGGAGTAAAGCAGATTCTCATCGTAAAAAGAGCAGAAGATTACATTGTCATGACATTGGGAACAAACTTAAAGAGAATATTGGAACTGAAAGAAGTAAACACTCAAAGAACAATTTCAAATGACCTTCATGAAGTTGCAGATGTTCTTGGCATCGAGGCTGCAAGGCAATTGATAATAAATGAAATACAGGAAGTTTTGAACACACAGGGCCTTGATATAGACAAGAGGCACTTGAAACTTGTCTCTGATGCTATGACAAACACCGGAGAAGTAAAAGGTGTGACAAGAATAGGAATAATCGCGCAAAAATCCTCGATACTTGCAAGAGCAACATTCGAAACACCTGTAAAGCAATTTGTAAATGCGACGATAAAGGGAAACAAGGACCAGCTTACAAGCGTAATTGAAAATGTCATTCTCAACCAGCCAATTCCTGTTGGAACAGGACTACCAGGACTTTTAGTAAAGGTTGTCGGACCTCTCGTAAAGGAAGAATCCAAGAAGAAGTTTGCAAAAAAAGAAGTTGTAGACGAGGTTGCCAAGTAAACCTAGTATACTGAGTATAACATTAATTTTAAAAAGGAGAGGGATTAAATTATTTTATGGACACTATTTTAGGTATTGTAATTTTAGATGCGGTTCTATTACTTATTGGTGTGTTCATGTCATGGAAAGAGTTGAATAAAAAACATACAGATGTAGTCTGGAAGCTAGTTGAATATGTAACAATGGCACTTGTGGGTTATCTCCTCGCAACAGGGAGGATAGTATAAAATGACAAATATAATTACTATTATCGGAATATGTGTTTTTGTCTTTGGTGGAATAGTCAAAAACAAAGAATTATTGGGTTTAGGAACTGTCTTGATTATACTAGGAGCTTTTATTTAATTTTTGTGTAAAAATAAATTAACAAAGATTTATAAGACAAATAATTTTAAAATTCATATCAAGAGGTTAAAAATTCAATAAACAAAATGCAAACTATAGACATGCAGGAGATTCGCTATCTGAATCTTTTCGAGCAATTGACAGGTGTGAGAACGCGTTTCTGCTTTCGATACAATGAAAATATAATTTTTTGTGTGCCAAAGCCGCTTGTTGCAAAAGCAGTCGGGCTGGGCGGAAGAAACATAAGAAGAATGAGCGAAATTCTTGGAAAAAGAATAAGAGTAATTGCAGCTCCGCGCGGGCTTTCTGATTCCGGAGATTTCATAAAGACCATAATCTCGCCATTAACACTCAAAGATTTTGAAATAACTGACACGGAAATAATTGCCGGCGGAGGAAAAAACAAGGCGGCGCTCATAGGCAGAAATAAAAGAAGATTGCTTGAAATGCAGAAAATAGTTCGTGATTTTTTCGAGAGAGATTTCAGGATTGCCTGATTTTTTGGTAATTTTCCCTCTAAAAACCTTTATAAACTATTTTTTTATCATAATTTAAATGGGATTAAAAAACGCAGCTAAATTAAAGAAAAACAGGAAGAAATTCAGATGGAAAGACAGAAATTTCAAAGTGAGAACTCTCGGTCTTTATGAAAAGGCAGATCCATTGGAAGGCGCAAGCCAGGCCAAGGGAATTGTGCTTCAAAAAGTTCAAAAAGAAGCAAAGCAGCCAAACTCAGCGATGAGAAAATGCTGCAAGGTACAACTTAAGAAAAATTCCAAGATTGTAACAGCATTTATTCCAGGAAATTTGGCCCAAAGGTTCATTGATGAGCACGATGAAGTTCTTATAGAAAGAATTGGTGGAAAGCAGGGAAGAACAAAAGGAGATATTCCAGGCGTTCGTTTCCAGGTTATACAAGTAAATGACCAACCATTGCATTTGCTTTGGCTTGGAAAGATAGAGAAGGGTAGAAGGTAAAATGGCAGAACAGGCACAAATTTTCAAGATTTTTGACTTGTATGAAACAGACAATCTTGTTGTGGAAGACCCTGGATTGAAAAATGTCATAAATCTGAAGCCAAAATTAATTTTAAAAACCAGTGGAAGAAATTTCCAGAAATTCGGGCAGACAAAAGTAAACCTTGTTGAAAGACTGATAAATCATTTGGGAGTTGCAGGCCACAGGGGAAAAAAACACAAAATAATTCTTGGCACATCAACAGGAAAATATTCAAGAAATGCAAGAATAGTTTTAAATGCATTTGAACAAGTTGCTAAGAAAACAGGAAAAAATCCTGTTGCAGTTTTCCTTAAAGCTGTTGAGAAATCAGCACCAAGGGACGAAGTAACTGTTATTGAATATGGCGGGGCAAGATATCCTCAGGCAGTTGATGTCTCTCCTTTAAGGCGTGTCAATCTTGCAATAAAGCACATTGTTCAGGGTGCTTCAGACAAAGCTTTCGGAAAGAAAAAAGACATTGCACAGGCATTGGCAGAAGAAATAATCCTTGCTTCAGAAGAAAACGGCGATAGTTTTGCATTCAAGAAGAAAAATGAATCAGAGAAGCAAGCTGATTCTGCAAGGTAAATAAATTAATTTCATTTTCACATGGCAGACAAAGAAACACAGTTTGAAAAAATAAAAAGAATTAGCAGTCAGCAAAAACATATTCGTAACATTGCAACTTCTGCGCACATTCACCACGGGAAAACTGCATTGACAGATAATCTTTTGGCAGCTTCAGGGCATATGGCTGCAAAATCTGCAGGAGACCTTGAGGCAGGAATGGCAACATGGCAGCACTTAGATGAACAGGAAAGGCTTATGACAGTTGATTCTGCAAACGTTTCAATGGTTCACAATTTCCATGGAGATGAATATTTAATCAATCTTATCGACACTCCAGGGCATGTTGATTTCTCAGGAAATGTTACAAGAGCTATGAGGGCTATTGACGGAACAATTGTTCTTGTATGCGCTGTCGAGGGAATAATGCCGCAAACAGAGACAGTAATCAAGCAAGCATTGAGAGAAAGAGTAAGGCCTGTTCTTTTCATAAACAAAGTTGACCGTTTAATCAAAGAATTGAAATTAAATCCAGAACAAATGCAGAAAAGATTTGTTGATATTTTCCATGAGTTCAATGATCTTATAAGAAAAATAGCTGACGAAGATTTTAAGGAAAAATGGCAGGTTGATATCAAAGATGGGAGCGTTGCATTTGGATCAGCTAGGGAAAACTGGGCTCTCTCAGTACCATTCATGGAGAAAAAAGGAATCACATTCAAGGATATTTTCAAACTTTATGAAATGGATGAAGAGCATAAAAAAGAATGGGTTTGGAAAAATGCGCCTCTTTATGAAGTTCTTCTTGATATGGTAGTAAAGCATCTTCCAGATCCATTGGAAGCGCAAAAATATAGGATACCAAAAATCTGGCACGGAGAAATTGATTCTGATTTTGGAAAAGGATTAATTCACTGCGACCCAAAAGGAAAAGTCGCTTTTGTCATAACAAGAATTGTCATCGATCCAAGAAGCGGAAAAGAAATTTCAGCAGGAAGACTTTTTTCAGGAACATTGCAGACAGGTCAGGAAGTTTATCTTAACCTTGCAAAGAAAAAACAAAAAATACAGCAGCTTTTCATTTATGATGGAGTAAAACCAGAGCAAATAGAGCATATAGGACCTGGAAATGTTCTTGCAATCTCTGGGGTTACAGGAGAAGCTGGAGAAACAGTAACTCTTGAGCCAGAAACTCCATTTGAAGAATTAAAGCACATATTTGAGCCTGTTATTACAAAAGCTATTGAAGTTACAAAAACTGCAGATCTTCCTAAACTCGTTGATATTTTGAAAAAAGTTGCTAAAGAGGATCCTTCTATAAAAATTGAAATTAACGAGCAGACAGGAGAATCATTGATGAGCGGAATGGGAGAATTGCATCTTGAAATCATAGAAAACAGAATAAGAACAGAGAAAGGACTTGAAGTAAAAACTTCACAGCCAATTGTTGTTTACAGGGAAACAACAGGAAAAGAATCTCCTTCTGTTGAAGGAAGAAGTCCTAACAAGCATAACAGCTTTTTCATAAGTGTTGAGCCTCTTGAAGACAAAATTTACGAGGCAATAAAATCAGGCGAGTTGCGTGAAGGAAGAGTCAAGAAAAAGAGCGATGAGCTTGCAAAGGTTCTTTCAAAACTTGGATGGGACGGAGACCAGATAAGAGCGATAAGGGATGTTTACAAGGGAAATATTTTCACAGATGAAACAAGAGGAGAAGTTCATATTGGAGAAGTAATTGATATGGTTCTTGATGCTTTTGAAATGGTTATGGACCAAGGTCCTATAGCAAGAGAACCATGCATGAAGATGAAAGTATCATTAACAGACATAAAGCTTCATGAAGACGCAATCCACAGAGGTCCTGCACAGGTTTATCCTGCTGTAAGAGAAGCAATAACAGAGGCAATGAAGAAAGGTGGAGCTTTCCTTCTTGAGCCAATGCAAATTCATGTTATTGATATCCCTGAAAAATTCCTCGGAGAAGTCACAAAACTCGTCGGAGGAAAAAGAGGGCAAATGCTTGAAATCAGACACACAGACAGCGGAACAGAAGTTGAGGCAAAGCTTCCTGTTGCCGAAATGATTGGTTGGAGCTCGGACTTAAGGTCTGCAACAGAAGGAAGAGGAACAAGCTCACTACTGGATCAAAGTTTTGAAAAAATGCCTCAGAACCTTCAGCCAGATGTAGTAAGAAAAATCAGACAAAGAAAGGGTTTAGCTGAGAACCAGTAGTCACAAGATATTAATAAGTACTAAAAGAAAAGAAAAAAGTTTAAACTTATATTCTTACTTAGGTCTAATTTTAGGCCTCATTACTGCTATTACACCTGCAATAAGACCAATTGCAACTAGAATTATTATTATAATTCCTACAGGACTTCCCAATGCTCCGATTACTCCACCTGTTATTGGTGCTGGAGTATTAGTTGCAGCTCCTGTTATTGGAGCTCCACCGCCGGCTGCTGTTGTTGCAGGATTAGTTGTTGGTGTTGTTGCTACAGGTGCTGTTACATATGTTCCTCCATAAGCATTTCCACCGCCACCACCATTTGAAGGAGGAGGGGATGTTATTTGAGCATTACATAAATCTGAAGTTAAATAATCATTAGAACCTTGAGAAGTTAATTGTAAAAGAGTACAACTATTAGCAGCACTATTATACTCATAATAAGGTTTTGTCACATTCAAAATTACAGTTACTGTTTGTCCGCTGACTGTTCCTGTGTATGTGTATGTTCCTGCTGGATAGTTGTCATCAATAACTAAAGATTTACTCCCTAATCCAAGAGCATACTGAAATCCATCAATTAAAGCATAATTTCCTGCACCATCAGAAGTCAAGTAGAAGAAGGGTGAAGTTCCTATAATCTCATTGCCAATTTGAGTTTGCATAGCTGGAATCCAACCTGATTTAGCTGCAAAGTAATTTGTTAAGGTTGTTTGCTGTGTGCTGTTAGCTGCTAGAGAAAATGCGTATTTATTATTTGGTAATGGACCATTGGTAACTATTACATTACTAACATTTAATGTGTAGCAAGCATTAGTACCATTATTCGTTCCACTGCAAGAACCAGAATCAGTTGTTGCAAGAGTGGCTCCAGAAAGAGTACCAATTGATACGGCGTTGCTGGTAATAGTTGCGGATGTTAATATTGGTGTTGGTACTGTTGGTGAGTTTACAATTCCACCAGTTCCAGTGAATGTAACAGCAGTCTGAGACAGAGCCATTCCATTTAGTGTTGCACCATTCAAATTAATATAGGTTGATGGTCCTGCTAATATTACTCCCTCAAAAACTGAAGTACTCTGAAGTTCAGCATATGCACCTGCAACAGTCCAGAATATGTTTTGAGACTGACAAGCTCCAGTTAATGTAATCTGAGTATTGCTTCCTACAGTGAGGTCACCTGCTATTTGGAAGATAAATGTATCAGAAGAATCTGGACAATAAAGTGTAACACCCTTCACATCCCCATTAGCAATATTGTGAGGATTACCAGCATTTATTAATAGTCCATTTGACCATTTGTAAAGACCAGGTGTTAATGTCATCCCACTAATATCTCCAGCTCCTAATTCAGTAGCGGTAGGAGTTCCCTCACCTGTACCTGATGCTGTATTATAAGCAGTTTGCATATCACCTGCTGCATTAGTTACTAGAGCAGGAGTTGCACCTCCACCTGCTATTCCTGTATAATCATATGCATACATCTTTTCAGACACTAAAGATGATGTCGCAAAGTTAAGTGAAGAATCCATTGTTTGGCTAAACCCTGTAAAAGCAGTACTAGTGACTCCTTGACCTAATCCAATATTTCCAACAATTGAAGTGATTCCAGCAGCTGAAATACCTGTATCTGCAAAAACAGCAAAATTACCTGATGCTCCAAGACTAGGTAGTGCTGGACCAGCTGCTGTAACAGAAAATGCAGATAAAAGAATTGCTACAGAGAGCAATGCGAAAATTAAAAACTTTGATTTATTATTTGTCATTTTGTTTTTTTGATTAAATTAAAGAGAATAAGGGAGTATATATGCTGGCGCGGTAGCCATACATAATTGTTGTATATGCTAGTACTTCTCTTTGTATAAAAAATAAAGAATAAGAAATCTTAGTTTGATATTGTTACAGCGTTGTATTGCAATGTAACAGCTGTTTGTGCCAATGCTCTACCATTCAGTATTGCGCCAGTGTTTAGTGCAATATTTGTTTGATCTAAAATATTCCCTTGGAAGTTAGATGTTGTTCCAAGTGTTGTTGTTCCAGCAACCTGCCAGAAAATGTTCTTTGGTCGGCAACTACCACTTAAAGCAATCATTGCGCCATTACCTACAGTAAGAGTTTGTGCTATTTGGAAAATAAAGACAGCATTCGTATTGCCTCCACAGTTAAGAGTAACACCAGTTGGTATTGTCAATCCAGTACTCCATTTGTATAGTCCAGGTGTTAGTGTCATCCCATCAATATTTCCAGCTCCAAGTTCAGTAGCAGTAGGGTTTGTCCTTCCAGCTGCGTCAGTATATGCTGTTTGCATATCGCTTATAGCTGTACCTATATTAATAGGAGTAGGGGGTGAATAATCTGATGCATATACTTTTCCAGTAACTAAAGATGATGTTGAAAATGTATTAGAAGAATCCATTGTTAATCCAAATCCAGTAATAGCAGTTGAGGTGATTGGACTAACTCCAATGTTTCCAGTGATTGAAGTTGTTCCAGTTGTTGATATTCCTGTTTTTGCTAATATAACAAAATTACCTGCTGTTCCAAGATTTACTGCTGCAGGACCTGATGCACCAGTTGTTGCGTTACCTGAAGTTCCTCCAGACGAACCAGAACTTCCTCCGCTACTTCCACCACTACTTGTTCCTCCAGAAGTCCCACCTGATGTTCCGCCAGAACTTGTTCCTCCTGAATTTCCAGTAGTTCCAGTTCCTCCTGTTGAAGGAGTTCCTGTTGTAGGAGTACCTGTTGAAACAGAAGGTGTACTATAATTTGAATATATTAAATAACCTAAAACTATAACTACTACAATCAAAATAACCCAGCCCCATAAACCTCTTTTATTCATATTATTTATTAATAAATTTTTATATTTAAATACTTTTTGTTGTATATCTTATTACTTCTCTTTTATCATTCTTTGCTTTAAAGAAGTGAATACTTTGCTGATTATGGGTACTGTTATTTTTGGTTTTTCAGGTTTATGAAATTTCTCTATTTTATCGTGCCTTTGTTTAAAGGTTTCAAAATAGGTTAAGAGTAATGGTAATAATATAGGTCCGATGAATATTCCAGGAACCCCAAACATGGTGGCTCCGCCTATGACACCTATGATTACAACTATTTGACTTACCTTGGTTTTTGTTTTTGAATGCACTATCTTCGCAAGTAGAATACTATCAATGGTACCTATTATAACAAGGCAGTAGAAGAATAGTCCTATTCCTCTATACATGAGCCCATAATCATGAGAAAGATAACCACTTATAACCATAAATAGCGAGATAGGTACCCATAAAATTGCTGTTCCAATAGTTGGAATCAAAGCAGCGAAAGCCATCACAAGTCCTAAGATTATCGGAAGAGGAACACCAAATATGTAAAATCCTATAGTTCCTAAGACTCCCTGGACGAATGCAACAAATAATTGTGCATAAACTACTGTATGGGTTATATCTCCGAATTCCGTGATAAGTCTTTTTGTTGTCTTTTTTCTCATTGGGAGTATATTCTCTATTTTTTTTAATATATTCTCCCAGTCTTTTAGGATAAAGAATGACATAACTAATGCAAGAATAATTTCTGCGATTATGATAGGTATAGTAAGAATAAAGGTTGCTATTTTTTCCTCCAAAATAGGAAGTAGTTTCTGCAGTTGCGTGTTAAATCCAAATGCTGACAATCGGTCTAAGCTAAATTTTTCTATGTGGTTAATAACAGAACATAATGTTGAGTTTGCACTAGTGCATCCGATACCAAAGAGTTGTCCCTTCGCAATATTATTTGATAATGAACTGTAAAGAGCAGATCCTTGCTGTGTAACTTCGAATGCTAAGAAAGCGAATGGAATTAATACAATAATTACAATAATGAACAGAGATAAAATAATTGAAAGAGATTTATAGGGTATCTTTTTATTTATTTTAGTATACAGAGGAAAAGCAATATAAGAGAGAATTGTGCTGCTTAAAAGAATAGTTATCATAGGCCTGACAAGGAAGAATAACAGAATTAATGCCAGCACAAACATTATGAACGGGACTACTTTTTGATACTGGTTTTGGATTGCCATTGTGTAAATGGTAACGAGAATTTACCTTGCCTGGGTTTCACCAGGAGATGCTAAAATTGAGTCTCCTTTATTTTCTGAGTCCCCTTCTGAAAATCTATAGTGCCTTGTTATTTTTATTTTGGCAGTATCTTCAATAACGTCCCCTGATTTGTCAGGCAGTAAGCTCATATTGTTAATATCTATTCCCTGAATTTCTATCTCAACTTTTCTGACGCTTGAGTGGTTTGGTGTTAAAACAATTGTTTTGTGGTCGGGTCCCCATTTTTTCTCGAATGTTCCTGAAGTGTAATTAAATTTAGACAAAGGTATGTTTGGAATATCTGAGATATTGGCTTTGAGATATATTATGTAGTCTCCGTAGGTCATTATAGGTATTGTACCTTTCCCTTCTGCCTCACTGGCTTTTTCAAAGGCTTCTGCATTCTTCCTATGTATATAGTACAAGCTGTCTTTTTCATTTATGCAGTTTGTTATTTCATCTATTTTGTCTTCTTTTGTCTGTTCCATTATATTACTCCGAAATATTTAAGCAAAACAAATCCACCGATTAATGCAAGTATGAAAAATATTACGCCTCCAACAGATCCTTGTTTGTTCATTTTATTTTTTAAATAAGTCATTTTTTTTATTTCTACCAACCAAATAATAAATTATTGCTGTTATTATGCTAAAAAATATGGCTAATACAACCCAAAGAACTTTCATTCCGTCAGATAGTCTCTTGTTATTTACAAGTACATCATAAATAACCCATATTGCTGCTATAACTGCTATAATCATAAATAACAGACCAAATCCATATCCACCCATCATTCCAAATCCGAAGCCTCCAAATAATAGTAAAACTAAAACAACTATTAATATAATCATTAAAGTTTTATTTTCGTTTTTCATTTTTTATTGTTTAAGTCCTCATTATATTTCTTCCAGCGGGCCTGTTTTTTACATGACCTTTTCCGCCCTTTCCCTTTCTAGCTCTTGCCTTTGCTGCCTTCATTCTTCCGCCTCTGCTTTTTTTTGCCATTTTTTGTTTTTTACTCCTGTTTAATTTTTAGATTATGATTATTTAATTTATAATTACCTTGTTCTTGTTGTTGTAGTTGTTACTGAAGTTCCACTCGGCAATGCTGCTCTTCTTGATCTTCTCCGTGTTGAACGCCTATGATATGCAGTTCTTCCTCTTGGTCCTCTAGGTCCTTGGACTACTCTTGTTGGACCGGAACTTGCTAAACCAATAACTAATAATAGGAAACCAATAATTGCAGATGCATATGCCCATCCTACAGGAATAGTTACATTAGCAGATGAACTATTTGAATTTACACCGGCTTGAATATTCTGGAAAGGTACAAAATAGAACAATCCTCCAAGAACTAGAAAAATTACTCCAAATATAATCAGGCTTGCTTTCATTTTGTTCTCCTTTCTTGTTTTTTCATTTTATTTAAAATTATGAAGTGTGATATTTCTAAGCTGCTTTTATTGTATGAGCTATTACCGAAATTATGAACAGTATTACAAAAATTATTGCTAGCCACTTTGCTATTGTTAATGAAACTCCTGAAATAAGCCCGAATCCAAATATTGCAGAGACTATTGCTATAATTAAGAATATAACTGCCCAAGCCAACCAACCAACTGTTCCTTGTTTGTTCATTTTATTCATTTTTTATACTTTATGTTAAATCTGTTATGATATATATAGTCGCGCTGTATGAACCCATACTCTTAATCTGAATGTTAAGTTCTAAAAAATAATTATAATTAAAAAAATTAATTAAAACTTTTCATCACCGCAAAAATATAATCTTTCATTTATTATTTTATTATCTTTCCAGTGCTGAACATTTACCCTGTGAATTATTTTCTCTTTTTTATTTTTATCTTCAATGTTTATAGCCCATTCTGTCATTGAAATATTATCATCAACTCCCCCAAAAGTAACAGATTTTATTTCAGCGCTGTTTAATTTTTCTATTTCCTTAAGAAATATGGTTTCTCTCTTTCTGTTATTTTCTTTTCCGTTTATGGGAAGATTTCCATTTACCTGTGTAATTACTTCATCTCCGTAATATTTTTCAAATGCTTCCAAAAGCTTGCCGTCCCTAATTAAAGCATTCAATTTTTCTACGTTATTTTTTAGTTTTATCATTTTCTTGGATAAAAATATTTTTTAGGTGAAAATAAAAAGGGCTTCAACTGCCAAAACAATCAGCAGTCCTAAAACTACGACTAAGACCATATTCGTATTTCTGTCTTTCACTTCTCTTCTATTGTCGGTTATATCATCATTTCTTAATCTGTTCTCTCCCATAGTTCTATCTGCTTTGGATCTTCTTTCTGCAGTTAATTCGTCATTTCTAAATCGACTATCTTTCATTGTCTTGTCTGCCGTTTCTCTTTTGTCCGTAGTTACCACATCATTCTTCATTCTTTGCGTATTTGTCATTTTTTTCTTTCCTCCATTGCATTATATCATAATCAAAAGAGTATATATGCTGGCGCTGTAGCAAGACATAATTGTTGTATGAGAAAATACTTTATCGTGTAAAAATTTATACTACTTTTTTAGAATAATCCCAAAGAATGCCATAAAAATCAAGATATTCTTTTGCAATAACATCATTTTCTATTACAATTGTATAAATAGGATCAATCCAAAGAGTGATATAAACAGAGCCATTGCAGACTACATGGGTTATTTGGGAAGTTTTAGCCTGCTGAGTTTTAGGTAAAAGCCTTGCTTCTGTAAATTTTAAGTTGCTGAGCGTTTTAACTTCTTCATGAGGAAGCTTATAAAAAAGAAGTTTAAGCTCAATATGATTTTTTATTCTTTCAAGATGGAAAGAATTCATTAATCTATCATTAAGAACATTGATTATGCTCTCATTTTCTGCAAGACCATAAATCCAGATATCTGATTTTTTTTCCAAGAGACCGAATAAAATGCTTTTTACGGCATTTAATCCTTCTAAAGTATAAACTTTGGGCGTATGACCAGACACAAAAGTTGTTTTTATGAATTCCATTGCTGTTTTTAGATTTTCCAATTTATCTTTTTCTTCATTAATAATCAAGTCTGTTGCTAAAGCGGCAAATACCTGCTTTCCTTCTTTGTTGGACAAATAAACCAGATTTCTTTCCTTAAGCTTTGTTAAGGTGTCATATACATTAGCCCTATGCATGCCTGTTCTTTTTGAAATCTGTGTTGCAGTAGATTCCTTGTTTTTTAGCAAATCAAGGTAAACAGTAGTCTGCATTTTAGGGATGCCTACTGATTCAAAAGCTTTCAAGATATGTTCGTCTACCATTTTATTTTTAAGTGTTTTCACTATATATTTTTTTTGGTTTGAGTAAATAATAAAATCAATAAAAAATTTTTAATTCAGTTTTACAGCAGTGCCGTAGGCAAGAATTTCTGATGAGCCGCGCATTATTGAGGAAGCATCAAATCTCATTGCAATTATTCCATCTGCTCCCATCTTGATTGCATTGTTTATCATTCTGTTATATGCCTCATCACGTGACTGGTTTATCAATTCTGTAAATGTCTCTATTTCTCCGCCGACAAGACTCTTAAGCCATGCCATGATATCTCTTCCAAGATTTCTGCTTCTTACAGTATTTCCCCTAACAACTCCAAGAATTTTTTTAACTTTTCTGCCTGGAATATCATTCATTGTCACAGCAGTGATACCTTTGCTATCTTGTGCCATTTTTATCTCTTTCTGACTTCTTCAATTTTATTTTCTTTTTTATTGAGTAATATTACAATCCCTATAATAGCGACAATAATCCCAAAGATTAATACAATAAGTTGTGAAAAATAAACAAAACAGATGTACAATCCAAAAAATAGAAGAACAAGTCCTGTAATTATCCTTGGAAAGTCTGTCATTGAATCGTAAATGTGAATAAGAATTTAAATCTATCCATTTTTAGTCATCTCTTTAAACAAAAACTTTATAAACCTAATTTTTTATCACATATAATCTAATACAATGGCAAAAGAAAAACCAAACATGAACGTCGTGTTCGTTGGACACGTCGACGCAGGAAAATCAACTGTAGTTGGAAGACTTCTTTTCGATTCCGGTCTTGTTTCAGAGCAGGAAATGGCAAAGTTGAAACAGGAAGCTGAAAAGCACGGAAAAATCGGATTTGAATTCGCTTATGTCATGGATAAAATCAAGGAAGAAAGAGAAAGAGGAGTTACTATTGACCTTGCTTACAGAAAAATTATGACTCCTAAATATCAAATCACAATCATTGACGCACCAGGTCACAGAGATTTTGTCAAGAACATGATTACAGGTGCCTCCCAAGCAGACTGCGCTTTCCTCGTAATTGCTGCTCCTCAAGGAGTTCAACCTCAGACAACAGAGCACTTGTGGCTTCTTAGAACAATGGGTGTCAAAAACATTGCAGTAGCAATCAACAAAATGGACGCTGTTGGATACAAAGAAGAAAATTTCAACAAAGTAAAAGAAGAAGTTGGAAAATTGCTTCAGGGTGTTGGAATAAACGCTGCAACAACTCCATTCATTGCATGCTCTGGATTAAAGGGAGATAATGTTCACAAGAAATCAACAAATATGTCATGGTACAAAGGACCAACAATTTTCGAGCAATTTGATTTGTTCCCTCAACCACAGTTGCCTACTGAATTACCAATGAGAATGCCTGTGCAGGATGTTTATGAAATTACAGGTATTGGAACAGTTCCTGTAGGAAAAATAGAAACAGGAACAATGAAAGTCGGTCAGAAAGTAATTGTTTTGCCTGGAAGAACAGGTGGCGGAATTAGTGGTGAAGTAAAAACAATAGAAATGCATCATGAATCTATGTCAGAAGCTCTTGCTGGGGATAATGTGGGGATAAACATAAGGGGAGTTGGAAAGAAAGACATTGCTCGTGGAGATGTTATCTGCGACGCTGCAAGGCCTTCAAGTGTTGTTGAAGAATTCATTGCAACAATCACTGTCATAAATCACCCAACAGTTCTTGCAAAAGGATACACTCCTGTATTCCATGTTCACACAGCTCAGGTTCCATGCCAATTTGTTGAACTTATAGAACAGATTGACCCAAGAACAGGCGAGGTAATAAAGAAAAATCCTGACTTCTTGAAAAACGGAGACACAGCAAAAGTCAGAATAAGGCCTCAGGGAAATCTTTGCCTTGAAACTCAGAAGGAAAATTCTTACATGAGCAGATTCGCAGTAAGGGATGCTGGTTCAACTGTTGCTGCCGGAATGTGCACTGAGATAGTAAAGAAAAAGTAGATTTATTTCTAGTTTTGTGCTAATGATTAATCTTTTAAACAAGTGCCTTTTCTAAAAAAGATGATTCCAGAGACAAAATATCCTGTCTTTAGATTAACATATTGGTCTTTAGATGAAGAAAAAGCTGTAGCTTTTGTTGCGGCGGATTCAAGGATAAATGCAGAATCTTTGTTAATGCAAAGACTTGAAGATGAAGGAGATACTCTTGGGGATGTGATTTCTGCAAGAGAAATAAAATATACATATCATCATCAGCAAAAAGTGCTTAGCTCAGGGCATATTGACAGACGAGATTGTGTTGTAGAAGGCTATGTTGTCCGCCCAAAATAATAAAATTCTGAATAACAATTCTTAAAAACCCCAAATTGTTATTTTTTATATGCTAAAACTAGACCCAAAAATGAGCAAGTCGGAAATCGACCAATTTCTTCAGGGAAAAGGAGATTATGTGCAAATAGATCATTTGAGCAGATTCATAAAAGAGCAGATTCCTATGGACACAAAGAAATTTGTTTTCTTGAAACTTGCAGTTCTCTATGAAAAAGCCAACATGAATCAGGATGCAGCAAAAATGTACAACAATGCAGCAGACCTTTCAATTGTATTTGCAGAAAAAATAAAGAATTATCTAAAAGAGGCGGAACTTTACACAAAGGCAGGCAGCTTTGACCGTGTAGAAAATGCAATGAAAAAGGCAATGGCACAGGGAAATTCAAAAGATAAGGAAATGATACAGTCTTCTGTTAAAATGTTCTTCGAGCAGCAGGCTCAGTTGAATGAGACAGACTCAAAAAGAAACCAGGCAACAAGATATTATGAAAAGCTGCTTGAAATGAAGATTTCTGACCAGGAAAGAAGGATAATAAAGGAAAAGCTCCTTGAATTGTACAAGCAGCTTGGAAGAGTAAGGGAATATTCCAATCTGGAAAAGATGTACAAGTAATTTATTTCTTTATTTCACAAGTTTTAAAAGGGGAAAAAACATCTAGTTTTTGTAGAAAAGTACAGTAAGTAATTATCATAAGATAATCACATTCACCGAATGACGTTCGCACTGCGTTCGTCTTCACTTTCATTGTTTAGTTTTGAAAGAACCCCTTGTACACAGGGAAGAACAAAGTGTGCAGTATTTTTCTATGAATTAAATTTTTACGGAGGTAAAAATAAGAAAATGGCAAAAATAAGCCCTGTATCGATAAAATACATGATACATGCAAACTTCAGGGTCGAGGGCGCTTTGGAAAAACCTGACGTAATCGGAGCCATATTCGGGCAGACAGAAGGTCTTTTGGGAGCTGACTTAGAAATGAGAGAGCTTCAGAAAGAAGGCAAAATCGGAAGGATTGAAGTCGAGCTTGAAAGAAAGGACAAGATTACAACAGGAAAAATAATGATTCCAACTGCACTTGACCAGTCAGAAACCACACTTATTGCTGCTGCTGTCGAAACCATTGAGAAAATAGGACCTTGCGACTCCCAGATAGAAGTCGAAAGAATCGAGGATGTAAGAGGCTCCAAAAGAGACTATATCATTGAAAGAGCAAAGAAACTTATGGGAGAATTGAAAGGCACAACAGACTCAAGGGAAATCTCAAAGGAAATCAAAGATTCTGCGAGAACAGCAGGAGTAAAAGAATATGGGGATGAAAAACTTCCTCACGGAGATATTTCTGGCAACGAAGTCATCGTTGTAGAAGGAAGAGCAGATGTTCTTAACTTAATGAGGGCAGGAGTCAGCAATGTTATCGCTATGAACGGAACAAAACTTCCAGAAGCAATAAAGGCACTTTCACAGGAAAAAGAGATAACTCTTTTCATTGATGGTGACCGTGGCGGAAAGCTCATAGCTCAGAACGTTGTGGAAAATGCAAGAATAAAATATATTGCAGTTGCTCCTGATGGAAAAGAAGTAGAAGAACTCGCAGGCAAAGAGATACTCATGTGCCTGAGAAAAAAAATACCTGCAGAAGATTTTTCTTCAAGCAGATATAACAGCAGAACTTCAGAATCAAAATCTGGCAGCTCTGCTTCCTCTTCTTTTTTGAATGAAAAAAACAAATTAATAATCAAAGAAATAGCAAAGAAAAATGAAGGAACTGGAAAAGCAGTCCTGTTAAATGATTCTCTTGAAGACATAAAAGATATTCCTGCAAAAAGCTTGGTAAGTTTTTTAAGAAAAACAAGAAGCAATCCAAGCGTGATAATTCTTGACGGAACAGCAACAAAATCAACAATAGAAGTCGCGGAAGAGGCAAGAGCAAGGGTTCTTGCTGCGAAGAATTTCACGACTACAGACACAAATCTCGAATTGATGAGCTTTTAGGCATTCTAAAGAGATAAATATCATAAGTTTTATAAGTAATTTAATTAACGATTTTTTATGGATAATACAAAGTTAGATTTACATGAAGATTTAATACCAGAATTCCAGCGTGAGCTACCTTTGGGTATAGAACAAGTAGTCGCTATTAATCCATTTATAGGAATTGACACACCTTATTCTGATTTTTGGTTGAATGTAATTTATGAAAATGAGGTATATGGTGGAAATCTCTCTAAGTTTGGTAAAGAAGTTGCTAAACATGTTACAGGAAAGACTTTTTTGGACCTTGGTTGTGGAATCCCATATCAAGTTTCAGCTGCAGCTGAAAAACTCGGAGCTAAAAAATATATTGGTATAGATAAGAATGTTCCGCTAAAACCATTTAAAATAACAGAAAGAGCTATGCCTGCTTATGCTGTTAAAGGAGATATATTATCTTTCTTAGCAAGGAGAAGTGCTAGTGATGGAACTGTTTTCTTCTCTTATGGAATTGATGCACATTCTAATAAAGATTTTGAAAGATATTTATCTGCAGTTTATGATGAAATGAAACGCCTTGGTAAAAAAGGGGATATTGCATTTTCAGAGAGTAATGTAATTAATCCAGAAAAAGCAGGATTTAAGAGAAATGAAAAGGGATTTTACGTTTTTTCTTAAATAAATTTTACCCTTGATAAAAGCTCGTTCACTTTATGTTACTCACATACAGTACTAGTGTAACTGGATAATTACGACAACACCATAAACTTTATAAACGAAAACCAAGTCAGGTAAGTTAACGGAAACTTAGTTTCCAGGATATAAAAATAAATTAAAAATGATACAAAATATGGAAAAGAAATTAATGGTTTCTTTCCTACTAGCGGTGAGCGTTTTATTCTTTCTTGCTAGTGTTAGTGCTACTTCATCAATTGCAACAATAACAAACGTTGAAGTCAACGGTGTCAGTGCAAGTTCAAATCCAGCAATAAATGTTGGAGATACTGTAACTGTCAGAGTTGATTTTAGTGGTCTTGCAAATGTGCAGGGCATTACACTTCAGGCAACATTGGAAGGAAATAGCCAAAATACTCAGGCTGAAACAAATGTATTTGATGTTGAATCAGGTTCTTTGTACACAAAGAGTCTTAACATCAATGTTCCATTTGACTTGAAGAATTCACTTAGTGATAGCGTGAATCTTCACATAAGGATAAGCGGAAACGGCTTCAGTACAGAAGCTGATTATCCTTTGAAAGTGCAGAGAAGTTCTTTTGTTGCAGATATACAATCTGTAATTACTCCTCAGCAAGTTAAAGCAGGACAACTTTTCCCAGTTGACTTTGTTATTCAGAATGAAGGCTACAACGATCTTACTAGCCTCTATGTAACTGCAAGCATACCAGCATTGGGCGTCACACAGACAACTTTTGTTGGAGACCTTGTTGCATTGACATGTAATACCCATGATACCACTGTCTCAGACTATGGTGTTAATATTACAAGAAAATGCAATGAAAACGGACAGGAAACAGTAAGCGGAAGAGTTTTCCTTCAGTTACCATACAGCGTCCAGACAGGAACATATGCGCTTCAGTTGAATGCTTTCAACGGGGACACAAGTTCAAGTCAGACAGCACAGGTCAGTATAACAAATGATTTTTCCACAGGAAATTTCATTGTTTCAGGCAATCAGATGCTTATCGTTAACCCTACAAATAGTGTGGTTGTTTACAGGCTTGTTCCTGAATCAACAAATTCTGCTACAGTCAGCGTAAGCGACAATGTTGTTGCTGTTCCAGCTGGCGCAAGCAAGACAGTTACTACACAAGTTTCTGGACTTGCAGCAGGACAGACTTACAACGTCGATGTTTTTTCATCTGACGGAAGTCTTGTTCAGAGAGTTGGCTTCACTGCACCATCAGTAGGCGCATCCAGTCCAGTAATTGTATTAACAATAATCCTTGCAATAATCTTTATTGTATTGCTTGTTGTTCTTATAGTCTTGATTGGAAAGAAACCTGAAAAATCCGAGGAATTCGGAGAAAGTTACTACTAAATTTATTTTTTCTTTTTATTTTTTTATTTAGTCTTTCTCCCTCCTCATTTTATTCTAAATAATTAAGAATTAGCTTTAGCTGTATTAATCCCCTTCAACAAAAGGCACAAAGACAAAACCAGGCAGCCGTTTTTTTATCTCAAACTCTGCCTCTGAATGCCTTTCAATAACAATTATTTCCTGCTCAAAGCGCGAGCCTTTTGGAGCGACAAGAATTCCTCCATGAGTTTTGAGCTGAGCCATTATTTTCTCGGGAACATCTCGCAATGCAGCGCTGATAAGGATCCTGTCAAACTTTGCCTCATCTGGAAATCCATTTGAGCCGTTTCTTTTGTAAATTTTAATGTTTTTGTATCCTGCATCTTCAATGTTTTCTTTTGATTTTTTCACAAGCTCTGGAATAATTTCAAGACCGATAACTTTTCCTGTTTTTCCGATAAGCTCTGAAATAAGAGCAAGAACATAACCTGAGCCTGATCCTATCTCAAGAACTTTCTGCCCTGGCTTAAGGTGAAGATTTGAAAGCATAAGGGCAATTGTATAAGGCTGTGAAGTTGTCTGGCCTTTTGTAAGTGGCAAAGGGGTGTCTTCATAAGCCATTTTCTTCAGATTATTTGATATGAAGTTCTCCCTGTTAACTTTTGAAAAAGCATCTATTATTTTCTCTGGTGCTCCTCTTTCCCTGAGGCTCCATAGCAGCTCTTTCTTGTTCATAATCAAAAAAAGTTTTCCTGGTTTAAATATCTTAATCATCACAATAAAGGTTATAAAGAAAAAATAAAGTTAATTTTTATTATGGGAACAAAAGTTCAGATAGGAAGTGGGCCTTCAATGCCAATAGAAGATTTGGAAAGAATACTATCTGAAGCAAGAAAAATTGAAAGTAAAAAAATTAAACGTAACCGGAAGTTAATTGAGCAGGCCGGGAATCCTGTTCCTGAAAGGCAAATATTGGTGCATTATGATTCCTCTAGTCCTAATTTAGGGTATTCTGTTGATGATATATTACCAAATGGCCAAAGACCAATTAAGGTTGGTGAGGCAGAATATCGTTCTAGTGATTTAAGAGGAGTATAATTTTTTATGGAAAAAATAGTAAAATACAATTTGGGTTATCAGAGGGATTTGCCTGATGGGGGAACGGAACAACTCAGATCTGAAAGAGAGATGCTTAGTGCGGTAGAAATTCCCTTAATTAAACCAGAAGAAATAGCAAATGCTGATAGACTTGAGAGGAGAATAGAAGTCCATCCAGGAGATCATGCAGGAATAATGCCATGCCTATTTGGATATAGTGTTAATATACATGCTATAAGAGACGGACGTGATGTCTGGATTGGTGGCGAGACGCTTAATTCTAATAGTTTAAGAAAAATAATTGATAAAAAACATAGCGAAGCTGCATCTGGTTGATAAAACAATTTTAAACCTTCAAGCTAATTATTTTTGAAATTCCTTCATGCATGCTGACGCCGTAAAGATTTGTTGCCTTGGAAATGACTTCATCATTGTGTGTTATGACAATATACTGTCCTTTCTGCATGTATTTGTTAAGAAGACCGGCAAGACGTTCTGAATTTCTTTTGTCAAGAGCTGCATCTATTTCATCAACAAGATAAAAATAATATGGCCTGTACTCCTGAATTGCGAAGATAAGGGAAAGTGCAACAAGTGTCTGCTCTCCGCCTGAAAGGGATTTTACATCAAAGTATCTTCCATGGCCCGTTTTTACAGTTATCAAAACTCCAGCGCCTTCTGCAAATGGGTCTTGAGGATTTTCAAGCTCAAGATAAACCTGGCCTTTTGTGCTAAGTTCTGAGAAATTTCTGGAAAAGAGTTCATTAAGCGTGTTTAATGTTTGCATGAAAACTTTCTTTTTCTTGACATCTATTTCATGAATGATTTTCATTATGCCTTCTTTTTCTTTCTCAATTATTTCTGCTTTTTCCTTTACAGCATCATATTCTTTCTTTATTGAATCGTAAACTTCAAGAGAACGGAGGTTTACTGTTCCGATGCTTGCAAATGTTTCCTGGTTGCGGGCAAGTCTTTCTGTCAAAAGATCGCGCGATGTTTTTATTATTTCAATTTCACCGAAACCTGCAAGCTCTGTTTCAAGGTTTTCTGCTTCTGCGTCAATTCTTGCTTTTGTTATTTTGACTTCATTGATTTCTTGTTCTTCTGCGCGGATTTCTGTCTGCTTTTTTGAAATTTCCAGTTCTGTATCCCTGTTTTTCTTCTGAAGTGCATCGCGGTCTGAAATAAGCTTTTGGAATTTCTCGCTGAGTTTTTCTTCCTGAACTTTTTTCTTTTCTAGGATTTCTTCTTTTTCCATCAAAACATCTGTAAGGGAATTTATCTCTTCATTAATGTCTTCCTCATTTCTCAATACCTGTTTTATTGAAGCGCGCATCCTTTCTGCTTCCCGCTCCTTGAATTCAACTTCTGAATCAAGATTTTCTTTTGTCCTTGTTGAAATTTCCTGCAACTCAATCCTTAAGTTTTCGTATTTTTCATCAATGTTTGAATTGTTCCCAACTTCTTCTTCAAGATTCTTTCCTTTTTTAACAAGCTCTGCAATTTCCTTTTTCAAATCATCTGCCTTAATCTGCATTGTCTTTATCTGCTCTTTCTTTTCCTCTATTGAGAAAAGTTTTCCAATGTCAACTTCTGTTTTTGAAATATCAGAGGTTATTTGCTCTATATCTTTTGAAAGAAGCTGCTTTTTCTGGGAGATTTCCTTAAGCTCCTTGTCCATTGACTCAACTCTTTTTTTCAGGTTGTCAATTATTGGAGCCATTTCTTTTTTTATCATTCCAAGATGCTCTTTTGTTATCTTGCTTTTGCAGACAGGGCAAATATCCATGCTTGAAATCTTCTCAAGCGTTTCTCTGTGATGCTCTATCTCTGATTCATTTGCATAAATTATTTTTTCAATCTCTGTTTCCCTTTTGAGGATGTTATTCATTGAATCTTGCTTTTCTGCAAGCTGGTGCCTTAATTCATCAAGCTTGTTTTGAGAAGAATGTTTGTCAGAAAGCGCTATTGAAATATTCTCTATCTGCCTTAAAAGAAAGTCAGACTCATTTGTGTAATTCTGGAAAAGGGAATTCTTGTCTTCAAGCCTTTCCTTGGTGTTTTTTAATTCTGCCTTTGATGTATAGAATTTTTTCCTTAAACTTTCAAGTTTTTCAAGCTCAAGCTTCTTTTTTTCCATTTCTTTTGATTTTGTCGCAGAAGTAGGGGTTTCCTTTTTCAGATTTTTTACCGTTGCTTCAATTGAATCAAGAGATTCCTGAATTTCTTTTTTCTGGTGAAGAGATTCATTAAGCTTTGAATTGTAATTTTCCTTTCTCACATTCAGACCTGCAAGCTCTGCCCTTAAATCTGCAATTTCCTGGTTAAGTTTCTCTTGTTCAAGTCCTGTTGATTCCTGAATCTGCCTATTTATCGCAGAAATTTTCAACTCTGTGTTTTTTATTTCTGTTTCAAAACCAACGATTGTTTTTCTAAATTTTTCAACAATCCTGTTCTTTTCTTCTATGTCTGAATTTATTACTTCTGCTTCTTTTTTCTTTTTTGACAAATCATAAGAGATTATGCTTGCCTTGAGTTTCTTTATGTCTTCCTCTAATTTTTTGTATTTCAATGCCTGCTGCCTTTCTTTTTCAAGATTGTTAAGATAAGCTGTTCTTTCCCTCAAAATAGATGTTATTTCCTTAAGCCTTTCATCTGTTTTTTCAAGTTCGTGGATTGATTTTTCCTTTCTTGTTTCATAAACAGATATTCCAGATACTTCCTCCAAAATTCCTCGCCTTTCTTCTGATTGCATTCTTACAAAATTTTGAATCTCACCCTGAAGAATTATATTAAATCCCTGTGGGTCAATTCCTGCCTGTGCCAGAAGGGAGAGAACTTCCTGTCTTGTTTTTGTTTCATCATTTATTTTGTAAATGCTCTGCCCGTTTTTCCTGAGAATTCTTTTTATTGAGATTTCTTGTGTATCAAGAGAAAATGTTTTCTGCGAATTGTCAAAAAAGATTTCAACGCTTGCTTCTTTCGCCGGAGCGACAGACTTGCTTCCAAGGAAAATAAGATTTCCTGCGCGTGCAGCACGCAACGATTTCATGCTCATTCTTCCAAGAACAAAGCATATTGCGTCAGAAACATTGCTTTTTCCGCTTCCGTTCGGGCCTAGAATGACATTGATTCCGGGAGTAAATAATATTTCTGTCTTTTGGGGAAAACTTTTGAAACCGTGCATCACCAGCTTTTTGATATAAGACATATGAAAAGTAGACAAGGCTTATTTTTAAAGATTATTTAGCGATAAATGAAATATATATTGTAGTAAATTAATATTTATAACTTTCATTTTCCCGTGTTTTTCATGGAATTAAAGGTTAAAAAGAGAAATGGGCACGAAGTTCACAGAGTCAATGGAACTGCAGAAATCAAGGAAGTTCTTGGAAGTGCTGATTTGTTTGAGCAGAAGAATCAAATAGTTCAGGTATGCTTTCGTGGAGAGCATTGTTCTGGAATATTTGAGCTTTCAGGAGACGAAGCAAAGGGGCTTTCAAAAGAATTGAACAGAGTTACTAAAGCAGGAAACAAGTTCAAGATAATGAAATTAAGAGAATAACTTTTTCTGATTTGAATCAGAGTGCGCTTTTTTCCAAGTGCTCCAACTTTTTCTGAAAATGCCGTGGTCATCAAGTTTTTTTAAGTTTTTTTTCAGGAATTTTTTTGTCTTTGGGTCAGATGCATAACCTGAGCCAATAGCTGGTCCATATTTTCCCTTCAAGATATCCATCTCGCGCTCTCTTTCCTCTTTTGCAAGTATTGAAGCTGCAGAAACCGCAACATGATTTACATCTGCCTTGTGCTCGCATGAAATTTCAAGGTTTGAGAGATTGTCTATATACGTTTTTACTGTTTCTGTCCATGATGTCCTGTTTGTTGAGGGGCAATCAATAACAACTTTCATTTTTCCAGAGCCCTTGTTTATTTCATTAATAATCTGGGCAGCCATGTGGGCTTCAAGGTCATTTAAGTTAATACCGTCTTTGTTTTTTCCATCAATTTCTGATGCTTGTGTCTTCACGACAAAGAATGCTTCTGCTTTTTCCTTGATTGCTGTTTCCAAAAAAGCACGCCTTGTTTTTGAAAGTTGCTTGCTGTCCCGAACCCCGAGCCTCTTCAGCTCTTTTTCTGCTTCAGCTTTTATTAGGCAACCGGCAAGAATCATTGGACCAATTACAGGACCTCTTCCTGCATCATCAATACCTAAAATAAGTTCCGGCATTCAAGGGAAAAATTGTTTTTGTTTTTAAGCATTTATAACTTCTTTAGGATGATTAAGTTTAGTTTTATTTCAAAAAGTTTATAAGTGTTCTGCAGGTTGTTTTTGGATAGCGGGGTAGAGGAGCCTGGAGTCCTCGCAGGGCCCATAACCCTGAGATCGCGTGGTTCAAATCCCGCCCCCGCTATTTTTTTATAAAAAACCTTATAAGTGCTAAATAATTCAAAATTTCAATATGCCACAGTCGCATAGCGGTATTGCAGCGGATTGCTAATCCGCGCCCTTCGGGGCTCCCAGGTTCGATTCCTGGCTGTGGCGTTTTCAACATGCCTGAAATTTACCAGCCAGAAGAAGATTCTTATTTGATGTCTGAGAAAATAGCAGAGGAAATCTCAAATATATTAAGCAAAAATAAAAATCCAATTTTTTTGGAAATAGGCTGTGGTTCTGGAATAAATTTGCGGGTTGCACTTGATTCTGGAATAAAAAAACAAAATATTCTTGGCACAGACATTAATGAAGAAGCTGTCAGGCATTGTAAAAGTTTAGGATTTAATTGCATATTATCTGATTTGTTTGACAAGATCAAGGGAAAATTTGACATAATTGTTTTCAATCCCCCATATTTGCCGTTGGACAAAAATGAGCCAGAAGAATCAAGGCAGGAAACAACAGGTGGAAAAAAAGGAAATGAAATAATTATTAAATTTCTGAACCAGGCAAAGAAATATTTAGCAAAAGAAGGGGAAATTCTGATAATAACCAGTAGTTTATCTCAAGATGTTGATTTCAAGAAGTTAGGTTATAGAGCTGCTGAGTTAGCAGATAAAAAATTATTCTTTGAAAAAATAATTATCTGGAGGTTAGAGATATAAAATTAATCCAAGGCAACAAACTTATCCCTGCCTGTCTGTTTTGCCTTGTAAAGAGCTTGGTCAACACGCTCTTTTATTTTTTTCTCTGAGTCATCTCTTCTGTATTCTGTTAAACCGCCAGAAACAGTCAAGCCATATTTCTTGAATATAGTATCTGATTTTATTGCGTCTCTAAGCCTTGAAGTTATCGTTTTTGCTTTTTCAAGATCTGTTTGTGGAAGGAGAATCATAAACTCTTCTCCACCAAATCTTGCAATGACATCAGGAGTTCTTAGCTGGTTCACAAGCATTTTTGAAAGCCTTACAAGAAATTCATCTGCTTTCATATGCCCGTATTTGTCATTTATTTTTTTGAAGAAGTCAACATCTATCATGAAAAGAGAAAGATGTTCCTGATTTCTCCTTGCCTTCTCTATTTCCATGTTAAAAACATTGTCAAAGAACTTCATGTTATACAATCCGGTTTTTTCGTCATGAGTTGCAATTTCATAAAGCCAAGAAACATATTTTTTATCAGAAGGCTTAACGCTTTTGAAGAGTTTTTCTATTTTTTCCCTGAAATCTTTTCCAAATGCTGCTTTCTTACTCATTAGCAATTTAACAATTTTTATTTAATAAAGCTTTCTTATTAAGATTTATAAATGATTTCTCCCTGTATAAATTATGTACAATTGGTCTGGTCAAATGATGAATGGAAGCTGGAATAATTGGATGAATGTCACAAATTACAGGGATTTTATACTAGGAGGAAGCTTAGGGGCATTAATTGCTGCATTGTTTATATTCGCTGTAATATTCTTCATTGCTTTATACATTTATTTTGCACTTGCATGGAGAGCAATAGCAAGAAAAAGAGGATACAAGCATCCATGGCTTGCATGGGTTCCTGTTGCAAACATAGCAATGTGGCTTCAAATGGGTGGATTTTCATGGGCATGGATTTTCCTTATGATTATTCCTATAGCAGGATGGATTGCAGTCTTTGTTTTATTCTTAATATCAACATGGAAAGTCTTTGAGAAATTGAAATATCCAGGGTGGCTTGGTCTTTCGCCTCTTCTGAGTGTTTTGGGTCATGGATTCGGATTCCTTGCATATGGAATTATAATAGGAATAGTTGCTTGGAAGAAGAAAAGATAATAAGCAATAAAAAATTATTCTTTAACTATATCGCTCGTCTTTTTGTAATTAACATAAAGCTTGTCAAGAATGTTTGTAATTTCCTGCCTTTGTTCTGAAGTTCCAAGGCCTTTCCAATCAAGCAAGACCCAGTCGAGCTCTTCTTCTGTTTTCTCGATTGCTTCTTTAATCATTTCTTCTGTAAGAGGAAAAACATATTGCGGAATCACATGAGAGATTGCCATGTTTGATTTTGCCTGAATCTTGTTGAAGCCTGGGCAGTAATGGCCTCCACCTATTGCAATTGCAATTTCCCTGTAAGGATTTTCCTTGAAATCGGAAATTGCTTCTGAAATTGTTCTTGCAACAACGAACGCTGCTTTTGTATCATTCCATTCTGTTTCAGACGGACCTACTTCAATGAATATGCATGGCTTCTCAATTAACGGGCCGTGATGAGTTGCCTCCATTGTAACTTGATAATCATCAAGATTGAATTTCTTTGCATTTGCATTCAATTTCTCAAAAAGAAACTTGGAGAACAAAGCAGAAGATTTGCAGACTTTGTTTTTTTCGCCGCCATATTCTGCCAAACGCCAATTTCCTGGAGCATGGACAGAAAGCGTTTTTTGCTTGCTTTCTGACTTGTGCTTTGATGCAAAAATTATGAAGTCATACTGGCTTATTTTTTCAAGGTCAATATTTTCAGTGTGAATTACATCCTTGTCGCAAAGATAGAACTTGAACTGCCCAAACTGGCTCAACTGGGTTGTTATTTTTATGCCTGCCTTGTCAAGCTTGCTCGCCACGACTAAAATCTTTGGATATGGCATGCTTAATTATAAAAACCATCTTTCTTAAATATTATTATGCAGGAAATCATCAAATGGCTTATAGGAATTGTTGTCCTTTTGCTAGGTATTCCTCTGGGAAACTGGCTCGCAAAAACGACAAAAGAAGAGCTCAAGGCAGGAAAAAAATGGTTTAGGCGACTTGTCATTGTTTGCCTTGTCGGAATGCTTGCGGGACTTGTAATTGGAAATGATGTTTTGATTTTCACATTTGCTTTTATAGCAATTGTTACAAGCAGGAGTTTAGGAGGCCTGAAGAAATAAAATGTTATATCTGATTGGTCTTGGATTAAACATCAAGGGCATAACAAAAGAAGGGCTTGAAATCGCAAAAAGGTGCAAAAAAGTTTATCTTGAAAATTATACAGTTGAATTGCCCTACACTACAGAAGATGTTTCAGATTTAGTTGGGAAAAAGGTTTTTTTGGCAGACAGAAAATTCATAGAGAGTCTTGAAATAGTTGATGAATCAGAAAGGACAGACATTGCTTTGCTGATTTATGGAAGCCCACTAACTGCAACAACCCACATAGCATTGCTTGAAGAAGCAAAAAAAAGTGAAATCCCCACGAAAGTTATTTACAGTTCCTCTGTATTTGATGCTGTTGCAGAAACAGGATTACAATTATACAAATTCGGGAAAATAGCAAGCATGCCTAAATGGCAGAAGAATTTCGAGCCAGATAGTTTTATTGAAATAATCCAGCACAATCTTTCAATGAAAGCGCATAGCCTAATTCTTGTTGATATCGGATTGCGTTTTCGCGATGCTTTGAAAGAACTTGAAGATGCAATGAAGAAAAACAATCTTGAAATAGGAAATATAGTTCTCTGCCAGGCATTGGGAACAGATAGGCAAAGAATTGTTTATGGAAAATTCAGCGAGGTTTGGAGTTTAAGAGGTGTTGCTACTCCATTCTGCTTCATAATTCCGTCAAAGCTGCATTTCATGGAAGCAGAAGTTCTGGAAAATTTTAAGTATTAAGTTTTCTATAATAAATCATGTTTGAATTAAATGAAAAAGAGATGAAAATTTTGAAAGATTTGGATACACCGAAAAAAATTCAGGATTTTCTTAACAAAATTCCAATAAATTTCGAAGAAAAAGGAGATACATGCATGTCTCCAATAATGGTTTTGAAAAATAACAAGGCACACTGCATTGAAGGAGCAATGTTAGCTGCACTCGCTTTAAGATTGCATGGAGAAAAACCACTTGTTGTTGATTTAACTGCAGCAGACAGAGATTTCGACCATGTCATTTGTGTTTTCAAGAAAAATGGCAAATGGGGAGCAATAGGAAAAACAAATCATGCTGTTTTAAGATACAGGGAGCCAATTTACAAAGACATTCGTGAGTTAGTTATGAGCTTTTTTCATGAATATTTCGATGATAATGGAAGAAAAAACCTCAGGTCTTATTCTGCACCTGTTGACCTTTCTAAATTTGACAAAATAAACTGGGTCACAAGAGAAGATGATGTTTGGGAAATACCTGATTATCTTGCAAAAATCAAACACTATAACATTCTTAACAGAAAGCAAATAGCAGGTCTGCGAAAAGCCGATGAAATTGAGATAGAAGCAGGAAAACTGACAGAGTGGAAGCAGTTTGGAAGGCATGATGAGCTACCTGAACCTGAGAGAAAATAGAGTAAGTGAATAGTTTAAAAATATTAAATTCTATTGAGGAACAAGATGTATGATTTTAAAAAAATAGAAGAAGAATCACGTGCTTTTTGGAAAAAACATCAGAAAGATATAGGAAAAGCTGTGCATGAAGAAAAGGGGAAAAAACTCTTTAGTTTCCTTGAGGGGCCTCCAACTGCAAATGCGCCGCCGGGATTGCATCATCTTGAAGTCAGGACTTACAAAGACCTCATAAACAAATTCAGGTATATGCAGGGTTTTTCTGTACCAAGAAAAGGAGGCTGGGATTGCCATGGGCTCCCTGTAGAAGTTCAGGTTGAAAAGCAGCTTGGATTGAAATCAAAAAAAGATGTTCTTAAATATGGAGTAAATAAATTTATTCAACATGCACGGGACAGCGTTTTTTCTTACATAAAAGAGTGGGAAGATTCTACAAAAGAGTTAAACTACTGGATTGACCTTGAGAATCCTTACATAACTCTTGACAACAATTATATAGAAAGTGTATGGTGGAGCCTTAAAGAGATGTATGAAAAAGGTCTTTTGTATGAAGGGCATAAAGTTGTTCCATTTTGCACAAGATGCGGAACTCCTTTGTCAAGCCATGAAGTTGCTCAGGGATACAAAGATGTGACAGAAGAATCTGTTTATATTGCATTCAGGGTAAAAGGAGAGAAAAAACTATACATTCTTGCATGGACTACAACGCCATGGACTTTGCCTGGAAATGTGGCTCTTGCAGTTGGAAAAAACATAGACTATGTAAAGGTAAAAATTCCTGATGGTGATGAAATAATTTTAGGAGAAGATAAATTAAACCTGATTAAAGGAAATTACAAAATAATTGAGCGCCTTAAGGGAAAGGATTTGATAGGAATAGAATATGAACCTCTTTATAACATTCCCCAGACGCAGAATGAAAACTCCCATAAGATAATTGCTGCTGATTTTGTATCAACAGAAGAAGGAACAGGAATTGTTCATACTGCAGTAATGTATGGAGAGGATGATTACGAACTTGGAATGAAAGCAGATCTGCCTGCTGTTCACATTGTTGGTGAAGACGGAAAATTCCTAGACATTGCACCTGAATTCTTAAGAGGCAGATATGTAAAGGAAGCTGAAAAAGATATAATCTCTGATTTAAAGAATAGAAAGCTTTTATTCAAAACAGAAAAAATTGTACATAGCTATCCATTTTGCTGGAGATGTGAAACTCCCTTGCTTTATTATGCAGTTGATTCATGGTTCATCAGAGTAAGCAGCGTAAGGGAAAGAATGATGGAGCTGAACAAAAAAATAAACTGGGAGCCAGACCACATAAGAGATGGAAGATTTGGAAAATGGCTTGAAGGCGCAAAAGATTGGGCATTGTCAAGATTCAAGTTCTGGGGAACTCCTTTGCCGATATGGGAATGCGAATGTGGAGAGAAAAAAGTCATTGGAAGCATTGAAGAACTGAAAAAACAATCTTTAAAAAAAATAACTGGAAAAATAGATTTGCACAAGCCTTGGATTGACAGCATAAAATTAAAATGCAAATGCGGAAAAGAAATGGCAAGAATTCCAGATGTAATTGATTGTTGGTATGATTCAGGATCTGCAAGCTTTGCACAATTCCATTACCCATTCGAGAATAAAAAAGAGTTTGAAAAAAGGTTCCCATATGATTTTATTGCAGAAGCCATAGACCAGACAAGAGGGTGGTTTTACACTCTGCACGTAATATCAACTATCATGTTTGATAAGCCAGCTTACAAAAATGTAATATGTGCAGGACATGTTGTCGATGAAAAAGGAGAGAAAATGTCAAAATCTAAAGGTAATATAATAAAGATAAGGGAAATAATTGACCAAGCAGGTGTTGATGCGATAAGGCTTCAATTCTGCACAAGCGATGCAGGAAATCAGAAAAGATTTTCTTATTCATTGATGAAAGAATCTGTTCTTCCTTTCCTTAACGTCCTATATAATGCGGGCAATTATTGTTCACAGCTTGAAAACAAGAAAAATAAGATGCAGGGAGAAGACAAGTGGATTTTAAGCAAGCTAAATTCATTAATAGAAAATGTCACAAAAGATCTTGAAAACTATCAGATAAGCTCCCCATTTCTGAAAATTCAGAATTTTGTTATGAATGATTTTTCGCGCGGATATATAAAAATGACAAGAGATAGGGAAGATACAAAAGGAATAATAAGTGAAGTTTTGGAAAAGATTTCGTTGCTCCTTGCGCCCTTTGCTCCATACATAACAGAGCATGTGCATTCGCAATTCAGCAAAAAATCTGTTCATCTTTCTGCATGGCCAAAAACTGATAAGAAAAAAATTAACAAAAAACTCGAAGAAAAATTTGAAAGTTTATTCAAAATAATTGAAAAAGGGATGTATGAAAGAGAAGTTGCTAAAGTAAATCTTAGATGGCCAATGAAATCAGTAGATATTACCTCTAATTTTGACATAGACAAAGATATGAAAGAGATAATAAAAACGCAACTTAACGTCAAAAAAATTGAGACAAAAACAGGAAAAGAGTTTAAAATAAAACTTGATACAAAAACAACGCCAGAGCTTGAAGCAGAGGGATATGCACGAGAACTCAGCAGGCAAGTTCAGGATTTCAGGAAAAAGCTCGGGCTGAAGAAAAAAGACATGATTAAGCTCTTCATAATCACCGACGGCAGTTTTGCGAAAATGCTGGAAAAACAGAAAAACTTTCTGAAAGAAAGGACAAATTCAAAAAAAATTGAAATCGGGCAAAAGTTCAAGGAAACATTTAAAAACAAATTGAACTTTTCAATAAAAGATAAAAGGGGAGATATGGCAATAATTGTTACTGATAGGTAAGTCCATAACAGTTACCCTTTTACCATAACAATATTTAAAAATCAAATCGCACAATTAAATACAACAAAACAAAATGATAGTCAAAGAAGAATTTTTAAGTCGCCTTCGAAAGATTTTTGATTTGAATCAATACGAAGTTAAGGTTTGGACAGCTCTTCTTTCTCGTGGTACTTCAACTGCAGGAGAATTGAGCAGTATTTCTGATGTTCCACGTTCAAGGACATATGATATTCTTGAAAGCCTTGAAAAAAAAGGATTTATTGTCATGAAATTGGGAAAGCCAATAAAATTCGTGGCTTTGAAGCCTGCAGAAGTTGTTGAAAGGGTTAAGAAAAATCTTCTGGTAGATGCAAAGGAGAAATCAAAGAGGCTTGAAACATTAAGAGGGGATGAGGTTCTTGATGAGCTTACTTCATTGTTCACAAAAGGAGTAAAGTTTGTTGAGCCATCTGATCTTTCAGGCAGCATAAAAGGAAGACAGAATCTTTACAACCACATGGATATGATGGTACGTGACGCAGAGAAAACAATAACAATCATAACAACAGAAGAAGGCCTTAACAGAAAGATGGAAGTTCTTATGCCTAGCCTTGAAAAATGCAAAAAACGGGGTGTTAGGATAAGAATTGCTGCACCAATAACAAAAAATAATCTTAAGGTCGCAAAAGAGTTCAAGAAAGTCGGAGAAATAAGAAATCTCGACAAGCTCAAGGCAAGACTTGTAATAATTGATTCAAACCAGATTATGTTCATGCTTCTTGATGATGAAAAATTCCATCCAAATTACGATGTCGGTGTCTGGATAAACACAGAATTCTTCGCACAGGCACTTGAAGCATTATTTGAGTTGGCATGGAAAGACATGAAGTCAGTGCATTAAGAATAAATTTTACATTTCTTCCAGAGTTTCTATTCCTAACAGCCAGAGCGCATTTTTCAAAACATTCCTGAAGGATTCAACAAGCGCAATTCTGAAAGATTCTTTTTCTTCAGAGCCAATGACCTTGCAAGTATGATAAAATTCATTGAAAGTCTGGGAAAGCTGAAGTGCATAATTTGCGATTAACGATGGATTCAAATTTTTGTAAGAATTATGGACAACTTCAGAAAATTCAGACAATTTTTTTACAAGTTCTGTCTCTTTTTCCTCTAACTCGCCAATTTCAAAATCTTTCAGGGATTTTTTGCTTTTCTTTATTATTGAACTTGCCCTTGCATAACTGTACATCAAATATGGACCTGTATCGCCTTCAAAATTAAGTGCTTCATCTAAATTAAAATTGATTATTTTGTTTGGTCCATTTTTTATTATTGCATACTTAACTGCTCCAATAGCAACCTTTTCCGCAATTTTCTTGTTTTTTGATTTTTTCTGCGCTTTTTTTATTGCTTCTGAAATAAAATCTTCAAGCAAAACTACATCACCGCTTCGCGTCGACATTTTCTTTGATTTTCCTTTTTTTGCCAGAAGTATGAAAGAATAATGAACAACAGAGGGAGGCGTAATATGCAGAAGTTTTAGTGTTTCCTCAAGCTGTTGAAAATAAAGTTTCTGGTCTTCTCCAAGAACAATAATATTTAGTTCTGATTTCTTCATCTTGTCAATTGTGTAAGCCAAATCACGCAACGGATAAAGCCCCGTGCCATCTGAACGCGTAAGAACAAGAACCGGAGATTTCATTTGCCCTTGAATTTTTGTTCCTTTCATATCAAGAACCATTCTTCCATCCTTGTCTTCGAAAAGTTTGCCTGTTGTTTTCAAATCTTCCAAGATATCCATTGTTTTGCTAAGATAAGATGATTCATAATCAAAAACATCATAATGAATTCCCATCTCTGAAAGAATTTTTCTCTGGCCTTCAACGCATGTCTTTGTTATTGAATTGAATTTTGCAGCAACTTTTTTGTCATTATGCTCAAACTTGTAAAGAAGGTCAAAAACTTCTTTTTCGAGCTTTTTTGATTTCTTGACTTTTGATGCAATATTAACATATTTTTGCAGCATATTCTCAAATTTCATTTTCTCTGCTTTTGCAAGAACAAGCATTGCTATTTGTTTTGAAACATCATTCACAAAATAATGAGTTTCTGTGTTAAATCCATGGAATTTTAAAATACGCACAAGGCTATCACCTATTATTGCATTTCTCGCCCTCCCCACATGGGGGGCTGCATTTGGGTTTATCGAAGTATGCTCAATAAGAGCTTTTTTTCCTCTGCCCGTGTATGTTTTCCCGAAATCTAACTTTTTTTTCAGAATTTCTCTGATAAGATTTTTTGTAAGTGCATTTCTGTCAATAAAAAAGTTAATGTAAGGTCCAGAAACCTGAATATCTTTGAAATTTGTTTGATTGATTTCACCAATTTCTTCCCTTATTTGAATTGCTATATCATGGGGATTGGTTTTCAGCCTTCCTACAAGAAAAAAACAGGGAAATGCAAAATCCCCCATGTCTGAATTTGGAGGAATCTCAATAATTTTTTCTATATCCTGAATTTTAATGTCAATTTTTATATTTTTCAGGGCTTGCTGGATAAGTTTTGCAGCGTCCTCTTTCATGACAATCCGATGGAAAATAACTTAATAAAGATTTTGAAACAAGAAGTTTTTTAAGCGAAAAACCTCTTGGAAATGCGTGATATGTGGGTGTGCCAGAGTGGTCAAATGGGCAGGACTTAAGATCCTGTGGCTTAGTGCCTTCGCAGGTTCGAATCCTGTCACCCACAATTAAATTATTAATTATTATGATTTTTTATAATAAAATTTTTAAACTGCTCTTTGTGCTGTAGTATATGGCAAAAGAAGAGATGATAAAACAGGCATTTATTGCTGGCGCGGGCTCTGCTTTAACCTACAAAGAGAAACATCCTAATGCTACTGAATCAGAAATAATGTCATATGTTACAAAAGAGATGCAGAAATTGCTCAGAGATATTGAGGAAGACTAAGTATTCACAATCTTTATAAACAATTATAATCCTATTCCGATGTAGACTAGGTCGGCGGGATAGCCCTCCGCCATTTGCAAACGGGCTTTATGGCAAACTGCAAGGAAGGATGTAACAGACGCTGTTGGAATGTCCTTGTTCCGACGTTGACGCTTTGTCTGTCTCGATCTTGCAGATGCGAAATGGGTCAGGCCTTGATCGGAGCAGCCCTAAACATTTGTTAAGGTGCTTGGCAGGTCGCAGAGCCGAGAAAGATTAAGGGTTAACTTTTCAGCAACACTGAAGCTACCTTCCGAGTCTACAAATTAATTTTTTCAACGCTAATTTAATAAACTCTTTTTTCTTTATGATTTTGATGGAAAAAAGAGGGCAATTTTATCTTGTTGCTGCAATAATCATCACAGTTATTGTCATGGGAATTGCTGCCATTTCAAATTATTCAATAAAATCAGAACCGACAAATGTTGAAGCATTAAAAGAGCAAATACAAACAGAAAGCACAAAAACAATTGATTATGGCATAAACAAACCATTAGACCAAAACGGGATGTTCAATCTTCTTACTGATTTCACCCAGCAATACATAAATTCTGAATCAAGGGACAAAAATCTTTACTTCATTTTCGGCACAAAAACAAACATGACTTTGAATGGTTTTCAAAATACAAATAATAATGTTCTTTTAGATAATGCTGCAGTTACTTCAAACAGCAATAGTGCATTTTTGTATAGTGAAGTGCCTGCAAACCCTAATTTAGTAATATTAACAATAAATCAAACAGACTATGATTTTAACTTAAGCGATGGGCAAAATTTCTTTTTTGTAATTTCTCAGCAAACAGGAGGTGAAACAGATGTTGTCAGTTGGTAAATGGAAGAAGAATAAATTAGGTGTCAGCGTCATAATCGGCTATATTCTTCTTGTTGCCTTTGCAGTTGTGACTGGAGCAATTGTTTACAACTACCTAAGAACATATGTTCCAACACAACCATTGTCATGTCCTGATGGAGTTTCACTTTTTGTTCAGGATTCAAACTACTGCGGAAACCAGCTAAATCTTACGATAAGAAACAATGGAAGATTTGATGTTGCTGGCTATTATATCAGGGCAACAAATTCATCAAGCCAAACAATCCCAATTATTGACCTTTCTTCTTCTTTAAACAGCACTTACGGCGGATTCCCAAATGGAAACTTAATTATGTTTTCTCCTGCAAACAATAACTCTTTTACAGCAGGAAATCAGACAATGCATGTGTACACTATTTCATCATCATTAGGAAATATCTCTTCTATACAAATAGTTCCTGCAGTTTATGAAGTCCAGAACAACAGAAATATTTTAGCAAGATGCTCAAATGCAATCCAAACTGAAAGCGACATTCAATGTACAGTTGGTTGTATTCCCGCAATAAATGATAATTTAAACGCAATTTGTGGAATAAGAGTTTGTGGAACACAACAGAATGGGACATGCGGTTCTATTAGTTGCGGAACTTGTACAGGTGGGAATGTATGCAACTCAACAGGGCAATGTGTTTCTCAATCACAATGCATAGACACATGTACAAACTTAGGATTTCAATGCGGAACCCATACAGTTTGTGGAGTAAATACTCTTTGTGGAACATGTAGTGGAACAAATAATCTTTGTAATTCAACAGGGCAGTGTGTATCTTCTCTTTGCGGAACCCCTGATCAAGTTTGCAGCAGCGGAGGTTCCCAATCATGTACTATAAATGGGTACCCAGGAACACAAACATGTAATTCTCAATGTACTGCATGGAGTGCATGCACAACAACTTATGGAAATGGTGTCTGTGATCCCGGAGAAACTTGTGCAGAACCAGCATGCCAGGGTTATCAAGCAGCATGTACATCAGGAAATGTTTGTATTTCAGGTTCATGTCAACCAATAGGCGGTGGAAGCACATGCACAAATTACTGCATAAGTTTAGTTAATCATAATCCTAGATACACAAGCGGCAGCTGCCTTTCTAGTTCAGACCAATGTCAAACTAATGGTGGGACTTATGAATCAGGAGGAAACCCATATTGCCCTCTTGGTTCGTCTCTATCGCCTACAGGAACATGCTGTTGTTTTTAAAATAAATTTATAAATTGCAAAAGCGTTGAATAAAAATGATGAAGAGGATGAAAAAAAGAGGTTTGTCTCCTGTTATTGCGACAATGCTTCTTGTTGCAATGACAATTGCTCTTGCTCTTATTGTTTTCTTGTGGTTCCGAAGCTTCAATCAGGAAGCAATCACAAAATTCGGCGGAACAAACATAGATATTGTATGCCAGCAAGTCCAGTTTGACGCAAATTATGATTCTAGTTCAGATACATTGTCAATTCAAAATTCAGGGAATGTTCCTGTATACAGTTTCAGCCTTCAGATACAAAAATCAGGAAGCCAGCAGACAATTGATATGACAAGTGCTGTTGCAGACTGGCCAAAAATCGGATTGCCTGTAAATGGAGTTTACTCCGGAGCAATTGACAGCACAGATGCAAGCGGCGCAAGCACGATAACTGTAATTCCTGTCTTGAGGGGAACTTCAAGCAGCGGAATAAAAACTCATGTTTGTTCTAGCCAGTACGGGAAGCAATTAACTGTATGAAAATGAAATCAAAAAAAGGATTATCAGCTGTTGTGGAAACTATGATTATGATTGCTCTTGTAATTGCAGCTGTTTCAATAATCTGGGTCGTCATAAACAATACAATAAACACGCAATTGAATACAGCAAGCTCTTGCGCAAATGTTGTTGACAAAGTCACAATTGACCAGAGATATACTTGCTATAATGAAAGCTCTGACCAACTTAGACTTGCAATTAATGTTGGCGACATAAAAAATCTTCAGGACATTTTAGTTTCTATAACACAAGGCGGGCAGAGCAAAAGTTTTAAGATAAATACAGACAACGCCACTGACGGTTTGAAGTATTTTAACTGGTCAGGACCTATGCAAATTCCAGGACCAAATTCAGGATTAACATATATTTATCCAATGAACTCGCCTATTGTTCAATTTCCAGACCAAGTTGAAATTGCGCCAATTATCAACGGGAACACATGCACAGGACCTGCTCCTATAACACAAATAGACAGTTGCACATTGCTCGCTTCTGGATAAAACAAAAATATTCTCAAAGAAAATATTATAAACTATCCCTCGCTAGTAGGTATATGAATCTGAAAAAGAGGTTTTTATTTGGAAAAACGCGCGGAAAAAATTATATCCAGGGGCAGGTTTGGGTAGAAACGGTTATCTATACCCTTGTTGCTTTTGCATTAATGGGGCTTGTTCTTGCATTTGTTGTTCCAAAAGTTCAGGAAACGCAAGACAAAGGAATCATACAGCAGTCAGTTGGAATAATGAACAACATTGATACAACCATAAGAAATCTTGGGAGCCCGGGAAACCAGAGAGTTATACAATTAAGCATACAAAAAGGCTCTTTGACAATAAATGCCACAAGTGACCAGATAATTTTCAACATTGAAAGCAATTACCAATACAGCCAGCCGGGAGAAAATGTCACAGTAGGAAACTTGGTCGTGCAGGATGAAAAAGAAAACAATATTGATGTAATAAATATGGCATTGGATTACTCCGGATTGTATAATCTAAGCTACAATGGGCAGGAAATATCAAAGACATTAACAAGTGCCTCAACGCCATACACTGTCACAATATCTGACCAAGGTCAGGATCCATCAGGAAATGCAATAATAAACTTTCAGGTAAGCTAAAAATAAAAAAATGGCAACGATAAAAGACTATCCAAGAGTCAAAATAAATTTCAATCCAGAAGTTCCTCCCTTAAAGATATCTAAGGATAAAACAAAAATAGATGTCCGTTACAGCGTTCTTGCTCCTTTTGCATTTATACACATTCATTGGGACCCAAAAGAGTTTGAAGTTATGTACGAAATTGAAGAGCCAATACTTAATGCAGAAGAGCAGGCATATGCAGACCAGATTCTTAATGCAATGCGAGACATGATTGATTTTGACGTCATCGTCGAGAAAGACAATGAAAAGCTTCTTGAATACATTGACAAGAGATTTAAAATAATAGCGTTTGAGCTTGGACTGAACATTTCATATGAAGCTTACAAAAAAATATATTACTATCTTGTAAGGGATTTCATCGGCTTCAATGAAGTTGAGCCTTTGCTAAGAGATTATTTTGTTGAAGATATAGAGTGCAATGGTGCTGACAGCCCTGTTTACATTGTCCACAGAATTTTCAGGAACCTTAAAACAAATCTGATTTTCAAAAGCATTGATAGATTAGAAAATTTTGTAGAGAAACTGGCGCAAAGAAGCGGAAAATACATTTCATATGCCTCCCCGATACTTGATTCAACATTGCCTGACGGAAGCAGGGTAAATGCAACATACACAAAAGATATAACAAGCAGGGGACCAACATTTACAATCAGGAAATTCACAAAAACTCCATGGACACCTCCTCAACTTTTGGCTTTCCAGACCTTAAGCCCTGAAATGCTCGCATATTTGTGGATTTTAGTTCAATATAAAATGAATATTCTAATAACAGGAGGAACATCGTCGGGAAAAACAACTTTGCTTAATGCAATTGCATTCTTTATTCCGCCAGAGGCAAGGGTTGTTTCAATTGAAGATACGCGTGAACTTAATTTGCCAAGGGAAAACTGGCTTCCAAGCGTTGTGCGTAGTGCAACAGGGGCTGGAAATGTTGGTGAAATCGACCTTTTCACATTGCTGAAAAGCTCTTTCAGGCAAAATCCGGATTATGTAATTGTGGGTGAAGTCAGGGGAGAAGAGGCATATGTTCTCTTCCAGGGAATGGCATCAGGGCACTCATCAATAAGCACTATCCACGCAGATTCTGTAGACACTGTTATACAAAGATTGGAAACTCCACCAATCAACCTTTCGCCTACTCTTCTCAATGTACTTGATTGCGTATGCATCATGACGCATGCAATCGCAAAAAAGCAGGAAACAAGGAAGCTAAAGGAAATTGTTGAAATAATAAATGTAACTCCTGATGGCGTTGCTTTGACAAACACTCCTTTTATCTGGAATCCAAGCGATGACAGCTTCTACTTCAAGAAAAACAGCAAGATTTTCGAGAAAATATCAAAAAGATATGGAATTGATCCAAAGGAACTTGATGAAGAATTCAGGACAAGAGTCAAACTCCTTTACACCCTGTATGAACATAAAGTGTTTGGTTTCCAGGAATTCCAAGACGTTGTAACACAGTATTACAAGAAACCAAAAGAAACTTTGGCTAAATTTAATATTGGATAGACTTCTTAATGGTTATAAACGAAAGTATTTAATAACACTTTTTCCTTCTTTGATATATGAAAAAAGGTGAAAGGAATTCTGCTGTAGAGGGCGAAATCTCCTCAATAAATTACCTTATAAGAATGCTGGGTATGCATGTACAAAAGCTTGAGGAAGCTTACAAAAAGAAAGACCATAGGGAATTCAATATAATCAAAAAAGAGATTATTCAGATACAAAAAAAGATACACACTCTTATATAAAATGGCAATAGACGAACTGAAAGCTAATTTTGAAAGAGAGAAGAAAATAGCTGACCAAATAAGTTCCTTAACTCAGGAGCTGAACAATTCCGAAAGCGATGAAGAAAGAAGAATGATTTCATCGCAGATAAACATACTGAAATCATCGCTAAGAAAATCAAGTCAAGGCGTTGTCAATGCTGCGGAAAACATTTCAATGCCAAATCCGCTGCCAACACAGACAAAAACTGCATTGCCTGTTGTTAAAGCAAAACCTGCAGCAGCACAGACAGGAAAACCAGTGTTCACAGGAAAAGTTGAGGATTTGTTTCCTGCATTTACATTAAGAAAGCAAAAAGTGTCTAGTCTTGAAAAAGACACAATAAAAAGACTAAAGAAAAAAGAAGTTGTTGTTGCAAAGAAAAAAGAAAAAACTCCAAGTGTTTATGTAAAATTTGCAAGCAACCTTTTTTACAAAAGAGCTGAAAAGCAGATTAAGAAAGGAAGTTTTTACAATTTAAGAAGGGATTTAATAAAAGGCAACCTTGATTTTGTTCCTGAAAGCTATATTTCTGTGATTTATTTTACAACCCTGATTTCATTCATTGCATCTATTTTTGTAATGATTTTTTTCCTTTTCTTTGACCTTATTGCCACGCCGCCATTCCTGGTTGCAACAAAGACAGCAATCACAACAAGATTTTTGGAAACTTTCTGGATTCTTATTGTTCTTCCTGCTATTGTTTTTATTTTTGCATATTTTTACCCGACGCTGGAGAAAAGATCCCTGGAAACAAGAATAAATGAAGAGCTTCCTTTTGCAGTAATCCACATGTCCTCTGTTTCAAGGTCAATGATTGAGCCAAGCAAGATTTTCTCGATTATTATTGCTACAGGAGAATATCCTCATCTTGAAAAAGAATTTACAAAACTTTTCAATGATGTCAACATTTACGGCTATGACCTTGTTACTGCATTAAGGGATATGGCATTCAACAGCCCAAGCAGAAAGCTTTCTGATTTGTACAATGGGCTTGCAACAACAATAACTTCTGGCGGAGATCTTCCGGAATTTTTTGATAAAAGGGCGCAGACTCTTCTTTTTGACCATCGTCTTGAAACAGAAAAGCATGCAAAAGCTGCAGAAACATTCATGGATATTTACATAAGCGTTGTCATAGCTTCTCCAATGATTCTTATGCTTTTGCTTGTAATGATGAGCGCAAGCGGCCTTGGATTAAGCCTGAGCACTTCAATGATAAGCCTGATTATGGTTTTGGCAGTCACCTTGATGAATGTTTTATTCCTCGTATTTTTACACCTAAAACAGCCAGGAGGAGAATAAAAATAAAAGATAAAAAATGGAACTAAAAAAAGGATATTGGGTCGGAATTGCATTCGGATTCCTAATTGTACTTGCCTCTCTTGCTTTCATAGGAACAAGATTTTTCCTTTTCATAATTGGTATAGGGATTTTGACAATAGCTGCGCCTTTTGTGCTGGCAACAATAAATGAAACAAATGCAGCAACTGAGAAAGAAGACATGTTCCTTGAATTTGCAAGAAATCTTGTTGAAAGCGTGAAAACAGGAACGCCAATAAGCAAGAGCATTGTCAATGTAAAGGACAAGCCATATGGCGTCTTGAGCGAGAACATAAAAAAGCTTGCAAACCAAATTTCAATGGGAATACCATTGAACTCTGCGCTTCAAACATTTTCAAAAGATGTAAACAACAAAACTATTTCGAGGGCGCTAACATTAATAGGGCAGGCAGAAAAAAGCGGCGGAGAAATTGGAGGAATTCTTGAATCTGTTACAGAAGCTGTCAGCACTTCTGACAGGCTGAAAAAAGAAAGGAAGGCAGCAATCTCAAGCCTTGTTGTCGAGGGATACATAATTTTCCTTGTGTTCATAGTTATTATTCTTGTCCTTCAATTCCAGATTCTTCCAATGATTACAAACATAGTTCCTTCTGGTTCATCTTTAGGATTAGGAGGAATAGGAGGCCTTGGCGGAATTGGCGGGGGCGGAGGACAGCCAATAGACAAAACGCAAATAGCAAATGCTTTCCTTTATCTGCTTCTTATTCAGGCATTTTTCACAGGCTTGACAATAGGAATGCTTTCTGAAGGCAGCATGAAGCCGGGAATAAAGCACTCTTTCATCCTTATGGCAATTGCATTCTTGATTTCAGCAGGAGCAAATGTTTTGTTTGGGGGTGCTTAAATGGTTTTGAAATTAAAAAAGAACAGGCGCAACAAGCGTGGTTCCCAGGTCGAGTTTGTTGTTTCTTTTGTCCTTTTTGTGACGTTCATAATTTTTGTATATCTTCTTCTTAGCTCAAAGATAGATTTTGGGCAAGGCAAAAAAAATTCCCTTGACAATGCTGAAACCGGAATTTTGAACATTGTTACTGGAAACCTGGCAGTGACTTCTGTAAGTGTAAATAGTGGCTCAGGAAGCTGTTTTACATTTACTGGTTTGGCAAGCACTTTAGGGTTAAGTAATAATATTATGGCACAAAATAGTTCTGGAGCAAATGTTTCTGCATATTCTGATGGAACAAGTATTTCAATTGATTCTCCATCAACATTTTTTACAATTTATAATTCTCCTGAATTTCCACCTTCACCTGGAAGTTTGGGATGTACACCACCTTTAGCTGAAGGAACAGGGTACACAATAGGACTTTCAAAAAACCAGTCTGCTATTTTTGAAACAAAAATTCTTGAGGCATTTTCAAATTACACTTCAAATTATACTGCAATGAAAAAAGCAATTCAGGTTTTCCCTGGAGATGATTTTGGAATGAAATTCACATACCAAAACGGCACAGTAATAAAAACAGCTATGACAAATTCATCAATAAGCATTTTCGCAGACAATATTCCAATTCAATATGTAAATCAAAACTCAGGACTAATGCAATTTGGCTCTCTTGAAGTTGATGTTTGGTAAAAAATGAAAAAACAAGGATGGATAAGAATTGTCGAGGCAATGATGGCTATACTTTTGATAGCAGCTGTTGTTTTGATAGCTATAAGTTCAAATCAAAGGCTAGACCAGGATATTTCTCAGAAAATTTATGCAGTTGAGGCAAACACATTGAAGGAAATACAGTTTAATGATAGTGCAAGAGCAGAAATATTAAGTGCTAGCTCTGTTCCTGTTGCATGGGCTAATTTTCCAGCAAACACAAAAACAATAATAACACAAAATGCCCCAAGCTCTATGCAATGCCAAGGAAGAATTTGCTCAACCAGCGACCCTTGTCTATTAGAAGGAGTAAACACGCCAAGCAAAACAGTTTATGCCTCAGATGTTGTAATAACTGCAAACCTAACGAGCTATAATCCACTGCTTCTGAAGATTTTCTGCTGGTAAAAATTAATTATTTTTTAGGTATTCAACACATTTATCAATCAAAACATCAAAATCTTTTTCTTTTTTCCATTGTTTTACTATAAATTGTCTAATCTTTACATGAGAAGGATAACCTTTATCTTTTTCTTTTAGAATATCTTTAAATTCCACATTCAGTAAGACTGTAAGCGCTTCTTTTAAATCCTGAAATTTTCCTTCGCTTAATGTTTTTCTTATTTCATCTTCAAAATAATAATGAAATTGTAGATGCATTACTTCATGAGCAATCACTAGAGAGGCATCATTAGTGAAGATATTAGCCATGAAAGAGATATTTTTTATGCTATAGGGACATCTTCCTATTGTAGTAAAATAACATGTAAATTTTTTTGTATAAATTTTCCTTTTGGTGATTTTTTCAAGTTTCTTAAAATATCTTTTTTCTATCTTTTTCCAAGCAGATTTTATTAATTTAGAATGTTTTTGAAATCTTTTTTTATCTTTAGGATAACCTCTTTTTAGCATATTAAGAAGATATGTTCTGCTTTTTTTCCACGTTTTGCCGCGAACTTTTTTTACTACTTCTGGTCTCATGATTTTTGAAAAGTCATAGCCCCATTTTGAGCTAGAATTAGCAGCCTTGTAATAATTTTCTGCATCTTTTTCAATATCAAATTTGAAAATAACTTTTGGCATTTTTAATCTCCTTTCCAGTTTATGAACGGCTTGAGATGATTTAAAACTTTTATTGAATCTTTTTGCAAATCAAGAACCTTGTAAATGTCCTTGTATGCTTCAGGAGCTTCATCGACAATGCTTTGAGAAAAATTACCTGTAACATTTGCTTCCTGCATTTCATTTTTGAAAAATTCAGGGCTTATTCTCTTTCTTGCCTCTTGCCTGCTCATCAATCTTCCTGCACCATGTGAAGATGAGGAAATAAAATCCTTGTTTCCTTTTCCAACAACAAGAAAAGAGCCTTCCCTCATGTTTGCAGGTATGATTCCTTTCTCTCCTTTCTTTGCAGGAGTAGCACCTTTTCTATGAACAAAAAGTCCTGATTCTTTAAGCGCGTGATTATGATTCTTGTTTGTCCAGATAATGTATTTTATCTTTTTTCCAAGAACTTTTTCAATTGCAAGAACTGCCTGCCTTGTTATCTCAAGCCTGTTTAGCTCTGCAAACTCAAGGCAAAAATCAAGAATGTTCAAATATTCTTTTCCTTCCTGGGATGTTGAGAGAATTGCATGGGTTTCTTCAAAACCCTGGCTTTTTCCAGAGGATTTTTTCATATAAAGCGTTGCAAACCTATAGCCAACTCCCCTAGAACCAGAATGAATGACTATATATGGGTTGTTTTCCTCATCAAAATCCATTTCTATAAAATGATTTCCAGAGCCGAGTGTTCCAAGATTCCTAATTGGGTTTCCAGATTGCAAAAAATCAAGGACTTTTTTGTCATAGGGCTTTTTTTTGAATTTTTCAAGTATTTTTTTGAATTCTTTTTTTGTTTCCTCTGTTATTTTGTTTTCTGTTTTATGAATTTCTCCAAGACCCATTGGAATTCTCTTTTTTACTTCTCTGTAAATCTCTTTTGAATTTTTCTGCAAAATAGGCAGAAGATTTTTTGGTAGTTTTACAGCTGTCATTCCACACCCAATGTCATAGCCGACCCAGGCAGGAACAAAATAATTTTTAGTTACCAAAACAGCGCCGATTGGAGCAACATAGCCCACATGGGCATCTGGCATTAACGCTGCTTTTACAACATACGGCTCTAAATAGCATGTTTTAAACTGGGAAAGAGTTTCCTCGTCGGCGTCCAGTGCAAAATTATGTATCTTTTTTACATCCATGGCATAACCAAAGCTAAGAACTTTAAGAAAGTTGTGGGAATAGGGCCTAAAGAGATATTTATACTCCCTTTATAGTGACAACAAACATAAGATTTATATACTTCAACTTCATAGAATTTTTATATAAAATGAGGCTTAAAATACGATGAAAAATAACCTTATTAGCAAACTGAAAAGGGGAATGTATAATGGATTAACAGTTGGTGCTTTGGGGCTTTCTTTGCTTGGTGTTGGATGTGGTGATAGCCCAACGCAACCTAAAGTATACAATGATCCAGTAAGCAGTCTTCAGGGTTCTCCATTATCTGGAGTTGCGCCACTTGAATCAAGAGTTACAGCCGGATGCACAGCTGATGCAGGAATTGAAAGCTACAAGATAATGCTGAATGGGAATTATTTAACAAACACAAATCCAATTGACACTTCAATTAGCTCAAACAACAACGCTTCTTTAAGCTCAGAATGCAAGGACAGGGCAGGAAAGATTGTAACTAAAAAAATAGATTTTACAGTTGCTCAACCTTCATTTTCTGATACGGCTATGGTTTCAGATTCTGCAAATATAGTTTATAATGCGACTATGAATGTTTCGCAGGCAGAGAGAAAAACGTTCAGGAATGACAGCTTGATTGGAACAAAGACAATAACGGGACCAACATATTCAGACACAATTTTTAATGCCCCTGAAGGCAATTATTATTTCACAAATAATATTAATTCAAATACAGCAAAAGTTACTAAATCAAGTTATGTAACTCTTGATACATCCGGTCTGCAGACAGACACAATAGAAGGTGGAGTTATAGGATTCAATCTTGCTTCAAGAATGCACAGTCCAGGAATCAATCCTGTTCATCTAACAAATGCTGTTCCTTTAGATACAATAACAAATGTACAAAGGAATGGAGATTCTGTAGCAATAACTGCCCTTAGAAATAACACAGGACCATATAGTGTGAAGTTCAGCATGAAAGCTGCAAATGGAGACACTGGTTCTTATGTTTTCAAAGGAAATATTCATGATGTTCCAGACATTTCAGGAAAATTCCAAGATGTAAAAACTTATAACGGAGTTAGAGGAAAAATAAAAGTACAAGGAGTAAGTGGGGGAAATATAATCCCATTAACAACAAATAATTCTGATTCTATTGGATACTTGCCTACAGATTCAGTAGGAAATTTCAGCTTCAGAGTAAACAAAAGAAGCTCGAGCTTAGACAGTCTTGTTTTGCAATTCAGAGAAGTGAATGCGCAAGGAGATTCTTTAGGTTTTGTCAGGAGAATAAACATTCCCGTAAGAGATACCGACAGTTTACTAGTTAGAGGATATCCTTTCCCGGACTCAATTCCTGCAGATACTTTTATAACATTTATGGATTCATTGGGTGGAAGTATTCCAGATACACGATTTGATATTTATGGACAGTATATTCTTAAGTTTGGTGGGTTACAGGGAATTGAGATTCTTCCATCTTTTGAAGGAGATTTATACAATTCGCAAAGAGATAGTATAAAAAACCAAATATTAGATCCAAAGAATATAAGTGGAATAATTGGAAGATATAATATAGAAAATAATCAAGTTATTATAGAAGATCAAGGTCATTACAAACCAGATACAACAGTTTTCTACGGACAAAAATTTATATCTATAACTCCAGATCCAGGCTGGATAATAGTGGCGCCTGATTCAAATATTCTAAGACAATATGGGGCTAGTGGTATGACTCAAACTTTTGGTACAGGTACAGAATACGGAGCTGTTGTTTATTTGGATCCTTGGAGTGATAGTTTGCATATTAATGGGGGCATAATAGCAAGGGAATTTGGACATGCTTTTATAGGATCTGGGGAGCCAGAAATGATTCCTTATCAAACAATTATGAATACATCATCGCATTTAAGAACAGTTGGGTATGCAGATAAAGAAGCAGGTAGGATTATTTATGAACCAACTTTTATGATTCCTGCAGGAATACTACCTGCCCATGTTGACCGTTTAGAAAATATTTTGGGTTCAAAGTTCAAATAATTCTCCTATAAATAATAAGACAAGAATATTTATAAAACTCTTTTGATTTAATAGATAAGAAAAAAATGGTCGGTAAAAAGAGGGGAAATGAGTGCTAAAAAAGTCATAATAATTTCTACAATTATCATTATTATTGCAGCTGTTATTGTATTTTTTGTATTTCTTAATAAACAAAAACCAGACCCTGTTTCTGCTCAGTGTGCATTTGCATGTCAAAGCGGGCAAAAAACTGCCTTCTGTGATGTTGAATTAACTCTAAATGACAAAACTCTTGCTACATGTTATAATCTCTCTACAAATTCTCAATATTCATCATACAATGTTCAAGCTTGTCCTTCAATATCCTGTACTTTATCAGCACAGCAAGCAGCTCATTTAGCAGACCAAACATGCATAACTGGACTTGGAGGAGCGTGGCAAACTCCTATAAATGGAATGTGCCCTCAAACAAAGATAACTGCCGTTATACAGTTAACCCCTTCAGATCAATCTCCAATAGCAGGGCAAATTTGTTGTAGATAAAAATAAAATGTTAACAAATAATAGATTATGGTTATTTTTTGGAGCTTTTATATTAATTATTTTTTTATTGAATAATATTTCTGCATCAAGCATATGCTGGGTTGCAAATAGCACTGCTAACTGTCAAGCATCTTATGGTGGTACTGGTAAAGTAGTGATGCATGTCTCTGATGTAACAAATGCACATAGTGAGTTGGTAAGTCAATCTAGTTATAATGATGTTTTATGTTGTAATTTTGGTGGTGGTGATACTACTTGTTCTTCAACTTTAAATTCTATGACAGGGCAGCCCATAAATAAAATTCTTGGATTGGCATATATAACAAATTCTCATGCAGAAAGTGGTGGCTTAACATTGCAATATGCTAATTATAATACAAATAATGTTTGTTATGACAGCACAACATCATGCCAACCTGTTCCCGCAAATCCCGATGGCACATTTCCTAATTGTGGAACCAATCAAACAGCAATAATACAAATCTCATCTGGTTTATCTTTAAATTACACAAATGCGCATGTAGAAAGTGCGGGACTTTCAAACTATAGAACAGAAATTTGCTGTAAAGTTAGCCAGTCACCACCTCCTTCACCCTGCAAAATCACATTGGCATCATGGAGCACTACACAGATTGTAGTCGGAAATAGTGTAAAATTGAATGTTGCAACATCAAATTGCCAACCAGGAACGCAAATTTCATTCTCGGTTTTTAGACATGGTGGTGGAAGCCCTTCATGCAGCAGCATCACCGGCTGCACAGATCCAAGTCCATCAACAATTTCTGTTGACTCAAATGGAAATGCAGTATTAACATGGGCATCAGGACCTGCTGATAACAATAGTTATTATTTTGTCGCAAGTTTAACGAGTGATTCATCGATAAAAGCTCAAAGTAATGATTTAAGTGTTCTTAGCAAGCCTCCTGTTTGGTGTCAAAGTGTTACAGACTGCTCCAATTATCTTAATCAATCAACTTGCACAAATCCTGATATTTGCAATATAGCAAATAATATTGACCCTAATTGCGGCACTTCAGGAGTAAGTTGCTCTTGTTATTGGGATGCATCTGCAAATTTATGTAATGATTCAATAAGTTATACTCCAACTCATTATCATGCAGAATGCCAGAACAGCAAGTGTGTTTTAGTTCAGGGTGATGGCGTGACTTCATGTGGTGTAGTAGGGGCTTCATGTACCATTCCAACTCCAAATTATGCAATGTGTGTTGGCACAACATGTATGCTTGTAAATGGTAGCGGAACAAATAGTTGCTCTTTGGATGCAGATTGTATTAATAATACAAATAATCCTGCTCATGCAGAATGCCAGAACAGCAAGTGTGTTGAAGTTGCAGGAGATGGAAATACTTCATGTGCTATTATAAATTACAACTGTTCAATACCTGCAGTATATTATAATAGTTGTGTAAGCCAGTTGTGTATGTTAACAAACGGAACAGGAACAAGTCAATGTTCTATAGGGCAGGACTGTGTTAACCTTCAACAAAATAGCAGCATTGGAACATGCTATTATCATGCAGCAAGTAACGGCACTTGCCAAGGCAATCAATTCTTAACAGTCAGTCTATCATCTAGATGGGTATGGGCTAATTCCGGAGTTGCACCCGTAAATGGTTTGTGTGATAGCGGATATGTTTTAGGCAGTGATGGAAATTGTCATTATGATCCACAAAGTATCTCAGTATCATGTGTTGCCAAGACAGAAAACCTTCAATGCCCTACGCAGATTCCATTACCATTCTTCACTTTCTATAATATGATTGCAGTACTTTTGATAATTGCAGCTGTCTACGTAGCAATCGGTGTGATGAAGAAAAAGAAAGTCAGGATAAAAATAGTTTAAAATTAGTTCTGGAAATAGGACAAATATTCGAGAGAATATTTATAAATCAGCTTGACCTTTTTTATAAATAAAAAGATGGTCGATAAAACATGTGTTTTTTGTGTGTTTTTATCTGTGATTTTTCTATTTTTTATTAGCTCTGTCTCTGCAAATTTTGTCCTTGGAAACCAAAGCTATTCAATAGGCAATATTTACGGACCTTCTGGCAGCATTACAGGCTGGGTAAACATAAGTTTTAATTCAGAGCCATTGAATGCCAATTTTACAAGTTCAACAGGAAACTCGATAAGTTTAGGGAACTTGTTAAATCAAAATATGGAATATATTGATACTTGCTCAACTTACAACTGCAGGACAGATTATTCTGCAAGCAATGCGCAGCAGACAAAAACAGCAACACTAAATGCAGGAGATTCATCTATTTACGGAATAAAACTGACAGGAAATATTGCAAGTATAAATTCAATAAACTTTCAGCTGACAAGCGATGCAGGGCCTTCATGCTTGAACCAGGTTGAAGTTGATTTTCTTGGAGATGGTTCAATAGACAATATAAACACGAATTCTGCAGGATCAAATTCCTGCTCTGACACAACAAAAAGTTATGGATGCTTTAATCAAAGCCTTGTTACAGACAATCCACAGATAGTAACTACGCCTTTATGCGAGCTTGTCAATCTTTCTGTTTCTCCTGGTTTTTTCATAGGAGCATGGATACAAAAAATTAGCGGAAGCGAAGTTGTGAATGCCTCGCTTTATACAGTTAATGGAATAAATGTAGTAAAACATGCAGAGTGTACGCTTCCGGATGCTTCTTCAAATGGTGGAGAAGTTTCATGCATAGTTAATTATTCTGTTTCAACTCCACAGCAGGCTTATGTATGCATAAGAAATGTATCTGGAAACGGAAATTATGTAACACAGGCATATTCAAGTCCTAATGGATGTGGATTTTCAGGAACTCCTGTTTCAACTGCATCAGCTGCTTATCCTATTTTTGCAGAGGGACAGCAATTTGACAGTGTTGGAACAATGAATTTGAATTTGTCATACAATCAATCAATAAATCAGGCAATCAATTTTTCCAACCTTGCAGAGAACTACATAATACAAAATTACAATAATGGATTGAATTGCACAGCTGGCTGCATTATCCCTATAAAAATAAATTCAAATGTTCCAAGCCAAAGTATAACATTAAGCAACCTATTGGTTAATTACAAAACAGATATAGGTCAGCTTTCAACAAAAAATTTCTATGACCTTTCAGCTGCGCCTGCAAAAGTTTCTTCTGATTTCCAGCCACTTTATCTGGACAACGCTGGCTTTACTTTGCCGAGCAATATTGGTAATTATGCTTTCTCGCTAAACCTTGACGGACAAAGCTTAATTTCTCAACAAGTACAAATTGCAAACATTCCTGTAATAAGACTTGTAAATCCATTGAGAACAGCTTATGCATACCCAACAACATTTTCAGTAAGCGTTGATTCAAGCCAAAACCTCAGCATCTTTTCCTGGGATTTTGGAGACAACAGTTCTATTGTAACAACAGATACAAACTCAACAACGCACACCTATAACAGTGCAGGAGTTTACAATTTAATGATTAATGTAACAGATGAAAATAATTTAAGTTCGTCAAAAACTTTCGCGATAAATGTCAGCTCGCCAACAGGATTAATAGCTGCAAATCTTAATGACATGAAAAGAGCTGTTTCTGTTTTGCAAGGCCAGGTTGCAGCCTTCACGTCATTTCAGCAGCAAGCTTTGAATGCATCCTTGAATCTTGGCTACATAAACAGCCAACTTAATCTTTTAACTTCTGAATTTAGCAACGCAAGCACTCCTTCTGATTATAATAATATAGTTGCAGGGCTTTTGGCAATAAAAATTCCTGACCAAATTTATGACACAGCAACTGCGCAGAATGTTCCTTTTGTTCAGCAATCAAATAATGTAAACATGAATGTTTTGCAGGAAATAGCTGGAGGAAATTACACACAAGGTCAAGACCAGGCTTATGCAGATGCAATCAATACATGGCAGCAGCTAAATCTTAACATGAACATGAATTATGATGAATTCACCGGCTCTTACTCAGGATACCTTGACCCTGTGGCAAAGGTCTTCACAATAACTGTCAGCGAGAAAAAAGACGTGCCTTATGATTACTATCTTGTTCTTCCTCAGATGGGTGGATTTACATCAGACAGCAATTACAGCACAAAGGACAATTATATTTATTTTGACTTGAAAAACAAAAACACTGTTTCATTCTCAACAACAGACAATATTGATGTTACAAATCTTCCTGCATTTATTTCACCTGCAATAAGCCAGCTTGATGTGACGACTACGACTGCTGAAACACCTATCTTGTCAAAATGGGTGACGTTTTCGCTAATAGTTGTCGGGATTTTGATTGTAGCAATTGTTGTTTATCTTCTCTTGAGGAGATGGTATGACAGAAGATATGAAAATTATTTGTTCAAAAACAGAAACGACCTTTACAATATGGTAAATTATGTAAATAATGCAAAAGGAAAAGGAATGCAGAACAATGAAATAGAGCAGAACTTAAGAAAAGCAGGATGGAGCGGCGAAAGAGTAGTGTATGTGATGAGAAAATATGCAGGAAAAAGAACAGGATTGCTATAAGGCAAAGTATTCAATTGTAAAATTAAACACACAAAATTTAATAAACCTGAACAACAAATTTATTTATAATGGTAGTAAAAGAGTTCAAGAATTTCTTCAAAAGAATCTTCTTCAATATGTTTAAAGGGAAAAGGGAGCTGAAGCTTGGGTTTTATGGTCCGCCTAATGCTGGAAAAACAAGTCTGGCAAACAGGATATGCAAGGATTTCACAGGAGAAGAGTTGGGGACAGTAAGCAAGATACCTCATGAAACAAGAACCGTGCAATTTAAGGAAAAAGTTGAGATAGATTACAAGGGAAAAAAGATGCTTTTCAAAATGATTGACACGCCGGGCATTGCAACAAAAATAGATTATGAAGATTTCCTGAAATATAGAATGAAAAAGAAAGATGCAATGGAAAGGGCAAAAGAAGCAACGCAGGGAGTTGTTGAAAGCATAAAATGGCTTGATGACATGGATGTTGTTGTAATTGTTTTGGATGCTACGGAAAATCCATACAACCAGGTCAACTTAACAATAATCGGAAACCTTGTTGCAAGAAAAATTCCTGTCCTTATTGTTGCAAACAAAATCGATTTGAGAAAGTCAAGCATAAAGAAAATAGAAGCTGCATTCCCTGAATATGAAGTAATAGGAATAAGCGCAAAATACGGGAAAAACTTGGAGGAGTTTTATGAATCCGTTTTCAAGCTCGCAAAAAGTGCCTGAAATAAAAAATTAAAAACCGCATTTCATATATAATAAAAAGATGGTGAAGAAAATAAGTGGGAAAATCAAGGGGTTCAGCATCCAGTTTCTTCCATATGCTGAAATCAGAGGCCTTGACAGCGACCAAAGAATAAAAAAAATTCTTAATATTGTTTTAGGAAACAATATCTTGATTTTGCAGGGAAGGCTTAACCCGAACGAGGAAACAAGGCTTATAGGAGATACAATGGCAATGATAGGCCATGTAAAAAACTTCAAAGGTGTCGAGCTCGCAGTTATTTCTGGAAATGGCAAAGAGGGATTTTTCGGAAAATTCAGGTCAAACCTTGTCAGCGCTATTGCAGGCGGAGACATAGGCGCTGTGACAATAATAGGACCTGCAACAATTGTCAAGGAAATAAAAAGAAATCCAAAGAAGATTGAATTGTTGCTGAAAGGATAATTTTATTCTAGAAGCCCATAAACTTTATAATTATGTTCTGCATTAAACTTTTATGCCACATCAGTGTGTCAGATGCTCCAGAATAATTCCTGCAGGAAGCAGGGAAATTCTTGAAGGATGCAAAGAATGTCATAGTCACTTTTTCTTTTACATAAGGGATGACCAGCTAGAAAAAGCAGTTAACAATGTAATTGAAATACCTGAGAAAGACAAGGATAAAATAGAGGAAGACATAAGGGAAATGGTTGGTATTGAAGATTCGCAAACACCTGTTATTCTTGATGTTGAATCAATAAGGGCAACAGGAGAGGGTAAATTTGAATTGGACATTGCAAAAATATTCAGAAAAGATAGGCCTCTTATTTACAAGCTTGAGGAAGGAAAATATATCATTGACCTTGCCTCGACTCTTAACGCAAGTCCAAGCGACCTTGTCAAGAATATAGTGGGAAAAAAGAAAGGAAAGAAGAAATAATTCTATCTTGGGAGATATATTAATAAAGTATTTTCTCTTTTTTCAGGCATGCCCAGCAAAATTAATTCTGTTCTGAAAGAAGTTCTGTCTTTTGTCAAGCCATCTGAAAAAGAGATTATGGAAATAAATGCTAAGCTTAAGATTTTTCTGGAAAAAATAGATAAGAACAGGAAAAAGAACAAGATAAACGCACAGATTTTTGTCGGCGGAAGCCAGGCAAAATCAACAATGATAAAAAAAGATTCTTATGACATAGATGTTTTTGTAAGGTTTGACAAGAAATACAAGGATTCAATGCTTTCTGACCTTACAGAAAAAATATTGAGTGGACAGAAGTTCATAAGAATTCACGGCTCAAGGGATTATTTCAAGATAAAATCAGGAGAAGGGCTTTTCTTTGAAATTATTCCTGTAAAGATGGTTCAAAGTCCCAAGGAATCAGAAAATGTTACAGACCTTTCATATTCTCATGTCAATTATATAAAAAAGAAAATAAAATCTGAGAAATTGCTTGATGAAATAAGGCTTGCAAAATCTTTCTGCTATGCAAATCAAGCTTATGGTGCAGAATCTTATATCAGCGGTTTCTCTGGTTATGGTATTGAATTGCTTGTTTATTATTACAAAAGCTTTGAAAAGTTTGCAAAGGCAATTGCGAAAATAAATCTTAAAGAAAAAACAGTAATTGACATAGAGAAACAGCACAAGAACAAAAACCAGATATTAATGGACATAAATGAGGCAAAGCTGAAATCTCCGATAATTCTTATAGATCCTACATACAAACAGAGAAATGTTCTTGCCGCATTGTCAATGGAAACACTGGCAGGGTTCCAGAAAATATGCATTAATTTTCTAAAAAAACCAGACGTCGGATTTTTCAAGCAGAAAGTTGTTGACATTGAAAAAGTCAGGCAAGATGCAAAGAACAAAGGCTATGAGTTATTACTAATAAAAATAGCAACTAACAAGCAGGAAGGAGACATTGCAGGAAGCAAGCTACTCAAATTCTACAGATATATCAATCAGGAAATACAGAGGTTTTATGAAATAAAGGCAGATGGTTTTGAATATTCTGGTAAAAAAACAGCAAGAGCTTTTTATGTTGTGAAAAAAAGAAGAGATATTTTAGTTAGAGGGCCTAAAGTTAACGATAAAGAAAATGTCAAAAGATTCAGGCTAAAGCATAAAATTATTTCTGTTAAAAACGGGCAGCTATATTCAAAAATTCAGATTAAAGGTGCGGTAAAGGGATTTATGAGAGATTTTATATTAAAAAACAGAGACAAAATAAAGGACATGAGCATTACTGGGTTAGATGTTCTTTAGCAGGAATGTCCACTACTTTTGTTTCAAGAGGTCCATAATACTCTCCGAGAAAAATTTCATCACCATTCTTTAAAAGATGCCCGGCATCTGTTAATCTTTTACCGTTCACAAAGGTTCCATGCCTGGAATTCCCTCTTGAACCACCATCTGTAATATAAGGAATGTCTCCTGTTGCTGTTATTGTGGCATGGGTTCTTGAAATATCCATTGTCATATCTATTAAAGTACCATCTTCCCATCCAACTTCTATAGTTGCACCATTATCAAGTCTGCCAAGAGTAACCTGTCCTCTATTCTCATTAAGAAGTCTTGTTAAACTATATCTTTTATTTTTCCTTATATGGTCTATCAAAAAATAATGTTCCATGTTAACAGACTATGAAAAAAATAAACTGGTTTAAAAACTTTTTTCAATTACTGCCTGATTTTTGATTAAACATCAACTTCTGTGCATTCAAGCGGGCCATATATGCCAAGATAGAATGTTGTTCTATTAACAAGGTCAAATTCTTCACCTTTATGTGGAGTTTTTTCTCCATTAAATCTTGTCCCGTTTGTAGAATTAAGGTCTTTATAGCGATAAAAATCTCCAACTTTTTTTATTACTCCATGTTCTCCTGAAACAGTTCCTAAAGTTGAGAGGCTTTTTGCAGATAACACTCTTTGTTCTTCTGTCTTAGTCATTTCATAAAGCTGGTCAAAATCACCTACTTGTATTCTTGCCTTCCCTCCTAACCTGCCAATAGTTACTTCATGATGTTGTTCTACTAAATCTGTCAAATCCCATTTTTTCCCTGCATTATCATCTTTTAATATTAAGTGTTTCATTTTTCACCCCATGTACTTAGAACTTTTCTTTTTATCGGTCAGCGCAAAGTATGCTGCTATAGGTAATCCAACAAGTGCCTTAGCACAAAAAGTAACTCCATGCACTATTTTTTCCAGTGTTGGTGTTTTTGATAAATCATAAGCTACGGCTTCTCTGAACCCATATTCTCTAACATATTCTGGAAAATTCCAGAAATTGTAAGAATCACTGTTTGTGTTTGTCATTTTTTAATTCACTCCTTCAACAGCTTTCTCAAAAAGGACTGTGAAAGCTTGGGCAAAGAAATCAGAATTAAGCCAGATTGCTGTGTCGTCAGGGCCTGAGTTTTTTGAAAGGTAGAAAAGAATTTCTTTTCTGTCAACTATGAAGAATTTGGCTTCAACATCAACGCTTTTTATTTTTACTCCAAGCTCTTTTTCTACTTTTCTTACAAGCTTTTCATCGCCTGAAAGAGCCATCTTAACCTTTATTCCATTTCTTCCAAGATTCTGGATTGTCTGCTTGAAAAGATTTAGCTTGTAATTTATGTCTTCTGCGTTTGTGCAAATAAGAACTTCTTTTTCCGCATTCTGCAAAATTTCCTTCAAATAATTTGAAATATTTGATCTTCCTTTTATTGCAGCTGAAAGGTCTTCTTTCTTGACAGGCCTTAAACCTTCCTTGTAGATTTCCTCAAGTTTCATGAATTCGTCTGTTGATTTTATATTTGAAAGTGTGACAATTCTTTCCTCTGCATCTGAACGAACATTGTTCTTCATCTTTTCAATTATCATATGTGGCTTGACGCCTATGTATTTAACTGGTTTTCCAAGTTTTACGATTGCAAAACCCTTTTTCTCAAGGCTTTCCAAAACATCATATGTTCTTGAACGTGGAACACGGGATAATTCTGCAATTTCTCCTGCAGAAGCAATTCCTTTTCCAAGCAAAGCTAGCCAAACCTTTGTTTCATAGATATTAAGGTCAAAGTAATCCTTAATTCTGCTTATGAGTTCTTGTTTTACGAGCATTTTATTGTGTCTCCCTTCCTGTTACAGAATCAACATACAAGAAAATTCTAGGTTTTGCTGTTGGCAAAGCATATTGCAAAACCCCGGGCAATGACCAAACAGAATCTGCCGTAGAAATATTATAGGAATTTAGTAATTTGTCTATTTTTTTATATTCAGTCGGTTTATTAAGTCCTATAAATATATCCATAGCTCCCTCTCTTTGCTCCATTAATTGGACACTCCCAAATCTTCTTAATCTAGCTATTCTTCCAATCATTGCTAATGAACTTTTGGATTTTGGACCTTTTTCTTTTAGAAAAAAGTTCTGTCCGTCTTTTACCAATTCAGATAATGTTTTTCTTTTCATTTTATTGTCCTTGTCTCCTTTTTGCAAGGTCTTCTATACTTTGATCTGCCTCTCTCCTTCTTGAAAAATCATCTATTTTTTTTACTAAACTATCTCTTATACTTCTAAGTTTACTAACTCTTTCATCAGCAGCGCTAATTCTTAATGGCTCTGAATATACTGGCTTGCCTAATCTTGGAGGTAATCTTGTTTCAGAAAGAACTTGTGAATAACCATATGAACTTATAACATGTCCTAGTTGCTGAACATCATATCCTTTCTCATCGGTTGTCAAAAGCAAAGTCCCATAATCTCTAGATTTTCCTTCTGTAAATGCAGCTACAATTACACCATGAACTTCTTTAGATATATTTTCAGCTAAATCATTTGGGCTGATTTTTGCTGTTGATTTTCTTTGTATTTCTATTCTCATATTTTCCCAAAAATGTTCTGGTTTATAAATCTTATGGTTTTGTTATCCTTTATTAGTTACAACATTATAGGAATATTTAAAAAGTTAGAAAATTGAAAAACGTTATGGGATTAATCAGAAAAATAAAGGGAATTAGACTTGCTTATGAAGCAGGAAAATACCTTGGTAAGAAAGAACAGGAATTATTTAGTGTATATGACAAACAAGGGATAATGGTTGTGGAACATATGGACGGAAGAATGTGGATTCAGCCACATACGGAGGAAATTGTCAAAATGATGGAAAATAGAAGTAAACTAGGTTTTTTAGAAGGGTTCGCTTTTAATATTGGATGGAGCGATAATCTTCCTAATCTTACAAAATTAGGTAGCTTGCAATAATTCCAACAAGAATTCCTGCTGTTATGAAAGGCATTGCGGGATAAAACTTCTTTTTCTCAGCTGCAAAGAACAAGTAAGTCAAGCCAAGAGTTGCTCCAAGAATAACAAATAAGGCAGAAACAATTCCCAAGGTCATGAACATAACTCCTGCTGTTATTATAGGGAATACAACATCTCCGCCGCCAAGAATTGCAACATTAACTTTTATTTTCTTCTTTTTCAGTTGTGATTTTGACATTGTTTTTTTCCAAGATTTTATCTGAGACCTTTGCTGTTTTGATACATAAGGAACAAAGAATCCTGAAAATATTTTGAGAGTATTTATCTGGTATTTTGCCATGCGCTGCATTACTCCTGAATGCCAAACAGCCCACATATCATAAATAGAAATTAATATAAGAAGAGCAACAACTGTCCAGACATTAAGTATTGGCACAAAAACAGTCGCAATTCCTGGATAAATCAAAAGCTCTGTAAGATTATGAACAAGGAAACTTTTCCCAGATATTTTTACAAATGCAAGAATAAGAGAAATAGCAAGGGCTGTAAAGAAAATAACTTGCTGGCTAATATTAAGATTCAGGTTTTTGGCAATTGCCATGAATGAAAGAAGAAGAGCAATTGTTATTACAGAGAAAAACCAGATTTTGAGCAAATAAGTTACTTGAGACCTCATTAGCAATATCAGAAGAAGAATTGCAAGAACGAATGCAAATACAAGATAAACGAGAGAGCTGTTGAAATCTGCTTGCGTCTGAGCAGGAGGAGGATTAATCCATTCCAGATAGGGATTTGGAACTGTCCCGTTTGCCTGGGTTTGCTGAGTTGTGAATGGATTTGAACTTATTACATAAAGCCCAATAAGTTGCGTGGCTACAAACATTGAAAGAAGAAGTGCTGTTATTTTCAGATTGTGCTTCATTTTATCTTATTTATTTTATCGTAATCTTAAAGTTTCCAAAACACGCGGAACATTTGTCTCAACATGATTTAATTTGTAGAGAGCAGAAGCAAGGTCCAGGCATTTTGAAACTTCACCGTGATTTATCATTATTCTTTTTGGCTTTGGTCTTATGTTGTTGAAAAAACTAATTATTTCATTTCTTCCTGCATGTGCAGACAATCCAGCAATAGTATGAATTTCAAGATTTATCTTTACATTTTCCTCATGTCCTTCATAAATCATTTTTGTATCTTTCAAGCCTTCCTGAACTTGACGGCCTAGAGAGCCGACACCTTGATAACAGACAAACATTATTGAATTTTTTTCGTTTCCTGCAAATTCACGGAAATATTCAACAGAAGCTCCACCGACAAGCATACCTGATGTTGCGAGAACAACACATGGACCGCCTTCAACAACTTTTTTTCTTTCCTGTGGTGATCCAACACGAGAGAAAATATCTGAAACAAAAGGATTTTGGTCCTGGAAAATAGAAGTACGGATTTTGCTGCTCAAAAAATCAGGATAAGCTGTATGGATTGCATTAATATCCCATATCATTCCATCAATATAGACAGGAATTTTTTTCATCTTTCCCTCTTTTATTGCGTCATCTATAATAAGCATTGTTTCCTGTGCTCTTCCAAGTCCAAGTTCTGGGATAAGAATTTTTCCGCCCCGCTCTATTGTCTTGTTTATTATTTCAATCATTTTTTCCTCTGATTCAACCCTTGGTGGGAGAATATCTGTCTTTGCTCCATAAGTTGCTTCTGTAAGAACAGATTCAATTCTTGGGAAAGATGCAACAGCTGGATCCAAAAGTCTTGTTCTTGTATATTTGTAATCTGCACTATAAAGGAAATTGTGCAAACCGTTTCCAATATTGAAATGCACCATTGCGCTTCCTAAAGCATGACCTGAATTGTAAAATGTTATTCTTATATCAGGAGCTATGTCTGTTACTTCATTGAAATTCAGGCAGACAGTGTGCTTAACCATTTCCTTGATATCCTTTGAACTGTATAAAGGCGTTGCAGCCTGTTTGTATGCAACTCCAATAAAATCAAGGCAAAGAAGCGCAGCAACATCCATTGTAGGCGCTGTCATGTAAACGGGACCCTTAAATCCCATTTTGTAAAGATAAGGAAGAAGACCAACATGGTCAAGATGAGCGTGGCTTAGAATTACAGCATCAAGCTGCTGAATATTAAATTCTGGAATGTCAAAATAAGGAAATTTATCTTTTCCATGGCCTGCAACATTTATTCCGCAATCAAGAAGAACTTTTGAATTTGGAGTTTGCAGAAGAAGACAGCTTCTTCCGACCTCACGAGCACTTCCAAGCAAAGTCAGTCTTACCCATTCTTCAACTTTTTCTGGATTCCATCCTTTGTAAATTTTCTCGCCAATTTCATTCAGGAATTTTCTTCTGTAATTGTTGTTTGCATAAAGAACCTCACGAATATTTTCTGTAATCTGGCTTTTTATCGCAGGGCTTCTTTGAACCTGCGGAGTCCAAAGTGTTGTCTTTTTTATTTCATCAAGAATGCTTCCTTGTTTTCCTATAACCATTCCTGGCCTTTTTGCCTCTATAACAACAATGCTTCTGTGATAATCAAAAATTATGTTTGTAAGTTCTGCTTCTGCAGGAACTATTTTCTGTATTTCCTCTTTTGCTTTTTCCTGCTCATGAAGAATTTTTTGGTCTGCACGGAGCTCAATCCTTTTCTTGATTTCATTAACAAGCTCTTTTATCTTTGACTCGCCTTCTTTGAAAAAATTCTCATTATCTGTGTAAAGGACAATGTTAGCTCCTTCAAAATTAGCTTCTGTTATGCTGCTCTGCAGTTTTTCAGTTATATGTTTTAGAATGTCTGTCATTTTTCTTTTTTATACCTTAATAATAATTTTCCGACCCGAAAAATATTTTTAGCTTATTTTTTATCCTTATACTCAGGAATAATATCTTGATCAACAACCTTTTTTATTCCGTCCTTGGTAATTGTAAAGACTTCAATACCTAATCCTGAATATAAATCCCTTTGTGTAGATGACTTCAAAGACTCTATTGCTAATTCAACCCCCTCTTTTATAGAAATTCCATGCTTATACTGTCTTTCAAGAAATCCTATAACAAAAGTCATACCACTCCCATCTGCATCAAATTTCTCTACATCCATTATTGTTCCATCTGGACCTATAGTATAAAGTCCGAAGGAGCCATCTTCATTAACTCCTCCAAAAAAACTTGCAACAATTGAAGGAACCATTGAAGGCTGTCTTATTGATGAATAGGTTAGAGAAGATAACAAACTTGCTGCTTTTCTTATTTCTGGTCTTGATCTACTTCTTAATTCATCTAATTTTAATTCAGCTGCCAAAATTTTTGCTAGTCTTTGAGCATCAGCAGCCTGACCTGCATAAGACATAAGACTGTAATCATTAATCTTAACTATTTTATTAAATTTATTTCCTTTAACGTTGCCTTGAGTAACTTGCCTATCTGCAGCCATTACAATTCCGTCTTTGCAGACAATTCCAAGAATTGTAGTTCCAGTCTTTAAAATTGAGTTTTTTATTTCAGTATTTGTTTCCATTTTATTTTTAACCTAGTTATCTGATTATAATCTTTTATTTAATAACCTCAGAATCAACCTATGAAATGTTGGAAATCTTATTTTATAAAGTTTTCGTTGCCTAATTCTAGATTAAATCCTCTGCGCTCAGCTTTGAGACACCATGCTCTTTTTTGAAGCGTATTACATTCTCAACAAAGCTTTCTATTTTTGGCTCATGGCTGACAATTATAAGCTGCTTTACTTCAAGCTGGCGCAAAACATCACGCATTTTGTCAAGCTGCTGTTCGCTAAACCCATCTGTTGGCTCATCCAAAATTACAACATCTTTTGTTTTTATCTTGCTAAGAAGTGAATTAACAACCTGATTGAGTGAAAGCCTGTAGGCAAGCGCAATTGCCGTCCTTTCTCCACCTGAAAGATAAGAATAATCTATTTCATAATCCTGATGGCGTATTATCGGTGTAAATTCCTCGTTAAGACTTACTTCAAAAACATCTGAAACAAGCATTGAGAACCATTCCGCAAACAACCTTGAAAATTCTGATTTCAGGCGCAACATAACATTTCTTTCTGCAAAAGAAATCAAAGAAACAAAGTTCTTTGAAATCCATTCCTCAAGCTTTGTTATTTTTTCAAGGCTTTCCCTTATTGCTTCTGTCTTTGCAATTCTTGCTTTCATTTCTTCTATCTGGCGAGAGAAGACCTCTATCTCTTTTTTCAGCTCGGCAACTTTTATTTCAGCAAGCCTTTCCTGCCTTTGAGCTTCTTTAAGTGATTTATCGCGCAATTCAAGAAGAGAATCAAATTTTTTCAAATCAAAAACGTTTTTTGAGATGACATCTATGTGCTGATTCAAAAGGGTTATGTCTTTTTCAAGAAGTTCGTCTGATTTCTCTATTTCTTTAAGGCGAAGCCTTTTTGATTCAATTTCCTGGAATTTTACTTTTTTCAGCCTTAAATCAGAAAGCTCCTTTTCTTTTGCTACAATAAATTCCTCAACTTTTATTATGCTCTCAATTATTCTTTTCTTATCAAGCATCAGCTCATCTGTTTTCTTCATGTTTTCTGCTATTTCTGATTCAAAATTGTTAAGCACGTTTGTCTTGTATACAGGACCAACATCCTGAAGGCATGTTGGGCAGATATCTATTTTTCTTATTTGCTCTCTTATTCTTCTTATTTCATCGGTTCTTATGTTCAATGAATTTATTTGTGAGCTGACCTTCAGGTTTTCTTCATTTATCTGGGATTTGTCTTTTTTCCTGAATTCTATCTGCTGTTCAAGCTCTTTTATTTTTGTTTCTTCAAACTCAAGGCTTTCTAATTCTTTTATCTGGGAAATAATCTGCTCCCTTGTTTTGTTGTTTGTGAATAATGCATCTTTTTTGTTAGCGACAACAATTCTTGTTTTCTCAATTTCCTGCTGAAGCTTGTTTTTTTCATCTATCTTCTTGAAAACATCTTCTCTTTCTTCTTGTGCTTTTCTCATTTCCTCTGTTCTTAGGAAAAGTTCTCTTTCAACAGAAGCAAGATTGTGATATTTTGTTTCAACTTCCTCTTCTTTGGAAATCATTGCAGCTCTGTCTTCCTCCAGATTTTCAATCTGGCCTTCTTTCATTCTTTTTTCCTCTCTTAGCTTTGATGTAACAACTTCTGCGTTCTCTATTATTGTCTTGTATCTGTCAATTCCGAAAACATGTCTCAGGGCATTTATTCTTGTCTCGGGATCTTCAAGAATTATTTGCTTCATCTCTTCTTGAGGAGTGTAAACCGTGAATTTGTAAAGAATATTCTGTTTTTTTGAAAATTCTTTTGGATAATTCAAAAGTTCAAGAACTTTATCTTTAAGTTCTGTTACAGACATTTCTTTTTTTTCTCCGTCAATTGTTATAAAGCAAGAATCCTGAGAAACTGTTTTTCCTTTCCTGAGATTTCTTTCAAGAACAATTTCTTTTCCGTCAATATCAAGGCAAAGAACAACAGATCCTTCATTTGCCCCGTTTCTAAGGAGAGCTGTTCCTCTCTGGCCTGGCTGCAAACCAAAAAGAGCAAACTCAATTCCAAGAAGTATTGAAGTCTTACCAGAACCAATATCTCCTGATAAAAGCGTTGAGCCTTCGGGAAATACAATTTCCTGGGTTTCATAGCTCCTTATGTTGTTTAATGTTATTTTTTTAAGTCTCATTTTAAACTGCGAAAATTTTTTTTGTTTCTTCCATTAATCTTATTGTGAAATTCTCAACTGTTTCTCCGTCCTGTTTTTCAATTGAGAATGCATTCATTATCTGCGAAATCAGGCGGTTGAAAATTGAAGGATTCTGCTCTGAATATTTCTTTATTGATTCTTCCTCTATGTTTTCTGTTTCCTGGATTTCTGTTTCAAGTCCTGTTTCTTTCATCTTAAGGTCATGCGTATTTCTCAAAAGGAAATAAGCTCCTTTCTTTTTCATGGATTCTTCTATTTGCAGGAATTTTATGTCAGATGTTTTTCCATTTTCCAAAAGGCCGTGAAGTCTTAAAAGAACAACTTTGTCCTTGACATCATGTTTCTCTAATTCTGAAAGTATTTGCTCTGTTGCCCTGAGTGTGTTCTTTATTTCAATGTCAAGTGAAACAACATCTCTAATCTTAAGGTCAACACGCTTCATTGGCTTGTCAAGTTTTGTATCAACAATGTAAAATCTCCCATACTGCAAATCTTCAAGCTCCTGGAAATTATTTGGAAATACAGGACCAGGATAAACAAAATTTTCATATTGGAAATCAATGTGCAAGTGCCCCAGTGCATAATAATCTGCTTTTGGCAGATTGGCTGTTTCAATTGCGTCAATTGGCAAATCTCCTTTTGCTTTGTCTATTGTTGTGTGAAGCATGAAAATTTTAAACAAACCAGGCGCATCATCAAACTGTGATCTCCTAAGGTCTTCAACTTCAAGACCAGATGTTTTTCCAGGATATCCATAAATTGCAACACCCTTGTAAATAGTAGGGATTAAAATTAATTTCCCATTTCTTTCTTCAAATACCGCGACATTTTTTGCAAATCCTGCTTTTTCCAAAACATCAAGGAAAGTTTTTCCAGATACAGAGTAATCATGACTGCCTGCAATCAGAAAGCAAGGAATTCCTGCATCTTTCAGTTTTTTGAACTCTGCAAATGTTTCTTTAAGAACATCAATTGGGGGAAATGCGGTATCAAAAAGGTCTCCTGCTATTATTATGAATTCAACTTTCTCTTTTATGCATATTTCAACAGCTTTTTTAAAGGATTGTAAGTTAAGTTCTTGAAGCGGTTGCTGTTTCCAGCCACCTAAATGCACGTCTGCTATATGCGCAAATTTCACCATTTTTTTATTGCAAGCTTCCAGAATTTAAAGCAATCAAGAACTATATAAAATTGATTGTGATTTAAAACAACGCTCTCCAAAATCCGCCCAAAAGGCTTGAAATTTGGTTCTTGAATATTATTAATGCAGCGAGAACACCGAGAAGAAGGACGAGAAAAACCACAAGGACAATTGTTATAACAGTGCTTGAGCTTTTTGGTTTTTTTGCAGGTGTTCCATAATTTGAAACTCTCTGGACAACCTGAGGAATTTGCTGCACAAGAGGTTTTATAGGCTGTTGTGTAAGACTGCCCTGAGTAGGCTGAGGATTTTGTTTTGGAACTGTCTGTGCCTGCTGGATTGCCGCATAAGCCTGTGGAGAAAGTGGCTGATTTATTGATGCAGCAGCTTCTTCTATATCTTCCTGCTTATAACCTGAATTGTAAAAAGTTGCCATTGCATGTTCCAATGGTTCTCCTTTAGAAACAGCGAGCCTCAAACCCTCGATAAGCTCCTCTTTTACCATTTTTATATTAAGAAGAAGAGATTTAAAAAATGCTCGTTAATCAAATTCCAAAATTTTTCCATTGGGAGACAAGTGGGAAGTTTCCCCGAATTTGTAGCCAAGCTCTCCTGCAAGCTCTATCAATGGAGTTTCCTGCTGAAGTTTTCCATGCGCAGGAATCAAGTGCTGAGGCTTAAGAATTTTAATCAAGTCTCTCATATCTTCTCTTCCGCCGTGACCTGAAACGTGAACATCTGTCTGGATTCTTACGCCTTTTTTTCTAAGCTTTTTGTCCATCCTGTCTCTTGCATTTATGTTAACAGGGTCTGGAATAACACTTGAAGAAAATATTATGTTGTCCCCTTCCCTAAGCTTGAAAGGCGTTTCATCTTTTACAATTCTGTCAAGAATAGAACCAGGCTCTGCCTGATGTCCTGTGCAGACAATAAGATATTTTCCTCTTTCCTTGTCAACTTTTTTCAGCATTGCATCAACCTGCTTTCTGTATTTTACCATAATAAAATCTTTTCTGAAAGGGCACTGGCCAACTTTTATTGCTGCGTTTGTGTATTTGTAAAGGCTTCTTCCGACAAAAACTATTTTTCTTCCTGTTTTTTTGCCGAAATCAACAATACTTTTCAATCTTGAAATATGAGAGGAGAAAGTTGTTGCAATCATTGCAGAATTCCTGTCCCTTACAGAGAAAATTGCATCTTCAACCATGTTTCTTGCAATTCTTTCGCTTGGTGTTTTTCTTTCTGTGCCTGAATAAAGAGAATCAAGGACAAGAACCTTAACTCCTTTTCTTCCAAGCTCCCTGAGCTTGTTGTATCTTGGAGGGTCTCCGATTACAGGATAATTGTCAAACTTGAAATCAAGAGCGTAAAAAAATGTTCCTTCAGAAGTGTGCATTGCAATAAAAACGCACTGCAAAGTTGAGTGTGTTGTGTGAATAAATTCAAGTCTTATAGGGCCTGATTTTCCGTTAAGAACATATGTTGAATCCTCTTTCACAATTCTTCTTTTGTTTCTCACAACAATTTTTTCTCCTTCCAGAAGCTCGTCAAAAACAGCCATTGTGAAGGGTGTTGCAATTATTTCTGCCTTAGGATATCTATGCGCAAGATAAGGCAATGCGCCCAAATGGTCAAGATGCGCATGTCCTATGATTATTGCCCTGACTTTGTCTGTCCAACCATGCTTGTCAAGAACAGTGTCATCTGGAAGAGCGCCAATTCTTCTCAAATCTTTTTCATTGTAAATGCTTTCATGGGTTTCTTCTTCCTGTATTTCTATTATTGAAGGCAAGTAAATTCCAGCATCAAAAATTATGACATCGTCTTTAACTTTCACAGCAGTCATGTTTTTTCCGACTTGCTCAAATCCGCCAACAGTACATACTTCCATTTTTATTTCTGAAAAAATAAAGCCAATATGGTTTAAAAAACTATAGAACAATAATCCTTAAATAGAAAATAAACAGCGGGTTTTCATGGAAAAATATACTGCCAGAGATGGTTTGGATATTTTAAGATACCTTAAACTTGATAGATTAAATGATTCACAAACCAAAATTTTTACTGAGATGTGGAATGAAATATACAGACACTTTAAAAATCCCTTGCTGGCAGCAAGGATTCTTTACTCAAAGGTGCTCCCATATGCTGATGACAGCGAATATGCCAACCAAACTTCTGATTCAAGAGACAGAGAATTTGTTGATAAGGTTAAAGCCTGTGAATTAGAGGGGATTTTAAAAACAGGTGGGCTAAAAGAGGCATTAAAATTTTCTAAGAGACGAAGGTTCCCTAATTCTTGATTGAAAAGTATAAAAATAGCCTCTGCTTTCTTCAGATATGAAATCCTTGAAGCCAAGCATGCGCGAGAAAAAAAGATATCTTCTTCTGAAAGGCAGCAATCTTAAGGCAAATGTGAAAAGGGCAATTCTTGAAGGAATAGGTGCAATCGGCATGTCAAAAACAGGTTTTTCTTGGATTAAAGACGATGTTATTGCGATAAACAGGGGAAGCTTAAATGAAGTAAGGGCTTGCTTTGCCATTTTTCCAGAGAAAATAGATGTTCTTCTTGTTTCTGGTAGCCTAAAGAAGCTTAGGAAATAAAATAGAAAACTGCACCAAAAACCTTTTAAATATCAGGTTTTTTTATCTCTTGGTCGAGAAGATAAAAAGGAAGTTAAATTATTATACGCTTCTCTAAAATTAGAAAATGGATATGCCAATAGACATGCAGCATCAGGCAATGGGTTATGACCGTACTGCCACTATGTTTTCACCTGAGGGAACTATACTTCAGGTTGAATATGCGCAGAAAACGGTAAGACTAGGCAGCGCAAGCATAGGGATGATTTGCTCTGATGGAGTATTTATTGTTGCTGACAAAAGAGTAAAGGACAAACTTATTATCCAAAAATCAGCAAACAAAATCTTTGAAATTGATTCTCACCTTTTTGTAAGCGCTGCAGGAATTGTTTCAGATGCGCGTGTTTTGATTGAAAAAGCACAGCTAGTTGCGCAGCAGCACAGAATTACCTATGATTCACCAATAGAGCCTGAATTAGTAGTAAAAGAAATGTCAAACATGAAACAGCAGTTCACCCAATATGGGGGTGCAAGACCTTTCGGTGTTTCGCTCATGGTGGCTGGACTTAGAGGAAAGAGGCCGGAATTGTACACAAGCGACGTGACTGGAAATTATTTCTCATATCATGCAAATGCCATAGGTGAAAACGACGAGAAAATAAAAGAAAAATTAAGGGAAATATACAAGCCTGAATTGACAGTAAAGAAAGGAGTCAAGCTGGCTCTTGATATTTTCAAAGAGGTTCAGGGAAAAAGTTTTGACCTCGAAAGATTCGAGATGGTTTACATCTTGAATGCCGAAGGACAGCTCCAAAAGGTGAATGAAGAACAGTTGAAGGAGTTTATCAAGTAAGCAATGACACAGACAATAGCAAGAATAAAACAGGCAGGAAAGAATTTCGAGATTATTGTTGATTTGGACAACGCGCTTAAGTTCAAAAAAGGACTTTCCAATTCAGTAAATTTCCTAGATGTTGACGACGCTGTTTTCACTGATTCAAAAAAGGGCTTGAAGGCTTCTGAAAAAGACCTTACATCTGCTTTCGGGACAGTAGATATCAATACAGTTGCTGCAAAAATAGTCAAGAGTGGTGAAATTCTTTTAACACAGGAACATAGAGATGATGAAAGGGATAGAAGAATTAAGCAGGTTATTGATTTCATAAGAGTTAATGCAATAGACCCTAAGACAGGAAATCCATACACTCCTGAAAGAATAAAAACAGCGCTTGATGAGGCTCATGTAAACATAAAAAACATACCTGTTGAACAGCAGACAAAAGAAATTGTTGAAAAATTAAGCGTAGTTCTTCCATTGAAATTCTCAACAAAGAAAATAAAAATTACTGTGCCAGCAATACACACTGGAAAAGCTTACGGAATTCTCAGCCAATACAAGGAAAGCGAGAACTGGCTTGGAAACGGCGACCTTGAAATCATTGTAAACATTCCCTCTGGATTTTTGATGGAATTTTATGACAAATTAAATTCAATAACGCACGGAAGCGCGCTGACAGAAGAGGTAAATGAGAAGTAAAATGAGATTTAAACCAGAAGTTTTAAAAGAGTGGGCAAATATGAGTTTAAGTGCGATAGCCGGTTCTAATGAACAGGCATTTACTGATTATACAAAAGTAAAAAAATTATCAAAATATATGTTAAGACATCAAGAAGATTCAAAGAAAGACAGCGAATTGACATTAATAGTAACTAAATTAGGACTATTAACAAGATAAAATGGAAAGAAAAGTCGTAATACCCGGAGAAGTCATCATTTCAGGAGAAGAATATCTTCCTGGAGAAGGGGTTGAAAAAAAAGGAAATGACATTGTAGCTATAAAATACGGACTTGCAGAAGAAGCTGCAAGGCTTGTAAAAGTAATTGCACTTTCAGGAGTTTACCAGCCAAGAAGGGGCAATGTTGTCATAGGAAAAGTTGAAAACGTGACATTCAATGGCTGGATGGTTGACATTGACTGCCCAATAGGTGCATTTCTTCCTGTTTCAGAAACTCCAAGATATGTAAGCAAAGACAGGATGACAGAAGTTCTTGACATAAATGATATGTTTGTATCTAAAATTATGGGAGTAAATGGCAGAGGAATTGATTTGACAATCAACATGCGTGGTCTTGGAAAGATTGACGAAGGAATAATTGTAAAAATAAATTCAAACAAGGTTCCTCGTGTTATCGGAAAAGAAGGAAGCATGATAAATTTAATCAAAAAAGAAACAGGATGCAATGTAACTGTCGGACAAAACGGATTAATCTGGATAAAGGGAGACAAAATCGAGGACGAACTTCATGTAAGAGATGCAATAACATTCATAACAGAAAAATCATTCACTCATGGATTGACAGAAGAAGTTGAGAAATGGTTTGAGAAAAACAAGAAAGGAGAAAAGAAAAAAGTGGAAAAAGAAGGAGACGAAGAATAAAATGACAACAAAAGCATTCAAAAGACCTGACGGAAGAGAACTTGACGAAACAAGAAAAATGACTGCAAAAGTCGGAGTTGTTCCAAATGCAGATGGAAGCGCGATGTTTTCATTCGGAGACACAATTGCGATTGCAGCTGTTTACGGTCCAAGAAAAATGCATCCTCAGCATTCACAAGACCCTGAAAAGGGAACATTGAGATGCAATTACAACATGTTCAGCTTTTCTGTTGCAGAAAGGGCAAGGCCTGGACCAAATAGAAGAAGCATGGAAATCAGCAAAGTTACTGAATGGGCGCTCGAACCTATTGTGATGATTGACCAATATCAAAACATGGTAATTGATGTTCACATAAGCATTCTACAGGCAAATGCATCAACAAGATGCGCTGGAATAAATGCAGCTGCTCTTGCTTTGGCTCATGCAGGAATACCAATGAAAGGCTTGGTTTCTAGTGTTTCAATCGGAAAACTTGACAAGACTCTTGTTGTTGACTTGATAAAAGATGAAGAAGACTGGGAAGAAGGAGAAGGCGCAACAGACATCCCAATAACATTAACTAGCGATGGAAAAATAACGCACATGCAGCTTGATGGAAAGATAACAGGAAAAGAATTGAAGGAAGCGCTACAGCTTGCAAAGAAGGCAAACAAGGAAGTTTATGAAGTTCAGAAAAAAGCATTGAAGGAGAGCATAAAATTTTAAATTAAAATAAAAAATGGAAACATCAAAAATAACAGGCGATAGAATAAGAAAATATTTGGGCGAAGGAAAAAGATTTGATTCAAGAAAGCCAGACGAATTCAGAGAGATTTCAATAGAAACAGGAGTTTCAAAAAAAGCAGAAGGTTCTGCTAAAGTGAAAATAGGAAAAACAGAAGTCATTGTCGGAGTAAAACTTGATGTTATGGAACCTTATACTGACTCACCTGACAAGGGAAATTTGACTGTAAGCGCTGAATTAACACCAATGAGTTCTGAAAGATTTGAAAGCGGACCTCCAAAATTCCCTGCTGTTGAACTTGGAAGATTGACAGACAGGACAATAAGAGAAAGCAAATTCATTGAAATGGAAAAATTGTGCATAAAAGAAGGGGAAAAAGTCTGGGGAATTTATGTTGACATATACACACTAAATGACGACGGAAACCTTATTGATGCTGCAGAAATAGCAGCTGTTGCTGCGCTAAAAACAGCAAAAATGCCAAAATATGACAAAGAAACAGGAAAAGTTCTTTTCGGCGAATGGACAGATGAAAAAGTTCCTGTTAAGAAAGAGCCACCAATAACAATAACAGCACATAAAATAGGAAACTCATGGCTTGTTGATCCAACACAGGAAGAGGAAGATGTATCTGAAGCAAGAGTAACAATTGGAGCAACAGCTGAAGGAGTTATTTCATCTCTTCAGAAGGGAGAATCAAAGGAAATCAGTATTGAAGAATTCGGGGAAGTTATAGACATGACTGAAAAAGTCAGAAAGAAAGTTTTTTCAACAGTGGAGAAGTTGTTAAAGTAAGATGACATCGCTAGAAATATCTTTGGTTGAGCCGGGATTATTTGGTAGAGAAGATTTAGTTGAAAAAAGATATGTAGAAATAAAGTTAAATGAAGCAGAAACACCAAAAGGGTGGAGAAGCTGGGCAAGAAAATTATATGACAGCAAGTATAGTAAAGCAATACTGGAATATTTTAAGGGAATAAAACAAAAAACAGGTTTTAAAAGAATAGTTCAGACGTTTTACGATTAAAATGCAAGAAGAAAAAACACCGGAGAAATTCACAAAATATGAAATTGCAAGAATTTTGGGAGCAAGAGCCCTGCAGATTGCAATGAATGCACCTTTGCTGATAAAGCTTAGCAAGGAAGACCTTGAAAAAATAAAATATGATCCTATAAAAATTGCAGAGATAGAATTGGAATCAAATGTTCTGCCTATTTCTGTAAAGAAGCCTTTCCCAGGGAAGAAAGAAGATGTTTTGAGAAGACCAAAAGAACAGAAAGTTACTGACGAAAAAGTCGAGGAAAAAGAGGCTGCAGAAGAGGGAGAAATCGCAAACGAAGGAGAAATAATGACTCTTGTAAACCCAGAAGAAGAAGCAGAAGAGGAAGCTCCTGAGGAAGAAGGAGGAGCAGAAGAGTAAAATGGCAAAGAAAAAATTAAAGTTTTTTATGCTTACATATGATTTTGTTACCATACTTGAGGTAATTGGAGCGCTTTACATATTTTTTTATCTTGCGCAAATAATTAGGGGTTCTCCTCTAGTAATTGGGTTAATTTTTATACTCATAGCTTTTGTTATAAGATTTTTTGATTATAATCTTAGAAATTATAAATTCTCTTAAAGAAAATATTATAAAGCAAAAACTCTATTTTCTTTTATGGTCGTGATAAAAAAAGTTTCTGCAAAAGCAATTTTTGATTCTAGGAGAGAGAAAACAATTTTTGTTACAATTGAGACAAGCGCTGGCATTTTTTCTGCAAGTGCACCTAATGGGAAATCAACAGGAAAGTATGAAAAAAAGCCCTACAAGAAAGATATTCAGGGGGACATAAAAACTCTGAAACAATTCAGCAGCTATTTTTCAGATGAGCAGATAGAAAAATTCGATGATTTAAGAAGAGTTGAGGATACTATTGAAAGGCATGTAGGGGCAAACACTTCTTTTGCTTTGGAATCAGCTGTTTTGAAAGCATTAGCGAGCGAAAAAAAGAAACAAGTATGGCAGTTGATAAATCCCAATGCAAAAAAATTACCAAGGCTTGTTGGAAATTGCATTGGTGGAGGATTGCATTCAAAAACACCTCAAGATGCAAAAAAGCCTGATTTCCAGGAATTTCTACTTATTCCAAAGACAAAAACAGTTGAAGAAGCATGGGAAACAAACAAAAAAATAAAAAAATCACTGCAAAATGAATTAAAAAAAGAAGATGAAAATTTTAAGGGAAAAAAGAATGATGAAGATGCTTGGCAAACAAGTTTAAATGAAAAAGAAGTGCTTGAAATTCTTAAAAATTCTAGAGTAGATGCAGGAATAGATGTCGCTGCATCGACTTTCTACAAAATAAAGAAATATCTTTACAAGAATCCTATGTTAAGCAGAGATAAGGAAGAGCAATTTTCTTACATTTCAAATCTTATTAAGAATTTCTCATTACTATATGTGGAAGACCCATTTAATGAAGAGGATTTTGATTCCTTCGCTTTATTATTAAAAAAACATCCAGAAACTCTGATTGTTGGAGATGATTTAACAGTTACAGATGAAAAAAGATTTGGAAAAGCAATTGAAAATAAAAGCATAAATGCAATAATTGTGAAACCAAACCAGTGCGGCTCATTAATTGAAGTGAAAAACATATGCGAGATGGCAAAAAAACAAGGAATAAAGACTGTTTTCTCACACAGAAGCGGGGAAACAACAGAAAGCATTCTTGCCGACCTTGCTTTCGGCTTCCAAGCAGACTTCTTCAAGTGCGGAATAACTGGAAAAGAAAGAGAAGCAAAGATAAAGCGTCTTATAGAAATTGAGAAAAAATTATGACGTGAGTAGCATAACTTTTTTAAAACCCCAAAAACTAACTAACACCTATGAAAATACTTATAATCGGTGCAAGCCCTAGAAAAAATTCATACACAAATATACTTGCAGATTTTACCTACAAATATGCAAAAGAAAAAAATCTAGATGTTGATTTGCTTAATCTATCAGAGACTCCATTGGATTATTTCAGAGGTTATGGGGAGACGTACAGTAAATTTACAGCAGACACAATAAGCGCGATAAAAGATAATTACCAGCTTTTGATTTTGGCTACTCCTGTTTACGATTCTGCGTACAGCGCTGCATTGAAAAACATTTTTGAGCATTCAAACTACAAGGAGCTCAAGGGAAAAACAGCAGGATTCATAATAATGGCAAGCGGAAAGATAAGTTCGCTTTTAGTTCAGGGTCAGCTTGTTTCTCTTATGAATTATTTTGGAATTTACTCAAATCCAAAAGCTGTTCATGCAACAATGGAAGATTTTGAAGGAATGGAATTAAAAAGTGAAGTCATACAGGAAAGAATAAAAGAACTTATTGATTCCACTGCTGAAATGGCTGAAAAATTGTCTTAAGTACATCTCTTAGGTTTTCTCTTAACAATTATTTCAACTTTTCCTTTGTATTCTTTTGTCAATCCCGGCAGTAGATGAGATAAAAATTGCTCAGAAGTCATTCTCCTTACAATACCTCTAGTGCTTTTCTGTGTCCAACCGAATTTATCTTTTTTATAGACCTGTTTTTTACCGCTTTTCATTACAAAATAAATAACACATTCATCATTTTTCATGATTAACATAAAAGCTGGATGATTTTATATTTTTCCTATTGAAAACCTTTAAAAACTAAATTCTCTGTGAATTTCTATGCCAAAGAAAAAAAAGGAAACTAAGGAAGAAAATAAAGAAGTTTCTGAAGAAATGAAAAAAAAAGCTGAGGCAGAATCAACTACAGAAGAGAAAAGCCTTGAGGAAAAGAAGAAAGAGCTTTTGGCAAAGGCAAAAAAACTCAAGGAAAAGCTTGTCGGAGAAGAAATAAGCAGTGAAGAGCTCAAGGAAAAAGTCAAACTCAAGAAAAGAGAAGAAATGCTTGTTCCTCTTGAAGAATATGTAAAATCAGGAATTTATCTTGGAACAAGAGTTGTTACACCAAACATGAGACCTTTTGTTTACAGGAGAAGGGCAGATGGATTGGCAATATTCAACACAGACACAATTGATGAAAAATTAAAGGAGGGAATTGAATACCTTGGAAAATTTGCTCCGGAAGATGTCATTGTCATATGCAAAAGGCAGGCTGGATGGAAAGCTGTTGAAATGTTTTCTGAAGTAACAGGAATAAGAGTTTTCACAAAAAAATATCCTGCAGGAATTTTGACAAACAACCGTCTTCCTAACTTTTTCGAAAATGAGCTTACAGTAATAACAGACCAATGGGTTGACAAGAACGCGCTTAATGATACATTGATAGTTCACAAGAAAGTCCTGATGATTTGCGACACAAACAATTTTTCCCATGGATCTGATAAAATAATAATCGGGAACAACAAAAGTCCAAAAAGCATTGGATTGATATTCTATCTTTTAGCAAGAGGATACTGCAAGGCAAGAGGAATTGAAAAAAACATTCCTGACTTGGAATTTTGGGAAGGCGAAGAAGAAAAGAAAGAAAGCAGCTTTGACAAAAGAAGGGAAAAGCCGATTCTTGCAGATGCTGGCGCGCAGTTTGGTGTTTAAAATATCTTAGTTCTAGAGTTCATAAGGTTTAAATAAGTCTATTTTATTTGAAAATTATGGAAAGAAAATATAGTAAAAGTAGAGTAGCAAAAAAAGTGGGTGACTTAGTTGATAACCTCATACATGACCGAAAAGCAGTATTAGTTGAAGCGCATGGGTATATGGAAGTTTACTCAATTAAATCTCCAGAAATTGCGGTTGTTGCAAGAACAGGTACTGATGGGACTGAAGTTGCAACATCTTATACTGCAATAGGCAGAAAAGAAGACATTGGAGAATTTGAAAAATTGTTAGCTTAACTTTTTCTCTTCTTTACAAAATATCTTATCAAATAGATTACAACAGCAAGCAAAGCCAATAAAAGAGTTAAGTTTGTTACAGTGCTTATCAAATTATTTATGACTTCACCTAAGAAGTATCCTATTACTGAATGAACGACTGCGTACAAAAATTCTCCTACAAGGACAGCTGTGATGAATTTTTTCCTGTCAATTTCCTCAAAGCCGGCAACATAGCTTACAACAGCGCAAAGTGCAAAGAAAAGCCATCTTGTCCAGAATACTATTGAGAATTCGTGCTTTTTCAATAATTTTCTTGCCTTTTTCTCATTATCCCTGAAGAAGCTGAAACGCCTTAATTTTGACCTGAATCTTTCTGAGAAAAACTTTGCTAGTTCATAAGCAGCAATGTCTCCAACGCTGGCTGCAACAAAAACCACAATTGTAAAAATAAGAAGAGAAGAAAAATTAGTTATTGAAGAAGCAAAGGCAATTAGCGTGAGGCTTCCTCCTGGAAAACCAAAAGAGCCTGCAACCTGCAATAAAAAAATGGTTATTAATCCAAGAACAGATATTCCGGTCATTTGATAAGATTGTTCAACTCCATTAAGATTTGATTACAATTTTTGTTGTAAACAATGCAGTATCTGTTGAGCGAAATATGGTTGTTTATTGAGCTTGTGTTTCCTATTGCTGAATAAATTTGGTTGTATGTCAAATTGAAATTATGATTTATTTCCTTAAGAGTCATCCATGACTGGATTGTTATGTTCTGCTGGCTGAAATAATTGTGCCTTTGCTGCCATGCTGAATAACTTCTGTATGTACTTGCAGCTAAAAGTAAAATTGAAATAATCAATGCTATTATCAAAATTATGTAAATTAAAATATGTTTTTTCTTTTTGTTTTTTCTTGGCATTTTATTTTAAAGCTTAAACCAAAGCCACCCATTTTTTACATAGCCTGTTTTTATCAAAACATACCAGCCTTTTAGTTTTTTTCCGTGAAGGTTGAATTCTATTTTTTTCTCATCCTGAAATTTTATTTCATAAGTTCCTTTGTCCCAGATTTCAACTTTTCCTGCACCGTAATTTCCCTCTGGGATTGTTCCGTGAAATTTTGCATATTCAATAGGGTGGTCTTCAACGTGAATAGAAAGTCTTTTTACCCCTTTTTCAATTGGAGGTTCTTTTGGAACAGCCCATGAAGCAAGAACACCGTTCATTTCAAGCCTCAAATCATAGTGATGATTTCTTGTATAATGGCTATGAACAACGAATATCAGCTTTTTGCCTTTTGTTTTTTTTACTTTTCCTTCTGGCTCAGGCGTTTCAGAGAATTTTCTTTTTTGTTTGTATTTCGTTAGGGGCATAATTCGACTAAGAAATCAGGATATAAATAATTATTTCTTCTTCTCTGGTATTTCATTCTTTGTTCCGCATTCGTGACAGAACTTCTGTCTTTCATCAAGAGTTGTGCCGCATGTTTTGCATTTTAGCGTTATTGGTCTTAATTCCTTTGTTGTCGGGCTTTTGTAACCTGGCCTTCCGGAAACAACTTTCGAGAAAATATTCATAAATTGGTCTGAACGCTGCAAGTCATCCTGTATCTTCTGCCTGTCGTAAATTTCTCCCATTGGAAAGACAGAAGAAAATATTATTTAAAAATATTTTGTAGTATATTTTTCAGTATAAAAATAATTAAAAAGAAAGGATTTTTTCGGGAACTATGGATGAAGCATCAGCAGATATCATAAGCGACGGAAGAAAATTTGTGCTTGATCAATTGGGACTGGGGGAAGAACAGCTAAGGTTAATTGGAAAATTAGTCTGGCTAAAAACAGATGAAAAAGTAGATTTTATGCATTATCATCCAAATCAGCGACAGTTTTATGTAAAATTTAAAGAATTTATTTCTATTCAGGATCTTGAAAGATTATTAGATAGATATGAAGTTCCAAAAAAACATTCTAGAGCTACTTCTGCAGAAGCATTGTTAAAACCATTTGGACCAGATGGTATTGAAGTTTTATTTGCACCGGTAAAATATTCCTAAACCTAATTTACTCATTTCTCCTCGAAACATTTATAAATGAAAAAAGTTGTAAATTCTTGTTAACTAAGATGAGTGCCTTAAAAATGTGCATACTAACGCTTACATTTCAGTTTGAGTCAGCCTGCATTAAGGTATGAAGTATGTAGAAGCAGTCATTTAGTTGTAATTTCTTTATAGATTCATTAAATTTGAGACAAGCCAATAGTAAGGATGCGTTTATCGACGGTAAATCAAAATAACTTTCGAGTGAACGCGAATGTGTGAAGTGTTCGTTTCTTACCAAATAAAATAATAACGAACGCGTAATAGATTTTTTGTTGTTTATCAATAAAAAAATATGATATTATTAAATCCAGTTGATCCTGCTGGCGGCTGCGGCTCTCTGGTTTGCACTTAGACATGCAAGTTATTTCACTTAGCAATAGGTGGAAAGCGAACTGCTCAGTAACACGTAGCTAACCTGCCCTTAAGTCGATGATAACCTCGGGAAACTGAGACTAAAAATCGATAGAAGACATACCCTGGAAAGATTTGTCTTTGAAATTAGTGCTTAAGGATGGGGCTGCGGCGGATTAGGTAGTTGGCGGGGTAATAGCCCACCAAGCCTTTGATCCGTAAGGGCTCTTAGCGGAGAGGCCCTGAGAGGGAATCTGAGACACTATTCCCAGCCCTACGGGGTGCAGCAGTTAGGAATCATTTGCAATGCGCGAAAGCGTGACAATTTGAACCAGAGTGCTTTTCATTTGAAAAGCTTTTGCCAAATGTAAAAAGTTTGGCGAATAAGGACTGGGTAAGACGGGTGCCAGCCGCCGCGGTAATACCCGCGGTCCAAGTCGCAGCCATCTTTATTGGGTCTAAAACATCCGTAGCTTGCCTGATAAGTTCCTTGTGAAATCTTATCTCTTAAGGATAAGGCGTGCAAGGAGTACTGCCAGGCTAGAGACCGGAAGACGTAGGAAGTACGTTCGAAGTAGCGGTAAAATGCGTTAATCTCGAGCGGACTCACAACAGCGAAGGCATCCTACGAGGACGGTTCTGACTGTAAGGGATGAAGGCTAGGGGCGCAAAGTGGATTAGATACCCATGTAGTCCTAGCAGTAAACACTGCACACTAAACATTAGTACCTCCTCGAGAGGTATTGGTGCTGTAGAGAAGTCGAAGAGTGTGCTACCTGGGAAGTATAGCCGCAAGGCCGAAACTTAAAGGAATTGGCGGGGAGACACTACAACGGGTGACGCGTGCGGTTCAATTAGATTCTACACCGTGAACCTCACCAGGACCGACAGCAGAATGAAGGTCAGTCTAAAGGGCTTACCTGACACGCTGAGAGGAGTTGCATGGCCGACGTCAGCCTGTGTCGTGAGATGACCTGTTAAATCAGGTAACAGGCAAGACCCACATGTATATTTACTATGCGTACAATATACAGATCGCCTTGGTAACATGGATGAAAGTGTGGGCTACGTTAGGTGAGTACAGCCTGAATGCCCTGGGCGACACGCGCGCGTCAATGGTGGACACAGTGGGATGCAACTCCGAAAGGAGAAGCTAACCTCATAAAATCCATCTCAGTCCAGATTGAGGCTTGCAATTCAGCCTCATGACGCTGGAATCCGTAGTAATCGTTCGTTAGCAGCAAACGGTGAATACGTCACTGTCTCTTGCACACACTGCCCGTCAAACCAACCAAGTTATGCTATGGTGAAACGATTTTTCGGAGAACCTTAGTATGGTGAGGTAGGTTAAGTCGTCACAAGGTATCTGTAGGGGAACCTGCAGATGGATCACCTCCTAAATATTTTTGTAAAAAAATATTTAACAAAACAAAGGCGGTTTCAAAGCAAGAAAATATATTTAATTTACAGCGAGATTCTTCTACATACACTCATCTAGTTTCGGAAAAGTTTTAAAAAACTACTTCGGCTCATGAAGTGCAAGGGCCTGTAGTCCAATGGTTAGAATACCTCGTTTGCACCGAGGAGTTCCGGGTTCGATTCCCGGCAGGTCCATTCGATTAATTCGAACTGCTTTCTGAAACAGATTAGTTAACAAAAACAAAACATGAATTCCAATAAAAAAATTGGAAGGATAGAAACAAAATGGGACTAATAGATAAATTACTTGGAAGAGAAGGAAAGGCAAAAGTAGTAATTGTAACAAGTAAAGGACGAGATGTTAGATATGTTGACATGTCTAGATATGGAAGTAGTTACCAATTACTTAAAGCTGAAATAGAAAGCAATCCTGATTCGAGAAAAATAAGTGTAAGATACCAAGGACAAACATTAGAAGTAGATTCCCATTAATCACGAATCATATTCACTTTATGTGAAATGTGGTGAGCGACGAAAATCGCTTATCATTTTGAGTCATATTGACGATGAAATAAGCAAGAAAGGTTTTCCTGATTTGATTTAGAAGGAAAGAAAGAAATGGACATACTATTACCGATGCTGTTAGACGGATGGCTTGGTTTTGGTTTCGACGAAGGACGTGGCAAGCTGCGATAAGCTTGGGGGAGCTGCATGCAAGCTTTGATCCCAAGATTTCCGAATGTGCAGAGATGCACGAACACGCAGGGAATTAAAACATTTTAGTACCTGCAGGAAGAGAAAATAAATTAATGATTCCCCTATTAGCAGAGAGCGAAAAGGGAAAAGGGCAAACTGAATCTCCCGATGAAAGTTGGGCAGAGATGTGGTGAGCATAAATTCCTAAGTTGCCGAGTTGAATTCCACTGGAATGTGGAGCCTCGGAGAGTGATAGCCTCGTAAACGAAGGCGATATGGAGTTGCTTAAAGAGTAGGGCTTCTCGGATTAGAAGTCTGAATACAGCGGGATTAACCGCTAACCCTAAATAGAACCAAAGTCCGATAGTGAACTAGTACCGCGAGGGAATGCTGAAAAGAACCCGTAACAGGGAGTGAAAAGATCTGAAATCTAACAGTTACAGTTTGTTGCTGCTTTAAGCTCGCAAGAGCCGTGGAGTTGCAACGTACGTTTCGAAGAACGAGCCAGGGAGTTTACCCGTGTGGCGAGGCTAATCATCTATGATGAGTAACCGAAGCGAAAGCAAGTTGGAAACAGCGATAGTCACAAGGGTCAGACCTGAAGCCAGGTGATCTAATCATGAATAAGATGAAGTCTCCCGAAAGGGGGATGGAGGTCTGAACTAGTGCTACGTACATATGCTTGGATAATTTGTGATTAGGAGTGAAAAGCCTATCTAACTTGGCGATGGCTGGTTCCTGCTGAAATATGCCTTCGTATAGTCTTGTTTGGTTTGTCGACGATGTAAAGTACAGATAAAATCTGCAGAGGCTAATGCCTACGGGATTTTTTCTAACTCAGAATTTGCCGACTGCATAAAACAAGAAACAGGGTGTGTATGTAAGATACACCTCCGAGACCCAAAAAAGGGAGACCAGAGTTAAGGCCCCTAAATTCATGCTAAGTGTATCAAAAGGTGTCTTAGGCCTGAGACACTAGGGATGTAAGCTTAGAAGCAGCTATCATTTAAAGAAAGCGTAACAGCTCACCTATCGAGGCCTAGGGCCCTGAAAATGGACGGGGCTAAGCATGGTGCCGACACTCTGGAGGCTCTCAGTATGAGAGTTCTGGTAAGCAGGCGTCTTTTCTGCACCGAAGTTTCTTCGAGAGAAGGAATGGAGCGGAAAGGAATGAAAATCCTGGTGGTAGTAGGATGTAATTTCTCTGAGAACGAGAAACGTCGAAAGGGTAAGGTTTCCTTGGCAATATATGTTAGCCAAGGGTTAGTCAGGCCCTTAGTTGTGCCCTAGTGGAGCACGACGATGGAATGCAGGTTAATATTCCTGCACTGATTGGACTTTACATGTTATGAAAGCTTTCGGATAAGCAAGCACGCGAGAGTGTGCTCTGAAAAAGAAACAATGGGAGCGTAATGCACAGATCGTTGAGAATTTTTTGGACAAAATTGCTGATTCCAGGAGCCAGTGAAAAATCATAATGTTAAACGAGTTCAGTCATCTGTACCCACAACCGACACTGGTGCCCTAGCTGAGAAGGCTAAGACGTGAAAGGATAAACCAACCAAGGGAATTCGGCATATTAGTCCCGTAACTTCGGTTGAAGGGATGTCTATCTTTGTTGCATTAGAAATTTTGTGGCATTGGTAGATTACAATAACAAGGATGGCCCGACTGTTTACCAAAAACGTAGCCAAGTGCTAATCCGAAAGGACTTGTATACTTGGTGAGACCTGCCCAGTGGTGGTGTCTGAAACCCCTTTTCAAGGGGGCTAAGGCCCATCAAACGGCGGGAGTAACTATGACTCTCTTAAGGTAGCGTAATACCTTGTCGTCTGAATGGCGACTTGCATGAATGGTTTAACGTGGTTGTCACTGTCCCTGGTTGGGACCTTCTGAACACACTACGTGGTGAAAAGGCCACGGAAATCTAGTGGGAAGCGAAGACCTTGTGGAACTTTACTGCAACTTGTTGTTGTAATTTTAATTGGGATGCATAGCATAAGTAGGAGCGTCGAGGCGCTGATTTAGGTTGGCGCGGAGCAAAATTGTAATACTACTCATTTTGATTAAAGTTGCTTACCATATCTTGGAACAGCAGCAGGCGGGCAGTTTGGCTGGGGCGGCGCCCTGTCGAAAAGATATCGATAGGACCCAAAGACAAGCTCATCCGGCTTGGAAACCCGGAGTTGAGTGCGAGGGCAAAAGCTTGTCTGACTGTATTCTGAAAAGCAAGGAATGCAGGGACGAAAGTCTGGCCTAGTGAACCCACGTGCTTTTTTAATAGAAGCCGTGTCTGATAGAAAAGTTACCCCAAGGATAACAGGCTTGTCGCACCCGATAGTCCATATTGACGGTGCGGTTTGGTACATCGCTGTCGGCTCTTCCTATCCTGGGCGTGCAGAAGCGTCCAAGGGTGTCGGAGTTCACGCATTAAAAGGGATCGTTAGCTGGGTTAAGAACGTCGCGAGACAGTTTGTATGATATCTACTAGATTTGTTGTTGTCTGAGTGGAACGAACTTGTAGTACGAGAGGAACCAGGTTCGGGTGCCTCTGGTGAGCAGTTGTCACATGGCAGGCTGCATAGCTACGCACCGTACTGATAAGAGCTGAATGCATCTAAGCTCGAAGCAGTCCGCAAAACGAGACAACTAAGGCCGTCATAGAAGATGACGTTGATAGAATTGGAGTGTAAGGCAGGAGCTTCGGCGACTGTTTCAGCTCACAATTACTAAAAGCCTCAAATTGATTTTTTATTATGTAAATAAAATTGCAATCTTAAGAAGTCAATACAATTTTATGTCCAAAACAATTTCATTTCCCGATTTATTGATTCAGGTTTCACCTTTCTTGCTTATTGAGGATTTTATGATTTTTTTTCTAGAAAAAGTTCTTATAATGTATATTGTGCGAAGCTTTCTTGCTTATTGAGCTTTTATGATTTTTTTGGTTTCTTGTTAGAATTTTAAGAGAGTATACTTTCTCCTAATCTCTTTTTTGATAATTCATTTATTAGATTTTTCAGAGAATTATAAAAATTCATTGTTAGAAAATAATAATTCTGATAAAATTCAATTATCTCTCCAGAGTATATCTCTTGGTTTAAGAAATCTAAATCTCTATAGTTTGTTTTAATTCTATACCAATAAAAAAATTCAAAAAGACTAATTTCACTGTTTTTAAAAAATCCTTCTTTCTTTTTTCTATCTATTTTTGTTTGAAAATGTTTTAATCCAGTGTATCTGCAGAAATCCTCAAATTTATATTTACACAGTTTTTTTAAAATACTATTAATGCGTGTTTGTTCATCAACAGATAATCTTAGTGTATCTCCTGATTTTGATATAAAATTGATTGCCTCTTCGCAACTTTCAACCATGTTAAAGCCAGCTTTACTAAATAAGATGTCCTTATTTTTTAACATATTTCTAAAATTACTTATAGTTTTATGATGTGGAAAGTTAAGATTATTTTCATCGTTATTAAATAAAGCGCATGTAACCAATAACAAATTAAAAATTAGATAATATGATTTAACTGGAATCCACATTGAACAAACTTTTGCGAAGTCTTTTTCTTTTAAGGCTTTTTTATACTCTTCTTCTAAACTTTCCTTAATAATTTTAATTAGATTAATTTTCTTAGCCAATGCCTTTTTAGAAAAATTAGATTTTGTAACAATATCTTTATTTAATTTAGCTGTTAGCTCTTCAGATAAATCTTTCATAAATGTAACATAATTTAGATGTGTTCTAAAATCTGGGGGTGTTGAAGGAGAAACCACTAAAGTCCAACCATCTTCATTTTCAGGTATATCTACCATAGAATTTAATGATTATAAACAGTTTAATAAGATTTTTATACTGATTGGAAGTCAAGAATTTATGGATTTTAGAGAAGAGCAATATGAAGAGTATAGGTATATTATAGCAAATTTAGATTATACTACAGATAAGATTTTACTAGATAGTGTTGAAAAAAAAGGCAAAGAAGATGCAGAAAAACAGAACAAGAGTGATCCTTCTGGAGAGATTAGAGAAAAAGAGAAAATATTATACAATAATATTGCGGGAGTTTTAGCGGAAGAAATTGTCAAAGAGTATCTAAAAAAGCTTATAACAGATTATAAATTAAGTTCTAAAATAATTCCCACCCCTTTCGTGAACCATAAAACTCATCGGGATATAAAAATTGAAGTTAAAGGAGTAGAAAAAACAATAGAAGTAAGGTCTTCTTTTCAGATAAGCCCCAGATTAACAATAAAAGGTATTCTTACATGGGCTTTTAGACTTCTTGGAAGATATACCACTAAATACAAACCCAAAGAAGAAGAAAAAGATTTTTACATAACTGTGTTACATAGATACCGAAATGAAGAGATAATGAATAAAATAAAAAACAAAATTGAAGCATATATAATTGGAGGAGCATCAAAAGAAATTTTCAATAAGATAGGCGAAGATGATAATAGTGGACTAAAGCAAGGAGAAGCATGTTATAGAGTAATTCGTCCAATAATTTCTGCTCCAAAAGATAGTATAGGTATTTTTAAAGAAATTTTAGAATTGGAAGATGAGTCTAAAAAAGTTTTAGTTAAGATGATAAAGCAAAAAACTCTTTTTTAATTAACCATAACCATCCCCAATCTTTCAGAAAATAAATTATTATCTTTTATTATTTTTATCTCTCCAACTCTTTTTTTCACTAATTCACAAGCACTTAATGATAAGTCCATCCCAATAAATCTTCTACCTTTCTTAAATGCTGAAGCTATTGTTGTACCGCAACCACAAAATGGATCAAGGACAATGTCCCCTTTCTTTGAAGACATCTCAATTATTCTATCTAATAATTTTTCATTCTTTTCTGTTGGGTATCCAAACTTAAACGAATATGCAGTAATGTCATCCCAACAATTATCTAAAATGGTTCGAGAACTCTTTGGAATTAAATATTCTGGCTTTCCAGTTTTAGAATTTGGTCTTAAAATTCCTTCTTTTATTGATTTCATAGCCCTTTCTTTAGACCATCTCCAATGATTACCTTTTTTAGGTCTAAATCCAAATAATTCATAATCCATTCCTTTACGAGTTTCAGGTGCTTCAAAACTATGCCACCTTTCCGGCTTTTCTTCATCTTTTTTTGGAGAATTAATTAAATGTTTTTCTGATTTAGCATAAAAAAGGATTACATCATAACCTACATTTAATTTTCTTACCATTTCTCTTTCATTAACATTTTTTTTAATCCTTTTTACAGATATTTCATTTCTAAAATTATCATAACCAAAAACATTATCTAAAATAATTTTAATATAATGGCTAGCATGCCAATCACAATGGAGATATAAAGCACCATCTTTTTTTAGAACCCTGTATAATTCAATAACTCTTTCTTTTATAAATTGGATATAATCTTGCAAATTTTCCCAGTTATTATCTGAAAATTCGTGCTTATTTCCTTCTTCTTTAAATCCTTTAGAATAATTTTTTCTGGTAAAAAATGGGGGGTCTAAATAAATTAATTTTATGGAATCAGAGGGTATTGATTTAAGAGCATCTAGATTATCTCCATGATAGATAATACCCGAAGCAAGTTCCTCCTCTCTTTTCACATTATTAATATAATCTTGTTCTTTAAAATTCTTTCTTCTTATCTCAACCCCTCATACGTTTTCCCATTAAGAATTATTTAAGACTTACTTTTCACACAGAAAATTCTTCTTTAAACATTTTTTATTCAATATCTAATCTTCCATTTTTAGAAGAACAATTGCTAAAATTAACATTAGTAACGGAAGAGTAAAAGCCAAAACTTTATTTTGACTGGCAGGCAGTATAAGGGGACTTAACTGAATGGTCGCTAGAACAATCGCAAATTCTGCTATTCCCTTACTTATGGCTTTATTCCATTTTACCATATTTAATTTGAACTAAATAACTTCTTAATTCTTTCTGTAGAAAACTATAAAAATTGAATAATTGTTTGGTTTATTATGGGTTTTTGGGATAAAGTAAAGGAAGTTGGAAAAACAGCTAGCAATGAAATTTCTTCATTTATTAATAATGTCCAAAAAAGAAACGCTAAATGGAAAGGATATAAAGAATTAAAATTGAAAATTGTTGGAAATTCTTCTTTAAGTGAATTAAAAGAAATCTGTCGTGAATATGGGATTAAAGAACCAAAATTATATTGGGTGGATTTTTATAGTGGAAAAAAGGAGACATTAGGAAATCCAAGAGATCTATTTCTTAATCAAATAATTAGGAAAATGCCTTTAGACAAGTTAATTGATTATGGACGAAAGAAAAGAATACCTGTAAATGAAATAATCAATGAAAAGAAGAAAATTGATGAAGAATTTGGACAAACTACAGAAAAGGGCATAAAAGAAGGAGATTTTGAATTAGAAATGGGAAAACAAGAAGAATCTGAAGATGAGTTTGAGTTGGTATTAAAGAGCATAGAAGGTTTTAATCCCGGAAATGTAAGAGATGAAAAAGATTTAGAAATCCAATTAAAACAGTGGCTTATAGCAAAATTAGGAAGTTATAATATAGAAACCCAGTATAAAACAGAGAAAGGGGACCTTGATATAATGATTAACAAAAAATATGGAATAGAATTAAAACTTATAGAAAATAGGAAAACTCTAGAAAATTTATATGGTCAGGTTCTTAAATATATAAAAGTATTAGGAAAAGATAATTTGGCAGTTATCCTCCTCGTAGCTGAGTATATTCATAACAATGACATAGAAGAAGCTATAAAAGATTATGAAAATCTTGGTGCAAGAGTCTATATTTTAGAAAAAGGTAGGATAAAAAGAAATAGACCTATTACCAAAACTGCAACGATTTCTTGGCATAGATAAATTCTTAAGAATAAGATATTTTTTCTCCTTTTACCAATCTAAAAAGGTTCGTACAACACAGATTATAAGAACTTTTTCTTCAATTTTACTGCCTTATCTTCCCCTGTTGCCAATCCTTCAGAACTTGCTTTGCTGTTCTCATGTCATCTATTTCTCCATGCTTCTTCAGGAAGCGAAGCTTTTTTCCTAATTCTTCCAGAAGAATTTCGGAATCGCCACTTGCTTCAATACCATAATGCTTTTCAAGAATTCCTGGATATTCTGCCATTATTCTATGAACAGCCAGCTGCGGGTCTCTTGCCCTGTCCCATGTTATTGCTCCTATCTGCGCATGCTTTGCCATTAATTCCCTGTTTGAATATGGCTTTTCATCAAGAGGAATTATTCCTGGCGTGTCAATAAGATAAATGCCTGAAGATATTTTCAGTTTCTGTATTCCGCGGGTGAAACCTGCCTCGCTGGAAGTCCTGGAAACATTTCTTCCGACAAGGAGATTGATAAGCGAGCTTTTTCCTGTGTTTGGATATCCTATAATTCCTACGTCAACTTTCTCTGAATCTATTTTCTTTGCCTCTTTCTTTATCAAGTCCATGAGAACTCTCTGGCCATGCCTTTGGGTTGCAGAGAAAAAAACCATCGGCCTCATTCCTGAAAGCTCAACATTCTTTTCTATTTCCCTTGGATTGACAAGGTCTGCCTTGTTGAAAACATAGACCAATGGCTTTCCAAGCTTCTTCACTTTTTCCTCAATTTTCTGGTTTCTTGTCTTCTCTACAAATCTTGAATCCAAAATTTCCAGAATTATGTCTGCATTTTTTATGACAAGGTCTATTATCTCAGCAACATGAATCCTGTGCTGGCTTGTGTGCATGCTTTTTCCACGCATAGGCTTTGCCTTGCCAAAACTGCTTTTCATGATTGTTCAGAGAGAAGAAGATATTTAATAGTTTCCTAATTCACTGCAATAATCTTATAAAATTTTAGGATTTTTTGCTGAGAATATATTTAATTGAAGGGCTTATCTGTTTGTCTGTACGATGAATGCAACCTATCCAGCAGCAAGGCCTGCGCATTCCTTCTTTAAGCTCTGAGACAACTCTCTTTACATGCTCGTCCCTTGTTTTCTGCTGCTTGACATATGTTGTCCAGCAAATCCATTCATTGCGCGCCAAAGGCGTGAGGTCTTCCCATTTTTCCAGCGCTTTATTGTCTGAAAGTAGGGCTTTTTTTAGGTCTTCAGGCAATTTGTGGACAGTGCCTGATGATATTTTTTTTGCCATGTTATTTATTATAAAGTTAGGGAAATGAAAAAGTGTCAAAATATTTAAACGTTTCTTTAAGCTCTGTTCTCCAGGCCGCATTTTTTTCTATAATTTATTACAGGCCTAACTCTTGTGGCATATTCTTTAAGGACAGTTTCCCATTCGATATCATTTCCTCCAATATTGGCAAAACTAATGTGAAGCAATACTCTTTTTCTGGCATTGCCATTTATTCCGTCATATCTTTCAACAAAAGAATAAGATTTTGACTTGCCATATTCTATAAATTCAGTCAGCATAGATGCATCGCTTCCTTCAATATGGTCATACTTTCCATCTTTTATCATTACAGCCAGATGAATACCGCCTGAAAAACGAGGATGTATTTCCATTTTATTTTTTATCCGCTTATATTTCCAATTGCGTTCTCGAATCCATCATTTACAGTTTTCTGAATATACGGCTGGACATAATGGGGAATTATAAAAAATATTGTAACAAGAACAATTATTGTAAGAATTCCTGCAAAAATAATTACAACAAGAGACCAATCTACTTCCCTATTAGCATAATAAGAAAGTCCTGCAACTTCATTTATTGGTGTTGATGCCATTTTAAATATAGCTTGGAACAGGCCTTGGCTCCTGCTCTTTTCTTGGCTCTGATTTAACTGGCTTTGGCTCTTTTTCCCCTAATTCCTTGAGCTTGTCCCTTATTGCTTCTCTGATAAACTCTGTCTTTGTCGTGTAATTATGCTTTTTCATGACTTTCTCTATTTCCTGGAGAAAGGCTTTTTCGAGCTTTAAGCTGATGGTTTCCATGTTAATTCGCAGTAATATCAAGTAATACTAAGTAATATTTAAATGTAACGCTATGAGGGTAGAGAATCCTGTTTTAAGATAAGATTTTACAAGGGATATGAATTGATTTTTCCTTGATAAATTCTTCTTTTACCATTGCTACAAACCCTAGAAACATAAGACTTAAGTCTAGAAAGTAGTGGTTGTAACTCAATTATTTCTCTATCAAGTTCTTCCAACCTTGTATCTCTGCTAGCTACTCCAGCTAAATCTTCTCCTTCAACTGAAAAATCATCTAATGTCATGGAAAGGGCAGAAAATGAGTGTTTATAAAAACTTCTATTAAAAACAACACAATAATCCTTTAATACCAGAACAGCCCATTAAATTTCATGAGAAAAGAACACAAGCACCATGTTATCATCATTTCTGTGATGATGCTCATAATTCTGGCGGTTTTTGTTTTTGTCATCCTGAACATGTCTTCTGGATTCACACCTGGAATAACAACTTATGTACCTCCTGTACAAACACAAGAAAAATTAATACCAAATATCCAGACAACATCTGCAAATCAACAAATTGCAAATAATTCTTCAACAAACATAGAAATAGATGTTTTAATCGGGTTTCTTATACTTCTTGCACTTCTTTTCATATGGTATCTTGCAATCCATATAGCAAAAGAATTGAGAGGGCACAATCCTTAAATATTATCTTTCTTTAAATTATTCATGCCAAAAAGAAATATAACTATAATTGAGAATAAGTACAGGGCAGCCGGAGGAGGAGCATATTTCCTTGGATTCATCGGGGCCTTGATCTATTACCTCCAAACAGCAACGGGATTCGGGAACGTTGTTCTTGCAATCCTAAAGGCAATTGTCTGGCCAGCTTTCCTTGTATATCATTTGCTTGGATTGTAAGAATTAATAAATTGCAAATCAAAATCTAAAGCAGATTGCTAACAATAAAAGCTAAAATATTTTTAAAAAATTTACTTCTTTTTCCTTTTCATTAAAACCAGGTTAAAAATAATGGCAAGGACAGCGATTCCTGCAATCTCATAGTTGTACAACAAAACGCTGTTTTGTGCAACATTTTTCAGGTTCATAATCATGTTTATCACGCTGTAAACCAAACCGCCTACCCAAAACCAGATTCCAGCTTTGTATGGATCTTTCATGAATTATTAAATAAAAAAGAGATTAAAAATCTAACTACTCAAAAAGCACAAAACATATTACCATAAAACTTAAATCAAGCACTATTCATTAAAAATAGTATGAAATTGATTCTTGTAAGGCATGGAGAAACAGAAGAAAATGCCCTAGGAATTATTCAAGGTTGGTCTGTTCATGGAAAGCTTTCTAAAAAAGGGGTTAATCAAGCAAAAAAGATTTCTGAAAAACTAAAAGAAACAAAAATTGATGTTATAATTACAAGCGACCTAAAAAGAGCTATAGACACTGCTAAAATTATTGCGGTATATCATCCAAAATCAGAATTTGTATCAACAAAAGAGCTAAGGGAAAGGAACTGGGGAGAATTTGAAGGGAAGAAAGAATCTGATTTGGACTGGAATAAAATAGGGCATAGACATCTGGATGGTTTTGAAAAACCTAAAAACGGCGAGAGTATTGATGAATTAAACAATAGAATTAGGAATTTTCTTCAAAATATAAAAAAGAGATACCCAAATAATAATGTTCTTGTTGTAAGCCATGACACTTTCATAAGAAACTTAATAAGAATAATCAAAGAGACTCCTAATTTTAAGGGCATAAGAAATGAGGAGATTTACAAGATTAATATTTAGCAATTATATTTCTGTAAAAAACTTACTCAAACAAAGCAAAGTAAATCACGCCGGGAATCTGGAAAAGGAAAACTCCCAAATGGTATATTGAGTTTCTTGTCAAATTAAACAGCCACGGCACACTGTACGAAGGCCCTAAGCCCTGAAGCATTAAAACAACAGAAACAAGCATTAAAAATAACCCAAGGAAAATCCATATTCCAACAAATGTATTCAGTATCTTGTGGGAAGATTTGTCAAAAGTGCTTCTCATAATAAAAGTTACCAGTGCAAAAATCATTACTATAAAACTTAAGACAAACGGAATCCATGCAGGAATGTTTAACCCATTAAAAAAATTTCCTGTACTTCCCAACCCTTCTATTGAGATCAAATTGAACATGTCGTTGAACAAATACCATGAAAAGAGATAAAAGAGTATAAGAAGGACCTCAAACCTTTCTGGCTGCTTCCATTTTATGCTGGCAACTTCTTTTCTAAAAGGATTCTTCTTCACTTTTGCAACATCATTATCATCTTCCTCTTCCATTATTTATACATGCAAACCTTGTTTAAAATACTAACTAAAATCCACTCCCATAACACTTAAAAACCCTTATTTCCAAGTAATTTTGTAATGTCAGAAGTAGGGAGATTCGGTTCGTTAATATTTCGGTCGGTTGAACTAGTTCTAAGACAGACAAATAACATGAGTGTAAGGAGGACAAAAATACAATGAAAGTTTACGTAGGAAACTTGCCTTTTAGTGTAGACGACGAAAAGCTTAGAGAAATGTTCGCTAAATTCGGAGATGTTGAAGAAGCTACAATAATCAAGGACAAGTATTCAGGAAGATCAAAAGGATTCGGTTTCGTTACTTTTACAGATGACGCTGCTGCAAAGAAAGCAATTGAAGAAATGAATGAGAAAGATGTTGAAGGCAGAGCATTGAAAGTTAATGAAGCAAGGCCAATGGAAGACAGGCCGCCTAGAAGAGATTTCGGTGGAAGAGGCGGAGGAAGAGAAGGCGGAAGAAGTTTTGGTGGTCCTAGAAGAAGGTTTTAGGCATTAAAACAGCCTTAAAAAATATATTTTTTATTTTTATTTTTTAAAATATCTTTTCGATTGCATAGTATTCTGTTATATATTTTACAACATATATTTTGCAGTATATAGTTTGACTTCTGCAAAAGCTTAAATAATTCCAGAATGGATTATTTGTTATGGGAAATGAATTAAAATTTAAGATAAGCGACTTCAGGCCTGTAACAGGATACGCAGATTACGTGAAAAGAAATGCCGGAAATATTGATTCAGAATCTTCATATAATTCTAAAGAAATGTTTTTATTGAGTTATAATCTTTCATTATTAGCAGCGGGGGTAGTTATAATAACTGGCTTGGAGAAAATTCTTCAATAGTTATAAAATAATTCTGAAAAGAATTAGAAGATAAAAAATAAAAAAGTTAAAATAAAAGATATTTTACATCTTTGACATTGCGTAAATCATCCACAATGTACTCAAACCTACAAGAGCATAGATTACGCTTGTTAAAATGCCTGTACCGAAGATTGCTTCTACAAGATTGAAGCTGAAGAAGCCGATTAATCCCCAGTTAATTCCACCTATTACAACAAGTATAGTTGTAATCCAGCCCATAGCACCCATTTTCATTTTATACCTCCTCTTTTCATTTAGTTATGAACTTAAAACAGATTGTTTATTCAGGGTAACCGTCTATAAAAACCTAACTAATTCTCGCAAATAATATTTCTAAGCACTGCCTCAAGCCTAGAACCATCTATTGATCTTAATTTAATATAATGGGCAAAAGAAGGATTTCTCCTTAAATAATTTGGGAGAATTATGTAACTGATTTTATATTTGTGAAGATTTTTAATTTTTTCAGTAAGTTCTCTAACTTTTTCCCTTTCTTTATTTGTTTCATCTATTGAATGCTGAATCCAGGCATATTCTGGGTAATTTTCCATGCAAATTTAGATGCAAAAACCATTATTAAAGATTATTATTCACAAGGCTTAAATATGCCAGAATTGTTAATTTTTTGTAAGTCGGGAAGTTAACTTTCGGGATTCAGCTCTTAACTGGGCAGATGTCGAAAAATATCGATATCGAATTCTGAGGAAGGTCCGGCCACCATATAACGTTGCCTTTTGAAAAAAAGGTTCTCGCGAGGGAAAGCTCCAGAACAGAAACGATCCTATTAAGTTAGGCTGAAACGGCTGACTCAACAGGTGCAACCTCTTTGAGGGCTTAGTCGAATGTTAACACAAACTGTCTGCCTCACGGCGGAGTTTGACAGAAGCTGGCCTATTCCTGACTTACTTTTTCTTATTTATTATCAGAAAGTCTTTTAAAACAAATATAGCTATTGTAATCAGAATATTTGGGCAGGTAGCTCAGTGGGAGAGCACATGACTGAAGCTCATGGCGTCGGGGGTTCGATTCCCTCTCTGCCCATTTATACAACAACATTTATAAAATTAAAACAGCTAGTATAAAAATAAAGGTTATTAAAAAGAGGAAAAATGGCTGAAGAAAAATTTGACAAGGCTTCTGTTGCATATACTCTTGGAGTTTTAAGCATAGTTTTCGCATTCACATCTTCATTAACAGGAGTAATTGTCTCAATTATTGGGATATTCCAAAGTAAGGGATTAAAAAAAGCAAGGAGATTAAATATAATAGGCCTTGTTTTATCAATTATAATGTTCATATTCAACCTGATTGCAGGATTTTATCTTGCAAACTCAGGATTAACAACGGGAACATTCCCATTTTAAAATGGATAACATAGGAAGTTTCAAAAAAGGCTCAATGGAAATGTCTGTAGGGACAATGGTAACTATAGTTCTTCTCATGGTTGTTCTTGTCCTTGGAATTTTTTTCATACAGAGAATTTTTTCAAGCGGAACAAATGCAATAGATTCAATTGATAGCCAGGTTCAAAGCCAGATACAGCAGCTTTTTGCTCAGCAAGGGACAACTGTTGCAATCTATCCTACTTCAAGAAGAGTTACATTAAATCAAGGAGACAATACTAAAGGAATTGCATTTGCTATAAAAAATCAGAACACACAGGTAACAACATTCTCATATGACATAACTGCAACAGATGTTTCAAACTGTCCTGGTGTAACAAAGGATTTAGCAAACAGTTATGTAATTGGAAGCCAGGGTCAAGCAACAAATCTTGGTTCAGGAGCTATTTTCGGTCCGAATCTTGTTACGTTCATAATTCCAAAGACAATGCCTTTATGCACAATGGAATACAGGCTTGATGTAACAAATCCAGATAGCAGTTCTTATGCAAGCCAAAACTTCTTCGTGACAATACAGTAAACCTTAACTTTTATTAATCACTTTCTCTTTTATCTATCATGTTGAAAGTATATAACACTTTAACAAGAAAAAAAGAAGTCTTCAAACCAATAAAAGGTAAGCAAGTGAATATTTTCGTCTGCGGGCCCACTGTTTACAATTACATTCATGCAGGAAACGCGAAAACATATGCTCAGTTTGACATGATTGTTAAATATCTCAGATTCAAAGGTTTCAAAGTATTCTATTTACAAAACATAACAGATATTGATGACAGGATAATAAAAAAATCCCAGGAAACAGGAGAGAAATGGGACAGTATAAGCAAAAAATATGAAAAATTCTACAAGGAAGATATGGAAAATCTTGGAGTTGATTCTGTGAACAAATATGCAAGCGCAACAAATTACATACCAGAAATAATTTCGCAGGTGAAAAGATTGATAGAAAAAGGTTATGCTTACAAAATTTCTGACGGCTGGTATTTTGATTTGAAAAAAGACAAAGATTACGGGAAGCTCGCGCGCAAAACATCGCTGGATGCAGAGGATGCTGTTTCAAGAATTGATGAAAGTAAGGAAAAAAGAAACTCTGGAGATTTTTGCCTGTGGAAATTTTCAAAGCCGGGGGAACCTATCTGGAAATCAAAAGAATTAGGCGACGGAAGACCAGGGTGGCATATAGAAGACACTGCAATAACTGAAAAAGAGTTCGGGCCACAATATGACATACATGGTGGAGGAATGGATTTAATTTTTCCTCATCATGAAGCAGAAATTGCGCAAATGGAATCTATTTCTGGGGAAAAACCTTTAGTAAGATATTGGTTTCACACAGGATTTCTCAACATATCAAAAGAAAAAATGTCAAAATCAAAAGGAAATTTCAAAACACTCAGAGAGTTGCTGGAAATTTATGGCAAAAACACGTTGAGATATTTTTTTGCCTCGACAAATTACAGAAAACCAATTGATTTCTCAGAAGAAACTCTTGAAAATGCAAAAAATGCTGTTGAAAGGCTCAGGAATATTGCTTCTGAATTAAAGGATGACGGAAAAACCAACAAAAAATATCTTGAAGAATTTGAAAATGAAGTTGATAACGAGCTTAATTTCCCAAATGGGCTTGCAGTCATGTGGAAAATGCTAAGAGATGAAAAAGCAGATGGAAAACTGAAAACAATTAATGAAATGAACAAAGTTTTCTGTTTTAATTTGGAAAAAGAGCATGTAAAAATCAATGATGAAATTAAAAAACTGATTATTGAAAGGGAAAAACTGAGAAAAAGTAAAAAATGGGCAGAAGCTGATAAAATTAGAGAAAAAATTAATAAACTAGGTTTTGTATTGGAAGATACTGATAAAGGAGTTATCGCAAAAAAGAGGTAAAAGAGAAATGGCTGGAAAAAAAGTTGAGTGGTATCATGATTTTATTGATTTAAAGTACAAACCAAAAAAAAGTGATATAAAGGTTCTATTTTATTTTGAGCCTGCAAAAGGCATAACAAAAGATGATGCTATAGGAAGAATTGCTTCGGAAAGCAGCACTGGAACATGGACAACTTTATTCAAACTTCCTCCAAGAATGAAGGCGTTGATGGCAACTGCTTATAAAATTGAAGGAAATTATGTTCATGTAGCTTATCCAATTGGTTTATGGGAAAAAGGAAACATGCCACAGCTTCTTTCAGGAATAGCAGGAAATATTTTTGGAATGAGGGCATTGCAAAATCTAAAGTTAATTGATGCTTCTTTGCCTTTGGAATATGTTAAAAGTTTTAGGGGCCCTAATTTGGGAATCCAAGGATTAAGAAAATATTTTCATGTTTACAATCGTCCTCTGACGGGCGCTGTACCAAAACCAAAAATCGGTTTCACAGCAGAAGAGCATGCAAAGATTGGCTATGAGACATGGATGGGTGGATTTGATTGTGTTAAAGATGATGAAAATTTAACAAGCACAAGTTTCAACAATTTCTACAAAAGAGTTTCATTAATGTCAAAATTAAGAGACAAAGCTGAAAAAGAAACAGGCGAAATCAAGGATGCTTTTATTAACATAACTTCAGAAACAAAAGAAATGGAAAAACGTGCAAAGTTTTTGCATGACCACGGATTCAAATATGCAATGATTGATGTTGTAACATGCGGAACAGCTGCTGTACAGACATTGAGAGAAACACTTGGTGATTTAGGAATGGCAATACATGCACACAGGGCAATGCATTCTGCATTTGACAGAAATCCAAAGCACGGAATGTCAATGGAGTTCCTTGCAAAAATAATGAGGACAATTGGCGTTGACCAGATGCATTCTGGAACAGCAATAGGAAAATTAATTGGAAGCAGAGAGGAAGTTTTGTCTGTTGCGAACATTCTTAGAGAAAAAAATGTTAAGTCTTACAAGAAAGTTCTATTAGAACAGGATTGGGGAAATACAAAGCCAGCATTTCCTGTGACTTCAGGAGGACTGCATCCAGGCATAGTTCCAAATGTTATGGATATTTACGGGATAAATTCTGTTATCCTTGTTTCAGGCGGAATTCACGGACATCCAAGAGGAACAAGAGCAGGTGCAATAGCTACTATGCAGGCAATAGAAGCGACACAAAAGAAAATTTCCCTTGAAGAATATGCAAAGACACACAGAGAGCTTAGGGAGGCCTTAGAAAAATGGGGACGAATGAGGCCAGAGTAAAAAATTCTTAAAATAAAATGCCAAAATACAGAAAAGCTGTTTTTGCTTTGCCTTATGCAAAAACGAAAGATGGAATTGAATACATTCTTCTTAAAAGAAGGCTTCATTGGATTGGATGGGAATTTACTAAGGGTGGAATAGAAAAAGGAGAGACAAAAGAGCAGACAGCAAGGCGAGAGTTAATGGAAGAAACAGGAAGAAAGGCAATAAAAATTAAAAAATTTAATTATTCTGGAAAATATAGATATAACAAAAAATTTCCAACGAGGATTGGAATGGTTGGACAGACTTTCACTCTTTTTGCAGCAGAAGTAAAAAAAGGACTTGTAACAATCTCGAGAAAAGAACATTCAAGGCACAAGTGGGTTTCTTATTCTCAGGCAATGAAGATGCTGAAGTTTGCAGACCAAAGAAAATCCTTAAGAATTGTGAATTCCTGGTTAATGCATGGCAGAAAAAATTAAGTTCAGGGAAATAAAACTTGTTTCAGGTTCTGAATTTATTCTTGGTAGGGATGAAAAAAGCAACGATGAATTAATGAAGAAGTACAAAGGAAAAGAAAATATAATTCTACATACAAGAGCTCCTGGAAGCCCTTTCTGCGTCATAAAAACTAAAATATTTGATGGTGATGTAAATGCTGCAGCTGTTCTTTGCGCAAGATACAGCCAGGACTGGAGAAACAACAAGAAAAATGTTGCAGTAAATGTTTTCACAGGAAAAGATATTTCAAAAGAAAAAGGAATGAAAGCAGGAACATGGAATGTAAAAAAATTCACGACAATAATAGTTAAAAAGGAAGAAATTTTGAAAGTTCTGAAATGATAAAAGTTGGTGTTATTGGGACTCATGGAACAGGAAAAACTGTTATTTGCCATGAATTAGTTTCTGAATTAGGAAAATTAAGTATTCCTGTGGATTATGTAGGCGAAACTGCAAGAGAAGTTCCTAATGGATTGGTTATAAATGAAGGAACAACAAGAGAGACACAAGAATGGATTTTACATACTCAGATTGCTAAAGAGTTAGCGGCAAAAAGAGAGGCTGTTGTTATATGTGATAGAGCAACAATTGATAATTATGCATATCTTCAACGCCAATCTGGAGGAAATCTTATTTATGATGCAATGATTAGGCATCACTTACCAAGTTACTCTTTGTTGTTAAAAGTTCCAATAAAACCAGAATACCTTACTGCAGATGGTGTTAGATCAATTAACCGGTTTTTTCAGGCAGAGATAGATAGCATTCTTGAAAAAACATTAACTGAATGGAATGTCCCTTTTACTCATTATACTACTAAAGAAGATGCAATAGATAGAATAATGAATCTTCTTGAAGAGCAAAAAAAATGACAACAAGCCACACACAACTGGGAAAAAATGGAGTAACGGAAAATTTCATCGAAACAATGAAAGATCATTTCAAGAACCATGACAATGTAAAGGTTTCTGTGCTGAAAAGCGCAGGGCACAGTAAGGAAGCCAATGAAAAATACAAGAATGAGATTCTTGAGAAAATGGGCGACCATTATACAGCTAAAACAATGGGATTCACGATATTTGTAAAGAAATGGAGAAAGAAAGCAAGGTAAAGTTTATAAACGAAAATCTGCCTTTAGTTTGGACTAACAGCCCAAGGCTGTTCTAATTCCGAAAGGAATGTCAATAAGATGGAAAAAAACTCAGTTTACGAGATGAATCCTGGAGAATATAATTTAAAATTAGCAGAAGCTTTGAAAAAAATTCCTGAATTCAAAACGCCTGAATGGGTTGGATTTGTTAAGTCCAGTCCTTCAAAAGAAAGGCCTATTGATGAGCCTGATTTTTGGTACAAAAGAGCTGCAAGTGTTCTCAGGCAAATTTACAGAAACAAAACAATAGGTGTAAACAGGCTTAGAACAAGATATGGAAGCAAAAAGAACAGGGGAATGAAGCCAGAAAGATTCATGAAAGCTGGCGGAAAAATAATCCGTGTAATTCTTCAGCAATCTGACACTGCTGGTTTTACAGAAATAGTCAAAAAAATAAAAGGAGTAAGGGAGAAAAAGCCGGGAAGGCAGCTTACTGAAAAAGGAAGAAAGTTTTTGGAGGCAATACAATGAAAGACCTAGTCACATTAATGAAAGATGAAAGTGCATCACTCAAAATGGGAGTGGCCATGGAATCTGATGAAGAGTGTGAAGACTGCCCTGAAGAATACTCTGCTACGGGAGTTTCTCATTATAGTCTAATGGTTGCATCTGGTCAATATGCTCAAAAAAGAGTAGAGATGGGGGAAGCTAAATAAAATGGGAATAAAAAATCCTAGAAAAAAAGCAACACTTGCAAAGAAAGGAAGGCAGACAAAGTGGGCGCCTGTATGGGCTGTACTAAACAAATATGGACTGGGAAAAAGAGTGCATCCATCTGCAATGACAAGATACAGAAGATCATGGAGAAGAACAAAATTGCACATTAAACCAAGAAAACAGAGAAAATATCACTTTGGATAAATAGAAAATGGCAGAAGAAGAAACAAAAAAACAGGAAAAAATCGAAGAAAAGAAAGAAATGAAAATGGAAGAGAAGAAAACAGAAGCAAAAGTGGAAACAAAGTCAGAGAAAAAAGAAGAGAAAGCTGAAAAAAGGCAAGAAAAAGAATTCATAATACCATTAAGAAAAACATTCAGAAACACTGTCATATACAAAAGAACTCCAAAGGCAATCAGAACAATAAAGGAATTTCTTTTGAGACACATGAAATTCTATGATGGAAACTTGAACAGCGTAAAAATTGACAGATATCTGAATGAATTTATCTGGGCAAGAAGCATAAGGAATCCTCCTGCAAAAGTCAAGATTAAGGCTTTTGTCGACGGTGATTTCATAAGGGCAGAGCTTGCAGAATTCCCTGAAAGCTTGAAATTCAAGAAGCAAAGGATGGAAAATAGGGAAAAGAAAGCAGAGACAGAAAAAGGAAAGAAGAAAGAGTCTGAAAAAACAGAGGAAGTCAAGGAAAAAACAGAAGAAGAAAAGAAGGAAGAGAAAGAAAAGAAATCAGCTGTTGTCGAGGCTGGAAAACAAATGGAAAAAACAACTGCAAAACAGGCAAAGCATCAAGTAAAGGGAGCGCCAAAGCAGCAGAAAACACAGCCAAGGAGAATGGCATTGCAGAAGTAAAGTTTTATTAATTTCTAAATCAATTTATTTTATGGAAAAAAAGGAAATTATTGAAGGTATTTTGTATATGCTGCAGGGCGCAACTTCAAAATTTGATGGTAGGGGGTATAAATATTTACAAATTTTAGATTTTCTTAAAGCTAACAATGTTATTGTTAATAATTTAAGGGAAATTATAAAAGAAATTGAAGATAAGGGACTTATAGAAGAAAGGCACTTTGGAAAAGAGCATGATGATAGAGTTGATTATTCTATAGAACAAAAAGGAATTGACTTAATAAAAAATAAGAGAAACGAATTGAGAAATAAATGGAAATTGCAGTATTAAGCTTTTATTTCAAAACCTTTCCTGTTTCTAGATACCAAAGATAAAGGTCAAGTTCTCCAAGATTTGTATTTGTTTTTTTAGCAAGTTTGGACAAAATCTGCTCAATTTCAAGATATTTTTTTGGTGTTATTGTTTTCGGTTTCTCTATCATCTTGTTTTTCACTAAAAAATCAACAATATGGAAATCTACTATTGCATAATTATTGAAACCAATGTTTCTTAAGAAATGACTTGCTTCTTTCATGCCAAGCCCTTTTATGTTTTTTACAAGTTCTTCTCTTATATTTGAATCATTTATATTTAGTTTCTTGAAATTTTCTCTTGCCTGAAAAATATATTTTGACCGGACTGTATGAAACCTGTAAACTTCTTTCAATTTTTTCTGGATTTCTGCCTCATTTCCTGTAAAAAGCGTATCTCCAAGATAATTTATTGTTTTTATCCCAAGTTCTGCGCTTGTGCCTGCTGTAAGTATGCAAAAAGCAAGTTCTCTGAAAAGGGAGTTGAAATCTCTCGGAATTGCTGAGAACTCATACATTCTTTTATTGACTTCTTTGCCTACATTGCTTTTTCTAAGCTGAGAAATTAAGTATGTTGTATTCTGCATTTTATTTTATCTTTTTTATTTTTTTAATAAGAGCATCTTTCTGTTTTCTGCTTGTGTGTGTTTTCCCAAAGCGAACAAGAGTTGAATTAACATGCCTCCAGTGTTTTTGTGGAAACAGGTTTTTTAAGTCTTGCTCTATTTTTTCAGGCTTTTTGTTTTTCGTCCAGCCGACTTTCTGAGAGATGTATGAAACATGAGTGTCAACACCGATTGAATCCTGGCCTATTTCAGACAAAAATACATTTGCTGTCTTCCTTCCAACACCTGGAAGTTCAATAAGCTTTTCAAAATCATGTGGAACTTGGCTTTTATGATAAGAAACAAGCGCTTTAGCGCAGTTTATTATATTTTTTGATTTATTTCTGTAAAAATTTACTGGCTTGATTATTTTCTGGACACTTTGAATAGGAGCTTTTGCCAAACTGTTTGGATTTGGATATTTTTTGAACAATTTTTCGGCTACAGGAATTGTTACTTCATCCCTTGTCCTTGCTGACATAATTGTAGAAATGAGGATTTCATAATCACTCTTCCACGATTCTGCAGCAAGGCGTATTTCTCCGCCTTTTTTCCTGAAAGCATGAAGTTGTTTTAATGCTGTTTTCTGGTCCATTTTCAATAGAATTTTAAATGGCTTGAATTTTTATAGTTTATGAGTGTTAATAAAATTAAAATTGACCTTGAAAAAATAAAGGAAAAGAAGACAACAAAAGAACTGCTTGAATTCGGCATAATAAATGTTGACAAGCCATCTGGACCAACAAGCTTTGATGTTTCTGAATTTGTCATGAAAGCACTTGGATTGAGAAAGACAAGTCATTTTGGAACACTTGATCCAAAAGTTACAGGTGTTCTTCCTGTTGCATTGAACAGGGCATGCAAACTAACTGGTTTTTTCTTAGGAGAAGACAAAGAATATGTCGGCATTATGAGAATACATAAAGATATTTCTTTAGAAGAGTTAAAAAAAGCAATTAAAGAAAAGTTTTTGGGAAAAATAACCCAGCTTCCTCCTGTAAAATCAAGAGTGGCACGTGTTTTCCGTGAAAGAGAAATAAAGAAATTCGAAATTTTGGAAAAAGACGGACAAAATTATCTTTTTCACGTTGAATGCCAAGGAGGAACATACATAAGAAAACTCGTCGATGATTTGGGAAAAGAACTTGGAGTAGGGGCGCATATGCTTGAGCTGAGAAGAATGAGAGCAGGAATTTTCAAGGAAGAAAAAAGCTACACTCTTTACGAAATTGAAGAAGCTGCAAAAGACGAGAAAAAATTAAGGGAAATGATAATTCCTGGAGAAATTGTAAGCGAGCTGTATCCTGTTGTTCAGATAAAAAAAGATGAAATGGAAAAAATACTTAGGGGACAACCGATTTATCAAGAAAATTTAACTGAAAAAAGCAATTTTAATAAAGGAACTAAAATAAGTGTATTTTGTGGAGACAAGTTCATTGGAGTTTATGTGATAACATTAGAAGGAAGGGTATTTGCAAAGCCTGAATTTGTTTTGCAACCAATAGGAAAATGAGAACATTTGTATACTTTTCATCAAGCGCAAGGACGTCTGGAAACTTTGATGTGAAAAATTTGATGGATGCTGGCAGGCTTGACATTGCAATGCATGTAATAATAAATGCATTTTTCCTTTCCCACAAGCTAAGGGATGATGTTGTTCTGCATCTTATTTTTTATGGGATGCCTGACCCACCAAAGCACATTGAAATCCATGTAACAGAGGAAACAAGCCTCAGCAAGAAAGACACTGCAACATTGATAAAAAAAATACTTTACAAATACAAGCCAGGGCAAAAGATAGAGGCATTGCCTGGCTGTTTTGTTGAAAAAAAAAGCTTTTTGCAGGTGATAGATAGTTTGATTAAGGAAGGGAAGAAAATTTTTGTTCTTGACAAAGCAGGAGAAAACATCAGAAAGGCAGACCTTACAGAAGAAAGCGTTTTTATAATTGGGGACCAGGACGGTCTTCCAAAAAAAGAATTAAAAAGGCTGAAAAAAATCGCAAAGACAATATCCATAGGCCCGAATGTCTATTTCGCCAGTCAGGTAGTCAGCGTGATAAATAACGAAATGGATATGAGAGGTATTTAGAATCAGCTTAAGACCTATGAATATTTTTTGCGTCTAGAATCTATAAGATACTCTATTTCTTCTATCCTCACCCCCATCCTGTACAACAGGAATATTTCTTCCTGAATATCTTCAGGTACATCTGCGAGAACAATTTTGTTTTTCATTATCACTTCTTTGATTATTGCCCCATAAGGGGGCACGAGTATGACTCCCTTCCGCTTTTGGAGAAAGGGAGGTGAAAAGAGAGGTTGAATTTCTTAATACACTCAAGAAATCGCCTTATAAATCAATTGTGAAGAGTTTGTAGAGAAACAGTTTATAGTGAGACTTTTCATAAGCTTTTTAAACGAAGTCCCTTTTTAAAGGGCATAAGATGGTAAAAATAGCGCTCACTCCTGACTGGTTTTTAGGCAAAGATTTGATAATTGATATTTTCAGCTTTGTAGTTCTTGCATTATTTACTTTTTTTGCTTACAAGTACTACAAGATGAGCAAAAATAAGGGAACAGCAAACCTCGGAAAAGGATTTGGCTTTATTGCTCTTGCAGAACTTGCAGACATCGCTACAAAACTTGTTCTTTTCTATCATGTTGGTCCAAGCAGGGCAATCGGGGAAGCGCTTATAACAAATAATATAATAAGTTCTGTTGATATTTTTTATTATGCCGGATTTTTCTTTTTCAGGTTCTTCATGCTTCTGGGACTTTACTTCATATACAGGCTCCCAAAAAACCAGAAAAGATCTCTTGAGGATTACATATTAATGTTCTATTTCATATTAATATCTGCATTTATTGGTCAGGAATTTTTCTACATTTTCCACATAACAGCATTCTTGCTTCTTGTGCTGATAATAGAAAGTTACATAAAAATATACAAGGAAAATAAATTCCTTAACACAAAGATTCTCATAATAGGATTTAGCATACTGGCCCTTAGCCAGATGTTGTTTATATTCTCCAATATTGCCTTATTTTATGCAATTGCAGACGTAGTAGAATTAATAAGCTATATTATATTCTTAGGTCTAATTATACGTATATGGAAACATGGAAAGGAAAAGAAGTCGAATGGAAATAATATCAGACATGCTGGCAATAGTGCAAGAAAAAGGCGGAAGCATTAAACCAACACACCTGATGTACAAGGCTAATCTTTCTCACAGCCAAATGAAGCTTTATCTAGAAGAGCTTATGGGCAAGAATCTTGTCAAGAAAGAGGAATCGAAGGCTGGCATGAGAATAGCAATAACAAAACCGGGCAGAGATTTCTTGTTTAAGTACAACCAGATGCGCGAATTTGAAAAGACTTTTGGCTTGTAAATAATTCTATCAGATAAAACTTAATAAATCCTTTTTGTCTGGTTTTTATATGAAAAAATCAGTGCGTGTTTACATTGATGGAACTGTTCAAGGCATTTTTTACAGGGCTTTTGTGAAAGAAAATGCTGAGAAGGAAAATGTAAAGGGTTTTGTAAGAAATCTTGAAGATGGCAGAGTTGAAGTTTTCCTGGAAGGAGATATTGAAAATGTTGACAAGATGGTGGAGCTATGCAAAACAGGACCAAAGCATTCTGACATAAAGAAAGTTGAGGTAAAGCCTGAGAAATTCCAAGATTTTAAAACATTTAAAATACTTCATATCTAATTATATAATATGGGAAGAGAAGAAGAGATAATAAAAGAGCGTGAAAGAAAAATAAAAGAGCTCAAGGAAAAAGGAATTAATCCATATGCCCACAAATTCGACAAAAAGAATCTTGTGAAAGAATGCCTTGATGCGAAAATGGGAGAAAAAGTTCAGACAGCAGGAAGAGTTATGACAAAAAGGGAAATAGGAAAAATAACTTTCTCTGACTTGATGGATTTCACAGGAAGAATCCAGATTGTTTTCCAGGACAAGGAAACGCCTGACAAGGATTTTGATTTCTTTACAAAATTTGTTGATGTTGGAGATATAATCGGTGTTGAAGGAAAAATTGTTAAGACAAAAACAGGACAGCATTCAATTCTTGTAAAAAAAATGGATTTGCTTACAAAATCAATTCTACCATTACCAGATAAATGGCATGGATTGCAGGACAAAGAAGAAAGATACAGGAAAAGATATCTTGATTTAATTATGAATCCGGAAATAAGGAAAGTTTTCGAAGTAAGAAGAAAGATTTTTGATTATGTAAGAGAATTCATGAAATCAAAGGATTTTGTCGAAGTTGAAACTCCAATATTGCAGCCGATTTACGGAGGAACAAATGCAAGACCTTTTGGCTCAAAGCTTCATGCTCTTAACATGGAAATTTTCCTGAGAATTTCTAATGAGCTTTACCTAAAAAGACTTGTTGTCGGTGGTTATGAGCGCGTGTTTGAATTTTCTCCTGATTTCAGGAATGAAGGAATAGACAAATACCATAACCCAGAGTTCACGCAGGTTGAAACAATGTTTGCTTATGCTGATTACAATGACAACATGAAGTTTGCAGAAGAAATGGTTTCTTACATTGTCAAGAAAATTCATGGAAAAACAAAAATAAAAGTCCATGAGTATGATATAGATTTCAAGGCACCATGGAAAAAGCTCAGTTTCCTAGATGCAATAAAATTGGAAACCAAGATTGATTTCTCAAAAATAAAAAATATTGGTGATGCAAAAAAAACAGCCGAGAAAATAGATGTTGACTGCAAAAAATGCGAAACGATTGGAGAAGTTATGATTCATGTCTTTGAGGAAAAAGTCCAGGCGAAAATAATCCAGCCAACACTTGTTTATGATTATCCTGTGGAAGCTGCAGGACTTGCAAAACATAATGAGAAAAAACCAGGGTTCGTAGATTCATTTGAGATAATTGTCAACGGAATGGAACTTGGTCTTTCATACTGCGAGCAAAATGACCCTCATGTTTTGGAAAATTACTGGAAATTTGCAGAAGCTAAGTTTAAGCATGGTGATTTGGAAGCGCAGCCAACAGACCCTGATTTTATCAACGCTCTGAAAGTTGGGATGCCTCCTACTTCTGGATTAGGCATGGGCATTGACAGGCTTGCGATACTCTTGACAAACTCGCCATCAATTCGAGATGTTATTCTTTTCCCATTCATGAAACCAGAAAAATGAAAAGCGATGAAGGAAAAATTAAAGTAAGAATGGAAAAACTGCCAATTACAAGAGAACAGGCATGGAAACTTATTTTGAAACACAATACTCACAATCCTGATTTAGTTCATTATCTTGAATCAGAGGCTGTAATGCGGGAATTGGCATTGCATCTTGGAGAGGATGTTGAGTACTGGGCAATGCTTGGTCTTTTGCATGATGTTGACTGGGGTATTACAAAAGAAGATGTGAAAACACATCTTTCAAAAATGCCTGAAATCCTAAGGAAAGAAGGATTTACAGAAGATTTTATTGAAACGATTTTGAGCCATGGTTACGGCTTTGAAGAATTGCCTGCTTTGGCAAGCAAGACAAGGACAGAAAAAATACAATATGCTCTTGCTGCTTCAGAAACAATAACTGGCCTTGTTCATGCATATGCATTAATGAGAGGAAAGAATATTTCTGATATGGAGCCTGCCGGACTTAAGAAAAAGTTCAAGGACAAAACTTTTGCAGCAAAGGTTTCAAGAGAAGTCATAAAAGAAATAGAATTGTGTGGTGTTTCACTTGATGAATTTTTCAAGATTGCAATAGAAGGAATAAAGAAAATAAAAAATGAGGTTGGTCTTGTATAAAATAAAATGGGATTAATAATTAAATCAAATATAAGAAAATCTGTCAAAGATTTAGACAAGGAAAATGCAATAACTGCTGTTGCAGATGAAGTTGGTGCTGCTCTGGAAAGAAAAAATGAGGAAATTTTGAGCGACGCAATAAAAAGAGCAAAGGCAAACGGAAGAAAAACATTGCAGGCGCGAGATATTTAGTTATATTTTTATAGTTCTGCTATTTTTATGAATAATGAAGAAAAAGAGCGAGAATTCTTTAAGAGGAAAGAAAAGTCGTGCTTCTGGAGCAAGATTTGAAGTAAAAGTTAGGCAAGAGCTTGAGGCAATGGGCTGGATTGTAAGCAAATGGATGAATACTATTGACTATGAAAAAAACAAAATTGTTCCTGCAAAAAGAAAATTCAATCCTTTCCTGAAAATTCTTGGGCTAGGAACAGGATTTCCTGACTTTATATGCTTCAGGAGAAATCCAAATCAAAGTTATGAAATAATAGGAGTTGAAGTCAAGTCAAACGGGTATCTTGATTCAATTGAAAGAGGAATGTGTGAATGGTTAATTGAGAATAAGATATTCAGCAAGATAAAGATAGCAAAAAAAGGAAAAAAGCCGGGCGAAGTTGAGTATACTGATTTTCAGGAAAAATATGGATAATATTTTGTGTTTAATTTATTTAATAACCCGTAAGCTATAAAAACCACTGAAAGTTCTGGAATTTCAGATAAAACAATTGTAAAAAGAAAATGAGTACAAGTGAAGGAATAAAGGCAATGATGATTCTTGATATAATAGGTAAGCCTGCACAGCATCTTGTTGACACCCTTGAAAAAATGATAGAAGAAATGAAGACAGAAAAAGGAGTCAAAGTTGTTTCAAAAAACATAAGGGAGCCAGTTACAATAAAGGATAACAAGGAATTTTTCACAACTTTCGCTGAAGTGGAACTAGAGGTTGAGGATATAATGACTCTTAGTGGTATGATGTTCAAATATATGCCTGCACATATTGAGGTTATTTCGCCTGAAAAAATAAATCTTGCAAATACAGGCTGGAGCGACATTCTCAGCGAGCTTGTCAGAAGGCTTCATTCTTATGATGAAATGACAAGAATTGTGCAAATGGAAAATGCTAGGCTTGTTGCAGAGTTGCAGAAAGCAAGAACCGGAATTTCTGTAAAAGAAATTTCTGAAAATCCAGAAGAAAAGAAAAATACTGGGAAAAAATCTTCTAAAAAGAAAAAATAATTAGAAAGGCTTCTTTGGCTGAACTTTTTTGTATCTCTTTTTATAGAAAATATAAATTACAAGCAAGGCAACAACAAGCAAAATCCAGCCAATCCAACCGAAAGATGTTTGTGTTGGTTCCTGACAAATTCCAGAATTAAGGCAGCATGTACCATAATCATTTGTATTGGCAGTTTGCCCACTGCATGTCTGGTTTGAATTACATACTGTTCCATTAAGCTGTGCACATGTTGTAACAATTGTTGAATTATTTCCTGAAGAAGGATTAAAATTGTTTATGAAGTTTAAGTTTAAATCAAAGGATGTAGAAAAATTATCATTGTATGCAGTAACTGTTCCGTTTACTGTTGCTTCGCTGCTGCCCGAAGCTATGTCAATTTCTATCTGCTGGTTTGTTCCCGGATTTAATAAACTCACACTGTTTGGATTCAAAATAATATATGGCTCAAGAGAAGAAGACATATTGAATGAAATATCACTAATTGTTTCATTTCCTGTATTCGTCAAGTACAAAATTCTTGACATGTTTGAATTTGTCGCTAAAGAAACAGCTACTGAATTTGGCTGAAATGCAATTTCTGAGGAAGCCGTGCCTTCTGTTCCTGAACCAGTTCCTCCTTGCTGCTGATTTTGGTTTGTATTAAGATAAACAGGCATATCGTATGTTGAATTCAGCGAAGAAAATTCCAAGTAAACCAAACCACTTTGCGAGAACTGACTTATCTGGAAAGGAATGTTTACGGTTTGTCCTGGATTTAATGTAATTGTGCTTGGATTCATTATTGATGATGAATTTCCTGAACTACTGGAACCGAAAAATGAAGAAAAGAAACCAGAGCTACCCGAGTTTGTTGAATTTCCTTGCAATCCATAGGTTACTGTTATTTTTTGGTCAATCAAGTTCTGCAGCTGCACTGAAAAATCTGTTTGTGTGTTAATTGCTCCTGGATTTGTTGAGAAAGCGAAAGTATCATTTGTAATTAAGAAATTCTGTGAAAAGGGAGTATTAATTTGCTGTGTTCCCTGCATATAATTAACTCCTGATATATTCATTGTGTAATTATCTGGAATTTTCCCAAATAAACTTGCATAAATGTAATAATCATCTCCTATCTTAACAACGCCTTCTGATGCCATCTGTGTTGGTAAATGGCCTTGCCTATAAAATGCAACATTATTTGTTGTTATCTGGTTTATGAATGTTCCAGAGATAACTGCAAGAAGAGTTTCTCCTTGTGAAAAGTTTTGGTTCATTGAAATCTGCACTGCTGAAATTGAAGGGAAAAAAAGCAAGAGAGAAAATACTAATAGAAAAGAAAGTTTTAAGGATTGATTCATATTCATTAAAGAAAAAACAGGTTAATAAATTTTAATATGCTGAAGAATTACTTGCCCATCTCTTTAAGTTTTCTCAAAACTTCATCAAGTTCTCCCTGAGATTTCGATGGTCTTCTTACAGGCTGAGGTGATGGTCTTTGTTGTGGAATCATAATTCTTCTTTCAGGCATTCTCTGCATTGGCCTTTGAGGATAATAAGGAGGACCTCTTGGAGGTTGGCCGGGTCTTGCTGCTGATTTTCCGCCTTCCTTGAATATAATTGCTCTTAGTTTTTTTCTGAAAATTATTCCTAATGCTATAAGAATAATAAGGATTACCAAAATCCAAATCCATAATGAGCTTCCTCCACTGCTGCTATTTCCAGTTGTTGAAATAACACAGCAAATATCTCCTGAATTGCTGCACTGATAATTGGTTGTTGATTGTTCTCCTGTTGCACAGCCTCCTGCTCTGCAAATTCCGTTGTTTGATACACAATCTGTTGAAGGCTGAGAGTTTGTTGTTATACATGTTGCACCAACACAGCAAAAACTAGAGGATGTTGTGTCTGCTGAATCTTGAATTGCTCCCCCGACACCACATGTCTGCCCTGAAGAACAAAGATTTCCTCCTAATTCAGCGCATGTTTGCTGTGGTGGTTTTACTGTACAACATACAGATGAAGAAGAGCATTGATAATTTGGTTGTGTATTTGCTGATGAACATGCTGCAGGCAATGTGCATGAATAACCAGCTGTTGTACAATCAGGCAAACCAGGACCACCGCCACTTGAAAATTGTCTTGGCCATGATGATGCAAGAACAAATGCAGTGTCTCTTATATTTCCTGAATTCCAGCAACCTGCAGGATCCTGAGTTCCAAGAAGCCATGACTGCGCATTTGTTTTTTCCTGAGGGTTTTGATTTGCCAAAGGATAAAGTGCCAAAGCTGTATCATAATATCTATCTCCTGATTGCTGCCAGTATTCGCTGCTTTGCTGCAATGAAAGGAGGGAAGTTTCATATTGTGATTTTGCAGTCAATGCATAGAGAAATGCGTCTGGCAAATATTGTTGGTTTTCATCAGCCATAACTATCAAATAAGGAAGATAAGCTGAAACATCCTGTCCTGCTGCATTTAATCCAAGTGCTGCCCAAAGAGTTCCTTCATAATCGCATGTTGTTCCTGTTGAAAAACAGAGCGATTTTACATTTTCAGTTGTTGTCCCACCTGATGCTGCAGAATTTGTTGTATCTGTGACATAAATTGTTGATGATGTTGATTTCTGGAAAAGTGTTGTTGTCAAAAAATCTTTGCTGCATGAAATCTGGAAATCTTCGTTGTAACAAGAAGGAGAAACTTGAAGCAAATAACCATTCTGTGAAAGAGCTAAACAATTTCCTGCTCCGCTACTTAAAACTTTATTTTGGTCTATGTTAACTGTGTAAGATGGGCTCCCGCCAGGATATTTTATTGTACAACTTGTTGCATTTCTACTATCAATTTCAAGATACCATACAAGTTGCGTTGGTGTTTGATTTTTTGTGTAAAGCCAATTCTGTGCACCTGATATATCCCCACCAGAATTGTGCAATGCAAGCAAAACTTGTGATGTTGTCTTGATTGAGCATCCAGATGCAGGCCAGCAGTCTCCTGAACCAACTGATTTTGCATCGGAAGTAATATCTGACTGGCATTGTCCTATTGCAAGAAGTGAAAATGCCTTTTCTTCATCTGTCAAAGTTGAGCAACTGTTATTAATTTTGTTTGAAAGGCACTGATATGCCTTGTCAACTCCTGTAATATTTGATGAACTATCTGCCGCAACAAAAGTCAGACCTAGAAATAATAGTATAAAGAAAATATATAGGCCTCTTTTTTTCATTATATATAGAGTTATAGTTTATTTTTAAAATTATCTTTAGTGTAACGTTTTTTTCCGTCTTTACTTGTTCTTTCATTAACACGTTTTTCCTCGTGTTCTTCCCTCAAACTTTTTCTTATCATAAAGCTTGAAGGATTTTTGTATCTCAGTTCTTCTTCTGTTGGAACAATTCCAATTCCTTTGTAATAATCCTTGTCATAATTTGGAGGAGGAATTGATTTTCCCCTGAAGCTTGCAATCATTTGGGAAACAATGTAGCCTTCTTTAAGAGGCGTTTCATTTTTTTTGTTCCAGTCATGAAGAATTTTTTCAATGTCTTTCCTGTCCATGCCAACTGAACGGAAAAAATTTGTTATTATGAACAATGCACGCTTTCTTCCGTCGCCTTTCATTCCTTCCAGAATTTTCTTAATGCTTGGCGGATAATTTTTTTCAGAGATTGTTTTAAGCGAAATCGAAGAAAAACTTTTTCCTTCATAGTTTTTTTGCTCTTCCTGTTCTGGGTTTTGCGTCTTGTTCCAATCAAGAGCTTCACGTAGCAATTCTGAAGCTTCACCTTCTTTTGCATCTGGCATGAAATTTCTTATATCAATTTTGAATGGGTCTGCATCTTTTGGCTGGAACTTTTGTATTATATCTGTTTCAGGCTTAAGCACGACGCTGGCAAGCGCTGTTTTTTCATGAAGAGAATATGGCATTCTGAATAAATGACGGGGTGAAACAAGAATCAAGTCAGGAACAACTTCTGTTGAAGCTGAAAAATCTTTCACATATTTGTTTGGTTTTGTAAGCTGTGTTATTTTTTCTGTAAGCTCTTTTTTTGTGAGATCCATTACATATTTTGTTATAATTCTTGGCCATTCGGGAAACATATCAGAAGTTTTTATTCCATGAATTTCTTTTGGAAAAGCTTTCCATGGAACAATGATGTGAAATCCTTTGCTGCCAGAAAATTTTATTCCGACGTTTTTAACGCCATGAAATTTTAGAACTTTGAAAATTAGCTCTGCCATAATCTTGCTGTAATCAAGATATTTTGAATCAATATCGAGCAAAAGGTCCCAGCCTGTTCTCAGCTCGTTTAATTGTTTGGAGGTCATTCCTGTTGAAATTTTTAATGGGTCTGCCCAAATTTCCTCTGAACAATGGAAAGAAGTCGCTCCATTTTTCACCATTTCAAAAATATCTCCGGGATACTGAAAGGTGTCTGGCCTTTTTCCAAAGCTTTCCATCATATAGCTAGGCGCTACTTCTCTGTTGGCTGAAAAGGAGAAAATGGCTTTTTGAATGTCTTTTCTTGAGTAATAAAGATGGGTTATTTTCCTTATTCTTTCCTCTTTAATGCTGGAAGAATCTGGTTTATTGTCTGGTTTGACACTGGAATTTTCCATTATTTTTTCAAACAGAACAATATTTATATAATTACTCTATACTTCATAATAACAATACTTAAAAGTAGAGTATTGCTTTTTAAAAAATGCTAGTAAAACTTGAAAACCCGCTTCTTTTGTCAAGAGTTGTTGAGGTAATATCTGAAATAGTGACAGAAGTAAGGATAAAAATCAACGAAACAGGCATGAGCATAACTGCGATGGATCCTGCAAACGTGTCAATGGTTCATTTCATTTTGCCAAAAAGCTCTTTTTCCAAATTTGAAACAGGAACAGAAGTTTTGGGCATAAATCTTGAGAACCTAAAAAGAATACTTAAAAGATCAGGACCTGGAAGCTCGCTCATAATGGAAAAGCAGGACAATTACCTTAACATAATTATTCAGGACAAAATAAAAAGAACTTTCAACTTGAGTCTTATTGAAATTGAAAGCGAAGAGAAAGAAATGCCAAATCTTGAGTTCAGCTCTGTTGTTGAGCTACATTCTTCTGACTTGATTGATTCAATTGAAGACTGCGCTGTTGTCGCAGATGCATGCTCATTTGTTGTCAAGGAGGGCAAGTTTATTATTGAAGCTCGCGGATTAAATAGTGCGATGTCTGAATTTTCCGGCGATGAGGCAAAAATTTCCGCGGAAAACTGTAAGTCAAGATACAGCTTGGAATATTTGCAGAAATTCGTAAAGGGATCAAGGCTTTCTGATAAAACAGTTCTTCGTTTTGCAGATGACCACCCATTAAGAATGGATGTAAAAAATGATTTTCTGGAACTGTCGTTTCTTCTCGCGCCTCGTGTTGAAACCGAGGATTGAAACAAGATTTATAAATAAAATTTCCGTGTATAAAACATGGAAAAGAGGGGTCAGGTGACTTTATTTATTATCATTGCAATTGTAATAATCTTGGCAGCTGTTCTTGTTTATTTTTTTATTCCAAAGGCCTCAACGCAAACAGCTTTTGATGTAAAAAATCCTCAGGGTTTTATCCAATCATGCCTTCAAAAAACAATTGAAGACAAAATAACAACTCTTTCCCTTCAGGGAGGAAGTTTGGATCCGGAATTTTATTTTACATACAATGGAAACAATGTCCAGTATCTTTGCTACACAAATGAATACTATAAAACATGTGTTGTTCAGCCACCAATTCTCACGCAGCAGTATGTTGAATCAGAAATAAAAAATTCTATTACAAGTGATGTTAGTTCCTGTTTTGACAACCTGCAGCAGAATTACAAAAATGACGGTTACACTGTAAACCTTGACACAGGAACAACAGTTGTTGAAATTCTTCCAAATAAAGTTGTAACAGACTTTCAAAATTATACTTTGACTGTTACAAAAGGGTCAACATCTACATATAATTCATTTAGTGTTGTTCTGAACAATAATCTTTATGAATTAATGGGTATAGCTAATAATATTGTTGAATGGGAAGCAACATATGGTGACGTTTCAACATCAACATACATGACATATTATGAGGATTTGAAAGTTGAAAAAATGCTACAGAATGACGGAACAAAAATTTACATTTTGACAGACAGAAATACAGGAGATAAATTTGAGTTTGCTTCAAGAAGCGTTGTATATCCTCCTGGATACAGTTCAGGGGCATTGCCTACAGCTTAAAAAATGATAAAAGAGGACAATTTCAAGGAAAAAGCAGAAAATTATACTTTTAGTAAGAAAACATTAGTTGCTTTATTCCTGATTGCAGGTTTTTTAGTTTTAACAATTTTATTTTTTACAAATAAAGTTTCTGCAGATACGCCGACAAATTCATATTGCTGTGAAAAAACAACAAGCAATCAATGGTGCCAGAATGTAAATGACCCTTTTTTATGTGCAACAGGTAATGGATTAAGTTCTCCTGCCCCAACTTCCTGTCAGTCAACAAGCTATTGTGAATTAGGAACATGTGTTAATGGTCAGGAGGGAACATGCTTGCCTAATGTGCCTGGGCAAGTTTGCCAAAATAGTGGGGGTACATGGATTAATGGTCAACCTGCAAATATTCCTCAATGCCAGCTTGGATGCTGTCTTATTGCAGATCAGGCAGCTTTTGTCACACAAACAAGATGTAGCTTTCTTTCAGCTCAAGCAGGAGTAAATTCAACATTCAGGACAGATATAACAGATGAACAAACATGTATTGCAAGCGCAAATCCTCAGGTAGATGGTGCATGTGTTTTGGATACTGGCTTTTCAAGAACATGCAGGAGATTAACAAGAGGGGAATGCCAGCAATTGCAATCATCAAGTAATGGAAATACGACTGTTGAATTTCATGAAGGACTTTTATGCTCTGCAACAAGTCTTGCAACAAATTGCGGACAAACAAAAAATACAGAATGTGTTCCTGGCAAAGACCAAGTTTATTTTGTTGATTCCTGCGGAAACATGGCAAATGTTTATGACGAATCAAGAATAAATGATCCATCATACTGGACAAATATTCAAGATCCTTCTACAAGTTGCAACTTTGGTTCAAGCAATGCAAATTCTGCAACCTGCGGAAATTGTGATTATATTTCAGGAAGCGTTTGCAAAGCATTTCAAAGAGGAAGTCAACAAACACAAACTGCTCCCAAAAATGGAAATTTTGTATGTGCTGATTTAAGCTGCCATTTCAATGGACAAACTTATGAGCAAGGGGCAAGCTGGTGTATTAGTAATACTGCACAGAGGAACCAAAATCTTCCTGGAAGCGAAGATGCTGTGCAGAAATGTTTTGATGGAGAAGTCACAACTGAATTATGCGACCCATTTAGAAATCAAATTTGTCTTCAAACTACAAGCAATGGAAATTTCCCTGTTGCAAATTGTGTTGTTAATAGATGGCAGGATTGTACAACTATAGATAATCAGCAGGATTGCTTGGATACGAATCAAAGAGATTGTCAGTGGGTAAATATAACAAGCACAACAGATAGTAATGGGAATGCATTAACATTAAGCAGCAATGGAAGTATTCTTGTTCCCGGAGAAGGTAAAGCAGCTGCATGTGTTCCAAAATATTCTCCAGGATTTGAATTTTATAATTCAACAGATTCCAGCACTGTCAATCCGGAAGCAATATGTGCACAGGCAAACCAAAATTGTGTTGTCAAATTTACAAAAAAACTTTTAAGTGATACATGGAAATGTGCAGGAAACTGCCAGTGTATTGGTTTGAAGCAGGATGATACAATTCCTGGTGGTGTTCAGGGTGTTTCACAATGGGTCAGCCAGAGGATGGGAATGTGTGTTTCCCTTGGAGATTGTGGTAATCTTACAAATTATATTGGAAAACCAGGATACCCAACAACAGCAGTAACAATATCAAAAGCTTAAGAATAAAATGTTAATAAATAGAAGCAGAAAAAAAAGAACAAGTGAAAAATCAGTTGCATTGTTTGAAATAATCACAATTGTTCTCAGCACGATTGCATTCATTTATCTTGTTGCAATGACAATACCTAGTGTATCTGCTAGTTGTACAAATACTGTGACTAGCGGATGTATAAGCCTCCCCGCACCTTACACCGGAAGCGGACCCGATCCTGTAACAATAGACTCAGATGGATCTGCAAATAGTTTTTGTAATAAACTTGGTATAACATCAGCTTCATTAGAAGACCAGGTATGTCAGATTTGTAGTGGTAATCATTATATAAATGTGCCCCCGTCTACATGCGGTCCAGTACAATCTGCACCACCAACACCTTCTGGAACTCCTATTGGAACTACTATCGGAAATGGTGCTTTAGGTGCTTTGACAAACAAGGGACTTGATTGGACATTTCGTCACACTGGACTAACTGGAACAACAACTCCCACTCCTACGCCAACCCCCACTCCTTCACCAACTCCTACACCAACACCAAATCCTACGGAAGCTGCAACAGGATTAAAAGGATTTTTTGTAAATCCTATTTCTTTTCTTACAAAGAAAGGCCCAATAGTAGGTGGACAACAAACATATTACACTTTAAGCATTTCACAAATAGTCACAACAGCGGCTGTTGCTACAGGACTTTATTATGTCACTCAATGGGGTTTACAACAAGCTGGATTAAATAAAGAAACAGCGCATGCAGCAGGATTAGGTGTTAGTCTTGGTTATTTTGCTGGGCATATTGCAAGCAAGCTTGGGATAAAAATTTTAGGATTTGGATCTCTGGGAATAGGAATTGCTGTAGGAGTTCTTGTTTTCATTCTTACATTTAAAAGTACTAAAACACAAAAATATCAATTCAACTGCTATGTATGGCAAGCACCTACTGGTGGACAAAATTGTGCACAATGCAACCAAGGAGATATTCCATGCACAGAATACACATGCAAAAGCCTTGGGCAAGGATGTGTTCTTGTAAATCAAGGAACAAATCAGGAATTATGTGTTTGGAACAACAGCAAAGATGTTGCACCTCCTATAATGACTCCCTGGACAGATGTCTTGACAAATGGATACAAATATATTCCTGATAATCAACAAGCTCCAAATGATAATGGAGTAAGAATTGTTCCAATAAATAACAATAGCGGATGTGTTAACTCTAGCAGCGGGGTAACTTTGGGATTAACTTTAGACAAACCAGGAATATGCAAATGGGATGTGCAAAGCCTTTCTAGTTTTGATGCTATGCAATTTTATTTCAATTCAAGCCCTACTGCAAAATACAATCACAGCCAATATTTCCCTATTCCTGACCCAAATGCACTTGCTTCAGAAAATGTAACTCTTGAAAATGGAAATAATTATGCATTTTACACAAGATGCCAAAGCACAAACGGATATTCTAGTGTTGGGAATTTTGTTTTCAAATTCTGTGTAAATCCAAGTCCTGACACAACAGCTCCTGCAATTGTTGAAACTAGTATTATCAATGGAAGTTCTATAGCATTCAATCAAAATAATACTGGCTTAATGACAGTTTATGTGCAGGATTCAAACACAGTAAACTGCAAATGGAGCAAAACAGACCAGGATTACAGCACAATGGAAAACAACATGAACTGCCCTACAAGCATTTTCAACGCAAATTCGAAAAATGTTTATGCATGCACTACAACTCTGACTGGATTGCTAAATTCACAGAACAATAACTTTTATTTCAGATGTCAGGATAATTCTCCTCAGCAAAATGTAAATTCCCAGTCTTATGTATATGTTTTGAAGGGAACGCAGACACCTCTTATCATAACTTCAATAGGACCAAATGGAACAATAATGAATGCAACAAGTGTTATAAAATCAACATTGACAGCAACAACTTTCGGGGGCTCTGACAATGGAAATTCACAATGTTCTTTCAGCCCTACAAACAGCAGTTACGTTACATTCTTCAGCGACGCTGCAAACACAACAAACTACCAGCATTCACAGGATCTTTACCTTGTTCCTGGAAATTACCAGTATTACATACAATGCAGAGATTTGGGAGGAAACACAGCTACAAACATGACAAGCTTCACTGTCCAATCAGATACAACGCCTCCAATTGTTGTGAGAGCATATAACCAAAACAACAATCTGAATATTATAACTGATGAAAATTCAACATGTGTTTACAACACTGATAGTAATATTGGCTGTACTTACAATTTTGCAGATGGACAATCAATGCAAAATGTTCAGGGTAATATGAACCAAGTGCCATGGGATACAACAAAGACATTCTACATAAAATGCATAGATAGCTTTGGAAACCAGCCAGACACTGACGCATGTAGCATAATTGCAAGCCCTTACACTATCAGCAATAGCAGTCAATAAAAATTTATAAGTTCTAGTTTTCTTGTTTAAGAATGAAGAATAAAAGAGGCATGCAGAGAAAGGGGCAAACAGAACTTTCATTTAGCATGATTTTTTCAATAATTCTTATCATCTTTTTTCTGGTTGCCGCATTTTATGCGATAAAAACATTCCTTGGATTTAGAGACACTGCGACAGCTGGAAAATTCTACAGTGATTTGCAGTCAGACATTGACAATATCTGGGGAAACAGCGCATTCAGCTCTGGCCAGCATGATTACATTGTTCCTGGAGGAATAAATCTGGTTTGTTTTGTTGATTTTTCTTCGCCTGCAACAGGACCTAATTCGGGCATTTATACAAAGTTAAAATTTGGAACATACAATGACAGTGATAATCTTGTTGTCTATCCTTTACAGAATAATAATTTTGATTCGAAAACAATAAATCACATAGACTTGTCTGGGATAACTTCCGGAGAGAATCCATATTGCATTCAGACAAGCAATGGAAAAGTTTCTATGATATTGAAAAAAGATTACAGTCAATCTCTGATAACAGTAGCAAGAGTGGGCTGATTTTAAAATGTTAAACAGAAAACAAAAAAGAGGGTTTCTGCAGATTCCTTTTTCATGGCTTTTCGCGATAATAGTCGGTGCGATAATAATCTTCTTTGCAATATATGCTGCTGTAAAATTAATAGGAACAGAAACAACTGTCTCAACAGCGCAAACAGGCAGCCAGATAAGTGTTCTTTTGAATCCTCTTGAAACAAGCTTTGGGCAGGAACAGGTTACAACATTGTCAATACCTGTTGAAAGTCTTCTCAGCAACAATTGTGACAATGCAGGAAATTTCGGAAGCCAACAGATTGTTGTTTCACAGATGTCTGGAGGGAAATGGACAGATACAAACATCGCGCCAACATCACATAATAAATATATTTTTTCAAATGATAGTGTTGAAGGGAAAAATTTCTATCTTTTTTCAAAGCCTCTTGAACTACCTTTCAAGGTCAGCGACTTGATTTATCTGACTTCTGCAAATGACAATTACTGTTTTGTTTCTGCACCACAACCAGTTCAGGCTGAGCTTTCCAATTTAAAGCAGGGGAATGTTTTCACAGCAAACTGCCCTTCAAACAGCATCAATGTTTGTTTCTCTCAGGCATCAAAATGCGACATTGTTGTTAACCAAAATCAACTTTCTGTAACGAAAGACGGGCAAACAATGTATTATGAAACAGATGCATTGATGTATGGGGCAATTTTTTCAAGCCCTGATGTTTACGAATGCCAAGTCCAAAGATTAATGGAGAGGGTTAATAAGCTTTCAATGATTTATAGCGACAAGGAAAATATTATTTCTGTAAAAGGATGCCCTGTCGATACTAGTTTAAGCGCTGACCTTTTGAATATTGGGCAGGCTGCAACTTCTGTAAAAACTTCTGCTGATTTGATAAATATTGCTTCTGCATCAGACAATGCAGACGGAGAAAACAACATGACCTCATGCCGTTTATGGTAAAATGAAAACAAAAACATCAAAAAACAAGAGAGCGCAGATGAAGATACAGCAAATGGCTTTCATGCTGATAGCTGTGACTTTGTTCTTCGTGATTGCAGGATTATTCATACTTGTGATAAATTTCTCAGGAGTCAAGCAATCTGCAAAGCTTATTGACGAGGAAAATGCCTTAACCCTTGTCTCAAAAATTGCTGACTCTCCTGAATTTTCTTGTGGAAATGCTTTTGACCAGCCATTGACTAGCTGCATTGATACAGACAAAGTAATGGCTTTGGAGAATCATATTCAGGATTACAGGAATTTCTGGGGAATTTCTGGCTTGCAGATAGCATGGGTTTATCCAAATAATTCAACATTAGCAAACACCTCCTGCACAACAGGAAACTATCCTGCATGCGGTAAAATAACTTTAATTCCTACATCAAACGGGACAGGTGTTCCAAACTTTGTCAATTTGTGCAGAAGAGAAATAGACAATAATTCAATACCTTACAATCAATGTGATTTAGGGAAGGTGATAGTTGTTTACAATGGTTGAAATTAAAATGCTAAATAAGCAGAAAAATGGTCAGGAAGAAATGGTTGGTTTTGCAGTAATTGTTATACTGGTTTCATTAATCCTGGTTTTTTTCCTTGTTTTCTCGCTGAATACAAAGCCACAAACAAACAGTTACGAGGTTTCAAGTTTCATGCAGTCAGCACTTCATTATACAACAGCATGCCAAATCAATGGAAATTATGTGTCTGTAAACGACCTTATTAGCTCATGTGTACAGAATGAAACCTGCTCAAATCAGCAGAATTCATGCGACATACTAAATCAAACACTTAGTGGAATAATGGATAAAAGCTGGCCTTCTGGCCAGAATTTCCCTGTAAAAGGATACAACTTAACAGTTATCTCTAATTTTGGCAATGTCTTGTCAATACAGAAAGGGAACATAACAGCAACTTACAAAGGAGCGCCGCCTGAGCTGCTTCCTACTTCAATAGCAAAAATAACTGTTTATGTGACTATTTATTACTAGAACTAAATCTTAAGGTTTATTGTCAAAGTATCTATCAAAAGCTCTGGCTTGTGCCTTATTCTGTTCTTTGTCTTTTCCTCTATCAGTTCTATGAAACCAAAGCGCTCAAGAAGCTTTATGTCCTCATTGACTGTCTTGAAATCACGGCCAAGCTTCTTTGCAAGCTCATAAATAGATCCTGGTTTCTCTGTCTTTAAAACATGAAGAAGTCTTGCCCTTTCATTGCTTAATAAATGCCTTAAAGCAGCAAGTCCTTCAAAGTCAAAGTCCTGCTTAAGGAAAAGGCCTTTTTTCAGTATAGAGAATGCGCCGCTTGAATCAGTTATTGTTACTTCCCTTGTTTTTGAGCTTGCCATTTTGCCTGTTTTTTATGGTTATTTTTCATTACTTAGTGTTTATTTGGTTGTTTTCCAGTTATCTGGGTTTTTTATGTATATATTACTTAAAATACCATATATGTTAATAAATGTTTCTTTTCAAGGGTTTTACAGAATCCATGTAGAAACCTATATTCTGTATTAATATCATAGTGACACCATAATCTTTATAAATAAAACCTTGAAAAATAAGGGTTTCTGGGAAAAGGCCACAAAACAGCATAGCAACCTTTTTAAAGAAAAACTGGCTTTAGCTTATACACCGACAACGCCTACGGGCGTTCTCATAGGGATTAGTAAATATCATATTCAACAACACGGTGGCTTACCCTATAGCTATCGAGTTGGCGAAAGTTGTCCTTGGCAACTCTTAATAGAGTTGAAAGGAGGTTGAAAAGAGAGAAAAAAATGAGATTAAATTTTAAGAGAATTTCTGCTTTAGTGGCAAGCGCTTTAATGCTTGGCACAACTGCCGGAATTGCATCTGCTGCAAATTACCCAGCTCCTTTCGTAACAAACGGAACTGCTAATGTAGCTGTTGTTTATGGTTCTGGAGCAGCGCTATCAGATAGTACTGCTGCAGGAAGTATAGCAACAAGTCTTAGCAGTTTTGTAAGTGGAGGGGATAATGTTTCAGTATCTGGAGAAGCTGTGCCTTTGGATAGAGGTACTGCATCAAAGATATGGTTAAACACATCTTTGACAAATGCACAATCTGTTTTCACTGCATCAGACCTACCAAACACACTTGCAACATCCACATTTAGTGGAAGTACAAGTACTACAGTAACTCCTCAGATAACAATGATGTCTGCAGTAACTGCTGGAGGAGACAATACAAATACTGTTGAATTCTCTAAACAACCAACAGCTTCTGTTGACCCTCTTATAGGAGTAAGTATAGGAGCCACTGCTTCAAATGCTCTTTACAATGCAACTGTAGTTTTTGGTACTGCTGAAGCTTTTAATACAACAGCTTCTCAGGGACCTGCATTACATTTGTTTGGTAGAGATTATGTAGTAAGTTCTGCTACAACAGGTGGTGCTTCAGGACAATTGGTATTATTCCAATCTGCTCAGACATTGACATTAAGTCAAGGTGGAACATCTGGTAGCTCAACAGCTACGGCTACAGTCAATGGCGTAAGTCACACAGTACAACTTATTAATGCAGGAACTACATCTGCTACAATATCTGTTGATGGAACAACTCAATCAGTTACTGTAGGTAGTTCTGTAACAATTAATGGAGTAAGTATTGCTGTAACAAGTGTTCAATCATCAACGGCAGGAGGAAATACAGCTACTGTTCTTGTAGGAGCTAATCAGCTTACATTTAAGAATGGTCAGTCGGTAACTTCCGGTTCAAACAACCAAGTAATCCTTGGTACAACTGCTTATTTTGGAGGAACACCTGATGCATTGACAAGTTTGACTGTTTCTGTATATGCACCTGATACTAGCCATGACTGGATAGGAAAAGGCAATACTTTTGTCGACCCTGTATTCGGAAGTTTTGCAATAACAAACTCTGGATTAAATGTAGAAACAACAAGTACTTCAAGGGATACTATAAAAGTTATAACAGCTGGAGCAACTACTCTAGACTTATCTATGAAGGATAAGAATGGAAATGCTGCAACCTTTGATTTTGCAACTAATAAGAGTGTATGGAACTTGTCAACACAAAATGGATATTCAATTTATCCATATGAAATGGCAAACCTTTCCATAAATTCCTATACCTTAACAGGAACAGGAAACAACAATCAATATGTAGGACACTTACTTCAATTGCAAAGTGTTTACAATGATACAAGCACTTACACAAATGATAAGGCAACATTCTATGACCAGATAACTGGACAAACACTTACAACAACAACGCCAACATCTGAAGGAACAACTTCCCTTATAATTGACGGAAGAACATATGGTGTTACATATTGGGGGGCTGCAGGAAGTTCAACTAGCGCAGGAGCTGCAATAAAGTTCCCAAGTAGTGATTCACCTTTAACAACAACATATGTATTGTATCCAACAATCCTTGCAAATGGTGGAGAGTCAGTCATGTTATATAAAAATATGACTCTAAACTTAGGAACATTTAATGGAACAGCTGGAGGTACACCAAGTGTATCTAGCTTTTATCTTCCAAATGGAAATGGGCTAACACAAGTTACTGTAAGTGAAACAACAACTGGTGGTATGAACACTACATGGTTGATAAACGGAAATGCAGTAAGTACAAATGCAACAGATGGTTCAAACTTCACTACTGTAACTGTAGGTAAATTGGTATGGAACTTCACTTCTAGTGGAGTTAATAATGTAACAAGAATATATCTTGATTACCCAACTACCGGAGCACAAAGTGGTGGAGCTACAATAAATGAACCAGCAGTAGTCGTATTTGATGGAAAAGATACAAGCAATAATTACAATGCAGTGATTATTGATACAACACAGAGTCCTATTGGAACAAGTACTAGTGGTGTTGGAGTGAACGGTATTTACTATACCTCAACATCAGGTTACGGTAATGCAACTACTGGTGTACAATTTTACAGCAATTCAAACTTAGCTTCATGGGTGGATGGTTATGGAACCCTTGTAACAAAGGATTCTACAAATTCAGGCCAGCCAATTGCAACTTTGTTATATCCTCCACAACAGGTATATGAACAGTTGTATCTTGGCGCATCCAGTGCTACAGTTGCTGGTGGAAACCTAGGAAATGTCCTTGTAACAGACTCACAAGTAAGTACGGTCAGTTCAAAGAACTTGGTCGTCGTCGGTGGAAGCTGTATTAATTCAGCTGCTGCCGCACTCGTCGGTGGAGCTTACTGCGGATCTGCATGGACTGCTGCAACAGGCATCGGTTCAGGACAGTTCTTGATAAAGGGTTACACAAGTGGAATAGCTGGAAACAGCTTTGCACTTTTAGTAGCAGGTTATGAAGCAGCAGATACAACAAATGCTGCAAATTACTTGACACACTACACTGTTGATACAAGCAAGGCATACAGCGGTACTTCTGGTACAACTGCAAACTTGATTGTTTCGTAAAGAACAAACCAAAAACAAAAAATTTTATTTTTTTTATTTTTCTTTTTCTTTTTTTTAACTTCTGGCTGGAGCCGGATTTAAAATTGGAAGAAAAATTTTAACAATAATTAACCTTTTAAATGGCATTTTACATTTTATGATATAAAAGATACAAAAATGAGAAGAATAGTTTCAAGAGAAGACGAAGCAAAGAAGAAAAAAAGAAACCAGGTAATACTTGCTATTGTGCTTGGAGCTGTTATGGTACTTGGTGTTTTTGGGATTGCATTTCAAAATAGTATATTTGGAGGCAATAACAATGTTGGTGGGAATTATGTTAATCAAACAACTTACAATGGTTATACTTTTACAAACCAAAATGGTCTTTGGTATATAGGAAATTTTTCTTTCACTTATCTTCCAAGTGAAGTTAATTATTCAACAATTGGAGTAAAATCTGCAGCAAGCTCTTATCAGCAAAATCCTTTGTACATTTATTCAGAAGATTCTGGAGCACAGGCAGAGATAACAACAAATCTTGGAACACTTGCCGAGAGAGTTCAGCAAGCATGTCCTTCTCCAACAACAGGAGTAATAGCAAATAATTGCGATGCTAGTCTTCCTGTAAAAACATGCAGCGATAACTTTATAATAATCCAGCAAAGTAATAATAATGAAAGCATAACACAGTCAAATGGCTGTGTTATTATCCAAGGTCAGCAGCAGGATTTGACAAAGCTTGCTGATGCATTTTTATACAAAACATTGGGAGTAAAAAATTAATATGGCAAGTCATGAAGATAGGATTAAAAAAGAAAATAAAACTCTGAGAAATATTATTATTGGAATTGCTATCTTATGCATTTTAATAATTTTATTTGTTTTTATGTCAAATCGGACTCAATCATCTTCTTTCACTTACAAAGGAGTTAAATTTGAAACTGTAAAGTTCTGTGATTCAGGGCCACCGTGCCTGATTTTGTACAATACTTCTCTTCCTGTAAGGTCAAATGGAACAGATTATCTTGTTTCCAGTGTTGCTCAAAGCACAAACAATTACATTTTTTATCTTAGAAATGACCCAAGAACACTTAATGTGGGCTTCAACGGAACTCCTGTATACAACAGCAATGTTGTTCTCAAATATGATGCGCCTTTTGTCTGCAATGATAGTGCTTTGGCAGGAGCAAATTTTAACTTATTATACCAAACACTTGGTGCAAATGTGATAAACGACCAAAATGCAACATGCGACCCTTATAACAGATACACTTACATTGATTTTTTGCCTGGAAATGAGACAAAAATAGAACAAGTTGGGCCTGCCTGCTATAATATTTACATTAAAGGTTGTGAAGTTTTGAAAGGGACAGAGAAATACATGATTGAGACTTTTGTACAGGTAAATGATGAATTATACAATCAAAGCTATTAGTGATTATTTTTTGTAACTCTTCTTTCTGCTTTTATTTATGTAATAAGCCAAGAAAATTATAAATGCAAGAATAAGTATAACTGCTGTCACAATCTTAAGGAAAGAAGGAACAGCACTTCCAAAGAAATATCCAACAATTATCAAAAATGCAGTATAAACTCCTGCGCCAATTGCAGTGTATGAAATGAATTTGAATATGTTCATCTTTGAAAATCCAGCAGGAAGGGAAATAAGATGCCTGATGACTGGAAGAAGTCTGCTTGTAAATATTGTTATACCTCCGTAATTTTTGAAATAATTTTCTGTCATTTCAAGATGGCTTTTGTTTATGAAAATGAAAGAGCCATATTTATCGACGAGAAAATCAAAAGTTTTTCTCCCTAGAAAAAAAGCTATTGCATAGCAAAGTAAAGAACCAACAATGCTTCCTAAAACTCCTGCAGTAAACACAAGAAAAAAATTCATCTGACCCTGGGCAACCAGAGCTCCTGCAGGAATAAGTATAAGCTCGCTTGGAAGAGGGATTATAGAGCTTTCAATCGCCATTCCAATAAAAATTCCAAGATAACCTAAGCTGTTTACAAAAATGAGAATAGCATTTACAAGCTGAGAAATAAAATTAAGGACCATTTATCTGTTCCTTCTTTTTCTTGTTTTTGTTTTTTTGTAAAGAAAAATAATATCTGAGTAAAATGGTATTTCTTTTATATTAAATGCCTTGACTTCTGCAAACCAGACTGCAACAACAAAAATAGTGCTTATTGCATACCAGAAAATGACATGTGTTATCGGAAAAAGTGTTGATTCAGAAAATGCCATTACAGAAAGAATAATTATTCTCAAAATGTTTAAAACAAGGAAACTTCCAAATGCCCATAGCAACATTTTTATTCTTTTTCCAAAACTAATTTCCCTTGTTGAAACATTCAAAATAAAAAGAAGATAATAAGCAGAACCTGCTATGCATGCAGGTATTAACTCTATTGGAAATGTATTGTTCAAAATAATTATATGCCCGCTTGCAAGAATAGTATCATAAAAAATTCCAAGAATCCAGTAAACAGGATAAACTGTCAAAGGTGTAAAAATAGTGTAAAACAACCAAAGAGTGGGAATTGCAACAGCAATAAGAATCAAATAACGCAAAACTAAATCAAAAATGCCGTTTTTTTCAGCCATGATTGACAAAGTGGAAACCTATTTAAATAATTTAACATTATCAATTAAATGAATGAGACAAAGAAAAGAGATGCTGTTTTCATATGGATTCTGATTGCAGCGGCAATATTCTTGAGTTTTTATTTTGACGGAAAAATTGTGCAGTTTATTTCAACTTTAAGAACGCCTGATTTAAGCACTTTTTTCATTGCAATAACATCAACTCTTGCAATTGTAATTGTTTTTGTTTTGATTAATGCGTTCTTTCTGCAAAAGGAAAAAAGAAAATGGCTGATACCTTTATGGCTTTCTGCAGCAGTTGCTTATGTTATAGCATTTATCCTGAAAATAATAATACAAAGACAAAGACCATTTGAACTTGGAATTGTAAGCATAGCAAATGGAGTAAAAGAAACATTTGCTTCTTGGGACTTTTCCTTCCCTTCTTCTCATGCCATTCTTGTTTTTGCTGTTTTGCCATTTATAACAAAAGAATATCCTAAGCTCAAGTATGTCTGGATTGTCTTTGCATGCCTAGTAGCTTTCTCAAGAGTTTATCTTGGTGTTCATTTCTTAAGTGATGTTATTTCAGGCGCTGTAATAGGTTATCTTGTAGGATTTTTCACGCTGAAATGGTGGGAAGAAAAATTCAAGATTGTTTAATAATAGGTAGTAATTAAAAGAAAACTAAAAAAGAAATTTACTTTCTTCTTCCTGACCTGACAGCAACAATTATTATTACTATTACAAGGATTAATATTAATATACCAAGTGCCCAAACCAATGCATTGCCTGAGTTTATTCCAAGGAATCCGCTTGAGCCTTGAATGTTTACAGATACTGGTTGGCTAATTTTTTGTGTTCCTGCTGTCAAGTCAAGTGAATAGCTCTCTGTTCCAGATGCATCGCTGTTGACATTTAATGTTGTTATAACATCAAGAGATTGTCCTGGAGCAAGTGTTATTGTTCCCTGGTTCACAGAGGCTGAAGATGCCCATGTTTCATAGCCTGAAGCCTGAACAGTATATGTTCTTTGTGCTGTTCCTGCATTAGTTATTGTTGTTTTAACCTGCATAGGTTTTCCTGCTTGTCCGCCTGAAACAATGCTTGCGGCAACAGAAATTTGTGACTGCAATGAACATCCACCCTGAACTGTAAAAGGTATCAAGTATTCTGAAGAATGGTCTGTATTATCTGAGAATATATTTCCATTCTCATCAAGAACATCAATCTTCATTGAGTATGGACCTTCATTAATTGCTCCTGGCACTGTGAATGAAAATGAGAATTTCTTGCTAGTAAGATCACCACTTATATCTCCAACAGCAACATTCTGACTCAATTGCAAAGAGTTGTCTGAACCGACTATATCCATTGATACAGAGCTCTGATCACTATGTCCTGTATTCCAAAGTGTTCCAGTAACTTGAACATTCTGACCGCATTGTACAGTACTTGGTATATTAAGGCTTGTCAAGGCAACAAAGTCACTTGTATCTATTGATGCTTTTTTTGTTCTAAAAGCACAAACATTATTTGAATTAGAATCTTGTCCATATGCTATCGTAACAAAATAATAGTGTTCCCCTGTTGATAATGAAGAGAAATCTGCATCTATATTATTGTCAATTGAAAATGTTTGGTATAATTGCTTTGTCTTTCCGCCAGATATATCAACACTTTTAAGATTTGATGGAGTAATCACCCATTGCTGATTATTTGCATCCCAAATACCCCAGTCAACCTGAACTCCACTAAGATCATTGCTTGAATTCTTGCTTTTCATATCAACTTCAGTATTAATATTTTCAAAAGGCACCCAATGGCTATCATCACCAACAGTTGTATTTGAATTTGGAAGAGGAAGTCCATTATTTACGAAATCAATTGCATTTACTGACATCTGGCTTTGACTGAATGAATTACAGTTAATTCCATTTTGTAAATCACCGCTTGTATCTTTTGCAAGATTGATTGTTAAAGTTATTGTAAGTGGAACTGAAATCTGATTACCTTGGTATTGACCAGTTATGTTGAATGTGCCTGTGTATGTACCTGTCTGTTGATCAGTTGGTATTGGGAAGCTTAATGAAATAGGAATACTTGTCTTTCCTGAAAGCAATGTAGATATTGAGTTACCATTTAAAGAGGGTGTTGAAGAGAAAGTGTTTCCAGATGTTGAAGTAAAGGTTGCCTGATTGTTAAAATTAATTGATGTAAAATCGCCTGAGCCGCTTTCATTAAGTTGAAAAGATACTGTAAGTGAACTTGCTGACCCAGTTATAGCTGCATTAGTATTATCAATTGGTTGTGTTGGGATTGTTATATTAACAAAATTTACAGAAGCACTGGTCAAACCCATAACTAATACTAATGATAAAACGCTCAATGCAAACAAACTAAATGTTTTTGAGTTCATTTTTCTGTAATCATTCTGCAGTTACTATGGTTTATAAAGATTTATGTTTTAGAAAATATAATTTTTTTCGTGTATTTTTGGAAAAACTGAAAGAATTTATATAGTTTAATATTTTATTTTATTAACGGTAAAAATGGCAATAAGATCGCAAGAGAATTCTATTGGTGCTTGGGCTTTTCTTATAGGCATTATTTTAACAATACTTGTCGGAATCTTTTCAAGAGAGTCAACAAACTCCATTATTTTGGTCGGAATAATGATTTTCGGGATTATTGTGGGAGCATTTGTTACTGAAAAAAATTCAAGCACTTTTTTGCTGGCCTGTGTTGCAACTGTTCTTGCAAGCTTTGCAGGAATTCAGGGATTTGCAGCCAATATTTCCTTAAGAGGTGCTGTATTAAGTGGGATTGGAGTTGGAGCAATACTTGTTTCAATACTTAATGCATTGCTATTCTTTCTTGTTCCTGCAACAATAATTGCATCATTAAAGCTTCTTTTCTCAATATCAAAGGTTTAGAATTGTATATATTAATAGGACGAAAATGATTGAACTAAAATTGCAAACTTGCAGTTATTACTTGTCCTAATAAAAGTATTTCTATTTAGAAATTTAATCCCAGCGGCTGCCTATGTTTTCCCTGTCTTCTTTTGGCTTAGGCATTGCTTCCTTGTGTATCTTTGCGAAAGAAGGAGTTACTATAATAACATTCTCTCCAAAGCCAGCGATATTGCCTTCCATTGCATCTGTTGTCTTTTTTATCTTTGCAACAGCTCTCTTAAGCTCTATAGGATCTCTTTGTCTTAGGGTTTTTATGTCTATGACCGCAATCGTGTACCCTTCTCTAAGAGAATTAAGTATAGGATTAACCTCTTCATAGTCTTTAAGTAAAAAAAGCTTTACAAAAACCTTCTGGTCCATTTCCTCTTTACCGCCCAAGTCTATCTCAACATAGTCCTCGCCTGAGGATTCATTACCAAGAGATTTTGAAAACGCTCTTTTTATCTTGTCGAAAACCATATTAAAATTAAATTGTAGATATTTATAAAGATTTCGTAATTATTTTGCATACATTTTTATCGTCGTCACTTTGTAATCTGCCGTTGGAGTTCGTTGATTTTCTCGGAAAAAGCTGCTTCCTGGCGCTCAAAACTCTTGATTTTGATATCAATTATCTTCTCTTTTCTTGAAAGTTCTTCTTTCATCTCTTTTTTATCTGTCTTTATCATCATCTGGCCGATTATTTTATAGACTTCATCGCCTGATTTTTCAAGTTCTTTCAGTGCAGCCTGTGTTTCCCTGAGCTCTATCTGAAAAGCCTGCTTCTGAAGAAAGAGATTTTGCATGTTTTGCTCTGCAATCTGGAGCTCTTCAATATTTCTTTCCCTGTCCTTGTCAGTCATTTTAAACAGCCTTCACTCTTTTAACTCGAGTTCTTGGCTTGTAAAAAATCTTGCTTCCGCAATTAGGGCAAACAAACCTTTTTTCAAGATTTGTGTTCTGAATTTTTTTCCCGCACTTGAAACACTTGTAGATTGGCATTTTATTTTTTATTTATTCAAGATAGTAAGTATCTGATGCAAATTTTTTTCCGCATTTCTTGCATTTCCAAATTCCTTTTGAAAGCCTTTTGACACCCGGCTTTCCGCAATATGGGCATTTTTGCTTTTTTCTCTGTTTATTTTCTATCGCAACAGTTGAAGCTCTAACTCTTTTTCCATATTTTGCTCCGAATCTTCCTGCTGATCTAGTTTTTTTTAATTTTGATGGCATTTTTATTGAAATGGGGATGCCCGGATTTGAACCGGGGTCGCAAGGTCCCAAACCTTGAAGGCTACCAGGCTACCCCACATCCCCTTGATAAAAAGGGTAGAGGGATATTTATAAACTATTTCCTTACTTCTTTTTCTTTGCCTCTTCAGCCTTTTTTTCAGGTTTCTTTTCTTCCACCTTTGCAGCTTCAGCTGGCTTTGCTTCTCCTTCTTTTCCTGGAGCGATGGCTGCAGCTGCACCTTCAGTAGTTGTTGTTCCTGCAGCAGCGGCTGCAGCTGCTTCTGCAGCAGCCTTAGCAGCTTCTTCCTGTAACCTAATCTTTTCTTGTTCTGCCTGAACTTTAGCGAAATATTCTTGAATATTTTTCTTTTTCTCTTCTGACATCTTTGTCCTTTCTTCTGAAATTTCCTTGTCATACTTTCCAGCTTCAATATCCCTTATTACTTCAACTGGATTCTTGTTTTCAACGAGAACTCCAAGAGTTATGCATGTTCCCAAAACACTTTTTATTGCGTTTTTTAAATTTCTGCTCAACATATTTGGCAGTTTTGTTTTTGAGACAGAGATTATCTGTTCTATAGAAGCATTTGCAACTTTTGTCTTTTTTTGTAAGCCAGAACCTTTCTCAATTCCAAGCTCTTTTTTTAGCAATTCTGAAACAGGTGGTGAAAAAACTTTTATTTCGATATTTTTCGTTGAAACATCAATTTCAATTTCAACAGGAACTTTCATTCCTTTGAAATTCTCTGTTGCCTGATTTACTTTCTGAATAACCTGTTGAATATTTATTCCGGCTGGCCCAAGCTTCTGGCTAAGTGCAGGACCTGGTTGCATGCTTCCGCCATCGACCAACATTTTAACTTGCATTTTCTTCTTCTCCTTCGATTTCTTCTCTTCTTACTACGCGAACATTATCAATTTTGATTGTTACAGGCAAAGGAACAACTGCTCCAAGTAAACTGACAACTACTTCTTCCTTCTGCTTGTCAATTCTTAAAACTTTTGCTTTTTCACCCTTAAGTGTTGAACCGATTATTTCAACAATGTCGCCTTCTTTTATATCTATGTTTTCAACAGAAGGCTCCACCATATTTTTTATTTCTTCATAGGTTATTGTTTTTCCTATGATTCCCTTTACATAAGGAAGATTAAATACAGCTTCTTCAGCGCTTTCCCTGTCTTCTGCTTCCAAAAGAACATAGCCACGAAGGCCATGAGGCCTTAGGACAGCATATGCATTAAGATTCTTTTTCTCAATTCTATCTGCTATCATGTCGACTGCTTTCTCTTCCTTGTTCGTCGTGACTTTTATGATGAAAATCATTTGTTTTAGCTCCGTCTATGTCCTAACTTTTTAAGAAATAGACAATATTAATTAAAGATTTGGGTTTATAAAAGTTTGGTTAACTGTGTATTGTTAACTCTAAGGGACTTTTTGATTTGAAGTCCTAAAACCGAATAAGTAGAAAAGCTTTTAAATAAGTCCAACTTAATTAAATAAGCGAAAAATGACTATTAAAGACGTTCCAATTGTAGAGAAGAGGAAGCTTGTTGCTTCTGGCTCATCCGTTATGTTAGTTGTGCCTAAGCAGTGGCTTGAAGAAAACGGATTAGACAAAGGGGACGAAGTTTTAATGGTAGCAAATGGAGATTTATCATTCAAGAAAATGACAAAAGAAAATGTAGATAAGATTAGAAATCAATTAGCAAATCATACTCAAACGAGTTCCTTAGCAACGGAGCCGTAGAAACCTGCAGGTTTTGAAGCACGTGGAAAATCGATAAGACGTTATTGAAATGTTTGAATTTCCTTGGGAGGGGAGAGGAAAAACGCTTGTTTGAGTGGCTTTAAGAATTATTATAAAAATTTGGCACTCATAAATTACTTAACATCATTAAGTATATATATTTTTGTTTTTTTGCCTTTTTAAACCCTTTTAATCACCCTTTTTCTTTTTAGGCTCTTTGTCCCAACGAGCACTTTTACATTTAGGGCAAGTTAGAGGGCGTTCATCTCCACGAGAAAACCAAACATGACTACATTTATTGCATCTATAGGCGGTCTTCCCAAACTCTTTAATTTTTATTTCAGCCATATATTCTGTAGGTAATAATACTTTATAAATCTTCCTTAATAGAGAAAGGTTTATATAGTAAGGTATACTCAATAGAGTAAGGTTAATTAAGTAATATGGAACAAAACAAAAACGATATAGAATATAAAAAAGTATTGAAGTGTGTTAATTGTAATTCTGAAAATATAATAAAGAGGGGGCAAAGGCAAACACAGAATAGAGGAATAATTCAAAGATATGGCTGTCAAGATTGTAATAAACGTTTTGTAATTGATGATGGTTTTTTCAAGATGAAAAATACACCACAGAAAGTTACCTTGTGCTTGGATTTGTTTTATAGAGGTATTTCTACAAGAAAAGTCCAAGAACATTTACAAGCTTTCTATCCTCACAATTCTTCTAATGTTTCTATCTATAAATGGATTGTAAAATATTCTAAAATGATTTCTAAATTTACAGATAATCTAAAATTGAAAGTTGGAAAGGAATTACAGGTTGATGAGGTTGAGTATAGAGTAAATAAGAAGAAAGCATTTTTTATTGATACTATAGATACAGAAACAAGATTTATGGTTGCTTCTGAATTTAGTAGAAGTAGAAGAACAAAAGAACTAAAATATGTAATCAAAAAAGCAAAAGACAAAACAGATAACCAAATTCAAATATGCACAACAGATGGATTTTACGCATATCATAAAGCCGTCAAATCTGTTTTCGGTTACAACAACAAATTAGGAAAATATAATGTAACTCACAATATTGTTACTCAATTAAAAAACGAGGGCTTTAATCACAAAGTTGAAAGAATGCACAGCAATATTAGGGCAAGAACAAAAACTTTCAGGGGCTTTGGTTCTATCAAAGGAGCAAATGCAGTTATGAAAGGGTATGAAACTTACTACAATTTCATAAGAAAACATCAGGCTATAAACTGCTGTCCTTATGAATTGGCTCTGCCTGAATTAAAACTCGGCTTGAATAAGTGGCACGACCTAATTAAACTTTCAAAGCAAACCCAAAGTATTTAAAAATGAAAAGAACTAATAAGAAATTAATGGAAACAAATGTGATTTATTGTGGAGATAGTCTTGATATTATGAAAGATTCACAAAGATTTCCTGATGAAAGTGTTGATTTAATCTATCTTGACCCTCCCTTTTTCTCACAAAAACATTATGAAGATTTTTGGATAAAAGACAAAACTTCTAAAGTTGGTTTTTCAGATAAAGATTGGGAAAAATTAAGACATTCAATTAATCCAACCACACTAAAAGAATATGAGGAAATAGAAAAAAGATGGAAAGGTGGGCATCACGGAATTTATGTTTATATTGCATATATGAGGGAAAGATTAGAACAATGTTGGAGAGTTCTTAAAAAAACAGGAAGTATTTATCTGCATTGTGATTCACATGCTGGACATTATCTTAAAATGATGATGGATGAGGTTTTTGGTTATGATAATTTCAAAAATGATATAGTTTGGAAAAGAACACATGCACACAATGACCCTCAAAGATTTGGAGCAAATTCGGATAGAATTTTATTTTATACCAAATCAAATGAGTATACATTTAACATACAATATTCTAAATATGATAAAGAGTATATTGATAATTTTTTCAAAGGAAAAGATGAAAGAGGAGTTTATCAATTAGTTATTTTAACTGGACCGAATATAAATCCAAATGACCCTACTTGGAAAAAGTATAACCCTGCTCAATCTGGAAGAAGTTGGTCTGTTCCAAAAAGAATTGTCAATAAGTTAGTAGGAAAAGAAAAAGCTTCTAAAATGTCTATTAAGGAAAGATTAGATTTACTTTATGAAAATAATTATATTGAAATAAGTAAAAACGGAGTTCCTCGTTTTAAACAATATTTGGATGATATGGAGGGGGTTCCGCTTCAAGAAATATGGATAGATATTCCTCCAATAAGCTCTAACTCAAATGAAAGGTTAGGTTATCCAACACAAAAACCAGAAGCTCTAATGGAAAGGATAATTAAGTCAAGTTCTAATGAAAATGATATTATTTTAGACCCATTTTGTGGCTGTGGAACCACTCTTGCAGTTGCTAAAAAATTAAATAGAAAGTTTATTGGCGTTGATATTTCAAGAACTGCCTGTGATGTAATGCAGAAAAGGGTTGGTGGGAAAGTTATTGGTGGAGAAAGTGAAGAAGAACTAAGAAAAATGGAACCCAACGAATTTGCAAGATTATTAGTTGTTGAGAAATTAAAGGGAACAATAAACCCAAAAAAATCTGGAGATATGGGTATAGATGGTTGGATTGAATTTATGACTATCCCTGTTCAAGTGAAAAGATGGGGGCATAAAGTAGGCAGACCCGAAATTGATAAATTCAAGACAGCGATTGAAAGAGAACATAAAAAGAAAGGGTTGATTCTTGCTTTTGATTTTAGCAAAGATTGTTATGAAGAAGTTGAAAGAATAAAACACGAAGATAAAATAGATATTCAATTAAAAAGTGTAAAAGAGATTTTTAATCACGATTAATTTTTTTAATCAAATAAGTCCCGAAGAATTAACAATACAGGTTAACTGTTAACTGAAAAATAATAGTTTAATAATAACTGCTATGAGGAATCCTATTGCTCCGAGAAGTAAAACACCTATTGCAGAAACCTTGGCAACCATTTCAAATTCTTTTTTTGAAGGCTTTTTCAGTACAAGCCAGACTCTCTTTGATTTCTCGTAAAATGCTTTAAGCCTTTCTGTTAATACCATATCTTAAATAAAATCGCCTGGTTTTTAAAAGTTTAGAAAACAAAATCATTCAAAAAATTCTATGCCCAACTCTTCCTCAATTTCACCGTGCTTGATTGTTTCCATAGTTTCTCCAGAGCCCATAATCTGGGAACTTTTAACGCCTGTAACTATGAGAAGAACACGGATTGATTTTTCCATGTCAGGAGAAATTTGTGCACCCCAAATTAATTTTGCTTCTGGATTTAGTTTTGTTCCTATTGATTCAATGATAACTTTGCATTCGTCAAGAGTCATTTCAGGGCCGCCAATTATATTGACAAGGGAACCTGTTGCATTTGAAATATCAACATCTAAAAGAGGGTTGCTTATTGCTTTTTCAACAGCCTCAATTGCCCTGTTTGTGCTGTCTGATTCTCCCATACCAATAAGAGAAACGCCTCCATCAACCATTACTGCTTTTACATCTGCAAAATCAAGATTTACAAGCCCTGCTGTTGTTACAAGTTCTGTAACTCCCTTTACAGCATTTGTCAAAATTTCATCAGCGATTTTGAAAGCCGTGTGAAGCGGCAAATCAGGCGCAAGTTCCAGAAGTTTGTCATTAGGAATAACTATCAAAGTATCGACGACAGATTCCAGCTTGTCAAGTCCATTCATTGCGTTCTCAATTCTTTTTTTACCTTCTATAGTAAAAGGCAATGTTACAACACCAATAACTAATGCTCCCTGCTTCCTTGCAAGAGATGCAACAACAGGGGCTGCTCCTGTTCCTGTTCCTCCGCCCAAACCGCATGTAATGAAAATCATATCGCTGCCTGCAATTTTTTTCTTTATTTCTGATTCTGATTCTTTTGCAGCTTCTTCTCCGACTTTTGGATTGCTTCCTGCTCCAAGACCCTGCGTTAATTCACGACCAATGAGAATTTTCTGGTCAGCTGTACTGTATAAAAGGTCCTGAGCATCTGTATTTATTGCAATTAATTCTCCTCCTTTAATTCCGATTTCCTTCATCCTACTTAATGAATTTCCTCCTCCTCCACCAACACCTATTACTTTTATTTTTGCAGCTTGCTTCTTAATAAGCTCTTCAAGTTCCTTGTCAATCTCTTTTACATCAGAAGTAAGATCTGTTTCATAAACATCTGCCATAGAGGATAGAAAAGGGCTTTATTTATAAAAATTGTTGTGGTTTTTAATCAGTCTTTTTATCAGATATATCTGATGTTTTTTCAGATTTTTCTGTTTCCAAAACTTCCAAATCAAGACCAAGAATTTCCTCAAATTTTTCTTTGAACATTTCAATGAAGCTTTTCATGCCTTTTTCAACCTTAAGAATGAGCGCTTTATCTTTTATTTCAAAATCAAAATCTCTTTTGAACAAAAAATCATTCAGCGCTCTTACTTTTTCATTAATATCTGTAACTTTTCTTTTTACCTCTATTTTGTATACAACATCCTTGCCTGAAAGAGGGTTATTGAAATCTATCATGACTCTTCCTCCTGAAACGGTTAGTGTTTTTCCAACCCTGCCGTCAAAATTCAGCAAACCGCCAGGCACAGGATTTACCTGATGATCCCTAAACATTTTAAGTGGAACCATTTGCACTAAAGAAGGGTTTCTTTTTCCAAAAGCTTGTTCTGGTTTTAACTCAAGTTCATATTTTCCAATATCTTTTCCTATAAGAAAATCATCTATTGATTTCAGAAACATTCCTTCCCCTAATGCAAAGACAAATGGTCTTACTTCAATTGGATGGTCGTGGCCTTCGTGGAGCTTTTCAAGGTCTTCTTTGATTGTTGAGTCAAAAACTTCTCCACCCTTGACTTTTCCTGTAAAATCTATTTCAATAAAGTCTTTTTTGTTAAGTGTCATTAGAGAAAAATTGATGGCGAGTTTTTAAAACTTGTCCTGCAAACTTTAAGTTTATCAAAAACCTTTTTAAACGCATTTTCTCTTCTTTAAACATGGTCTTAAAAATTATTAATGCACATGATGCAAAACCTGGCACAAATCTCATAATTGACGGGGCTGTTTACACTGTAAAAAAAATCGATATAAGCAAAACCGGAAAACATGGAGCATCTAAATGCAGAATAGAGTTGGAGCACATAGTTTCCGGACAAAAGAAAATAGTTGCTGTTCCTGGACATGAAAGATTTGATGTTCCTATGATTGACAAAAGAAAGGGGCAGGTTCTTTCTGTTAATGATAACAAGGCAAGTGTCATGGATATGGAAAGTTTTGAAACACTTGACATGGAAGTTCCTGAAGAATTAAAAGCAGATATTGAACCAAATTCAAATGTCGAATACTGGGATATTGAAGGATTGAAAGTAATCAAAAGGAAAATTTAAATTAATTAATAAAAATAAAAAATGGCAAAAATACCTGAAGCAACAACAAGACTTTTCAAGAATGTCTTTGTATGCAAAAATTGTCAAACCAAAATCAGGGCAGACCCCCAAAAAATAATGAGAGGAAAAGTAAGGTGCAGAAAATGCGGAAAGAAAGCTTTTAGGCCCATAAATAGGAAGTAAAATGAGTTTTATTGTGTATGATTTAATTTTTCTTGTCTTATTCCTAATATTTTTTTCAGTATTTCTTTACACAAGAAGAAAAAATCTGAAAAAGGACGGGCTTTTGTTTTTATACAGAAGCAAATGGGGAATAAATCTTATAAATTCAATAGGAAAGAAAAACAAAAAAACGCTTAAATTTCTTAGTTATGTTTCCATAATTTGCGGCTATTTGCTTATGATTGGAGCCTTGTATTTGGTTTATGGTGTTGTGAAAATTTATATTTTTGAGCCTGCAATTGTCAGGGCAGTGAAAGTTTTTCCTTTAATTCCTTTGTTTCCTTACCTTCCCCAAGTATTCAACCTTAAATTTCTTCCTCCATTTTATTTCACTTACTGGATAATAATAATTGCAGTAGTTGCAATAACTCATGAGATGGCACATGGAATTCTTATGAGGAGATACAATGTTAAGATAAAATCAACAGGATTTGCATTCTTTCCTTACTTCTTTCCCGTTTTCCCTGCGGCATTTGTAGAGCAGGATGAAAAAAGTATGGAGAAGTCAACGAAATTTCATCAGCTGTCAATTCTCTCTGCAGGAACTTTTGCAAATTTAATAACAACATTTGTCTTCTTGGTAATTCTTATAGGATTTTTTTCATTGGCTTTTGCTCCAGCAGGAATTGTTTATGATACTTATGCAACAGCCGCAATACCAATCTCCGGAATTTCAATGGTGAATGGAATGAATGTAAGCAATCTTTCATACAACCAGCTTTTGAGTTCTACAACAAGCAGTGGATTTACCAATATAACTTTAGGTAATATGACCTATCTTACAACTAAAAGCACATTAGAATCACAGGCAAATAATAATGGCTTTGCTATTGTTTATTACAATTCTCCTGCAATAAAAGATAATTTGAGCAGTATAATTACTGAAATAAATGGCGTAAATGTAAATAGCGTTCAAAAGCTGCAGACAGAACTGTCAAAATATAAACCAGGAGAAAACATAACTATTACTGAATTGATAGACAATGGAACGCTAAATAAATTGGTTACTCTTGAACCTAGACCAGACAATCAAAATGTTTCATGGCTTGGAATAGGATTTTTTAGCAATCAGCCAAGCAATTTTGGGCAAGAAGTAGTGGGCTGGTTTTCGTCTTTCAGAGCCCCAAATGTTTATTATCAGCCATTATTAAGCAGCGATATAAACACATTCATTTACAATCTTCTTTTGTGGGTTATAATAATAAGCATAAGTGTCGCATTCATTAACATGCTTCCTGTAGGAATTTTTGACGGTGGAAGATTCTTTTATCTGACTGTGCTAGGAATAACTGGAAATGAAAACATTGCAAAGAAAGCATTCAAATTCACAACATATCTTTTCTTGTTTATTCTTCTTGTAGTAGTTATATTCTGGTTTATTAACACTTATTAGAATTACAAATCAACAATTCCTTCTTTTGTCAATGCTGCAAATCTTATACCAACTGGAAGATTTATGAGTGCAGAAATCAAAGCCATATGCTCTTTTCCTTCGCCAGAAGCAATGCTCAATGCAACTTCTGTCCCTCTTATCTTTCCTGTGAGCTTCTGCTTGAACTCATCGCGAAGTTCAACAAGCTTTTTGTCCAAATCCACAAGAACAAATTCAAATTTTTTCTCAGAAGTGAATTTTCTTGCAAATTCATTGCCGACAACAATTATGCTATCCCAATCTCCGTGCTTAATCAATCCAGAAACCTGGGCCCATGACCCTTTTCCAGTTGAAAGCAATGCAAGAAGTTCCATTAACAAAAAGAATTATTTTTGTTTATAAGTATTATTGTGGTTATTTTCATTGGCTCTGATAAAGTTTATAAATGGAGTTTATTTCCTGATTTTGCCGATTGAACCATGTCGTTTGCACATATGTTCTATGGTGTAGGCGCGTAAAATGGGAGGCAAATAAGAAATGGAACAGAAAGAAATAGAAAAAGAACTGGAAAATGCATTAGTTGAACTAAGAAAAAATGAAGAGAGAAAATTCAACCAGACAGTTGACTTAATATTAAATCTACAGAAATTTGACCCAAAGAAAAACCAGATAAATATTTTTGTAAATGTTCCCTTCAGGATAAAGGACAAAAAAATCTGCGGTTTTTTCGAGACAAAGCAGAAATCTGTAGAAACAATAACTCCAAGCGATTTCAAGAGTTATTCTGAGAAAACTGCGTTGAAAAAGCTTGTCAAGAGGTTTGATTTCTTCATCGCACAGGCGAGCGTAATGCCAAAGGTTGCAAGCACATTCGGTAAAGTTCTTGGTCCTGCGGGAAAAATGCCATCACCCGCTATGGGAATATTAATGGATGTTAGTGATAAAGAAATAGAGGAGATAAAGGAGAAAATAAGCAACAGCCTAAGAATAAGAATAAAAGAGCCAAGCGTAAAACTTGCAATAGGAAAGCAAAGCATGAAAGACAAGGAGATTATAGAAAATGTAATGACTGTTTACAATGCAGTTCTAAAGGTAATGCCAAAGGGAAATGACAACATGAGAAACATAGAGATAAAATTCACAATGACTAAACCACAAAAGGTGAGGATAAAGTAAAATGGCAGCAAAAAAACCAAAAAGCACTGTGAATGACAAGACAGCGCACGTGTCTGAAAGAAAGAAAAATGTCGTTGCAGAGCTTTCAGATTTGATAAAAAACAAGAAAACAATACTTGTAGCTTCAATAAAAAACATTCCTTCTTCCCAATACCAAGAAATCTCGAAAAAATTAAGGGGAAAAGCTGTTGTGAAGGTTCCTAAGAAGAATATAATTTTCATGGCTTTGGAAAAATCAGGAGTAAGCGGGCTGAAAGAATTGGAGAGCTACATAAAAGACAGTAGCGCAATACTTTTCTCAGACGAAGATTCTTTTGACCTAGCTGCAGAATTGATAAACAAAAAAAGCCCTGCAAAGGCAAAGTCGGGACAGGAAGCAATGTCTGACATTGAAATTCCGGAAGGACCTACTGACCTTATACCTGGACCTGCAATATCTGAGCTTGGCGCTCTTGGAATAAAAATCCAGATAGAAAAGGGAAAAATAACAATCAAAGAACCTAAAGTTATTGCAAAAACTGGAGAAAAAATATCTGCCGGAGCTGCAGACATGCTAAACAAGCTTGGAATACTTCCTTTCTCAATAGGATTTGTTCCTGTAGCTGCATTTGATTTGAAAGAGAAAAAACTTTACTTGGAAATCAGAATAGACAGGGAAAAAACAATTTCAGACTTGAAAACAGCTTTTTCAAAATCTCTTGTATTTGCAGTAAAAATTGCATATCCTAATAAAGAAACAATAAAATTCCTGATTGCGAAAGCAGGAATGCAGGAAAGAGCAATTGAAAAACTCACACTCACACAAACTAAATCAGAAGAGGTTAATACTCAACAAAATTCTCAGGAGGTTTAAAATGGAGTATATATACGCAGCGCTTTTGTTGCACAAACTTGGGAAAGAAGTAAATGAAGCAAATCTGAAAAAAGTTATTTCTGCTTCAGGAATTGAGCCAGATGACTCAAAAGTTAAGTCCCTTGTTGCAAGCCTTAAAGGTGTCGACATAACAAAAGAGCTTGAAAATGCGGCTTTGGTTTCAGCAGCTCCTGCAGCAGGCAGTGGAGCAAAGGAAGAAAAGAAAGAAGAAAAGCCTAAAGAAGAACCTAAAGCAGCAGCTGCAGAAGGTCTCAGCGCGCTCTTCGGATAATTGATTAATTTTTTATTAATCTGAAGAGCTTTTCCTAGTTAGCAGAATATTTTAGTTTTAGTAAGAAGAGTTCTAATATAATTTAATGTTAATAATTAAGCCAGATGATGCGAATAAGATTAAGAAGGCTTTTATACATAAAACATTTTTGATAATAATGCCTCAGTAGCTCAGTGGCAGAGCAATTGCTTCGTAAGCAATAGGTCGCAGGTTCAAATCCTGCCTGAGGCTTCTGAAAAAGATTTATAACTAATATTTGTTTTTTATGAAGATGGAATTTGACAGTGTAGCAGGAGTGTTATCTTCAGTCAAAAACAGCACAATAGCAACTGGCGTAAATATTGTCTCAAATCCTGCTGGCTTGCTTGCATTTCTCCAAGCCAATGGGTATCTCATAATGATTGTCCTTATGATTATAGAAGGACCTATTGTAACTTATGTTGCTGCTTTCGCTGCATCCTTAGGCATATTCAATATATACTATGTTTTTATAATATCTTTTTTAGGCAATATGGCCAGTGATTTGATTGTTTTTTATATTGGAAGAATAGGAAAATGGTATGTAATTGACAAATATGTTTCCCACTGGTTAAAACAAAAAAGGATTAAGAAAATAAAAAAATACCTTCATGAGAATCCTGGGAAAACAATAGCCGCAGTCAAGCTAACCCCCCCACTTCCAGTTCCTGGAATAATGCTTATCGGTGCCTCTGAATTGCCACTAAAAACCTTTGTAAAATATTCAGCAATTATAACATTATTTTACTCTTTATCTATGACTATTCTTGGTTTCTACTCTGGAATTTATTTCAGTGCGATGCTAAAATATGTAAAAGATATCACATACCTCATAGGTGGATTTGTTCTGCTTGTAATCATAATTTATGTTCTGCTAAGAGATGCGTCAAGGGCTGTTGGTAAGAGAATAGAAAAGATTTAATTGAATATCATGAGCAAAAAAATAAATTTTAAGGAATTTAGCATTGCAAGGGAAATATCTCCTTTAATCAAGATAAGAATAAAGAAAATAGGAGGTTTTTTCTCTAAAAAACCAGAAATAAAATCAAAAAAGGTCCTTATTGTTGATACATGTATTATTGGGGATTTTTTGGCAACATTGCCCGCAATAAGAGAAATAGCAAAAAATCACAAAAATGTTGATTTAATCGTCTCTCCTCCTGTAAAATCACTTGCTGAAAGAATAAATGGAATAGAAAATGTTTTTGTTGCAAAAACATCTTACAACAGAGAAATTGAAAATGGCGAAGATGGATTTTACAATTTACTAAAGGAATATGAAAAAATAGTCATACTGAGAATAAGTCCTGAATCATACAATCTGATAAAAAATATAAAGTTCTCTAATGTTATGGCAAGTGACTGGGTTTATTTTAAATATATATTCCATATGGCAAAAAATATTTTTATCAGGAAGCCAATAAAGCAGTCAAGAGAAGTTATGTTTGAAATAATCAATGTAAAAAAAGACAGGAAAAAAATAGACAGAGAAATAAATCTTAGCCAGATGTTCAAATTCAAACAGTCAGATTACAAAAAAATTGAGAAAATACCTGAACTAAATCTGAGGGAAAAGAAAATACTTATCCATACAGGCTCCGGGTGGGAATCAAGGCTTTGGCAAAATGAAAAATGGGCTGAATTATTGGAAAAAATAAACAAAATTGGAAAGTTCAAGCTCATTTTTGTTGGAAGCGGAGAACAAGAAGAAAAATCTTTTGAACATATCAAGAAAATGGTTAGCTTCAAGATTTATTCTTTGATAGGAAAACTTGATTTGAAAGAACTTTTTTTGGTAATGAAAGAAAGTGATTATTTTATAGGGGCTGATAGCGGGCCAAGAAATCTAGCACATTTGGCAGACTTGAGAAGCATAAGTCTTAGAGGACCAGGGCCCTATTTCATGCCATTGAACAAAAAAGATATTGTAATTGACAACTTAAATGGATTGTCTGCAATGCCTTTCTTCTCCAATAAAAACAATTCTGCCAGCAGCATTGGTGTTGATAAAGTTTTTATTGCCTTTAAGAAACTTCTGAGAAATAAAAGATAAAACGCCCCCGCCAGGAATCGAACCTGGAGGCCCTTACGGGCCCGGTTCTCAAGACCGGTGCAATACCATTATGCGACGGAGGCTATTACTAATGAGAAACTGCTGTATTTTAAAAGCTTATGCAAGAATTAAAGGCCGAAAAATCTTCGCCACCATGATTTCTTAGCTTCAACCGGTTGGTCATTCTCTCCAATAATTTCATGGGTAATCATTGGCTTATCCTGGAGAACAGGCGCCTCTTTTGACAGTTCTAGGTTTGCATCTTTTATTGCAAGGTCAACAAGAGTTCTTGAATATCCCTGGTCAACAAGAGCCCACTTCAATGACTCTAAAGTATAACCCTTTCTTAGGTTTTTTTTGACATAATCGATTATTCTCTTTTTGTACTCTGAATCTCTCATAAAAAAGACAATATTTTGTAGTTTAAAAATATAATTGTTTTATTATTTTATTTTTATGGGGCTACTGGACTTAAAGAATTTCAAAGACTCATTAATTCTTGTCTGAGTTTCAGAATATATTGTAATAATCTTGTCCCCTTTTTTAACAATTTCGCCAACATGGTGGTAAATGTAAAGACCGGCTGGCTTATCTACAGGAGATCCTGCAATTCTTGCAAGAGAATTTATCTTTTCATTGTCTATTTCTATTATTTTTCCTGATTTTTTGGAGAAAACATCTTTTTTCAATCTTGCATACCTTATCCTTTTAAGGCTTCCCTGCTGAGCTTTTACAATTTCCTTGAATTTTTCAAATGCTTTTCCTGAGCGTAGGATTTTTTCAGCTAATTCAATACCTTTTCCATGTTTTGCTTTTCCTGTCATTTCAAGAATGTTTCCTGCAATAAAAAGAGATTTTTTTTCAAGATCTTTAGGACTTTGGTCATGCTTGCTTGGATCCAAAACTTTCAATATTTCCATCAATTCAAGATCGGGACCAACACCGTGCCCAATAGGCTGGCTTCCATCTGTTATTACACATCTTATTTTTTTATGAAAATAATTCCCCAGCGTATCAAAATCTCTTTTAAGGTCTTCTGCTTTTTTTCTTGTAGTAATCTTTACTGATTTTCCGTAAGGAATGTCAATGAGAATGTATTTGCTTCCTACTGCGAGTTTCTTTGAAAGTATTGAAGCAAGAAGCTGGGATTTGGGGTCTATGCTGAGCTCTTTTTCAACACTTATTATCTTTGAGTCAGCTGGAACAAGCCCTATTCCACCTCCAAATATTATGAAAGCATTTGTTTTTTTTATTATTTTTTTTAATTCCTTAACAGAAAAATCAACTTTTGCGATTGCTTCCATTACATCTGCTGTTCCTGCTGCAGTTGTTATTGCCCTTGAGGACGTTTTGGGAAAAGTCAGGCCAGCTGCCGCACAAATAGGAACAACAATTGGCGTTGTCCTGTTGCCTGCGACTCCACCTATAGAATGCTTGTCAACAATGAATTTGTTTTTTAGAGAGAGTCTGTTGCCTGTTTTTACCATGGCATTTATCATGTAAATTGTTTCCTTCATGCTTATTCCAACTCTGTACATTGCAGCAACAAAAAGTGCAATCTCTGCTTCAGAAAGGCGGTCATTTACGATATCTGAAATTATCTGGGAGATTTCATTTTTTGAAAGCTCCTTGTTCCCCAATTTTTTCTTGATCAAATCAACACTTCTTGGAACAGGTGCAATATTAACATCAACTTTTTGGTGTTTTTTAAGATTCAATCGAGAAACAATTTCATCAGAAACAAGAATCTCATCTTTTTTCATCTCATCTTCAATTATATCTAGAATAGCAGTCATCTCCCGTATTGGTTTTATAATGGTCTTGATAAAAACAGTTTCTTTTGCTTGCAAGCCAAATTTCATTGCTGTTTCCTTGCTAAGCATTGCAACAGGAAATCCAGAGGACCATTTCTTGATTTTTGCTCTTAGTATCATTTTAACAATTTACTCTTTTTTAAAATATTTTACAAATATAAATGGAAAAATCTATTTTTATATTTATATCTTATGAAGAAATATTACTTGCTTTCTTTTGCTGGTTCTTGAAGTATCAAACCAGGTGATGGTTTTTTCCTATATAGCTCCAGGATTATCAAAAGGTAAGCAATAACAAGTGGACCTATAATAAATCCTAAAATTCCAAAGAAGAATACCCCACCAATCATGGAAATAAGAACTACAGCAGAATGCATTTTTGTCATTCTTGATACAAAGATTGGTCTTAAAATATTTTCAGCAATTGAGGATATTATTCCGAATATTATTACTCCCCATGCAGCTGTTGTGTTTCCTGCTATAAACATGTAGATTGCAACAGGAATCCATACTACAGGTGTTCCAACAATAGGCAATATTCCAGCAACAACTCCCAAAATAGTAAGGAATAGGGCGTTAGGAACTCCAAATATAAAGAAACCTACTCCTGCAATAAGTCCTTGAATCATTCCTATAAAGATATGACTGTATATAACTGACTTGGTTATTTCAGAAGAATGGTCAAATAATTTTTTCTCAACTTCTTTTGGGAAAGGCAAAAGGCTTTTTAGATATTCCAAAACTTCTTCCTTGTCTCTTAGGACAAAAAAGAAGGTGAAAAAAGCAACTACGAGCTGGAGAGCTATTGTTGGAAGATTAACTAGCATATTTGTCAATGAGTTTGTTATTGCGTTTGTAGTATTAAGAATAAAAGAGGACAATGCAGAACTTACCTGAGTCGCGAATTGTGGCGAGGTAAACAGTTTGGGAAAAAGGCCCTTAAGAAGGGTGGTAAAATCTATCTGAAGAGCTGCTTGGAATATCTTGAAAGATTGATCAATAAGAAGGGGAATCAAGAACCAGATTACTAGAAATATGATTATAAAAACTATGACCATAATCAGCCAAGCGCTTAGATTTTTTGATTTTGTTCTTTTGTAAAGCCAATCGTAAACAGGAGCGAAAATAAATGCAAGGAGAAGACCTGAGAAAATCGAAAGAATTATGGGCCTCAAAAGAAGAAAAGAAAGAACAATTAGAGATAAGAATATTATCAAACCCATTGTCTTTTCAAAATATTCTTCGTCTATTTTAACCATTAATTAGTGAATGGTAGTTAAAATTTATAAAGGTTTGTGAATAAAAATTTTTATGAACTTCATAAAAAAGATATTCTCTGGTAAGACTGATGAATCAGTGCACAAGCAGTTTGTAAGGTTTGGAAAGGGAGAATACAGGAGAAGGGCACTTTTGAGCATCTGGAAAACAAAAGCAATTAAGGTAAAAAGCAGCTTTGAATTCGCCAACGATTTTGTTAACTTTGTTTCAGAGATTGGAGAAGCATCATTTAGCGGAAATATTTGGAGCAAAGGCGAGCTTCCTGGTTTATTAGGAAAGAAAAGAGAGGGAAAAATAATTTATGAAGTAAATGGGTTAACAAGTAGGCAGATAAAAGAGATTTCTCCAAAAGTCTATTACTTTCTTTTAAATGCAGAAGGACCTGGAATAAAGTTAAGAATAAAGACCAAGCTTCCAAAACCAGGAAAAGGAGAGGACAAAATTGATGATAAATTCTGCCAGATGGAAATTGATGAAAAATATTACAGCAAAGTAAAGGATGATTTTTTCTGGGATTTACCAGATATTAAAAAAGCAACTGTTGAACACACTTTTGTCATAAAAGACATTGTTCTTCCTAAAGGAGAAACAGACTATGCCAAAATCAGAGAACTTGCAAAGAGGAAGGGAAAAATTATAAGAACTGCAAATATTGATGGCAAAGAAGTCAAGAAAGAGATTGATTTCGAAGCTTAATTCTGTCAAAAAACTTTAAAAAGGACCTTTTTTTAGATATCTTATCCAGGGTAATAAAATGCTATCCGCAAAAGCAAATATAGTAAGAAATGGCTACAATACGAAGACCGAGAAAGGGAAGTTTGCAGATTTGGCCGAGGAAAAAGGCCAGTAAGTTTCTGCCTAGAGTTAACTGGAGTTCTATAGATTCTGGAAAAAAATTGAAGGGTTTTATATGTTATAAAGCAGGAATGGCTTCTGCTTTTGTCAAGGACGAAACTCCCAATTCAATGACAAAAGGGAAAAATATTATTGTTCCTGTTACAATTCTTGAATGCCCATCAATGAGAATATTTTCCGTCAGGTTTTACAAAAACGGCCAAGTCAAAACAGAAGTTTTAGCTGAAAATATGGACAAGGAATTAATAAGCATAATAAAAATACCCAAGAAAAAGCCAGGAAAAATTGATGATGTAAAAGATTATGATGACATTGCTCTTGTATGCTATTCAGAGGTTAAAAAAACAGGAATTAAAAAAACTCCCGACATAAGCGAAATTGGATTGTCTGGAGACTTGAGCGAGAAGCTTAATTTTGCAAAAGAAAATCTTGGAAAAGAAATAAATTTCTCTGACATGTTTGAAAAAAAACAGGTTGTTGACATTAGAGGATTGTCAAAAGGCTTTGGTTTCTCAGGACCTGTAAAAAGATTCGGCATTTCATTAAAAGCGCACAAATCTGAAAAAGGAAGAAGAAAGCCAGGAAGCTTGGGTCCATGGCATCCTGCAAGAGTCACATACAAAACACCATTGGCAGGACAGCTTGGAATGTTTTCAAGAATAACTTACAATAGCAACATAATAGATGAAGGAAAATCAGACGGAAAATTCAAGAACATAAAAAATTACGGAAACATTGACACAAATTATGTTCTTGTTACAGGCTCTGTTCAGGGTCCTGCAAAAAGACAGGTTCTCATAACATATCCTTTAAGATCAACTAAAAAACAGGCGAAGAAAGTTTACAATTTAATAGAAATAAGATAAAATGAAAACAGCAATTTTTGATTCAACAGGGAAAAAAGTAAAGGACATAGAACTTCCAAGTTTTTTCAGTCTTCCAGTAAGAGATGACATAATTTCAAAGGCGCTTGAAGCAAAGAAATCAAAACAGCCTTATGCACCGAGTCCTGTAGCTGGAAAACAAACAGCTGCATCAGGAAAGGTAGTTCACAGAAGACATGTATGGAGAAGCGGTTATGGAAGAGGAATATCAAGAATTCCAAGAAAAGTAATGACAAGAAAAGGAAGCCAGTTCAACTGGGTTGGAGCAGAAATTGCATCAACTCGTGGCGGAAGAAGGGCCCATCCACCAAAAATTGCATCTATGATAAAAGAATTGAAAATAAACAAGAAGGAAGATGAAAAAGCATTAATTTCAGCAATCAGCGCAACAGCAAACAAAAAACAGGTAGCTATGAAGTACCAGAGCATAGATGAAAAAGACATCAAAGATCTTCCGATTGTTGTTGAATCCAAAATCACGAGCGAGAAAACAAAACAGCTTTTAAGCGCTATCGAAAAAATACTTGGAGAAAAACTTTTCCAAGTTGCAGTAAGCAAGAAAGTTGTAAGAAGCGGCAAGGGAAAGTCAAGAGGAAGAAAATACAAATCAAATGCAGGAATTTTGGTTGTTACAGGAAAGAGCGAAAACATGAAATCAAACATCTTTGATACAAGGAATGCAAATACATTGAGCATTGTTGATTTGGCAGAAGGTGGATCAGGAAGAATTACAGTTTATACAGAGCAGGCAATTAAAGATTTGGAGGAAAAGTTAAAACAATAAAATGACAATTGAATTAAAACCATTAATAACTGAAAAAGCAGTCATGCTTATTGAATCTCAGAACACTTTGATATTCAAAACAAACCAAAAACCAAGCAAGCAGGAAATAAAAAAAGAAATAGAGAGCTTGTTCAAGGTTAAGGTTGAAAAAGTGAGAGTTTCTGTGAAGGGAAACCAAAAATGCTTTTATGTTAAATTAAAAAAAGATTTTCCAGCTATTGATGTAGCGACGAAAATCGGAATGATATAAAAATAAAATGGGTAAGAGAATAATTGTTCAGGCAAGAGGACGCGGGGGACCAAGATACAGAGTTAGAAGCAAATCTTACAAAATAAGACCAAGATATCCACAAAAACTTTCTGGAGAAGGCACTGTTGTAAAAATCCTTAATTCATTGGCCCATACAGCTCCTTTGGCTAAAATTAGTTACTCAAACGGAGTTTTCTTTATGCCTGCATTCAAGGGAATGCTTGAAGGCCAGAAAATAAAATTTGAAACTCAGGAAACTTCTCCTGGAAATATTTTAAGATTGAGAGATATTCCTGTAAAGACTTTTGTTTACAATATAGAGGCAAGACCTGGCGACGGCGGGGTTTTCATAAGAACAGGAGGAAGTTCAGGAGTTGTAAACCGTGTTTCTGAAACAGGAGTTTTCATTTTAATGCCATCAAGGAAAGAAAAAGAATTCAACCCAAATAACAGGGCAACTATTGGAGTTATTGCTGGTGCAGGAAGAATGGACAAGCCAATAATAAAGGCAGGGAAAAGATATTTCATGAAAAAATCAAAAGGAGGAAGAGTCTGGCCAAGAACATCTGCAGTAAAGATGAATGTTATAGACCATCCATTTGGCTCTGGCAGAGGAAAGAGAATTAAGAGCAAGATTGCAAAGAGAAATGCGCCTCCTGGAGCAAAGGTTGGTTTGATAAGGCCAAGGAGAACAGGAAAGAAGAAATAAAATGGAAAAAGAAGCAGAATCAAAAACATCTGAGATAAAAAGAAAAGAATTTACTTATAGAGGAAAAACTATTGACGAGCTGAAAAAGCTTGATGTAAGAGAATTTTCAAAATATATAAAATCAAAGCCAAGAAGATCTGTTCTCAGACAATTCCAGCAAATAGAGAATTTCGTCAGCAGGGCTAAAATAAAGGCTGAAAAAAATAAGCCAATAAGAACTCATCAAAGAGAGCTTGTTATAGTGCCTGAAATGGTTGGAATGAAAATAGCTATCCATGATGGAAGGACATTTGTGCCAACAATAATCATGGGTGAAATGCTTGGTCATAGACTTGGAGAGTTTGCAATGACAAGAAGCAGAGTCAAGCATAGTAAAGCAGGAATAGGTGCTACAAAGGGAAGTAAATTCAAGGCCAAGAAATAAATAAAATAAAAATGACAGAAAAAAATTACAATCCAGAACAAAAACAGAACATGGGAATTAACAAGCAGCAAAAAAATCAGAAAATGCAACAGCCAGCAGTAGCTAAGACCGAGAAATTGGAAAAGAAAGAAGAAGCAAAGCCTGCAGAAGATAAAAAAACAGAGACAAAAGTTGAAGAAAAGAAACAAGAAACTGTTTCAAAACCTGTTATAAAGGAAAAACCAAAGAAAACAAATGCTGTTGTCAACGGAATTGGGGTTCCTATATCAACAAAACAGTCAATGGCAATATCAAGATTCATAAAAAGAAAAAAAATTGAAGATGCAATAAGAGATCTTGAGCAGGTTGCTAGATTGAAGAAACCTGTTCCAATGAAAGGAGAAATTCCTCACAGAAAAGGAGAAATAATGTCCGGAAGATTTCCACAGAAAGCTGCAAAAGAATTTATAATATTGCTTAAAAGCCTTGCAGCAAACTCTGCATACAACGGACTTGAAAACCCAATAATTACGCAATCTGTTCCAAATATAGGTTCAAGGCCTTTTGGCAGAAAGGGAATAAGAAGGAAAAGAACAAACATAACTATCATCGCTGAAGATAAAAAACAAATGGTAAAAAATAAATAAAAAAATGGAAGAAAAAAACGTCGTTAAATTCAAGAAAGAAGAGTTCGCAATAAGAGAATACATAAGGCAGTCTCTCGGAAAGGGAAAAGTAAGTCGTGTAAAGATAGAATATACTCCTGTTGGAGAAAAAATAATTATCTCAACAAACAGGCCTGGAATGATAATTGGTAAAGGTGGAGAAAAAATAAAAGATTTGACAAGAGTTCTTAAGGGAACATTCAAGCTTGAAAATCCAAACATAGAAATTGATGAAATAAGAAGGCCTCAGCTTGATGCGCAGTTCATGGCAGATGATATTGCATTAAGCCTTGAAAGATTTGGACCTTTGAAATTCAAAGTTATTGCATACAGGGCATTGCAGAGCATAATGGAAGCTGGTGCTCTTGGAACAGAAATAAGACTTAGCGGAAAACTTCCAAGCGCAAGAGCAAGAACTTGGAGATTTGCACAAGGATATATGATAAAAACAGGCAACAGCGCAAAGGTTGTTGACAGAGCAAAAGCTGTTGCACAGACAAAACCGGGAACTGTTGGCGTAAAAGTAAGCATTTTGTCTCCAGAAGCAATACTTACAGACAAGATAATAATCAATGAAGAACTTTTGAAAAAAATAATAGCAAATATTGAACAAAAAGACCAGGCAGTTCCAGTTGAAAACAAAAAGAAAAAATCAAAGATAAAAATTAAGCAAGTTAAGGAGATTAAGGAATAAAAATGGCGAAAATAAAGGCATCTGAAATAAAAAAAATGACAAAGGAAGAAAAAAATCAGAAACTTGAAGAGTTAAAAATGGAGCTTATAAAATCAAGAGTCAGTGCTTCAAAAACAGGAAATTCAAAAGTCAAAGAAATTAAACGTTTAATAGCGAGGATAACAACGCTTAACAAATAAAATGGAAATATGCCCTAAATGCGGATTACCAATGCAAGCATGCGTTTGCGAGCAGATTGTCAAAGGTACGCAAAGAATCAAAGTTTCAATAGACAAAAAAAGATACGGAAAAATTGTAACTCTTGTTTCAGGATTTGAAAGTGGGATAGACATCAAGAAAATAACAAAAAACCTGAAAAATGGCCTTGCATGCGGAGGAACATACAGGGATAACACTGTTGAATTGCAGGGAGATCACAGAAAAAAAATTAAGGAAGTTCTCATAAAACTCGGTTTTGATGCAGAACTTATAGAGGATTAAAATAAAATGAAAAAAGAAGAAAAAAACAACCAAAAGAAAATGGAAGGAAAACAGACAGCTGTTTTAGCCAATGCTAATGACAGAGACTGCCCTATTCATGGGAATCTCAAGGCAAGGGGAAGAATTTTTGAAGGAAGAGTTATAAAGAAATTCCCTAACAGGGTAACAATTGAATTCGAGAGAATGGTAAGAAATCAAAAGTATGAAAGATACTCAAAATCAAGAACAAAACTTCATGCAAGGCTTCCTTTGTGCATGGAAAAGGACATTAATGTAGGGGATTTGATAAAAATTCAGGAATGCAGACCATTAAGCAAGATAATCCATTTTGTTGTAATTAAAAAAATAAAAGACAAAGGAGAAAAATAAAAAATGAAAGCTGTATCTGCAAAAATAACACCCGGATTGAACATTGGCGCAGTTCTCGTTGCTGCCGACAATAGCGGAGCAAAACTTTTGAGGCTTGTCTCTATAAAAAGAGGCAAGGGAACAAAGGGAAGGCAGGGCAATGCAAGAGTTGCAGATATGGTAAAAGTCAGTGTAAGAAAAGGACTTCCAGACATGATGGGAAAAGTATATGATGCAGTTGTTGTCAGGCAAAAAAAAGCTTACAGAAGACTTAATGGAGAAAGAATTGCGTTTGAGGACAATGCAGCAGCAATATTAAAGGATGAAAAGGGAAACCCCCAGGGAACTCAGATTAAAGGGCCTGTGGCAAGGGAGGTTTTGGAAAGATGGCCATCTGTGGCTAAAATAGCAGCTTTCGTTCACTAAAAAAATTAAAATGAAAAAAAAGTTTTCAACTTCATGGATATCAAGCAAAAGACCCGGAAAGCAAAGAAAATACGCAGCGAAAGCTCCTTTGCACTTGAAAAGAAGTTTCCTGAATGCAAACCTCTCAAAAGAATTGAGAAAAAGATACGGAAGAAGAAGCTTCGCATTAAAGAAAGGAGATATTGTAAAAATAATGAGGGGGAACTTCAAGAAAAAAACAGGAAAAATAATCGAAGTTGACACAAAAAACATGAAAGTTCAAATAGAGGGGATGCAGATTAAAAAGCAAGATGGTTCAAAAGTAAACGTAAAATTCACTCCTTCATTTTTGCAGATAATAGAATTAAACATTGAAGACAAGAAAAGAAACGATTCAATAATGCGTTCAAAGAAAAAAACAGAAACACAAACACCAAAAGGAGAAAAGAAAAATGCACCTTAAAATTCAGGAAGCTCCAAAGAGCTGGCCAATATACAGAAAAGGAAGAAGATATGTAGTTAGACCAAGTTCAAACCTTAATTCGGGACTTGCCTTCCTGACTGTACTAAGAGACATGGCTAAAGTAGTTTCAAACAGGAAAGAAGCAAGAAGGCTCATATTCCTTAAGCATGTTCTTTTAAACAACAAAATTCCAAAAGATGAAAAAGAAGCCGTGGGTCTTTTTGACACAATATCTTTGGTAAGCATGAAGAAAAATTACAGAATTGACATTTCTGAAAAAGGAAAGTTTGAGCTTAAGGAAATAAATGAAAGCGAAGCAAACAAAAAAGTCGCCAAGCTTGTTGACAAAAAAACGCTTAAGGGAAAGAAAACACAGCTTAATCTTCAGGACGGAAGAAATTTCCTTTCAGAAATGAAATGCAGTGTAAATGACTCTGTTCTGATAAATTTCAAGGATAAGAAAATAGAAAAATGCCTTCCAATGAACAAAGGTTCAAGGGCTGTTGTTTTCGTAGGAAAACATTCTGGAAAAAGAGGGGAAATAAAAAGTATTGATTTAAACAAAAAAACTATTGAGATGGAAACAGGAGACAAGGAAAAACTGAATGTTTTGCTCAAGCAGATAATAATAACAGAATAAAATGAACAAAATGAGAGAAATAAAAATAGAGAAAGTTGTCCTTAGCGTAGGCGGCACTGGAGAAAACCTTGAGAAAGGCGTCAAGCTTTTGAACATTATAACAGGAAGAAAGCCATCAAAAAGAAGGTCTCACAAAAGAATTCCTGCATTTGGAGTAAGACCAAAGCTTGAAGTAGGCGCAATGGTAACTTTAAGAGAAAATTTTGAAGATCTTGTCAGAAGAATGCTTGCAACAAAAGATAATACACTCAAGAGAAGCCAAATAAAAGAAAACAGTTTTTCATTTGGTGTTAAAGAATACATTGAAATACCTGGTATTGAGTACCAAAGAGAGATAGGAATAATGGGATTTGATGTCTCTGTTGCATTCCAAAGAGCAGGAAGAAGAGTAAAGTTAAGAAAAATAAAGGAAGGGAAAGTTCCCAGAAGAAATGATGTTACAAAGGAAGAAATAATAAAATTCATGGAGGATAAATTTAAAACAAATTTCGTTTAAAAAATAAAAAATGACAGCAAGTGATTGGAAAAAAATATTGAAGCAGCTTGAAAACAAGCCTGAAAAAAAACAGAAATTCCTAAAGCACAATGAGCCAAAGAAAAGAAAGATAGGAATTGCAGCAAAGAAATGCGAACGCTGCGGGCGTTTCGGCGCTCATATAAAATCATACGGACTAAATTTATGCCGACATTGTTTCAGGGAAACGGCGCAGGAAATCGGCTTCAAAAAATACAGCTAAAATGTCACAAGATGTTGTTTCAGATGCACTAAATATGATGAGGAATGCCATAAAGGCAAGAAAGGAAACTCTTGAAATAAAAAGAATTTCCGGCTTACTTATAGAAGTGCTCAAAATAATGAAGCAAAAGAACGCAATAAAAAGGTACAAGATAGATTCAAGGAAGAAAACTGTAGAAATTGATATCGGAACAATGGTCGAATGCAGGGCAATAAAGCCAAGATTCACTGTAAAGAAAGAAGATATTGAAAAGTACAGAAGAAGATTCCTTCCTGCAAGGGGAATAGGAACAATAGTAGTATCGACAAACAAAGGTCTTATCACACATGATGAGGCTGTTGAGAAAGGGACAGGAGGGTCTCTTATCGCATACTTTTACTGAAAATTAAAATGAGAAAAGAACTTTACAAAGAAGTAGAAGTCCCAAGCGGAGTTGAAGTTGAAATAGATGGAGGCTTGTTCAATGTTAAAGGAAAAGAAGGAGAAAATTCAAGGATGTTTAAAACAAAAGGATTGGAATTTGTGAAAAAAGATGGGAAAATATCAATCGGAAGCAAAAATTCAACAAAAAAAGAGAAAAAAATGATGAACACAATCGCGGCACATATAAGCAATATGATTAAAGGCGTCCAGGAAAAGTTTGAATATGAATTAAAATCAGTTTTCAGCCATTTTCCAATAACAATCGAGGCAAAAGGCAGAGAAGTTTTAATAAAAAATTTCCTTGGAGAGAAGACACCAAGAAAAGCTACTCTTCCTGAAAAAGTTGAGATAGAAATTAACGGAAATGTGATAAAAGTAAGGTCAATAGACAAGGAACTTGCAGGGCAGGCTGCTGCAAAGCTTGAAACAGCCACAAAAATAAGGTCAAGAGACAGAAGAGTTTTCCAGGATGGAATTTTCATGACAAAAAAAGTCGGGAGTGAAATATGAAATTCTTAAGGCGTGGAACAGGAATGCATCTTTTGATAGGAAAGAAGAGAAAAAAGCTCAGAAAATGGAGAAAGCCAAAAGGAAGAAGCAACAAAATGAGGGAAAACAGAAAGGGAAGAGCTCCAATAGTAAGCATTGGCTACAAAAACAAGGTTGAAAATAAAACAAAAATTATGGTTTACAATTTAAAAGATTTGGAAAATGCAAAAAAGTATAATATTGTCATCTTGGGTAGCGTCGGAAAAAAGAATAAAAAAGAAATTTTAAAAAAGGCAGTAGAAATGAAGGTAGATTTTCAAAACATAAATGCGGCAAAATTCCTTAAGAAAAATGAATCTAGGTAAAAAGAAAAAACTGGCAATGAGAACCCTTCATGTGGGAAGTAGCAGAATTGTTTTTCTAGAATCAAGGCTGGACGAGATAAAAGAAGCAATAACAAAACAGGACATTAATGACCTTGTCAAAAATGGGGCAATAATAATAAAAGAAGGAAAAGGAAGAAGAAAAGTCCAGAAAAACGGGAAAAGCAGAAACATGGGCAATGTAAGAAAAAAGAAAAGGAACAGGAAAAGAAATTACATAATCCTGACAAGAAACTTAAGGAATTATTCAAGAAGCCTTAAGGCAGAAGGAAAAATTACAAAGGAAAAATTATCAGAGATAATGAGAAAAATAAGGAATAAGGATTTCAAGAATAAATCGCAGGTCAAGGAATATTTAGCAGGAGTGAAAAAATGAAAACAATAAGGCGAAGAAGAAAAGAAAACAAGACAAATTACAATATAAGAATGAATCTTTTGAAAAGTGGAATGCCAAGAGTTGTTTTCAGAAAAACTGACAAATACATTATAGGGGAATATGTCACAAGCGATGAGGCAAAAGACAAGGTTGTTTTTGGAATTACATCAAAAATATTGTTAAAGAATGGGTGGCCTGAAGATATGAAAGGAAGTTTGAAGTCTCTTAGTGCTTCCTATCTTACAGGATTCATTTTTGGAAAGGAAATAAGCGAGAAAAAGCTGCAAGTTCCTGTATTGGATATAGGAATGACAAGAAATGTTGCAAAGGGAAGAGTTTTTGCATTTGTCAAAGGAATTATTGATTCAGGAATAAAAATGAAATCAGGGGCAGAAGTCTTTCCAAGCGAGGAAAGAATAAATGGAAAAAACATGAAAAAAGATTTTTCAGCAACATTCATTAAGATTAAATCAAAAATAGAAGGAAAATAAAAATGGAAAAAAAGGCAAAAGTAAAAAAACAGGAATTTGAAGACACGAAAAAAACAGTCGAAGCTCACAAAACAATGAGTGAGGAAGAAGCTGAAAAAATGGCTGAAAAGCCAGAGGAAGTTACTGAGAAATTAATTGAGTCAGAAATAATTCCTGAAGAAATCATAAAATCTGTTGCATCCCCTGAAGAAATTGTTGTTAAGAGAGGAGATAGATTCAAGGGAAAAAGCAGAGAAGAAATTCTTTCTGAATGGGAACCAAAGACAAAGCTTGGAAGAGAAGTAAAGGATGAAAAAATAACAAACATTGATGAAATACTTGACTCAAAAAGAAAAATACTCGAAGAGCAGATAGTTGACAAGCTTCTTAATTTAAAAACAGATCTTATTCTTATAGGCCAGGCAAAGGGTAAATTCGGAGGAGGAAAAAGAAGGGCATGGAGGCAGACTCAGAAAAAAACACAGGAAGGAAATGTCCCTACATTCTCAACAATGGCTGTTGTAGGAGACGAAGCAGGCCATATTGGCGTCGGAGATGGAAAAGCCAAGGAAACTCTTCCTGCAAGAGATAAGGCAATAAGAAAAGCAAAGCTTGCAATCATAAAAATAAGAAGGGAATGTTCAAGTTTTGACTGCTCATGCAATGAGCCACACACTGTTCCATTCAAAGTTACAGGAAAAGCCGGAAGTGTAAGAGTAACTCTTATACCTGCACCTCAAGGAACAGGACTAGTTGTTGCGAATGAATTAAAAAAAATACTTAAGCTTGCAGGAATAAAAGATGTTTACAGCAAAACATTCGGAAGCGGAAGAACAACATTCAATATGGTAAAAGCCTGCATTGATGCTTTAATTAAAACAAACCAAAAACTAAAATGATATGCATAATAAGAATATCCGGAGATGTAAAACTTGACCATGGAGTCAGGGAAACTTTGAATAGGCTGAGACTTGGAAGAAAATATGCCTGTGTTGTTATAAATCCAAAGAAAGAGGAGATTGGAATGATAAACAAAGTAAGAAATTTCATTGCATTCGGAACCATAGAAAATAATATTTTTGAAAAGCTTATAGAAAAAAGAGGGAAGAGAATTGACAAGAAGAAAATGGTTGATGCAAAAAAAGTAATAGAGGGACTGGATAAAGGAAAAAAATATGAGGAATTAAATTTGAAGCCATTTTTTAGGCTTCATCCACCAAGAGGCGGAATAGATAGCAAAATTCATTTTCCAAAAGGAGTTTTAGGTGATAATGGAGAAAAAATAAATGACCTTTTGGTGAGGATGTTATAAAATGCCATTAAAAAGAACAAAGAAAAGGAAAAGAGTCTCCAGAATGAGGGGAAGAGGAGCGGGAACCCATGGCTGGGGAGCGAGAAAGAAACATAAAAAGTCAGGACACCGTGGGGGAAAGGGAATGGCTGGAACAGGCAAAAGAGCTGACCAGAAAAAAACCCTTGTAACAATGCTTTATGGTCATAATTATTTCGGAAAGCAGGGAGTTACAAGCAGAAAAACAGAAAGAGACAAAAGATTGAGAATTAATTTAAGAGACATTGAATTCAATATTGAAAGTTTTGTAGAAAGAGGTATTGCGAAGAAAACTGCAAAGGGTTTTGAGATAAATCTTGAAAATTACAAAATTCTTGATAGTTCAGAAGAATATAAAGTAACAAACAAAATGTTCATAAAGGCTCTTGGAGCTTCAGAATCTGCTATAGAAAAAGTAAAGAAAGCTGGCGGAGAAATTTTGTTGAAGAATAAGCAGGCTGAAGAAGAGAAAGCTGAGTGAATCTCATTTTAATAAACTTAAATTAATCATAAAGGTTTTAAACGATGTTAAATAGGTATAGTTAAGATGGCAGATTTAAGAAATATTTTTGGTCTGATTCCTGAAGTTAAAAAACCTGATGAGAAAAAATTAGGGTTCAACACAAAATTAAAATGGACTTTAATCGTTCTTGGCGCTTTTTTTATACTTGCAAATATTCCATTATTTGGGCTGTCTTCTAATTCCCTTTCTCAATTTCAGTACCTTGCAATAATTCTTGGAACTGATTTCGGGAGCATAATATCTCTCGGTATTGGGCCAATAGTTACAGCATCGATTATTCTTCAGCTTCTTAATGGTGCAGGAATAATAAACATAGATACAACGACTGATGAAGGGAAAAAATTCTTTCAAGGAATACAAAAATTACTTGTGTTCTTTTTCATAGTTTTCGAAGCAGCTGTTTATGTTGTCCTTAAGGGATTGCAGGCTGCTCCCGGGCTTGGATTTCTTTTGATACTCCAGTTGATATTAGGAGGAGTTGCAATCTACTATATGGATGAATTAGTGCAGAAATGGGGATTTGGTTCTGGTGTAAGTCTTTTCATCGCTGCAGGTGTTTCATGGAGGATCATAACAGGAGCTTTCCAGTTTATAGACCAACAAGGAAGAAACTGCCTTCTTGATTTTAAAAATGTCCCTTGTTCAGGTAAAGTTCTTGTTCTTATTCAATCTCTGATAAACAGATTGCCTACAGAACTTCTTTCAGCAGCTGGTGCAATAATTGCAACAGTTGGAATTTTCCTTTTGATAGTATGGGCACAATCATTGAAAGTTGAAGTCCCTCTTTCATTCGGGAGAATAAGAGGATATGCAATGAAATGGCCATTGTCATTCTTCTACTCATCTGTTATACCTGTTATTTTCACAGCTGCATTGATTGCAAACTTCCAATTGTTTGCAGGAATAATACAAAATGCCGCTGCATCGTGCGCTTCAGGGGCAGCGTGCGGTAGCATTGCAAAATTTGCCTCATATTTCACATTCCTCGGGCAGTTTTCTCAGGGTCAGCCTATTTCTGGCCTTGCATTCTGGCTTGGCTCAACAAATCTTCTTGATTTGATAATCAGAGGAGGATTCTTGCCAATATTTTTGTTCCAAGGGATAACACACATAATATTTTTCATGTTTTTCTCGACGCTGTTTGCAGTATTCTGGGTAAAAACTTCAAACATGGATGCAAAAAGTCAGGCACACAATATTACTTCTTCTGGATTGCAGGTTGCTGGATTCAGGCAGGATGAAAGAATAATTGAAAGCATTCTTGACAGATATATCATGCCACTAACAATAATGGGTGGATTAGCAATAGGACTTTTAGCAGCTCTTACAGATTTGCTTGGAGCTCTTGTTTCAGGAACGGCAATTCTTCTTGTAATTATGATATTATTCCAGTTCTATCAAAACATTGCCCAGCAGCATCAAATGGATATGTCTCCAATGATGAGAAAATTCGTGAAGGTTTAAAAACAACAACTACTTTTTTGAAAAATGGATTCAGAAGGAAAAGAAGGAAGTTTTCGTGGTGTGTTTATAGCAGTCCTTATCTCTATACTTATAGCTTCATTTTACAACAGTGTTCCTTTGATTAAAAATTCTGTTGAAGCTGTTTTAAATCCAACAGCAGGCGCGCTTCTTATCTGGAATTTGACTCTTGGAATGACTGTTATAATTCTAATTCTTTCTTTATTTACAACAATTGTACAAAAGTATACAACTGATCAGGAAACTATGCGACAAATGAGAAAAGATCAGAAAGAAATGCAAGAGCAATTGAAAAAATTGGAAGTTGGCTCAAAAGAGCACACTGAATTAAGCATGAAATCAATGAAAATAATGGGGCCAATGTTCAAGCTAAGCTTAAGGCCCATAATATATACAGCAATTCCACTTATCCTTTTATTCAGGTGGTTCGCAGACTACTTTACAATTGTTCATTTCAGTTTCTTGGGATTTCTTAACTGGTTTTGGTTTTATTTTATAGGAACAATAGTCTTTACATCAATATTGAGAAAAATGATGAATGTTGTTTAAGAAAACTTAAAAATCATTATTCTGTACTAAAAATAGGTTAAAAATGGAAAAAGAAAAGCAGCAGGAGTTTGTTTTCAAATTAAGCATGTTTGAACAGCAGATGAACCAATTGCAGGAACAAATGGAAGCTGTGGAAAAGGGGATAAACGATCTTAGCTCACTTAATTTTAGCCTTGATGACATTAAAAATGGTGTTGGTAAGGAAGTTTTAAGTCCTTTAGGAAAAGGAATCTTTGTAAAAGCAAATCTTGTTTCTGATGACTTAACAGTAGATATTGGGCAGGGAAATTTTGTTAAAAAAACTATACCAGAAATAAAAGAGATAATAAAAGAACAGACAAAAAAACTAATTTCTGTAAAAAAAGAACTTGATGAAAATCTTGAGAGAATAAACAGAGAGATGACAAAAACTTTGGAAGAATTCAGAAAAGCATCAGAGTGAAACTTTTTTTAAGAAATTAATGTAGCTCATTATTCCAAACTCACTTATAATTCCGCTTATATACTTTTTATGAACAAACTCAAATGCGGGATTTTTTATCTTGATATTTCTTGGGGCTTTATTCCACACTTCATTTAATGGTCTCTGCTCTATTGGGACTTTATTATTTGTGAATTTCCATGAATCTGAAACAATGTAAAAAGGTATTTTTTCTTCTTTTGCAATTCTTGCCAAAAGCTCTGAACCAACTTTGTTGATTACGCCTGTTTTTAAGATTGCATCTGCACCGATAAGAATTTTGTCTGGTTTTTTGAACCCCTGTTCTCCTGAAAGAACAATTCCAAGAGAAGAGTCAACAAACATCGTGACTTTTATTCCTGCATTTTTCAGATCTTTTGCAGTTTTTCTGCCCTGATACAATGGCCTTGTTTCTGTAAGATAAACTTCAAACTTCTTTCCTTTTCTGTGAGCATTTGCAAGAGCTTTAGAAACACTTGTTGAATGGCAGTGAGTGAAAATAATTTTGTCTTTTTTTATCAGGTTTAAGACAAGATTGTTTATTTTTTCCTGACTGGCTTGAAAATGTTTTAATATTTTTCCGGGCGGGTTTTTTTCAGCTAATTGAAGAACTTTATGCATCATTGGCTCTGTAGGTCTTGAATCAAGAAGTATTTTTTTTGATTTCTCAGTTGGAATCAATGAATAAGCAGAAAGAGCTGCTTTTGCAACATTGTTTGCTCCCTGTATTTTTATACTTTTTATATCAGAAACAATTTTTTCAAACCCCTCTTTTTTTGAAGACATGTTTTAATAAAGCAGGGTTAATATAAAAACCATTCGCTAACTCACGAACATTTAAAAATTTCTTTTACATTTAAAAGTTATGCTAGAAAGTATGTTCAATCCCCAGAGGATGGAAAAAGGTCCTTGGAAAATGGTTTTCATTGGGATTCTTTACGCTTCTCTTTCTTTGCTTCTTGTCAAATGGTTTTTCGCTGGAGATGCAGTGCTTGCAAATTATTCCGGAATTCTTGTTGTGACTTTTTGTGTAATGTTCACAATACCTTTCATGTATTTCATAATTAGGCAAGATGAGCATGAAGATGAAGAAAGTTTTGGTTTCCTAAGTGTATGGAGAATCCATAAGGATGCAATTTATGCATTTCTCTGGTTATTTTTAGGATTCATAATTGCTTTTGCTTTTTGGTATATGGTTCTTCAGGATTCTACACTCTTCAATGCACAATTGCAGACATATTGTATGATAAACAGCCCGGGAAGCGTTAGTTCCTGTGTTCAAAAATATGACTTTGCAACTACAGGAGCTGCAACACAAGGATTAAGATTTTTCTCAATAATCGAAAATAATGTATATGTCATGATTTTCACGCTAATTTTTTCCCTTATATTTGGGGCGGGAGCTGTTTTTGTTCTTGCATGGAACGCAAGTGTAATTTCTGCAGCTGTATCTATTTTTGCTGGGCGCAGTGTTTCTGATATTCCTTTGGGAATTGCAAGATATATGATTCATGGTTTCCCTGAAATAGCTGCATATTTTATAACAGCCCTGGCAGGCGGAATTTTTGGGGTTGGAATAATAAGGAATGGAGTAAAAAGCAAAAGATTTTTGCATGTTATAGGAAATACTGTAATTCTTCTTTTCTTATCCTTAGTAATTCTGATTTTTGCGGCAATAATAGAAGTCTATCTAACACCTGCTTTGTTTGGGTAGAACCATGTTCTATAAAGTTTAAAAACAAAAAACTCTTTTTTGGGCAATGGAAGAGTTATTACTTTTGTTATCTCTTATAATAAGTTTTCTTTTGACTTTTTTCACGATGCCATTCTGGATAAGGAAAGCCAAAGGAGTTGGTCTTGTGTGGGAAGACATGAACAAACCAGGATATCCAAAGAATGTTGCGGGTTCTGGAGGAATTATCGTTGTTATGGCTTTTGTAATTGGTGTTCTCTATTACATAGCAGTAAGGACTTTTATGATAAAAGATGGTAATGGAATAAGCTTGGAAATTTTTGCTTTGCTTAGTGTTGTCTTGATTTTGACTTTTGTTGGAATAATTGATGATTTATTAGGATGGAGAAACAAGGGGCTTTCAGTTAGAACAAGAATAATTCTCGCTTTTGCAGCTTCTATCCCCCTGGTTGTAATCAATGCAGGAAGTTCAATTGTAGACCTTCCGATATTCGGTGTTCTTAATTTAGGAATCCTTTATCCTCTTGTAATAATTCCAATAGGAATTGCTGGTGCAACGACAACTTATAATTTTTTAGCTGGTTTTAATGGATTAGAAGCAGGACAAGGGGTAATCATATTAAGTTTTTTATCATATGTTGCATATATAACCGGAGTTCATTGGTTATCTTTAGTTGGATTGATAATGGTTGCTGCTCTTATTGCATTCTTATATTACAATTGGAATCCTGCAAAAGTATTTCCGGGGGATTCTTTGACTTGGACAATTGGGGCACTTATAGCAGGTATGGCAATTTTAGGCAATTTTGAAAAAATAGCTATTTTTGTTTTCATACCTTATATTTTAGAAACAATCTTGAAGTTAAGGGGGAATTTAAAAAAACATTCTTTCGCCAAGCCGAACAAAGATGGGAGCCTTGAAATGCCGTTCAAAAAAATTTATGGTTTAGAACACTTGTCTGTTTATTTACTGAAGAAAATAAAGCCAAGTGGCAAGGTTTATGAGAATGATGTTGTATACTCAATATATGGATTCCAGATATTTGTAATAATTCTTGCAATTATTTTATTCTTATAGCTTTTTATATTAATAAAGATTTTAAAGCCTTTTTTCCTTGAATTTTGATAATGGAAATAGAAGGAACAGACAGCCAAAAAGAGAGCAATTCAATTGAGATAAATACCAAGGGGGTAGAAAGGGGCTGGGAAAAAACAACAAGTTTTCTTAAAAAAAAGAACGTCCAGATTATTATAACTCTTGTCTTATTTGCATTAATCCTTTTTAGCTCTGTTTCAATCCGCCTTTCTGGATTGCCAAATTTGGTAGATGTAACAACAGGACATTATGTTCTTGCAGACCCAGATGCTTTCTATGAATTAAGAGTCGCTCAAACAATTGTCAATACTGGCAACATAAACGGTATAGATTCGATGAGAAACCCTGGATTGAACCTTACATACACTCAGGAAATGCTACCAATGGCTCTTGCAAATGCATATAAGATATTACATTCTGTAAATTCTTCAATAACTTTAGATTACATAGATGTTCTTTATCCGGTTGTTGCTTTTGCGCTGAGTTTAATTATATTTTTTATATTATGCTGGTATTTTACTAAATCAAAGGCATTGAGCATTCTTGCTTCACTTATGCTTGCATATTCAACTACATATCTTGAAAGAACAGGCGTTGGTATTTCGAGCCATGAAGCACTGGGAATGATTTTCTTTTTCTTATCCCTTTTAATTTATTTTATTTCAGTGAATAGTTACAAGAAGAACTGGAAAAACACAATAATTTGGGGGGTTGCTACGGGTGTTTCCTTGGCGCTATCTTTATTTTCATGGAGTGGCGGATCAAATTTTTTAGTAATGATTTTTCCTATTTTTGCAGTTACTTATTACTTATTTGGAATAAGAGATGAAGATAAAACTGTTAAAAAAAGATTTATTGGTTTTAATTTTATATGGGTTTTTTCAGCTATCCTTATGATGCCTATTATTAGTTATCCAATAAGCACCATGACCTCCAGGCTTCTAAGCAATTATGGTGTAGCTGTTCCTTTTGCTATTGCTTTCATGGCAATTGACTATTTTCTAGAAAATTATTCTCATAAAATAAAGGCAGGACAAAGTCATTACAGAATTTTGTACTCATTATGTGGGACAATTCTTCTTGGAATTATTGGATTAATTGGCCTAGGAAAAAATCCATTAAATGTTATATCTGATATATACACTCAATTAATATATCCTTTTGGGCATGAAAGGGTATCATTAACTGTAGCTTATTTCGCCCAGCCTTATTTGAATGATATAATTAGCCAAATTGGAAGTTCTCTTTTCTGGGTATTCTTTTTAGGACTTATCCTCATAGGGGTAGAATTTGGAAAGAATATAAGTAAGGGTAAATATAAAACTTATTTCTATATTATATGGATTTTAGCTATTTCTGGTATGTTATTCACAAGAATCTCAAGCTCAAGTTTTTTCAATGGCACTAATTTTATAAGTGTTTCATTGTATATTTTATCTTTCCTTATTCTTGGGAGCTATCTTATAATATTATACCTAAAGGAAAAATTTACTATTGATAACAAAACAATATTTCTATTTTCATGGATGATTGTAATGCTAATGTCTGCTAGATCTGCTGTAAGAGTACTGTTCATTATAATGACATTCATCTTTATTATAGCTGCATATTTTACAATAAAAATTTATGAATACGGAAAAAAGGCAAAAGATAATTCTTGGAAGTATTTATTCATTGGACTAGCATTCATAGCATTATTAATAACTCTTTTTTTTGTATTTGGAAATCCTTTGACAGGAACACCTGGATCATATCAAAATGCAGTATCTTCTGAAAAATATTCTGGTCCTATAACAAATCAACAGTGGCAATATGCTATGAGTTGGGTAAGGAATAGCACATCACCTGACTCTGTTTTTGTTAGTTGGTGGGATTATGGATACTTAATACAGACATTAGGAAATAGAACTACTGTAGTTGATGGGGGTAATGCAAATGTTTATTGGGATCATATGGTTGGGAGATATTTACTGACAGAACCAAATGCCAATGCGTCTTTAAGTTTTATGAAAACCCATAATGTTTCATACCTTTTAATTGATCCTACAGATATAGGGAAATATTCAGCATTTTCAACTATAGGGAGTGATGTTTCTGGCCAGGATAGGGCATCATATATCCCTTCAATGGCTTTAAATCCATCACAAACTCAGGAGACAAATGATTCAGAAATTCTATTTTATCAGGGAGGGTTAAGCCTTGATCAGGATATAGTTTACAATCAATCAGACGGCAGTGTCGTTTTTTTACCAAAACAAACCACTGTTCTTGCAGGAATAATAGTTCAAGCAAAGAACAATGGAAATTCTTTATCTTTAAGCCAGGCACAGGCTGTATTTATTAATACTCAGAGTCAAAAACAGATATCAATTCCTTTAAGATATGCTTATTTCAACAATAAATTAGCTGATTTTGGTGGTGGTTTAGATGCTGGAATTGATATTATTTCATCTGTTGCACAAACAAGCACAGGAAGTATTCAATTTAATAGTATGGGGGCATTAATGTATCTGTCTCCAAAAGTTTTCAACAGCTTGTTTGCACAATTATACATGATGAATGATCCCTTTAATAAATACTCAACCATAAAAGTAGCAAATTTACAAGAAGATCCATTAGTTAGTAGTTTAAAGGCGCAAGGAGCTTCAATTGGTGATTTTATTTATGCTGGCGGCGGAGTAAGAGCGCCATTGGAAATATGGCAAGTTAGCTATCCAAGTTATATCATTTCAAGGCCTGAATTTATGAGCACTTCAGGACAATTTGCCGCATTTGACAATTTGACCTTTGTAAGTTAGTTCCATAAAAGTTATAAACCAAAACACTGCTTCTAAATTTGGATTTAAAATGAAAGGTAAGTTGGAAAACCAAAAATTTATTGATAAAAATGTTGGAAATTTGATAAATTTATTTATTATTGCAAAAAAATCAATAAGGAAAAAACCGAATTTTAATATAAAAATCAATAAGGTAATTGTGCTAAAGCTAGACTCAATAGGGGATGCAATACTCTCTTTGCCAATGATTAAACGGATAAAAGATGAAACGGGAGCCAAGATTATTGTAGGGTGTGCAAAAGAAAATCATTTTGTGTTCAAAAATCAGCCCTTCATTGACAATATAACAGTCTTCAATACAAAAAGCCTGAAGAGTATAATTTCAAACATACGCAAATTAAAAAAAGAGCATGCGGATGTTTGCATAGATACTGGACAATCATCAAATATTTCTGCTATAATTGCAAATTATGTCGGAAAAACATCGGTAGGATTTAAAAAAACTAAAAAAAGTCTCAGGGACAGGATTTATAGTAGCTCATTAACAATAAACCCATTAATACACATGTCTGAAAACTATATTTCACTCTTAAAGGTTATTGGTTTAAAAGATGTAAAAAACTCAAGGCTTATCAGAATTAGGCTAGAAAGAAATATTTTAAATGAGGCATCTAAAAAATTCAAATTCTTGAAAGGAAAACAAAAAATAGTCGGCCTACATTTATGGGATGTTCTACCTTATAAAAAAATAAGAGAAGAAGAGAAAATAAAAATAATTGATTACCTGGTTAACAAAAAAAAGTTGGTCGTAATAACCGGGAGTGATAAAGAAAGTGTTTTTGTTAAAAATACTATCAGGAAAATAAAGGATAAATCTAAGATAATTGACTTATCTGGTAAAATTAACACAGAAGAATTAGTGTATGTAATTTCCAAACTTAATTTATTTATTGCATTAGATGGGGGGCCAATGCATATTGCTGCTTCAATGAACACCCCTGTTATAAGTATTTTTGGCCATGATTTGCCTTCCAAATACAAACCATTGACAAGAAAATCTGCTATAATATACAAGAATACACATCATGAAGAGTATACCAAAGCAACAGGAAAAAGGCATCCTGAATCTTTTAACAGCAATTGCTTGGATACTATTTATGCAGAAGATATATTAAAATCTATGAATGGGTTAAAATTATAATTTAAAAAATAAACAAACAAATCTTTAAAAGTATAAGAACAGGTATAATTAAATATGGATTTTAAAGGGAAAAAAGTTTTGGTCACGGGAGTAACTGGATTTATAGGATCAAATCTGTCAAGAGAACTATTAAAAAGAGGGGCAGAAGTTTATTCTATACACAACTTTTCTTATGTAAATTATGAAATGGCTAAAAAAAAGCTGGATTTTTTAGATAAAGTGACTATTATACAAGGCGATGTATCTCAGAAGGATTCATGGGACAAGCTTCCAAAAGATATTGAATATATTTTTCATTTTGCAGCTCCTTCATCTATTGTCCTCTTCAAGAAATTCCCTGAAAAATGTTATAATGAAACTGTGTGGGGATTGTACCGTGCTTTTGAATTTGCAAAAGCAAACGGCATTAAGAAAGTTGTTTACCCCTCTTCAGGAAATGTATATTCTGGAAATGATATGCCGCATATAGAAACAATTTATCCTAAACCAAAGAATCTTTATGCTGCTGCAAAAGTTGCTTGCGAGGCAATTGCAAGTTCTTACGCTGATTTTGTTAAATCATTAGGTTTAAGGATATCTGCAGGTTATGGACCTGGTGAAGAGTGGAAAGGAGATTTTGGAAGCGCTCCATTTTTGTTTATTAGAGATTTAATGAATGAAAAATCTCCAGAAGTTTGGGGGGATGGTAGTCAGACTCGTGATTTCATATACATTGATGATGTTGTATCAATGATAATTAAATCTGCAGAAATAGATTACACTGGCATAGTAAATGTAGGCTCTGGAGGAGAAGTCTCTTTTAGAGATTTAATTGAAAAAATTAAAGGGATTCTAAACTCCAAAGTTGAGCCTGTATTTGTTCCAAAAGAAATCAATTATGTAGAGCGCATAAAGGCTGATGTAACATTAAACAAGAAGTTATTTGGAATAAATCCAATTTCCCTTGATGAAGGGTTAAAGAAATTTATAAATTATCTTAAGGCTTCTTCATAAATTCTTCTTAGTTGTTTATTCCTATTTTTAATAGAAAGTTTGCCCGAATCAACTATTTTAAAACCATTTTGTCCCATCTTTTTCCTTAGTTTTTTATCTTCTATCAAAATAGACAATTTTTTTACCATATCCTTGACCATTTCAGGATGAATTTTCGAAGCATCTTTGTTAAATTTCTCGTATTTAGGGTCAAATTTCACATATTTATCCCAGTGAATTTTTGTATTTATTAAAAAACCATTATATCCCTCATTTATTATCTCTGGCATAGCAAACATATTTGTTGCCATTACTGGAAGACCAACAGACATTGCTTCCACAACAGCTATGGCAAAAGTGTCAACAAGAGTTGGTTGGATATAGATATCTGGCTTGTAAAGAAATTCTTCATAAAATTTTTCCCTGGGAAGATTTTCTTCTGTAAAAGTTATATTTTTTAGATTTTTCCTTAAATGGACAGGAATTGTCCCTTTTATTTTTAAGTGAATATTATTATATTTTTTATTCAGTATCTGAAATGCATTCAGAAGATCATGCCCACCTTTTGTGTAGAAATCAAGGTCAATTGGAGAAGTTCTGCATACAAAAGATAGTATCACATCATCAGATTGTTTCCTGTTTATTTTTGTTGTATGATATGCAGGATGAACAACTTCTATTTTATTCTTAAATTTCTTGCAGTCAATCCAGTCTTCCATATTCTTTTTTGCTGCATAAGAGTAAGGGAGTATCTTTTTGCACCATGGAGATGACAAGTATTTTGAAATAAAATATTTAGTAATTGGCTTCTTTAGAGAAACCCAATTTAGCCCTGTAAAAGAAGCAGCCATTTCAACATCGACAACCCATGGTTTTTTGTTTGTCATTAAAACACCTCTTGTTGAATGAATAAGTTCTGAATCTTTTCCAGAGTGCATCATTCTTGGCAGCTGGAGAATTCCTTGGGTTTTTGTAATAGCGTTTTTCAGATATCTTACAAAAACATCATTATATGTTGTATTTGGTACAAGACTTACTTTATATTTAACATTTTTTGGAGGATAATTTATTAGTTCTTTAAACAAAGGATGAGGACCACAAATAAGATTTACGTCAATCTTTTTCATTAATAATAAATAGCAAATATACTTTTAAAACTCTTATATAATACAATTCTATAAGGTTTAAAAATAAGTTTATGGTGGGTATTTTATGGATTTATTAAGTAAAAAACAGCCAAAAGTTGCTATAATAATAACAACTTTTAATCAGAAAGATTTGTTGAAAAAATGCCTTAAATCTCTGGAAAATAAAACAAATTACGAAAATTACATGGTTTATGTTGTAGACGACAGCGGTAATGGTAAAATAGGGAAAACTATGAAAAATAGTTTCAATTGGATTAATGTTATAATTAATAACAAAAATCTTGGATTCTCAAAAGCAAATAATATTGGAATAAGAAAATCTCTTAAAGAATATAATCCCGATTATATTCTTCTTTTGAATGATGATACAGAAATTATACAAGTGGACTGGCTAAAAAATATGGTATTGGCTGGAGAAAAGGATAAAAAAACAGGAATTTTAGGGTGCAAAATTGTATATCCTGATGGAAGTCTTCAAAACATTGGGGGGTATATAAGAAAGTGGGAAATTGTCAAAGAATTAAAAGATAGAAATGACATTTTTGAAGTTGATCATGTAATGGGGTCATGTTTATTAATAAAAAGAGAAGTTATTGAGAAAATAGGAGTTTTGGATGAGGTTTTTTCTCCTTATCTACTTGAAGATACAGATTATTGTTTAAGAGCAAAAAAAACAGGTTTTTTGATAAAAAGTGTAGGATCAGTCAAAATAATACATAAAAAAGGGAAAACTATAGACTCTCTCAAAGATAAGAAAGCTTTGTTTATTAGATTCAAAAACGATATAATCTTTTCTTTCAGGCATTTAAAATTTAAATATGCATTGTTCCGTGTTTTTGTTTATCTGCCTCTTGTTGCTGTTTTAAAGAAGAAAAAAGATGAAGACAATTTAGAGTTTAGAAATTTTGTTGTTAGAAAGGATTTCATAATAAATTTTGGTTTTTATTCTATTTCGCTAGTTTATACTCCCCTAAAAGTAATGTTAAGATGAAAAAAACAAATCAATGCAATCTTTGCGGAAATAAGGACTTGGAATTTCTCTTTTATGCAAAAGATAAAAACATGAGAGTTCCTGGAAAATTCCCTATTTTAAAATGCAAAAAATGTGGGCTTATGATGATTGGGGTAATCCCAGATGATGCTGAGCTAAGAAGTTTTTATCCGAAAGAAAAGTATTATTCATATAAAAAAATAGATTCTTCTGGTTTCAAATTCAGGATGAGAATGCTTCTTTATAATATGTATTTCAATAAAGTAAAGAAAAATTCATTTAAGAAGCTTCTTTTATTCCCATTCTTACCTTTTAGCAGGGGTACAATAATAGAACCAGGCAAGAAATTACTGGATATCGGGTCTGGATCAGGACAGTTCCTTTATGAAATGAAGCAATTTGGAATTAATGTTTATGGTCTTGAACCTGGAGATTTTGATAGAAATTCAGCAAAAAAAGAAAAAATTGAAATAAAAAATACAGATTTGCTAAAAGCAAGATACCAAAATGAATCTTTTGATATAATAACTTTAAACCATGTTCTAGAGCATATTCAATATCCAAGAGGAACAATTAAAGAAATTTACAGGATATTAAAAAAAGGCGGCAAAATGGTTATAGGTGTCCCAAATTACAAATGCCTTGCATACTCAATTTTTGGTAAAAATTGGTATCAGTTAGATGTGCCAAGGCATTTTAATGATTTTTCTGATAAAATCTTAGTAAAAATACTTAAGGAAGAGGGTTTTAGAATAAATAAGATCAGGTACAACTCAAGACCAACCCAGTTTAGTGTATCTCTTCTTTATTCTGTAAGAATTAATCCAAAAGAACATGTTTTATTGGCTAATATATTAAATATTTTCTTTATGCCCCTAACCTACTTTGTAAACTCAACTAAACTTGGAGATCAAATAGAGGTATTTTGCTCAAAATGAAAAAAATGTGTATTATTTCATCAAATCCTGATTTTTTAGGAGGTGTAAGTCTTTACACTTGGGATACAATAAATGAGCTAAAAAAATCTAAAAAATATGATATTTTTTGGATATATGGTGGCAGAAGCAATAGAAATTACAAGAAAAACGGAATAACCCTAGTAGAAATAAAAATTCCCAAGATTTATCCTTTTAATGAAATAATATTCAATTTTAAAGTTAAAAAGTTCCTAGAAAAAAATTGGTTTGATATAATAAATAGCAATGCAATATGGGGTTTTTGGTTGAAAAACTATAAGAAAAAAAGTAACCAAAAAATGGTCCATACATATCATGGATCTACATATTATTTTTTTAAAAATCATTTTAAAAGAAATTCTTTCATAAAAAAAATAAGCGCTTTTTTTTCAATGAAACTCGGAATTTTAATGGAGAAGCCACCGTGGATAAAAGCTGATGAAATTATCTGCGTCTCAGAACATGTTAAGAGAGAATTAGAAGAATTGTATGGAAAAAGGAGAAAAGTCACTATTATTCATGCAAAGACCGATACTAAACATTTCAGACCAAGAAATAAAAAACTGATCAAGGAAAAATTAGGTCTTAATTTAAAGAATTGGTATGGATTATATGTTGGAAGAGGAGGTTTCTGGACTAAGGGGCTAGACAGAGTTATTAATATCTCCAAAGAAATTTACAAAAAGGACAAGAATTATATGTTGTTAGTTATTGGTTCAGACCAAGAAAAAGTACAGAACATTTTAAAAGATAAATTTGTTGTTATTTTACCCCCAATAAACAGAGAGAATCTTCCTTATTATTACAATTCGTCTGACATCTTTTTTAATTTATCTAGATATGAAGGGGGGGATCCAACACTCGCTACAGGAGAAGCTATGGCTTCTGGGTGTTTTGTTGTCTGCTCAAATGATGCACGGCAAGAAATAATAAAAAATGAAGTAAATGGTTTAGTAATTAGAAATTTTGATAAGCTTGCAGCTGAAAAAATATTAAAAGTAATGGATGATAAAAATAAAAAAGAAAAAATGATTAAAAATTCTATAAATAAGATAACTAAGCTATCACAAATACATTAAATAATATTCTTTTCATGCATTGTTTTGATATAGTGAAAAAAAAGCTCTATGTAAAAAGATAATTTATCTAAAACATTTGTTTTATCATCTAGTTCATTAAATTTCTTTATTACTTCATCTCTTAATTTTTCCTGTCTCTTCTTATCATAAGAAGACATAGCATCAGGATGCACCCTGTATTTAACAAGAAAATTAGGAATGTTTGTTAAATTTTTTCCTCTCTTGAGTAAATTGTAATAAAGATTATATTCATTATACTCATCAAATAAAATATTATCATTTCTAAACATTATTGAAGGGAATATTATTCCATTGCTTTTTCTTAACCTCCAAGCAAGCATTTTATAGTTATCATATTTTCTAAATTTGCTTATTTCTTTTCCATTTTCATCTATAAAAACCGCAGATGTGCCTATTAAGAAAATATTAGGATGATTTTCAAGATAACTTAATTCAATTTCCAGTCTTTTGGGGTGGGAAATATCATCTTGTGTGCAAATAGCAGCATATTTTCCTTTAGCTTTTTTAAGTCCTGTGTTTATTGAACCTGAAAATCCCTTATTTTTTATATTATTTATCAATTTAATTCTTTTATCTTTGTAGTTTTTGATTATTTTTAAAGAACTGTCAGGAGAAGCATCATTTATTATGATTAGTTCAAAATTTTTAAAAGTCTGATTTAAAATAGATTTTAAAGTTTCATCTAAAAATCTCTCACCTTTATACACTGGTAAAATTACAGAAATCATTGGTTTTCTTGACTTTATATTCATAATCCCACAGAGTCATATCTATTTAAAAGGGTTTCTAAAGAAAAGCATATAATCATCCAAATATCTCTTTAAATCTTTTTAAGAATCTGCTAAAATTTGGGTGAATATCTTTTGTGTATTTGTTTCCAGGATAAAAAGGTTGTTTGATATATTCATTATACAGTTTTTCGTCATTGTCTACTTTAATAATATGCTGTATAAGCTCTTTCATATTTTTGAAATCGTTGTAATTTATGAAGCTTTTAGTGTTAAAATCTTTTGAAATGTCTTTATGACCAAAGTAAATTGGGATGCTGTTTACCAGCATAGGGTGTGTAAGCTTTTCAGTAACCCATCCAGATTCGGGCTTGTTTTCAAAAGCTATTGTAAATTTGTAAGGTTTTATGAATCTCAACTTTTCTTTCACCCAATTTTCTGAAAGTCTTGATTTTTTGGGGTTATCTGAACCAATTGGTGGCATGTTATTCATGCATCTTCCAGGAGCATCAATTTTCTTATATTTACTTAATTCTTTGAAGAAATTGTTTCTTGAGGAAATGTCTTGTGAATATATAAAATTACAAAATTTTGTTTTTTCTTTTTTTATTTTCTTAAAATTTATGTTTTTTTTAATCAGGGGGTTTCCTAGATTAGGTAATATGTAATCATTAGGTAAGTAAGGAAGAAGTCTCATGTACTTTGGATTATTGATCTCTTCTTCAAAATGAGAGCCAAAGGCCCAGTCACATTCATGCATATTTGGTTTTGTATGCTCAGCGCCATAAAAAATCTTTACAAAATTTCCTTTTAAGGGAGGTATTTTATGTTTTCCTCTTATTTTCTGTAGATTTGAATATAATTTCCTAGCTAAAATGTATAGGCTAGGAGATATTTTTTTAATTAATTCTCCTTGTTTAGAAATATCTTTTACTTCTTTAAGCTCTGGGTAAACACAGTAGAAGACATAATCGGGGTTGTCGCTTATTATTATCTGATAATTTTTTCTCAAAAGATCTGTAAAGAAGTTTTTTTCTGGATTAAATCCTGGCCAAAAGTATCGAAAACCTATTTTTATTGTTTTCTTTTTCATTTTATTAGCTGTTTTTTTACGTTTATTAAGATTACTATACTAATTTTAAGAAATAGATACCACAAAGTTTTTATAGAAAGAACTTAAATCTTTTTCATGGAAAAGATATTTTCTAAAGTCAATCCAAACATACTTTTGCATGTGGTACATAGAGAAGAGGATTTTTCAGAACCAAGACTTGAGCTTTCTCCTCAAGATCAGTATATGCAAGCTGTCGGTATGATTTTAAATGAAGGTAGAGAAGTACCTGCGCATAAACATCTTGAGTCTGATAAAATAAGTAAAATAACACAAGAAGCAGTAATAGTTATAGATGGTTTATTAGAAGCAGAATATTATGATTTAGATGATTCTCTTATAAAAAAAATCGTATTAAAAAAAGGAGATTGTTCTGTAACATTTAGAGGGGGTCATTCCTTCAAATCTTTAACAAATAATACTAAAATTTATGAGCTCAAAAATGGTCCTTATTATGGTAGAGAAAAAGATAAGGTAGGGATATAGTATGTTCAGAACAAATTGTTTAGTATGTGAATCAAATCAGCTGAAAGAAATAATAAACTTGGGGATGCAACCCTTTGCAGATACTTTTATTCCAAAAGATAAAATAAATGAAGCAGATTTAATTTATCCTTTAATTTGTGATTTGTGTTTAAATTGTGGTCATGTTCAAACAAAATGCATAACAGACCCAAAGGAGAGATATGCACAGCATGATTACTCTTACACTTCATCAAATTCTTCATTTTCAAGATCTCACTGGGATGAATATTGTAAAAAAATGATACAAGATTTAGATCTTAAAAATGGTGATTTAACAGTAGAAGTAGGGTCTAACGATGGATATTTATCAGAACAATTCCAAAAAAATGGGTTTAAGGCAATAGGTGTTGATCCTTCACCTTATATGGCTGAGTTGGCAAAGCAAAGGGGGGTTAATACAATCATTGACTTATTTGATGAAAATGTTGGTGAAAAAATTTTGAAGGAATATGGAAAGGCTAAACTAGTTGCTGCGAATAATGTTTATAATCATTCAAACAATCCTTTAGGTTTTACAAAGACTGTTACAAATATTCTTTCTTCTGATGGGTATTTTGTATTTGAACAGCCATATTGGTTTACAACAATTCAAAGCGGCAAATTCGACCAAATATATCATGAACATGTAAGTTATTACACTGTTAAATCTGTTAAAGAACTTCTAGCTAAAGCTGGAATGAAAATAAAATCTGCAAAAATTGTTGATTACCATGGAGAATCTTTAAGGATTATAGCGCAGTTAGCAGAAAGTATAAAAGAAGAATCAGAAGAAGTAAAAAGAATGATTGAAAAAGAGGAAGAATTTGGATTATTTTCAGAAGAATTGTATAAAAAATACATGGAAGATAATATTAGAGCAAGAAATTTGTTTATGGAAAGAATTTTTAAAATAAAACAAAATGGCGGAACAATAATTGCAATAGGTGCTGCAGCAAAGGGTAATACCTTCCTTAATTTTTATGGACTTGATAATAGTTTAGTGGATTTTGTCACAGATTCTTCTCCGCATAAACAAGGAAAGTTCACTCCTGCAACAAGAATTCCTATTGTTGGAGATGAAATATTTTCAAAATATAAGGAACCTTATGCACTTATTCTTTCATGGAATATTGCTCATCAGCTAAAACCAATATTGGAAAAAATTAATCCAAATATAAAATTTATATCTCCTGAAAGCCAGCAATAATGTTATAAACCAGCAATTATATTTAAGAAAATGATAATAAAAAACGTTTGGAAAGATGTAAAAAAACCATTGGAAATCCATGAAGATAATCGTGGTATAATCGCAGATATTTTCTATAAAGACAATATTGAGCATGTCAATATAATAAGCTCAAAAAAAGGCGTGAGAAGAGGTGACCATTATCATAAGGCAACTACACAGCACATGCTTATGATAAAAGGTTCTATGATTTATGTTTATGCACCCCTCAACAATCCGAAAGATGTCAGATATGTCTTGGCAAAAAAAGGAGACTTAATTAGCACACCGCCATCGGAAATACACACTCTTCTTTTTCCTGAAGACAATGAATTCATGACATTCAGCTCTGGACTAAGGGGTGGTCAGGATTATGAAAAAGACACATACAGGGTTGAACCTCTTGTTTTGCCTAATGAAATAAAAAGCATTGTGAGTAATGATCCAAAATTAGTACGTCAAAAGCATGAAATAAGGAAATAAAAACTATTTTATTTGATCAAACTATTAGCAATTATTTCTTTTGCTTTATTTATATAATAACCATCATTTCTTTCAATTCCTGGTTCCATCGGAATAATTCCTTTTTCTTCCATCTGCTCTTTTAAATCAGATACGAGCATCATTTTAACAAGCTCTTTAAATTTGATTTGAGGGTTCCATCCAAGTATTTTTCTTGCCTTTGCAGAATTACCTAAAAGTGCTGGAACTTCTGCTGGCCTTTTATTAATATCATTTATTTCTACATAATTTTCATAATTTAATCCAAGAAGCCCAAATGCCTCTTTTACAAATTCTAAAATAGTATGCGTCTCATTTGTTGAAATTACATAATCATCTGGTTGTGGCTGCTGTAATATTTCCCACATCGCTTTTACATATTCTTTTGCATATCCCCAGTCCCTCATTGAATTTAAGTTACCTAGGGAAATTTTGTTTGTTTCTCCAACAACTATTCTAGCTAATTCCTTTGTTATTTTTTTTGTTACGAAGTTATACCCTCTTCTTGGTGATTCATGATTGAAAAGTATTCCATTTGAAGCATGTATTCCATATGCATTTCTATAAAGTCTTGTTAAATGATAAGCTGCAAGTTTTGAGATACCATAAGGACTTTGAGGAAGCATTGGCGTTGATTCATCCTGTGGTGGTGGAGAGATACCAAACATTTCTGAAGAAGAAGCCTGATAAAACTTACATTTTGATTTTAATTGTCTAAGAGTTTCCAGTATTCTAAGGGGACCAAGTGCATTAATGTTTATTGTTGACTCTGGATTATCAAAGCTTATTCCAACATGGCTTTGTGCAGCAAGATTATAAATTTCATCTGGCTTGAATTTTTCTATTATTAATCTAACTGAGTTTGGGTCAGTTATATCGCCGTAAAAAACAGAGAAAGGTAATGATTCATCATCAACTGCTTTAAAATGCTGAAATTTTTTTACTAAATGTTCGAATCTTTTTGTATTTGGCAAGCTTGCTCTTCTTATTATCCCCCTAACTTTATACCCTTTTTCAAGCAGAAATTCAGCCAAATAAGATCCATCTTGACCTCCTATTCCTGTTATTAAAGCAACTTTTTGCGCCATTTTAGTATGAACATACTGATTTATATGCCGTTTATAAAGATTGTGAAGAAGTATTAACTAATTAAATAGTAATTTTATTGATTTATTGCTCCTCTTTTTTAATAATAAGTTTAAATGTGTCTATATCTTCTTTTCCTAAACCTTTAATCAAAAATATAACAAAAAAGTAGATTATTATTCCTAAAATTACCATTAAAGCTCCTGAAAATAGGTTTATATTAACAAATTTCATGAAAACTAACAAGAAGGCTGACATTATTGCAGTTGCAAATATTGATTTTAATATCATTTTTATGCTTGGCCTTATTTTAAAGTAAGAATTAGTTTTAATCATTAAAACTGCTAATAAAAATATATTGCTTATTAATGTTGCAATTGCTGCACCAATAATAGCATATTGCTGGCTTATACTCAATAAAGTTTTTATTAAAATATAATTGAGAACTATGTTAATCAAAAGAGAAATAATTGCAAATTTAGCTAAAAACATTGGTTTTTCTTTAGCTTGGAATATAGCAGAGTATAATGCTATTAAAGGTGTAACAATAATCAAAAGAGATAAAAATAATAAAGGAACTGACGCCGGAAGATACTCTTTACCATAAAGTAAAAATATTATATACTTAGAAAGAATCATTAATCCAATAGTTAAGGGTATTGCAACAATAATTAAGTACTTAAAGCTCTTTTGAACTCCACGCTTTAATCTTTTTCCTCCAATTTGTGTGAAAATAGGAAGAAGCACTCCTGAAAAGGGTAATAATGCAGAAAATGAAGAAATTAAGACAAATGCTGCTCTATAATAACCAAGGAATATTGAATCAACAAAATGTCCCAGCATTATAGTATCTACAGAACCAAATAGGATAAGTGTGATGCCAGTCATACCCATAAAAATCATATAATTGAAAACTCTTTTTTTATCAATTTTGATTACATCGCCGAATATAAGCTCTCTATCTTTTTTAATTAAAGTAGAAGATATTAATGATAAAGAAAAAAGACTAGATATAGCAAAAGCCACAAATACTCCTGAAACTTTTAGACTCGTAGAGAAAACATAAATTACTATTAAGGAAAGAATTATTTTGGAAGTCTGTAAAGCAGCTTCAAGAGGTGGTAAGGCTTTTAAATCTTTTTTTGCAGAAAAGGGTGTAGTGAAAAAACTTCTTATTGGTTCTACAATAAGGTATAAACAAGAAAAAATAAGAGGAAGAAAAACAGCTGGCTTGTTAAAAACTGTTTGTGATAATGGTTTTGCAATTATTATAATTATTATAACAGCAATTATTGTAAGAATGGTTTTTAATTTAAGCAGATATCTGAAATACGATCTTGCCTCCCTCTTATTTCCTTTGGCTAATGCTTTTGCCATATATCTTGCTCCCGTATTATCTGCTCCAACATCTGTGAGAGTAACAGCAATCATAACAATTGACAGTACAAGAGAATATACACCAAATAAATCAGGTAAAAGTAGTCTTGCAAGCATAATAGTCAAAATAAAACCACCTATCTTTGAAACAAATGCAACACCAAAACCATATGCTGAATTTTTTGCAACTATCTTAGAAAGATGTTCATCTTTTATGCTCATAATAATATTGATTAACCAAAGCTTTTAAAATTAATGAAAAGAAAAACTGAAATCTAAAAGCTATACTCTAATTTCTTTCATTTAGATTATTTTCTTCTCTTATTCTTTCTATTAACTCTTGCACTCTTAATCCTTCATTGAATGAGGGCTTCATTTGTTGATTAGTAGCGCATGCCTTAACAAACCTTGTTGCCAGTTTTTTTACTATTTTAACCCTTTCATCTTCATTTTTATTCCCTTCATCTTTATTTACTCTTATTAACTTTTCCCCTGACCGACTATATGTTTTCACTATAAAACCATCAACCACAGAATTTTTATTTTCTAAAGTAATGATTCCATGCTCACATTTGAATATCAACTGATGTCTAACCAGCCCATTAGAAATACAAGATACATGCGCATGACCAGTCACACTATCTTTAAACTTGAGAAGCAGTTCTATCTCTACTTCTCCACCATTAATACTTTTAGGAGAATAAGTAAACAAGCTTTTTACATCTATTATTTCTCCCGCAAAATGCTCTAAATAATATAGTCCATGAGAAAAATAAAATGATAGTACACCACCACCTTCTGCAACATTTGTTTTCCATGATGATCTCCCATTTTTAATATCTCCACTTAACCAATCCCAGTTTACTGATATATGTTTTAGTTTTCCGAATATATTACTATCAATTAATTCTTTCACTTTTTTCCATTCAGCAATCTCAGGAAATATAAAATCAACTCCATGAGTAACTTTCATTTTCTTAGCAAGAGATAAAAGTTCTCTCGCCTGCTTAACATTTACTGTTAAAGGTTTTTCTGCAAATACATGTAGCCCTTTAGATATTGCGACTTTGGTTATTTCATATTGTGCATTTGGAGTAACAGATATAGCAACAGCGTTTAAATCCTCATTTTCTAAAAGCAATCTCCAGTCTGGATAAATGTTTTTAATACCCATTTGATCACAATAATTATCTAGTGTTTCTGATCTTTTTGCACAAATTGCAATAACTTTACAATCTTTTACAGAATTAAATGCTGGCATCAAACCAATTACCCCAAAACCTGAGCCAATTACTCCTATTTTTAACATGCTCTATATCTAATTTAAACTTGAGAATTTTCAACTACTCTTAAGTCTGGCAAAGGAACAACAAAGTCTGACTTTAAACCTTCAGCCTTAAGTCTTTTCATTATTACATCAGCATAATGCCATGCAAACAAAACAAGATAATTTGGTTGTTCTCTAAGTAATATTTCTTCATCTACTACTGGAATATGCTTACCTGGTAAGTACATACCTAATTTTAATGATGTTGGAAGTTCTGCTAAATAAGGTATTAATTCTTTGTCTACACCATAATAATTTAATAGTGTTGAAGCACGTCCAGGGCATGATTTTCCCACAATAGATTTACAAGATTTTTTTGTATCAATTAAAAAATCCATAAATTCAAGGCGAGCTTTTTGAACACGTTGTGCGAATTTTGTGTAAGTTTCTAATTTATCTAATCCTTCTTCTCTTTCTAATTTTAATAATTCCGGTACTCTTGGACTGACTTGTCTACCCTTACCTTTAGTAACATGTGCACGAATATTGCCTCCATATCTACTTCCTCTTTCAACATCGGTAACTGTAAAATCATATTGGTCGAACAATCTAATTAGAGATTCAAGTGAATATGTTCTTAAATGCTCATGATAAATAGTATCAAATTGACCACCTTTGATTACATCAAGAAGGTAATGCGTTTCGGAAATAAATACCCCGTCATCTTCTAGTAAATTATGGACACCTTGAATTACTTCTCCAATTGTCTGCATATGAGCAAATACATTAGTAGTAGTCATTACTGCTGCTTTACCATATTTCTTTTTTATTTCTTCTGAAGTTTTTATATCAAAAAAGGATTGAAGCGTTTCAATGCCATGAGCATTTGCATACCTTGCAATATTTGTTGGTTCAACACCCAAAATTCTGATACCTTCTTTTTGGAAACCACTTAAAAGAGTACCATCATTTGAACCTACATCTATCACTAAATCATCTAAATTCAAATTGTATTTTTTAATAAGAGATAATCCTATATCTCTTTGATAGTCTGCCAATGGTTTAGAAATACCACTTCTGTACGGATAGTCTGGATGAAATACTTCTTTTCCATCTACACAATAGTCTATCTGTACTCCTGTACAATCTTCACACCACATCATTCTAAGAGGATATGTTTTTTCAGGCTTGTTAAGCATATCTTTTGTTAGTAATGTATCACATAAAGGCTGGTGTCCTAAATCTAAAATTAAATGTAAGTTAGGTGAATTACAGACCTGGCAATTAGAAATATGACCTGTCTTTACAGAATGATGTTCTGGGTATTCCATAGTGATAAGTAAAAAATTTTGTTAATTTTGGTTAATTTTTAGACTATTTAAGAATTATTATACTGTTATACTCATTTCATTTTTAATTTTCATTTATTATAATAAATTAATCTCCAGCATTTATTTTTTCTATTATATCTGAGAAAGCAGGTCTTGTTATGAAAACACCTGCTGTTATTCCTATTAATGTAGTGAATGCAAAACCCTTAAGCAAACCTGCTCCTGCCCAGAAAAGAGGTATCATTGAAACTCCTGCTGTGAAATAAGCTCCCATAATAATAACAAATGCTCTTTTCAGCCTTTGTTTAAGACTAAGAGTTTTTTCATGGCTTGCTTCATCAAGGATAACTATCTGGGAATCAAAGCCTGTACCAATTGTTGCAAGAATTCCTGCAATGCTAGGAAGATCTAAGTTCCATTGTATAAGTGCAGCTATTCCTAGAATTATTATAATTTCTGAGAAACTTGTTAAAATTAATGCCAAAGATGCTTTAATTTTTCTGTATCTTATAAAAACAACTAGAGAAGCTCCGACCAAAGCCAAAATACCTGCAAGAATTATTGTATTTGTGAATGCTGTTCCAAGAGTTGGAGAAATTGTGTCAAGTTCAACAATATCTAATTTATATGGAAGGCTACCTGTTATTAGGATTGTCTGCAATTTCTTCATTTGGTCCTCTGCAGCTTTCACAGCATCTTGTTGAGTTGTACCTGAACCTGAACCCTGAATAGAAATCTGTGTTACAACTCTTCCTTGTAAATCTTGGCTTATAAGAAGACTGCTACCTGGTTGTTCTATTCCATCAATATAAAGGTCAAGTGTTTCATTGAGATATCTTCCTTGAGCAGTAGAATTAACAGCGAGGTTTCTTGTTATATCTGCTTCTCTTTGAGCAGCTGCCCCGCTTAAAGTTATTTGGAATTGGAATTGGGCAACATAGCCACTTGACGATTGCTGGGCTGCATTTACATAAGCGCAACTTTGATCTCCTCTGCATACAGAAGCAATATCATTCTTCCCTCCTTCAAAAACAGTTTGGTTACCTATTTTTGCTTCAAATACTCCTTGTTGGCCAATTAAGTTTTGTAAGTCATTTGGGGTTGCTCCTGCGATTTCAATAAGCATAAAATTATTTCCAGAAAGGTCAGATACTGGAGATACTTGTAAATCTGTAAGCCCAAATTGATTAAGCCTATTTTGTGTTACAGAAACAAGATCAGCAACTTGTGATGATGTTAATTTTTGTCCTTGCGCCTGAACTAAAGCACGAGCTCCTCCTACTAAGTCAAGTCCAAGCTTGATATTTGTTTTTGGAATATTTGAAACAGTTATATCTGGAGTCTGGTTTGAATAGTAAATTACTTCACCGCTATTTGTTATAATATCCAGTTTTTGGCTTTGATTTGAAGGAAATTCTGAAGAAATTGCAGATGAAAAATCTGCAATATTATTTGTTGGATTGTCATTTATTGATTTTATTACCTGCCCTTGCTGCAACCCTTGATTAGATGCTGTTGAATTTGAACTAACACTTGTTATTAAAACACCACTTTGCAAAAACGCAGGAGGAAAACTGAATATTGCTAGTATAGAAAATAAAAGTATTATTATTAAAAGCCAAATCCTAAAAGTAAATTTAAGCTTCATGTTTTTCCTTTTTCAAAGCATACCATTTAATTATTGAAACATTTGTCAGCCAGGTGTTAAATATATCAAAACCTATTCCAATTAGAATTATTGTGAAAATTTGGGTGAGAACATTTGAATAAGATCCTGTAAGTATCAAAGCAAGACCTACTGCAACAAAAGAAGTAAGAACCATTGTCATTCCTGTTTTGAAAGCTCCCCATATTTTTCTGTTGACTGACATTTCGTGCCTTCTGAGAACACGATTTGTAAGAAGGATATCTGTATCAACACTGTATCCTATAAGCATAAGAAAGGCAATAATTCCAGCGCTTGATAGTTTAAAACCAAGAATATTGAATGCAGTTAATGTCATGAAAATATCTGCAAATGCAGAGATAATAACAGCTGAGGAAGGCACAAAAGTTCTGAACATAATGAAAACAACAAGAGCCATTAAAATGAAGGCAATAATAACTGCAATAACAAGTTGGGAAAAAAAGCTGGCGCTTAATGATGAACCTGTGAATTCAAAGCTGCTGTTCTGATTTGTCAATGGATATCCAAGATAATTTTCCAAAACAGTCCTTGTTGTATTTGCATCAGAAGTTGTTTCAATAACAACAGCTTTTTGCTGATTTGTCAGCAAGTCAGATATTGCCCTTACATCCAAACTAGCAAGTTTTCCCGACAAATCTGACTGAATCTTGTCAACAGATAGGTTGTTTTCATAAATCGTAACAGAAGTTCCTCCTGTAAGTGATATATCTCTTTGGACAAAATCCCCATGAACATGATAAAAATAGAACATATATGCGAAACATGCTATAATAATTACTGCAGGAATTATAAGAAGTGTTTTATAATGCTTGTCATGAAACCTTCCAACTTTTGTCCCAAATCTTTCTTTATAATGTGTTTCTTGTAAATGACTTTCTGCTGTTTGTTTTGTTTCGTTTTTTTCTTCCATTTTTGTGAATGCGCCGGCCGGGAATTGAACCCGGATCAATTGGTTGGAAGCCAATTATTCTACCGTTAGACCACCAGCGCGCTGACAGTATAAAAAATTAATTGTTTTAAAGGTTTGCGTAAGAAACGCGCTCGGTAGGATTTGAACCTACGACAACCAGGTTAGGAACCTGATGCTCTATCCAGGCTGAGCTACGAGCGCAGACAAGCCTATGCGGATGAAAGGATTCGAACCTTTGTAGGCACTAAGCCAACAGATTTTGAGTCTGTCCCGTTTGACCACTCCGGCACATCCGCACGTAAAACCCACTTCTCCCGTATATAAAAAGGTTTATAAAAGCATCCAATGTTGTGTTTTTGGAGACGGCCATAGTAGGTCGGAAACACCTGTTCCCATTCCGAACACAGAAGTTAAGCCTCCTACGCCGTTTGTGTTAGTGTCCCACAAGACGCGAAACAATGGTGCTGTCTCTCATATTTTTTAAATTCTTTATAACCAATCTAAATTCACTTTTAGATTTCTAGAATAAGATTTATAAATGTCTTTCTCTTACTTTAAAAAGTAAAAGAGGAAGAATGGCAAAACAAAAAACTACAATTATTTTGTCTATTATTTTAGTTGTAGCTGTAATTGCAGCTATAATTTTTTATTCTCAAATTGCTTCTTTAAAATCTCAAAATGCTAATTTACAATCCCAAATTCAAACAGCTAAGACAAATGCTATTAATGGTTCAGCAGATGTTTTTGATGCTAACTTTCATGATTTATTGCAAGAGAATAGTTATTTGTTAGCTGATACAGCTCGTCGTTCATTATCAAATTCAAGTGCTGCATTTAATGCAACTTTGCTTGCACTTCAAAATAACATAAATTTTGTTGGAAATCTTTTAGCACCAATTTATGGAAGTAATTCTCAACAACTTGTTAATTTGTGGAATCAGAAAGCTAATATTTTTATTAATTACAGTAATTCATTAAAGAACAATGATCCTAATGCATTAGCATATTATAATGCTGCAATAGCAGCATACATACCACAGGCTGTAACATTTTGGACAACAACACAAAATCCTTACCCTGCACTTAGTCAGACAACTGCAACAAATTTTGTAACTACTAGCTTATCTGATACAAAGGCAACTATAGATGACTGGTATGCAGGGAATTATAATCAGTACTATACTGATTTGCATACTTCTTATATTGACATGGGAACCTATGCAGATGTTGTAGCAGGTGCGATAATTCAGCAGAATCCACAAGATTTTCAATAAATACTTTTAATAAAAATTAAGTTAAATATTACGCCTTCTTGAATTTTGCAACAAGATCTATATAATCTGCTTGGCCAAGGAAAACAGACCTGCAGCAGAATCTTTCCACTCCAAGGTCATCAAGAACTTTCTTTGATTTTTCTCCTGCAGCAATTCTTTTTTTGTATTCTTCCCACAGATGGCCAATTGGTTTGCCGCATGAGAAACATCTTACAGGGATTATCATATTAATACTCCTTGAAATACATTTTTAAAGGTTTTGATAAGCATTTCAGATTTTCAGGTTAAGATTTAAATAACCTTTACTCTTTTTTAAAAAATGGAAAATGAAAAGAAAAAATCTGCTTTAATTGAACTGAAAAAAGTGTTCAAATATTATTTTATGGGAGAAAATGTTGTAAAGGCAGTTGATGGAATCTCTATTAAAGTTAATCAAGGAGAATTTGTTGCTATAATGGGGCCATCTGGATCTGGAAAATCAACTTCAATGAATCTTGTGGGAAGTCTGGATGTTCCGACTAAAGGCCATATATTTCTTGATGGAGAAGATATATCTACTTTTTCAGAATCTGACCTTGCACAGTTAAGGGGCAGAAAAATTGGATTTATCTTTCAATCCTTCAACTTGATTCCTAATCTTACTGCAAAAGAAAATGTTATGCTTCCAATGACTTTTCAGGATATACCTGAAGAAGAAAGAGAAATTAAAGCTGAAGAACTTTTGAAACTTGTTGAATTAGAAGACAGAATGGATCATTATCCAAACCAACTTTCTGGCGGGCAAAAGCAAAGAGTTGCAATTGCAAGGGCTCTTGCAAATGACCCTGAAGTTATACTTGCAGATGAGCCTACAGGAAACCTTGATACTAAAACAGGAAGCATTGTAATGCATTTTTTGGACAAATTGCACAAGCAGGGAAAAACAATAATTATGATTACTCATGAGCCTGAATTGGCAGAGTATCATGCTGAAATAGTCTACTGGCTTCGTGATGGAAAGCTTGAAAGGGTGACCAGGAAAAAGAAAGGCAAAAGATATGTCGATGGTGAAATTAAAAGATTGGTGCAGGCAAGGAAGTAATCAACTTTATAACTTCTAATTCATTTCGTTTTTTGGGTAAAAATGATAAAAGATTATTTTGTCCTATCTGTAAAAAACTTAAAACACAGAGGATTGCGTTCATGGCTGACTCTTTTGGGAATTCTTATCGGGGTCGGAGCAGTTGTGGCATTAATTTCACTTGGTGATGGGCTACAAGCAGCTGTTGCAAGCCAGTTTGGAGTTAGTTCAACTGATTTAATAACTGTTCAAGCAGGAGGAATAAATTACGGGCCTCCTGGCTCAGGTGCAGTTATTCCTCTTACAACTGATGATCTGACCCAGATTAAAAATTTGCCTAGTGTTAAAGCAGCAATAGGAAGAGATATTGTTCCTGTAAAGGCTTCCTTTAATCAAAAACTTGTTTTTACATATGCTACAAATATTCCATCTGGTTCTGACAGGCAATTTGTTTATTCACAAATAAATGCCCAAGCTATTTCAGGCAGACTGCTTAAAGATGGAGACATTGGAAAAATTGTTATAGGGTATAATTTTTACACTGATTCAAATGGCTTTGGAAAAGCAGTAATCCCTGGAAATACAATAGTAATACAAAACAAAAGTTTTCAGGTTGTTGGTATTTTGGCACGACAGGGCAGTTTTATTTTTGATAATGTAATTTACATGAATCAGAATGATCTTGATTCTATAAGCAATTATGGAAATAAGATAGACACAATTGCAATTGAACCAGCTAGCAAAGATTTAATGAATAGAACAGTGAGCGATGTCGAAAATCTTTTATTGAGGCTTAGGAATGTAAAGAAAGATGCTGAAAACTTCCAAATTTCAACACCAGAGGCATCTTTAAATCAGGTTAAACAGATTATTAACGGGGTTCAGATATTTATTGCAATAGTTGCTTCAATATCAATTTTTATAGGCGCTATTGGAATTGTTAATACAATGTACACTTCTGTTTTAGAAAGAAGAAAAGACATTGGGATAATGAAATCAATAGGTGCAACGAATTTTCAGATATTTATCCAATTTTTTATTGAATCAAGTTTACTTGGCCTTGTTGGGGGAATTATCGGAATAATTTTTGGAGAATTTATTGCGATTTTCGGAATCATAGGCATCAATAGTTTAATCGGGGGGCATTTACCAATAACAATAAATTTAGGTCTTATTTTTGGTGTTCTTATTGGGAGTTTTTTAATTGGGGGAGCTGCTGGGATTGTCCCTGCACTAAATGCTGCTAATCAAAATCCTGTAGAAGTTTTGAGGGATGAATAAAAATGATAAATAAAGAACTTATAAATTATTCATTAAGAAATTTGAGGCACAGGAAAGGTAGAAGTTTCCTAACTATCTTCTCAATTCTTATAGGAATAGCCACAATATTTATTTTCATAAGTTTTGGTCTTGGACTTTATAATTATACACAGACATTTATTAAAGGAGGCTCTGCCGACAAGGTACTTATTGTTGCAAAAGGACTTGGTGGAACAAGCGGATTAGACACAGGAGTATCATTTACTGATTCAGATATAAGGGCTATAAAGGGGGCATCTGGTGTTTATCAGGCAACAGGAGTTTATGACCAGATTGTTCAGGTTAATGAAGGAAATGAACAAAAATATGCAGTTGTTTTATCCTATGATCCAGCTGTCCCAATTATTTTGGAGAGTTTTAATGCAGAGTTAGATTTAGGCAGATTTTTACAGCCAAGCGATACCAGAAAAGCTATTCTTGGATATAATTACAAAATTGATGGAAAAATATTCAAAAAAGGGTTAACATTAGGAAGCCAGATTGAAATAAACGGAACTAAAATACAAGTTGTTGGTTTTTTGAAAGCTCTAGGAAATCCCCAAGATGATGCAGATATTTACATAACAAATAATTATTTCAAAACATTATACCCTGAAAAGAGTTCTTATGCAGAATTAGTTGCAAAGGTCGACATTAAAAACATTGATACTGTCATATCAAACATAGAGCAAGCATTAAGAAACGAGAGAAACCAAAAAAAAGGCCAAGAAGATTTTTACGTGCAATCTTTCCAAGATTTGCTGAAGTCATACACATCTGTTTTAAATGTAATAATAGGTTTTGTAATTTTAATCGCGCTTACTTCTGTTCTTGTTTCTGGAATAAATACAGCGAATACTATGATTACCTCTGTATTGGAAAGGTTTAAAGAAATAGGTGTGTTAAAATCAATGGGTACAAGAAATTCTGAAGTTCTTGGAATTTTTCTTTTTGAATCTGCATTTTTAGGAATGCTTGCAGGAGTTTTAGGAGTGATGCTTGGATTTGTAATGACGACAATTGCAGGAAGTATACTTGCAAATTTAGGCCTGTCATTTTTAACCCCATATTACTCAATATGGCTTTTTGTCGGATGCATACTTTTCGCAACATTTACAGGAGCTATTTCTGGAGTTATTCCGGCAATAAAGGCGTCCAGAATTAATACTGTTGACGCATTAAGATATGAATAAATAGATCAGAATTACTAAAGATTTAAAAATAAAACTCGATTAAACATTTTATGAAAAAGGATTTTATTCTCGCAATTTTTGCTTTTTTTATTATATTAGGAGGCTTTAGTTTAACCCATGCAGACACTAGCAGTTGTAATTTACAGGTTTCTCTTGTAAACCAAGATCCTTATCCTGCTGTTCAGGGAGATACTGTCAAATTATTATTCCAGGTAAGTGGCGTTCAAAGTTCTAATTGTAATGGGGCTATGTTTGAGCTAAATCCAGGGTATGCATTTTCCTTAACAGAGAATAATAGCGTGCAAACATTATCTGGTAGCACATTTACCCAGAATTCTAATAATAATTGGGTTATTCCTTACACCTTAAATGTAAATCCAAATGCACCTGATGGTGACTCACAAGTACAAGTTTTTTATTCAGCAGGAAATGCTTTAAACTTCCCTGCATCTGCTCTTTCTCAGACATTCAATGTAACAGTGCAGAATTCAAGAACAAGTTTCGAGATTTTTGTAAGCAACTATGATACTAAAACAAAAACAATAACCTTCCAAATTTTAAATACGGGAAAAGTTGATGTAAAAGCGGTAGCAATACAAATTCCTGAGCAGAAAACACTGCAGGTTAAAGGAGCAAATACAAATATTGTGGGAGATATAGATTCAAATTCATATACTACTGCTGATTTTTTAGGAACACCATCTAATGGAAATATAACTCTTCAGGTGTCTTACAGTGATTTGTCTGGTATAAGAAGAACAATTGAGCAGAATGTCACATATGATTCTGTTTATTTTACAAATGTGCCTTCACAAAGTGGTAGTTCAGGAACAACAATAATTATTGTACTAATTATCATTGCAGTCATAGGTTACTTTTTTTACAGAAACAGGAAAAAGAAGAAAAGATTGCTCGCTGAAAGAAGAAATAGAATAAAATAAGATTTATTTTTCTATAAAAAATATAAAACTCAACCACAAGAAAATTTAAAAACTAGTTTTTTCTTTAGTGATAAGCTAATAAAAAAGAGAAATGACAAAAAAATGTATTTATTGTAAGGCGGAAATACCTGATGAGAGTGTCATTGACTTCTGTGAAAAGTGTGGTGTTGGAGTTTGGGGAAGAAAGATGTTCAATACAATATTAAAAAATATGGAAGAGGCAAGGGATAAGGAAGATTTGGTTTCTACAAATACCATAGGCATTGCTAAACTTGAAAAACCGAACCCAAAGGATTTTAGGCGATAATTCTTAAATTTATGATAGATAAGGTTTTTAAATAGAATATTTGTGAATGATTTATGGTTAGAAGAAAACCGATAAGAGCAAGAGGAAAAATACAGTTAAGCAAGTATTTCCAGCAGTTTAAGGAAGGCGACAACGTGACAATAATAAAAGAGCCTTCCGTTAGCTCAAGCTTTCCTGAAAGAATCCAGGGGAGAACAGGAACTGTTGAAGAAAGACGAGGAAGAGCTTATATAATAGAACTCATGGACCATAACATGAAAAAAAAGTTTATAATAGAACCAATACACTTAAAGAAGATAATTAAAGAAAAAAAATCAGCAAAATGATAAAATACAGAGAACCATTAAGCATGACAGAATCTTTAGAATACATAGAAGATGTCAAAGGCAAAGAAAGCGAAAAAGAATCAGAAGTTGACATAAAGAAATTCATAAAAAAGTTTGTCAAATTAAAGCCTGAAGAAGCGAAAAAGCTGAGAGAAAAGTTGACTGGATTAGGTCTGCTTAAATTAAAGCAGGAATACATTTCAAAAATAATTGATCTTATGCCTGAAGATGCTGAGAACTTGAATAAAATTTTCACAGATGTTGGCCTTGATGAAGATGAATCAAAAAAAGTACTTGAAACAATTGAGGAATTCAGATAAAAACAATGGAAAAAGAAGAATATGCAATAGTCTTAGAGTACCTTCCGAACGGGTACCCTTTAGAGAAGAAAATGATGCCTATAGCACAGGCTATAGGAGAAGTCAATATGACTCTTTTGGAATTAGTTCCTAGACGAGGAGTTACCATTGAAGTTGGAGAAAGAGTTTACATCGGCGAAGGGAAAAGGGACAAGATTTATTACATCCTTGGAAGACTTAACAGGGAAAAGCTTACAGAATCTGCAAAAAATCAGCTTGAAGAGTTCATAGGAAAGATAGTCAAGGAAAAAGAAAAAAGATTCATTGATTTTTTCAACAAATCAGATGCAATAAACAAAAGAATCCATCAGATAGAATTGATTCCTGGATTCGGAAAAAAGCATACTCAGGAAATACTCAACAAAAGAAAGGAAAAACCTTTCGAAAGTTTTGAGGATATGAAAAAAAGGATTCAGAACCTTCCTGACCCTGAAAAAGCAATAGAAAAAAGAATATTGGAAGAACTTACTGGAGATGAAAGATATAAATTGTTCGTAAATTAAAATAAAAAACAAAATGGAAGCAAAAACAGAAATCAATGAAGAAAAGAAACAGGCACAGAAGCCAGTGTATAAAAACCCAAATGAAAAAAAATATGAAGGAAGGCTTGTAAGAATTGTTTCTGAAGACATAGAAGGGGAAATGACTGTTTATGCTGGGCTTACTAAAATAAAGGGAGTTTCATGGGGAATCTCCAATGCAATATGCAAGACTCTTGGAATTGAGAAAAGAAAAAAGATAGGATCTCTTACTCCTGAAGAAATAAAAAAAATATCTGAATTTATAAAAAATCCAAAAATACCTATTTATTTGTTAAACAGAAGAAAAGATTTTGAAACAGGCATTGACAAACATGTTTCAGGAACAGATCTTGAATTGCAAAAAGAATTTGACATCAAAAGACTGAAAAAAATAAAGAGCTACAGAGGAATAAGACACGGAGCAGGACTTCCTGTCCGTGGACAGAGAACAAAAGCACACTTCAGAAAGAATAAATCAAAGGGAGCAGGAATTAAAAAGAAAGGAGAGAAAAAGGAGAGGGTTGCAAAACCTTATGAAAAATGAAACGAAAGCATAAAACATATTCAAGACCAAAAAGACCTTTTGACAAGGTAAGAATCGAGGAAGAGGCACAGATAAAAGAAGATTATGGTCTGAAAAATAAGATAGAAATATGGAAAGCTGATTCCCAAATAAAATCTATCAGAGAAAAAGCAAAGAGTCTTATTCCAGCTGGTCCTGAAAAACAAAAAGTTCTTTTTGAAAGGCTGAAAAAAATGGGGCTTAAGTCAGATACATTGACAGATGTTCTCTCACTTGACAAAACAGATTATCTGAATAGAAGGCTTCAGACAGTTGTCTTCAAGAAAAGGCTTGCAAAAAGTCCTAAGCATGCAAGACAGTTAATTGTACACAAAAAAATTCTTGTAGATGGAAGAGCTATAAACAGTCCGTCTTATGTTGTTCCTGTTGAACTTGAAGAAAAAATAACTATTAAAAAAATAAACAAGCCTAAAATAGCTGCAGTTACAGGTGAACAAAATGAGTGAGTTAGAACAACCAGTTGAAACAGAGAAAGAAGAAGTAAAGGTACCTGTAGAAATTTCAGAAACTACTAATGAGGAGAAAGAATCATCTGAAGAAAAAAGAAAAGAGAAAGGAAAAGCAGAAGCAGTGGTGAATATTTACACATCATTCAATAATACCCTTGTTCATGTTACAGATATGTCCGGAAAAACACTTGCAAAGGTAACTGGTGGAATGGTAACAAAGCATGGAAGACTGAAGGCAAACCCCACAATTGCAATGTTTATAGCAAAAAGAGTCGGAGAGCAATTAAAAGAGATTGGAGTCGGAAATCTTTATTTCAGGATAAGGGCCAAGACGAGAAATCCTGCACCTGGACCTGGAGCAAATGCAATAATCAAAAGCCTTTCAAGAGAAGGCTTTAAGATATTAAACATACTTGACACTACAAGATTCCCACGTGGAGGTCCAAAGAAAAAGGGCGGAAGAAGAGGAAGAAGGCCATAAAAAGATTTAAAGGCAGCCAAAAATTCAAAATAAAATGAAATTAATAGAAAAAACAAAAGACCAGATTATTTTCAGTGCTGAAATTGACGAAAGTATTGCAAATGCAATAAGAAGATATGTAAAACAAATTCCTGTTATTGCAATTGATGAACTTGAAATTTCAAAAAATGATTCCCCTCTTTATGATGAAACAGTTGCACACAGAGTCGGTCTTATTCCATTAAAGATGGACAAGTCAGCAGAAAAAGGCAAGCTTAAGCTTAGTGTAAAAAAAGAAGGCACTGTTTATTCTGGAGAGATAAAGGGACATCCAGAAGTCGTTTACAAAGCAATTCCAATAACAACCCTTGACAAAGGCCAAGAACTTGAATTCACAGCAACTGTAAAATTAGGGAAGGGCGCAGAGCATTCTAAATTCTCACCAGGTTTGATGTTTTACAGAAATGAAACAGAAATAACCTTAGACAAAGATTTTCTTGAAGAAGTAAAAAAATTTGTTCCTGATGCAGAAATAAAGGAAAAAGGAAACAAAATAACAGTCATAGACAACAAGAAAAAAGAAATGACAGATGTAATTGAAGGTCTTGCAATAAAGAGAAAAAAGCAAGCAGAAGTTGCAAATGGAAAAGATTTGGTAGTGACTGTAGAATCTTTCGGTCAATTAGAGCCAAAAGATATCTTCAACGAGTCAATTGACATGCTTAGAAAAGATCTTGCTAGTGTTGAAAAAGCTGTTGAGAAAGAAGCTTAGGGATATATTTTAAAACAAGAATTCTTAGTAAAATTATCAAATTTGCGGGAATGCCGGAGCGGTCAAACGGGCAACGCTAAGGACGTTGTGGCTTAGTGCCTGCGAAGGTTCGAATCCTTCTTCCCGCATAAACTTTATAAATGACATAAAACTCACATTTTTACCTGCGAGTTGCTCGCGTTAGCAGGAATTAATACTTCTTGCTTGATTCAAAAATGAAATCAAAAACAAAAATAGAAAAGCAGTCGGAAAAGAAGGCAAATCCTTTGCTAGTTGAAACAATAAGACTTGCAAAGAAAACAAACTCTAATTTCTGGCTTAAAGTTGCAGGAATTCTTTCAGGACCAAGAAGAAATCATGTTGCAGTAAATCTTGATGAAATAGAAAAAAATACAAAAGAAGGGGATTCAATAGTTATTCCAGGAAAAGTTCTTTCACAGGGTGAAATCAGCAAGAAAATAGCAATAATTGCATTTAATTTTTCAGAGAAGACAAGAGAAAAGCTATTAAAAACAAAATCACAAGCTGTAAACATGGCTGAAGAGATAAGAAAAAATCCAGAAGCCAAAGGACTTAAATTTATAGGAGAGAAAAAATGAAAGTAATTGATGGAACAAATGCTGTAATGGGGAGACTTGCAAGCTATGCTGCAAAACAAGCTCTTCTTGGAGAAGAAGTCATAGTCTTGAATTGTGAAAAAGTAATAATAACAGGCAACAGAAAAAATATAATTGATGAATTCAACGAAGAAAGAAAGAAAATAGGAAGTGGGCAAAAAGGACCAAAACATTCTAGGATTCCTTACATGATAGTAAAAAGAGCAATAAGAGGTATGCTTTCTCACAGGCAGGGAAGGGGAAAAGCTGCATTTCAGAGAATAAAATGCTATGAAGGGGTTCCTGAAAAATATAAGGATGCAAAGAAAATAGTAAGTAGCAAAGAAAAGAAAGGTAAATTCATAGAAGTAGAAGAATTGAGGAAAGGAAATTAAAATGAATACAAGGATAATCACATCTGGAAAAAGAAAAACATCTGTTGCAAGAGCTGTAACAATGGAAGGAAATGGGAAAATAACAATAAACGGAAAACCTTATGAAATTCTGCAGATTTTTGACAGACTAAAAATTGAAGAACCAATTAGAATAGCAAAAAACATTGTAGGAAAAATAAGCTTTGATATAAAAGTTAATGCCAGAGGCGGTGGAGAAAAAGGGCAGATAGAAGCTTCAAGGATTGCAATATCAAGAGCTTTGGTTGCCGCTACAGGAAGCAAAGAGTTGGAAAAAGCATTTCTAGATTATGATAGAACACTCCTTGTTGCAGATGTAAGAAGGAAGGAAGCTTACAAACCAGGAGACAGTAAAGCAAGAAGAAAGAGACAGACTTCTTACAGATAAATAATTTATTTCAGAATTTCTTTATATTTAGGATCATCCCCAGAAATTATTCTGGTATGTATATTTCTAGATTCAACATCTGGTCTGTATTTTCCATACCACCATACAGCTGTCTCAAGCTGTTTTTTTGCTCTTTCTAAAAGTTCGCCATTTCCATTACATTTATACTCTATTATATAAACTTCTTTTTCCCCATTCCTTGTCTCAAAAACAACATCTGGTTGAGTTATAATTCTTCCTCTGTCTAAAAGAGTTGGTTCAATTAATACTGAAATTGTGTTTTCAATTCCAAGTTTTCCTGCACTTGATGCGATTTTCTCAAGAGCCCTTTTATGACTGTTATTATCTCTTTTCATGTCATCTCTTTTTAACCAAAATCAATAAAAAGAAAAATTTAGAGTATAAAAATAAAATTGCTGCGAAAATTAGCACAATAATCTTAATAAACTATTTTTTCCTGTGCTATTTTATTCCCAATTTTTCAAGCTTATTCTGAACATGGTTAAATAGTGTTGTTGATATTATTGCCTTGTGATTTCCGTCAAAAGTCTGGTTATTGAACTTAATTTTCCCTATATAAGTGAAATTCTTAAGTATCTTTTTAAGTCCATTAACGGAAAGTTTATGCTTTTGGGCAACTTTTCTTAGACTAATATTATTTTCTAGAAATTCCTCAAAAATCTCCTGAATCTCAATGTAATTTTCAGCAGGAATTAGTTTTTTGTCTTCAATTTTGTAGCCAAATGGGGCTCTGGACATCAAATTTCCTTTTGTTGCGCTTTTAATCATGGACTTCTTTTGGTTTTCTTTTATTATTTTAGATTTTTCAAGCTCTTTTCTTAATTCCTCATTTTCTATTCTAAGCTTTTCAAGTTCATCCATTCATTTCTAAGCCCAGATAAGTTTATAAAAACTACAGATTTTATCCATATAACAGGTTATTCGGAGGCTAAATTGAGTAAGAGAATTTACGTTGGAAATCTGCCATGGAGCATAACTTATGAAAAGCTTAAGGTTCTTTTTTCTTCTTTTGGCGAAATTGAACAAGCTTTGGTCATAGCTAACAGGGAAACCGGAAGATCCAGGGGTTTCGGATTTGTCACATTCAAAGATGATAAAGCAGCAGATACTGCAATAAAAGAAATGAGCAACAAGGAAGTTGAAGGAAGAGTTCTTGTTGTAAAAGAAGCAACTCCTATGGGAGAAAAGTCTGAAGAAAAAAGGGAAATAAGAGAAGAGGTTACTGAAGAAAAACCTCGCAAAGCCAGAAAAAGAAAAGAGAAAAAAGAAGAAAAACCAGATGAGGGGTCATTTGCAGAAGAGTAATTACTTTTTTTGTTTTTTTGTTAATTCTTTTTGGTTTATGAAAATAATCACTACAGCCGGAATAAGAAAAAGCCAGCTGACTAAAAAGCTAAGGGCAATTGATGCAAGTCCTAGCAATGAATAAAAAACTACTTTAGAATTTACCATATTTTGTGTACTCCTCAAGATGATGGTCTCTATGGAATTTTATTGCATCTTTAGATAAAAAATGATAATTCACTAAGCAACAGTCATCTTCTTCTATAGATGATGGCAATAACCTTGGACCTCTGCCATCCACCATACCTATGTTTTTCATATGGGTAAAGTGTTTATAGTCTTCTCTTATCATTGGTTCTGGGAACTCTGGAGTTCTTTTAGAAATTGCTTCATCCAATAAGATTGTAATATCTTCGATAATCTCATCTGGTCTAAAAGCGGATGATACTTTACTCAGTCCCTCTTGTTGTGTTCTTGTAAAAACCACTAGAGGTTGTATTTCTTATAATTTAAATAATTTTGCAACTAGAATTTGTAAATGTATTTTTTAAGGTCAATTTTTCCCTTGTTTATTTCAATTCCTTCTTTTTTTAGCATCTTTATTTTATTCTTTGTACCTGATGCAAAACCGCCGACACTTCCATCATTTTTCACAACCCTGTGGCATGGAACTTCTGGAGCATAGGGGTTTTTGTTCATCGCGTTTCCAACAGCGCGATATGCGTTTGTATTTAATGTTTTTGCAATAGTTTTGTAAGTTGTAACTTTCCCTTTAGGAACCTTTCTCAGGATTTTATAACAACGTTCGTTAAAACTTATTTCTGCCATTTTTTCAAATCTCTGATTGCCTGCTCTGTATTTTTGAAAAGAATCGCTTTCATTCCCAATCTTTTTGCAGGAGCAATATTCCATTTTTGATTGTCAATGAAAATAACTTCTTCTGGTTTAAGTTTCAGCCTTTTTAATGTCAGATTGTAAATTTTAGGGTTTGGTTTCCTCATCCCAACATCGCATGAAACAACAACTGTGCTGAAATTTTTGTAAAAAATAGGAAGAATTAGTGCTTTTTTGGAGAGGAGCCATTGATCAGAAAGAACAGCTGTTCTATAACCTTTATTCTTAAGACTTGATGCAAATTGCAGAAGTTTTTTATTTATAAGATAATTTTTTCTATAAGCAGTCATGTAAAGTTTTGTTAATTTTCTGGGTGTGATTTTCAGGTTTCTTGACATTGTCTTTATCGCTTTCTTCTCTGAAATTTTTCCCTCAATAGAGCTTGCATAAGCGGTGTCTATAGAATCAAAATACTGGTCAAGAGAAATTCCTAATTCTTTAGCAATAAAACTATGGACATGTGGGTGATTAAATCTTGGGTTTGGCAGTTGCAAAACTCCACCAACATCAAAAATGAATCCTTTAATTTTTTGTTTCATGATTAATTAAAATTAGTTTAACTTAAAAACTTTCACTCAAATCTGACAGAAATGCACCAAGGCTGGTTGTAAACTGATTTCAAAAGAGATTCTATATTCTTTTTCTTGCCTTCTATTACATAAGTGAATGTAACTGCCTGATCTTTTTTATTGAGATTTGTATTATAAAGATAAAATTCTGTGGTGTATTTACCTAAAATATTCATTATTTTGTTTTTTGGAACAAGACCTTTTGTCTGGATTACTATCTTTCTTCTGTAAGAATTTATTGCATGTTTATCAAAATATTTATCAAAAAAAGCTACAATCCAAACCATAATGTATATTATTCCTGCACTGAGATACTCTCCTAATCCTATAGATAAACCAAAAATTGCGAAAAACCATATGCTTGCTGCCGTTGTAAAACCAAAAACCTTGTCAGATTCTTTTATCATAGCTCCTGCACCAAGGAAACCAATACCTGTTACAATTGCACCTAAAAGCCCTATACTATTCTGAATTTGAAGGTCAACAGCTATTAAAGCAAGAGCGCATGAGCCTACTGCAATAAGTATAAATGTTCCAAAACCAACTGGCTTATGACTTTTCTGCCTATTGAAGCCATAGGCAAATGAAGCAAGAAAAACAATCAAAAATCTTATTAAAACTATTGTCTGATCCATTAATAAAAATAGTTAACTTGGTTTATAAAATTTTTTCAAATGTTTTAGTGACTAAATTAAAAAATTTATTTCACTTTCATTAAATTTAAATACCTACTTTTTTTAATGAACCGATGAACAAGGGATTGGTGATAGGAATTTTAGTTGTTTTGGTTTTGGCTGCAGTTGTAGTTATCGCTACAAGATCAAACAGTACGGGAAGCACTATTGCAAACTCAAACACACAAAGTTCAACAAATTCTGCGGGTACTGGTTCTACAACAAGTATGAAATTCTCAGATAGCCCTTATTATCCATACCGTTACTTAATTTCAGGTGATACATTAAGCCCTGATGCACAAAATGCAATTACTGGTTTTAATTTAAGTAAGACATCAAATTCAGACGGCACAACAACTTATACACTTACTGCATTAAAGTCAGAATATGTAAGCCAAACATACACTTTACAGCCAGGACAAAGTCTTTATTTCATTGAAAGATCAATGGGGGATGACGACACTGCAGGAAATACAGATTATAATCTTGGTGATGACATGGCAGTTGTAGTTGATTCTAACGGAAATATAGTTCAATAAAAAGATGAGAAATGAAGCGATAAGGCATTATCTAACAGTATATGCAGCTGCTTTCATATTCATTGTCTTTGGATTGTGGGAAATAATAAATCCTGTTTACTGGTCTGGTTTTGTTCCTTCTTTCATTTCAAAGGTTTTTACAAATGTTAATCTGCTTGTTGAAATTCACGGAATTGTTTTAACCTTGCTTGGAATTTGTTTTGTTTTTGAATTTAAAAGAAAAATTGCCTCTGTTCTTGGGACATTAATTATGCTTGATATTGTATTTTCCCTTTTCTTGGAGTCGGGCTTCAGCGACTTGCTTGTGAGAGATATAATTATAACAATATTAATTGTTTCAATATTTTTCGATGATTACAAGAAAGATAATTAATTTTGTTCAAATTTAAACAAATCAACTGTTTTTATTATTAACATTAAATAAATTAAAGTTGCAATTGCAAGTCCAATCATCCAAACAAACACATTTGTAAATGTAAGCTCATCTAAGTTGGTCCATGGTGAAAAAATTGTGAATATAGCCATTACAACGTAAAAAGACAGGAAGATAAAAAATATCTTTAATATAAGAAGAAGACTTAATTTGCTTTTATGAATAATATGGTGTCTTAAACTTTTTTTGGGCATTTACATAACAGGCTGAATCATGATTTAAAGGTTTCTTAAAAGAAAAACTTAAAAAACAAAAGCACATTCTCTTAACATGGCAAACAAAAAAGACGAGTCTGGATTAGCAATACCTGCAGGATTATTCATTGGTATGGGTATTGGTTTCATGACAAATGACCTTGTTCCATGGATTTTCATAGGCTTAGGTGGCGGATTTCTTGGGATGTTGATTTCAAAACTAGTAAAGAAATAGTTAAATAGAGATTTTTCTTGAATAATATTGAAATGGGGCTTGATAGTATTACAAGTACAAGTGTTGGTTCTGGGGTTACTGAAGACCCAATGGTAATTAGTCTTAGACATATAAAAGAATTTTATGGTGCAGGAATGAGTTCTGAAGAATTTGGGGAGTATGAAAATCGTGCTAGAGAAATGACTAGTCAAGGATATGCAGATAGTTTAGGAATTTCTTATGAAGCACTTCGTCAACAAAATCTTATCCGAATTCTTGAACAAAAAACAATGGATATAGATTAAAAAAGAGTAATCAAAACCTCTCGCACCATTCACATCCTTCATGAGGGCATTCCCCATTCAATAGTTCAAGAGCTTTTTTCCATAAAAATTCTGCATTCTTAACATCTGTCTTCATTCTTTTCAGTGTTATGTCAAAAACAAATTCGCCTGTAGGAAGAACTTCTTTAGGAACATAGAACAAAAGGAAAGCGTAATCCTCTGTTTCATAGTCATTTTTTCTTAGAAGAAAATTATAAATGTCAAGTTGGTCCTGGTAATGTTCATGCGTGTCTTCTTTCAGCTCAAATCCGCGGGTTTTGTAGTCAAGAACAATTATTTTTTTTCCTTTCATAAGAAGATTATCTACAGCTCCATGGAGAATATTTCCTTTGGAATCCTGCCAAGAAATTCCTTTCAGGTTATTTCTCCAGATTGTTAACTTCTCTTCGTCATCAAACAAAGTGCATCCTTCTTCTTTGCACTCACTTTTGTCCAGCTCAGGCGGCAATTGTCCTTTATCTCTGAATTTGTCAAAATGTGTCTTGAGTATTTTGTCCATTCCAGAAGGTAGGCTTGGAAAAATTCCAATAGGACGCTTCCAAACATTATGTTTGTCAAGCCAGAAACATCTTGGGCAGTCATTCATGAGAGAAATTGAAGATGGTGAAATGGAAAATGTTTTCATCAAAAGAAAAACAGAAAGCAACTTATATAATTTTCTTACTGAGCAATTCAATAAAAAGGTTTTTAATTCAGATACTTTTGTTTAGATAATGGATTTTATACTCAGCTTGCTTGAGGTGTCAATAGTTCTTGCGGTATTTGTATGGGGAGAAGTTTTGGTCAGATTTTTGCTTGGCTTCACAAGATGGACAGGAGACTTGATTGGATTTGGGATATTTATTTTTATTATTCTTATATTAAGTCTGTTCAGCCAAGAGGTTGCGCAGTTTATCCTTGACAAATTTGGGGAAAATGTTGCATGGATTTTCTTTGTTTTCGTGCTGATTGGGGCTTGGATAAATTATAGAAAGAAGTATTGATTACAGTTTTTCCTGGACTTTATTGAATAAATTAATCAAAATCTAAAGATTTGAAGATTTTAATAACTCTGTTAATATCGTCTTTGCTTAAAGTCTTAAAAATTTCGGGTTTTTCTATTCTTAGTTTTTCTAATGCTTGAGGTAGAATAGTCATGGTTCCATTCTCTTTTATTTTAATATATGACTCAAATTCTTCTTTATAATTTGGAGCGAATCTGTGACAGTTTCTACATAAGGTTATTAAATTATTTATATTATCTTTACCTTCAAAGACTAATGGTGTTATGTGATGCACTTCTAGCTTATTACCAGTTTCATCATTTAACCGGCATTTTTGGCATGTAAATTTATCTCTTTTTAGTGCTTGTTTTCTTAAAGTTTGGTTTCTTGTTTTCATTTTACAAACTATCAATCGGACTTTTTATTTTCTTTAATTCTTCCTGACTAATATGGGTGTAAATCTGTGTCGTGTTTAGGTCTGCATGGCCCAAAAGCTCTTGGATTTTCCTTATGTCTGTGTTATTTTCCAGAAGATGTGTTGCAAAGCTATGCCTTAATGTATGTGGGTGTACACTCTTTTTTATTCCTGCTTTCTGTGCTGATTTAACAACTATTTTTTGGATATTTCTGGAAGATAAAGGACCTTTTGCTCCTGTGAAAAGATATTCCTGGTTGTTTTCTTTCTGCATTTCTGCTTGTTTCTTTAGTCTTAATGCAAGAGTTTCTGGTATATTGAATGTTCTGTCTTTTCTTCCTTTTCCCTGCCTTATCTGACCTATGCCCTCTTCAAAGTTGATCTCTTTAATTTTCAGGCCTGTTAGCTCAGATACCCTCATTCCACAAGCGTAGAGCATTGAAATCATAAGTCTGCTTTTTTTGTTTTCTGTAGAATCAATCAGTGCCTTGATCTCTTCTTTTGTAAGAACAGCTGGAATTTTTCTTTCTCTTTTTGGGCGTTTGATGTTCTCTGTTGGGTTTCTCTGGAAAACAACAGAATAGGCATATTTTATTGCAGAAAGGAAAAGCACAATTGATGAAGATGTTTTGTCTGATAGATTTTGAGCCATAAATGCCTTAATGTCATCCTGATCTATTGCCTCAGGGCTTTTATTTAAGAAATCCAGGAGTTTTTGATTTGCAGTTACATAGTTCCTAACTGTATAGTCTGAGTTCTTGGATATCTTTAATTCTGTTTCCAACTTTTTCAGAAACACTTCTTTTTCCATGTATTTGCTAGTGCGAACTTATTTATAAAAAAGTGCTGTAATTATTGAGTTCGTACAATACATCTTGTGCGAAGTTTTACTAAGGAAATTTTGTTTTTAGATGAAAGGATCTCTTCCAACTCTTCTTCTTTTAATTTCTGCCGCTCTTTCGACTAATGATTTATCTGAATTTTCTAATTCTGTTAACTTAGGTAAGCTTTGTGCACGTGCTTCAAGTGTTGATTTCTCAACTGCTGCATCATATCTCTTCCTAAATTCTGATTTAAGGTCAAGGGTATGAATATATTCTTTAACAAAAATTCTGTATTTTGGGTTTAGAGAAACTTGTGCCATTTCTTCTGGGGACATGCCTAAGCTAGGTAAATCAACCCCTAATGAGCGATAATAATCAGCCCTTGATTCTGCAAATTTATTCCTTTTTATTGCCAATATCCTCATTATTCTCTTAAATTCTGGAGAGAGATTATCCATAAAACACTGAAAAAGCTGAAGTTTTTAAGAATTTATATAATAAAAGAGACAGACTTCAAAGTATTCTGAAATAATTATGACCCTTCTTGTGCAATTAGGTCATCTTAATGAAGACGTTGGAATAAAGTTAAAGTAAAATAAAAAACAAATTAGAGTAACTAGGACTTATCTCTTTTTAGATCCGTAGTTTCTCATGAGCTTGCCAATTCCCATTACTAGGAATGATAGGCCTATCAACCAACTTGATAGTGTTACTCCTATATCCAAATTGAGTAAAGGCAATAGCCACAATACTCCAATAAGAGTAACAAGCCAGGCACTTAGTTTTGCCATTTAAATTCATACCTCCTTTCGTTCAAGTTATAGGAAAAAAGAGATTATAAACATTTCGAAAGCTAGTGAAAAAGGTTGCAAAAATATATGAGAAAAAAGAGCAAAAAAACAGCATTTTCAGACTATTTTCAGGGAAAAGAGGGTTTGTCGACGGAATTTTAATATTTTGATGCAAATTTTTTGCAAGAATTTTTGTTTTGGGCGAGTTTTGTGCACTAAGGTTAGCTTTGTGCATAGGTGTTTAGAGGTCGCTGTTTGGTGTTTGTTGGAGTAGAGTGCTGTTTGATGATGTTTAAACAGGCTGTTTGGGGCTGTTTATAGGTGTTTTTTAAGACATTTTTGTCTGTTTTTGGAGTTTTGAAAAGGGTGTGGATAAAAATGGATTTTAGCTAAAAAATAGAGAATTTTCGTCGGGAAAAGAAAAGATATTTAAACTATATTTCTTAAGATAATGTATGTTTGGGTGGCTTTTTGGTAAAAAAGAGAATGAAGCACTAAAAGAGGACACAAAAAAAGGATTTGATTCTGTCAAAAAAGACATAAATTCTGTTGTTGGATGGATTAAACACCTTGATTCTGAAGGAAATTCTATGAAAAAAGAAATTAATGAGCTAAAAGAAGCTTTATCGTCGATACAAAATGACATGGAAGGGATGAAAAATGTTGTTGCAATAATGAATGAGCTAAGTCCAAAGGCAAAAAATCAAACAGCTAAACAGCTGTTTAACAAACAACCCTCTGTTTATGCTGTTCAAACAGGTGTTCAAACAGGTGTTCAAACACCAAATTTTGACCAATTTTCAGTAACAGAAAGAGCAATTATTTGGGTACTTTTAAATTCTGATTTAAAATTAGGATATGATGATCTTGCTGCAATGCTTGGAAAAGAGAGATCAACAATAAGGGGGCATTTGAACAGAATAAAACAGAAAAGTACAGGATTAATAGAAGAAATCGTTGAGAAAAATGGGAAAAAAAGGGTATTTGTACCTGAAGAAGTGAAGGAAAAACTATTGAAAAGGGTAAAAGTGAGGCTTAAAGAAGGCAAAAAAGACAAAAAATAGAGGAAAATGAAGGTTTTAAGCTAAAAATTAAAGGAAGAAAGTCAAAAAGTGAGAGTTGTTGATAAGGATTTCAAAGGAAAAAATTAGATAAAAAATCAAAAATAAGAGAAAACAAAGAAAAATTAAAGAAAGAGTGAAAAAATAAAAAGTCTGAAAGTCGGAAAAAGAGGGTTATTAAGGCTTTTAGGGGAAACTATATTAATTAATCGGTATAACGATTAGTTGGTAATTTAATAAGAAGAATTAAATGTCCCTTAGCTGCAGAATCGTCGACAAAGAGGCCACTTTCTTGAGGTTTTGGGAAACACTCAGCATGATCTGTTTGTTATTTATTTTTGTTTTATCGACGGGAATTCCTTTTTTAAGCAGCCTTCTTATGTAATCTCTTATAGAGCTTTCTGTAAGTTTTAGTTTCTCAGCAAGAACTCGGTATTCAACAGGGCCTTGTTCTTCCTCTAGCTGGTATAATGTCGAGAAAACCATGAGCTCCTGGTCTGTAAGATTCTTGAATTTAAGCCTGATTTCCTTCTTCAAACTGTCTAGGGAATCCAGCATTTTTGCAGCATCTTCTATAGGGCTTTGAGATTGGGTTTGAAAAATTGGCTTTTTAGGCTGGATTATAGGGGATTTTTGTGTGAAAACATGCTGTTGCAAGGGGTTTTTTGGCTTGTTCTCAAGCCAATTGTCTGTCTGTTGGTCTGTCTGTCTGTCTGTTGGAACCCCTTCATTTCCAGTGGAAAAACCTTGATTTTGGGGTTTTAAAGGGTTTAAAGGCCAACTATGTGTTGGAAAATGTGTTGGAGTTGTCTGATTTATATGTTGGTTTGCTGGATGTATTGTTGGTTGGTTTATTGGTAAATTTTGTGGTTTTGTGTTGATTTTTTTCAATTCCAAAGAAATTTTTTCAAGGATTTCACAGATTTTGCCCAAGTCTTGCTTCATTTCAGACATGTCTTTTTTTAAAACAGAAATATCAAAATTAAGAATGTCTATGTCTCTTTTAACATTCTGGAATGATTCTTTTATTTTGTTGCTGTCTCCTTCCTGTGAGTCCATCGTTTTTTGAAATAATGCCCATATAAAAAGTTAAGTCTCTTTCAGTATACATATTTGCCCAATAACTGAAAATTATTCTTTCTCAGGTGCGCCAATTGATTTGTAAGCGCTATATACTGAATCACTGAGCTTCCATCTTGACCTTTTCATGTAGTCTTTTCCCTTGGAATTCTTCTTGATTTCAAGAACAAGGGCTTTCTTCTTCAGGTCAAGGAGAAGTGCTTTGACAAATTCCTCATCCCTGACAACTTCCTGGGCAATATGGGATGTAAAATCAGATCTTGGTGAGATAGAATAAAGGAATGCGAGTATTTGCTCTGAGATTTTATCTTTCTTATTGTTAGATATATTCATAGAAAAGAGCTGTTTCTTAATTTTAAATTACTTTTCTTTTTTCTCTTCTGTATTCTCGTTGCTTACAACAGGCATAGGCATGTGTGTAGGAAGATTCATTTCATCTTCCAATTCAAGGGCCTTTATTGTTGCCTTTCTAAGAATTATATTGAAAACAACATTTCTGAACTCGTCTGGAAGTTTCTTTTTCTTCCAGTCTCTTAAAGTGTCTTTTGCCTGCTGCTCTTCTAAAGAAAGGATTATTGTGCCTTTAAGGTCGATTTTAGCTATTTCTGGGTCGTATTTAACAGTGTAAATAAAGTCAATTTGAATTGGCTTTTCCTCGCCCTTCAAAATATTATCTTTAAGCTCTTCAATATCTTCAATATCTATGTTGGAATTGACGCTTAATTCTCCCTGTTTTCCTTTGAGTCTTTCAACACTTATCTTACTAAAATTAAATCCCAATATTCTCATGAAAAGTAGAAATGTAAGGTATTTTTAAAGTTTTAGTAATTTTAAAAATAATATCAATAGAATGAGAATATTCTTTACAATGAAAGATAATCTGGCTTAATTTAGAACTGTCTGATTAAACTAAATCTTCTTCTGAAACTATCACAAAGTCCCCTATTGCTATGATAGAATTGTAAGGAACAAGAAGCTCATTTGATGAGGTCTTTTCCAGGTTCAAATTTCTCGTATAAGGGGTAGAATCTTTCACTACCAAACTTATAAGCTCACCTGATTTTGTCTCAAAGGTGACGTCCCTGACAAAGCCCAGTCTCTTTCCTTCTTTAGTCACAATCATCTTTCCTACTATACTTCTAAAGGGATTTTTATCGCCTTGCATGCAAAACTGAGAAAGAAATAATATTTAAACTTTTCTGTAAAATTAAATAGATTTCAGAGGATATGAAAGAAACAGATAAAAGAGAAGAATTAAAGGAAAACACACCCTCACCCCCTTATTTCCCATAGAAGTATTTAAAAAGAAAAAATTGATTTTTTTATTTATATTATTTATTTAAAAAAATTTATATTATATAGTATATAGATATATTATATTTTATTATTATATTATAATTATTTACTATAATTTAGTTATTTTATCTTATTTTCTTTAAAATTTATTATTAATTTAATTAAGATAATTAATAATTTAATATAACCTAATTAAAATTTTTCTTAGCTAATTCTTGTTAAGGACTAAAATCCAAAAAATCAAGCAAAAATCCTTTTCCACATGAAATTGAGGCGTTCTTCTTTATTAGTAGTCATAAGTGTTTATATAAAGAATTATTTTTTTGCCGTTACAAAATATTTCAGGCTTAATTTCTCCACAAGAAACATACGTGTGAGGTATAAGCAGGAAATTAAGGGCGAAAAGAGAGAAAATGAAAGCAGAACTAGACAAAATATTTGAATCTTTCGACGGAAACAGAATCTTCAAAGACAAATCTATTTTGCAAAGCAATTACAGGCCTGAAGAAATTCCGCACAGGGAAGAACAGATAAAACAAGTTGCTTCAATACTTGCTCCAGTTCTCAGGGGAGAAAGAACAAGCAATCTTTTTCTTTACGGGAAAACAGGTTCTGGAAAAACACTTTCAATTCTCTATGTTAGAGATGAACTGCTGAAAAGGGCAAAGAAAGACAGCGACTTCAACCTAAGAATAGAATACCTAAACTGCAAGCTGAAAAAGGTTTCTGACACAGAATACAGGATTCTTGCTGAAATGATTAAGAAGCTTGGCGGAGAAGTGCCAAATACTGGATTGCCAACAGAGACAGTTTACAGCAAGTTTATAGAAATGGTTGACAAAGAGAAACAATTCCTTGTCTTTATTTTGGATGAAATAGACCAAGCTGTAAAAAAAATTTCAAGCGACTTTCTTTACAATCTGACAAGGCTTAACTCTGAATTGTCAAAATCACAGATTTGCATTGTTGGAATAAGCAATGACCTTACTTTCCTAGACAACCTTGACCCAAGAGTAAGAAGCTCTCTTTCTGAAGAAGAAATTGTATTTCCACCATATAATGCATTACAACTCCAGGAGATTCTTAACAAAAGAGCTGAAAACGCATTCAAAGAAAAGGTTGTTCAGGAAGGTGTCATCGCAAAATGCGCTGCATTTGCTGCAAGGGAGCATGGAGATGCAAGAAGAGCCCTTGACCTGCTCAGAATTGCAGGAGAGATTGCAGAAAGGGATAATTCAAAGAAAATAATGATGAAATATCTTGATGAGGCAAACACGAAAATTGAAAGGGACAAAATTCTTGATGTAATAAAGACAGAGCCAAAGCAATTCCAGTATGTTTTGCACTCAATAATAAATTTATCTGAAAAAAATAACGGCAGTCCTGTTTTCACAGGAGATGTTTACAATTTTTATGAGGAAGTATGCCTGAAAAACAAGGCAGAAGTTTTGACCCAAAGGCGTGTTTCAGACATTATACAGGAATTTGACATGCTGGGAATAATCAATGTCAAGGTTGTTTCAAAAGGAAGAGGGGGAAGAATGAGGGAAATTAAACTTGCAATTGCAAAATCAATTACTGAGAAAGCAAAGGAAATAATTGAAGAATCTTTGAGATATAATTAATTTTACACCGTAAAATAACATGGACACAAAAGAAATCCTAAAATTTTGTATGGAACGAGGCCTACTTTTGGATCCAGAGGTCCTTAATCTTTTCAGCGACGTTGCAGATGATGACTCTGTCAAACTTATTATAGACAGAATTCAGAGGTATACGCAAAAAAGAATTATAACAAAAGATATTATTGAGAAAAATAAAGAGCAAGTTAGCGAATTTTTTCTTGAACTGCCAAAAGAAAATCAGGCAAAATTAGAGAGGCTTAAGATAAAGCTCGGATTGCAAATAGAAATTTCAAAAGAAAGCGCTGTTGTTTCACAGAATCCAACGAATACATACACAATATTGAATCCTGATGATTTGAATGAGCAGTCAAAAGTCGTTGTTTTGTCAAAAACACCTTCTTTCAGGAAAAAAATAGAGGTTGACGATTTTGTAAAAACAATGAGAAACAGAATTCTTGAAATGAAAGAAATGCTACAGGAGCACCCTGACCTTGACGGGCTTATTTCAATAAACAAGCTTTCAAAAACTAGACAGAAAGTCTCAATCATTGGAATGGTTTCTGACAAAAGAATAACAAAAAACAAAAACATAATTTTCGAGGTTGAAGACCTAACAGGAAAGATAAAAGTTCTTGTTAGCCAGGGAAAAGATGAGCTTTTCAAGAAAGCAGATGAAATTTCACTAGATAGTGTGATGGGATTTACTGGTTTCGGAGACAGGGAAATATTTTTTGCAAATGATGTTGTTTTTCCAGATGCATTTCTTCCTGAAAGAAAGCATTCACCATTTGAGGAAAGCGCTTTGTTTATCGGAGATATTCATTATGGAAGCAAGCTTTTCATGGAAGATAGCTTTCTCAAATTTATAGATTATGTGAATGGGAAAGGCGGTAAGCCTGCAGAAGCAGAAAAAATAAAATACATTTTTATTAATGGAGATATGGTTGCTGGTGTTGGAGTTTATCCTGGCCAACAAAGAGACCTTAAAGTTGAAGACCTGGAGGTACAGTTTCAAGGATTTGCTGAATTATTAAGCAAAATAAGACGCAATATCAAAATTATAATTTCTCCAGGAAATCATGATGGTGTTAGGTTAATGGAACCCCAGCCAATGCTAGATGAAAAATATGCATGGCCATTATACAATATGAAAAATGTTACACTTACTGGAAATCCAACATACTTAAATATCGGAGCTGGAAAAAACTTTTCTGGATTTAATGTATTGAGCTATCATGGAGGTTCTTATCCTTTTTACTCAAACACTGTCCCAAGCCTTATGAAGAAGGCACTGAACGAACCTGAAAAAATAATGGCTTATCTTCTGAAGAACAGGCATCTTGCACCAACTTATTCTTCTGTGCAAATGTTTCCTTCTGAAAAAGATGAACTTGTAATTAAAAAAATACCAGATATTTTTGTTTCAGGGCACATACACAAATGCGCTGTTACATATTACAATAATGTGATGATTGTTTCAGGAGCGGGTTGGGAAGAAGAAACAGAATACCAGAAAAGAAAAGGAATTACTCTGGATTTCTGCAAAGTTCCTTCGTTCAATTTGAGGACAAGGGAAGTAAAAATTCTTGACTTTGATATCAAGGAAGAACATGAAAAACTTATGCACAGAGAGCTGAAAATTAAAGAATAAAAAATGGATACAAAACAATATTTCAAAAACATAGAATCAGAGACAAAGAAAATCTATGAAGTCGCGGAAAGGGCAAGGGCAAAAGGGCTGGACCCACAGGACAAAGTTGAAATTCCATTGGCAAGAAGCCTTGCTGAAAAAGTTGTTGGCCTGATTTCAACGCTTTATCCACAAATGATGGATTCTGGAATTGTTGAAAGAATGATTGAACTTGAAAAAAAACATGGAAAACTAGACCCTGCTGTATGTTTGCAGATTGCAGAGGAAATTTCAAAACAAAAATTCTGCAAGTTTGCGAGCCTGAAGGAAGCAATAGAAGCAGGAGCGAGAACAGGAGTTGCATACATAACTCTTGGAGTTGTTTCAAGTCCTATAGAAGGACTAACTGAAATAAAAATATGTAAAACAAGAGACGGAAAAGAATATCTTAGCCCTTATTATTCAGGACCGATAAGAAGTGCAGGAGGTTCTGGTGCTGCTTTTTCTTTGGTTATTGTAGATTATCTGCGTGAATTGTTTGGATATAGTAAATATGACCCAACAGAAGATGAAATAAAAAGAAGTGCTGTTGAATTGCATGATTATCATGAAAGAATTACAAATCTTCAATATATGCCAACAGATGATGAATCAAAATTCCTTGCAGCAAATATTCCTGTTCAAATTAATGGAGAACCATCTGAAACCTTGGAAGTTTCAAACTACAAAAATCTTGAAAGGGTAGAAACGAATTTGCTTAGAGGGGGGTTTTGCCTTGTTCTTGGAGAAGGAATTGCACAAAAAGCAAAAAAAATTGCAAGATACATTTCTTCATTAAAGAAAAAAGGATTTAAATTAAGCGATTGGGAATTTTTGGATGAATATGTAAAGCTTCATGAAAGAAGAGACATGGGAAAAACAGATGCCTCGCCAACATATATTCAAGACCTAGTTGCTGGAAGGCCTGTTTTCGGGCATCCTTCTGAATCAGGAGCTTTCAGATTTAGATATGGCAGAGGAAGATCTTCTGGATTTAGTGCAACGTCAATTCATCCTGCAACAATGGAGATAACAGACGAATTTATTGCAATAGGAACACAACTTAAGATTGAAAAGCCGACGAAAGGCTGCATTGTCACTAGTTGTGATTCAATAGACGGTCCAATTGTCAAGCTTTACAATGGTTCTGTCAAAAAAATAAATACAAAAGAGGAGGCAAAGAAATTATATGCTGATGTTGAGGAAATAATCTATCTTGGAGACATTCTTTTTCCATTTAGCGATGTTGCCAACAGGAATGCAAATCTTTTGAAGCCAGGATATGTCGAGGAATTCTGGAAATTAGAATTGAGGGAAAAAAATCCAGAGCTTGAGAAAACAACTGATCCATTTAAAATTGATTTTGAAAAAGCCATTGAAATAAGCAACAAAGAAAAGATTTCCCTTAATCCAAAATACATTTTTTATTGGACAGAGATATCAAAAGAGCAGCTTTTGAATTTGATAGACTGGCTTAAGCAGGGAAAAACAAGCAAGAAAATAATTCTTCCTTTCACAAAATCAGACCAGGAGAAATTTGGCCATGGAAAAAGAGCGCTTGAACTTCTTGGCATTGAGCATGATTTTGTAATAGAACATGTCATAATAAACCAAGAGAACAGCAAGGCAATGCTTGCAAATCTTGGAACTGATTTTGAAATTGTTAATGAAGAAAAAGAGTTAAGGTGGGAATTTGAAGAATATTCTGAGAAAATCAAGAAAACAATTTCTGAAAATCCTGATTTTGGTGTTTTGGAACTGATTAATTCTGCTTCCAAACTAAACATAAGAAACAAAGCAGGAGATTTTATCGGTGCGAGAATGGGAAGGCCAGAGAAAGCAAAATTAAGAAAGCTTACAGGCAGTCCAAACGTACTTTTTCCTGTTGGAGAAGAAGGAGGAAGATTAAGAAGCTTCCAGTCAGCTGTTGAAAACGGAAGTGTATCAAGTGTTTTCCCAATATATAAATGTGAAAAATGCAACAAGGAAACTATTTACAGAACATGCGAAACCTGTGGAGAAAAAAGCAGAAAAATGTTTTATTGTCCAGAATGCGGAATCAACAAAACAGAAAAATGTGAGCAGCATAAAAATTCTTACTCATACTCAAACAATTCAATAGACATGAACTATTATTTTGAAAGTGCAAGAGAGAAACTTGGATTGTCAAGCGGAGAAATACCCCCGTTAATTAAAGGAGTAAGAGGAACAATGTCTGAAGGGCATATTGTTGAAAATTTAAGCAAGGGAATTTTAAGAGCGATGTTTGACTTGCAAGTAAACAAAGATGGAACAATAAGATTTGATGCAACAGAAATGCCCTTAGTTGCTTTCAAGCCAAAAGAAATAGGAGTTAGTGTTGAAAAATTACGGGAAATTGGTTATGACAAAGATATTAACGGGGAAGAACTTGTTAATGATAATCAGATTTTGGAATTAATGCCACATGATATTCTTCTTCCAAGCTCTCCTGAATCGCCAGATGGAAGAGCTGATGATATTTTCATGAGAATATGCCATTTTGTCGATGATATGCTTGTAAAGCTTTACAGGATGGAACCTATTTACAATGTCAGGAAAAGAGAAGATTTAGTTGGTAAAATTGGTGTTTGTATTGCGCCACATAATTGTGCAGGTGTTGTTTGCAGGATTATTGGATTTTCAAATACTTTAGGAATGTTTGCAAGTCCATTCATGCACGCTGCAATCAGAAGAGACTGCGATGGTGATGAAGCAGCTATAATGCTTTTGGGAGATGTCTTGATAAATTTCTCAAGGGAATTTCTCCCACAGCACAGAGGAGGAAATCAGGATTCGCCACTTGTCCTTAATGCAAAGATTGACGCAGGAGAAGTTGATGACCAAATAATGGATTTCGAGCTTGTCAAGGAATACCCTATTGAATTATACAGGCTTGCAGAAGAAAGGAAACACTCTTCTGAAGTTTCAATTAAAGATGTAAGAAAAGCTTTGAAAAATGGAGACGATCCATTCCAAAACATTTTCTTTACGCATAACACAGAGAATATCAATGATGGAGTTGCATGCTCAAGCTACAAACTTTTGGAAACAATGCAAGACAAGGTAAATCACCAAATGGAGCTTGTTGAAAAAATAAGGGCTGCAAACACAAGCGAGACAGCAAGGCTCATAATTGAAAGACATTTCTTGAGAGACATGAGAGGAAACCTGAGAAAATTTTCGATGCAGGAATTTAGGTGTGTTGCATGCAATGAGATAATGAGAAGGCCTCCCCTAACAGGTTTTTGCCCAAAATGCGGAGGAAGAGTAATTTTCACGACAAATGAAGGCGGAATCAAAAAATATCTTGAACCTGCTTTGAACCTCGCAAAAAAATATAATCTATCTTCTTACATAAAACAGTCTTTGGAACTGACAAAAAGACAGATTGACTCTCTTTTTGGAAAAGAAATAGAATCACAAGAAAATCTTGGTAGGTGGTTCTAAATGTTCATCGCTGACAACCTGAGGAGCTTCCTCCCCACCAATCCACATCATAATTAGAATTAATTCCATCAATTTCCCATTGGCCTCCTATTTTTCGTACTGAAGAATCGAAACCAAGTTTATAGTCAACTTCACCCTGATTAGTATTAGGTACAAATTGATAATAGTCTGTATTTCCCACCACCTCTCCATATCCTCTAGCTAAATCATCATCAGTCATCCAAACTTCAATACGAAAGATATCATCATACGATTGTCCACCTAAGTCCCAAATTTGTTTGTGAACTTTTGTTCTTCCCTCGCAATTCGAGCCAGGAACACAGTAGGACATAGCTCCTGCAAAATCTCGAGCAATTAATCTTTCTGACCAAGAATGATATGTACTAACAATTTTTTGGCATTCACTTTTTAAAGGATCTTCTGGAGGGGGACTAGTAGACTCACTACCTTTACACCCTAAAGTAAAGGAACCTATTAAACCAACTCCTACAAATAATTTTTGTGCTAAATTCATTTTTTATCAAGTCTATTTTAGTTTAAATAAACTATTGCATTAGATTATGTATAAAACAAAAACATTTAATAATTCTTAACTTTTTATGTGATAATGAATACAGGTCTAACCATCGACGAAAAATTTGAGCTGATTAAGAGAAATACAGAGGAAATTGTTACTGAAAAAGAATTGAAATATCTTCTTACAAAAAAAGAAAAGCCAGTTGTTTATCTTGGCACAGCAATAACCGGAAAACCACATATAGCCTATTTTACCTGGGTTTTAAAATTGGCTGATTTTTTAAGAGCAGGATTTAAAGTTAAAATTCTTTTGGCTGATTTGCATGGTGCTTTAGATAATACTCCATGGCTTGTTCTTGAAAAAAGATATGATTACTACAAAAAAATAATTCCATTAATATTTGAGGCAGTAGGAGTTAATACAAAAAATCTGGAATTTGTTAAAGGAAGCGAATTTGAATTAAAACCAGAGTATATGTATGATGTTTTGCAGGTTTCTTCTATGGCTTCCATACATGATCTTAGGAAAGCGGCATCAGAAGTTGTTAAAATGGGAGACAACCCCAAACTTTCTGGATTTATTTATCCTATAATGCAAGCTTTAGATGAACAATACCTTGGAGTTGACATTCAATATGGTGGTGCTGACCAAAGGAAAATTTTTATGTTTGCAAGAGAATACCTTCCTAAAATTGGATATAATAGAAGAATAGAGATAATGACACCAATTATTCCAGGTCTTATTGGAAAAAAAATGTCTGCTTCTGACCCCAAATCAAAAATAGACTTGCTTGATGATGAAAAAACAATAAAATCAAAGATACAAGGAGCAGAATGTGTTGCAGGAAACCCAGACAATGGATTAATAGCTTTCCTAAAATATGTAATTATGACAATAAAAAAAGACAAAAATGAGAATTTTGTTATAAAAAGAAAAAAAGAGCATGGTGGAGACAAGATTTATGATAACTATGAGGAAATTGAGAAAGATTTTGTTGATAAAAAAATTCATCCCCTTGATTTGAAGAATAGTGTTGCTGAGGAAATCACTGAATTGTTAAAACCAATACAAAAACATAGAGCAGAACTTGAAAAACTTGCAGAAAAAGCTTATTCTTAATTAATGAGTCTTGAATTCAATCACATCCAAGTCTTTAAGCCCGTGATTCAAACCAACAATTTGCCCTGGAAATTTTGAACTTGGGCCCCAGATTCTTGTTTCCTTAACTTTTGTTGTTGTTTTGAAGATTTTTTCTGCAACATTCTTGACAGTTGTACTTGGATTGAAAATAAAAGGCTTTTCTGATTTATCTTTTCCTGGTTCCTTCGTGAAAATTCTTATTTTTCCAAAACTTTTGAAAATCTTTTCCTTAAGCTGCTCCAAACCTTCACCTGTTTCTGTGTTTATTATCAAAGGCTCAATTTTTCTTGTTTTCATTGTTGCTTCAAGCTTTCTTAAGTCTGTATTTTTATCCATTACATTAAAAACAATAATTTTTTTCCCCACTGAACTTTGCAACTCCTCCTCTATTTCATTTATTTGCTCAAGACTATTTACAAGAAGAATAATTGAGTCAGCACTATTGACAAGGCCACGATCATAAAATTCTGATTTTACAGGCGGAACTTCAATAATTTGAATATTGACACCCGAATATTTCATGATTCCAATAACTGGATTTTTTGTTGCAAAATGATAAGGATTTATTTCTGGAGATGCATTTGTAAGTTGGGAAAGGAGACTTGATTTTCCTGAATTTGTCAAGCCGACAATAACTGCCTGCATATCTTCTTTTTTTATTCCCTGTTTACCCTTTCTTGCTTTTTTTGACTTTTCCTGCTGCTCTAGGAATTTTTTCAGCCTTGCCCTTAATTGCGCCCTTAAGTTTTCTCCTCCTTTATGTTTTGGAGCCACAGAAATCATTTTTTTGAGCTTCTCAATTTTCTCTTCCTGCGTTTGGGCCATCAAATATTCTTTTTGGGCAGCCATGTATTCAGGATGTGCATTTATTGGCATTTTAAGGTACAACTTTTAAACACAAAGAACTTAAAAATTTAATGAAGCAAGAATTGTACCAAAAGATAGTTTCAAAGAAAGAATTTTCCCAGCTTCCTGAAGAAGATGTTGAAAAAGCATTTTCCCACTTTGAAAAAAGGCAGACAAGCGAGGAGGAGAAAATAAGGCTTACAAGGGAGCTTTTACACAAAGTTTTCGGTGCATTTCTAAGCAAAAAACTTCTTAGCCTGAAAAGTAAGGATGAAGAATGGATTTTGAGAAAACATCTTTCAACAAGGGAAAGACTTGAATTTTACAATGAACTTTACAAAAAACTGCTGAAGGGACTTGGTAAAAAAATAAGTGTTATTGATTTAGGAGCAGGTGTTAATGGTTTTTCTTACAAAATGTTCAAAAAAGTTGGTTTTGATGTGAACTACATAGGAGTTGAAGCTATAGGTCAGCTAGTAAACCAAATGAATAAATATTTTAAGAAAAATTTGCTGAATGCCAAAGCAATACACCTTAGCTTGTTTAATTTGGGCAAACTGAGGGAAATTATTAGCAAAACAAAAACATCAAGAGTTATTTTTTTGTTCAAAGTTGTTGATTCTTTAGAAATGCTTGATAGAGATTATTCAAAAAATCTTATTTTAGAAACATCTAAACTTGCTGATAGAACTGTTGTAAGCTTTGCAACAGAAAGCATGATAAAAAGGAAAAGATTTGCTGCAAAAAGAACATGGCTTATTGATTTTCTTGAAAAGAATTTTGAAATCCTTGATGACTTTGAAATTGGTCATGAAAGATATATTGTTTTCAGAAGGTAAAACTTTATATATAACTTTTATTTTTATTGAGCATAATGGCACAGAATCCGATGCAACCAATGCAACAACCTGTTCAACAGCAACCAGCACAAATGCCTCAGCCTAACCCACAACAGCCAATGCAGATGGGGCAGCCAATGCCTGAGCAAAAGAAAGGTGGATGGATGAAATGGTTATTTATTATTCTGGGAATAGCAATTGTTGTTGGGCTTCTCTTTGTTTTAAAGATAATTTGAACATTCTGTTTTTTAGTTATATAATTAATCTTTAAATAGCTGCAAATATTATTTGTAAAATGTATGGAAAATATTACAAGAAAAGAATTAGGAACGGAATGACTGTTATATTTGAAAAAAGAAGCCTTCCAGTAATCAGTGTTGCGTTTGCAGTAAAAACAGGGGGAGTAAATGAATCTGAGGAAGAAAAAGGGATATCTCATTTCATTGAGCACCTTTTGTACAAAGGAACTCCAAAAAGAAATGCTCAGATGATTGCAGAAGAAATTGAAAAAAACGGCGGAATCCTTAACGGATTCACAGACCAAGAACTGACCGCTTACTGGTGCAAAATGCCTTCTTCAAAACTGAATATTGCCCTTGAAGTCCTTGGAGACATGGTAAAAAATCCTCTTTTTGACGAGAAAGAAATAGAGAAGGAGAGAAAAGTAATTTTTGAGGAAATAAAAATGTACAATGACAGCCCGCATTTGCATGCAATTGATGAGATACATAGAAACTTGTATAAAAAACCGTTTGGATCTGCCTTAATAGGTACAGAAAAAACACTTGGAGCCATGACGAGGAAAAAGATTCTTACAAGATTCAAAAAGATATACCAGCCAAACAATATGATTTTATGTGTTGTAGGAGACGCTGATTTTAAAGACATTATTTCTTTTGCAGAAAAGAATTTTGGAAAAACAAAAGGCCAAAACCCAAAATTCCAGATTTTAAAAACAAATAGTTCAAGAACAGAAAAAAGAAAAGGAATAGACCAGGCAAATATTGTCTTTGCATACCATGTTCCGCTTGCAAGAGACAAAAAAAGCTATTCTGCATTTGTTTTGAACACTCTGATGGCAGGTGGCATGTCTTCGAGATTATTCCATGAAATAAGGGAAAAAAGGAACCTTGCATATTCTGTTCAGGGAGAATCTCATTTTTCTAGGAATTTTGCATATAACTTGATTTATGTAGGAACCAAGAAAGAAAATATTGACCAAATAAAAGAAATAGTGCTAAAAGAATTTGAAAAAATATCGAAAGAGATTCCAGAAAAAGAATTTGCGCAAGTGAAGGAGCAAATAATTGGAAATTATCAAATTTCCTTTGAAGATTCAAACAATCAGATGACAAATCTAATTCTTAATGAAATCAATGGAGACGCAAAAGAAACATATGAATTAGAGAAAAAAATAAGAGCTGTCAAATTAAAAGATGTAAAAAAAATGGCAGGAAAAGTCAGGGGAAAGAATTACAGTTTCTTTGCGCTTGTGCCAGAATGATAAACTTATAAATAAATCCTTCTCCAAAAAAATATGTTCATTGTCAAAGTTCCTGGTGTGAATGGAAATGGAAAGACAAAAGGCTGCGAGAAAGCTGGAAATGCAGTAATTGAAGCTTTGAAAGACATTCATAGTAATGAACAGGGAAAACTAGTTGATGTTAAATTGCTTGATTTAGAGGAAATACATTTTGATAACAATGACCTTAAACTGACAAACAAACTTATTTATGAAAATGCACTTGAAACTTTCGAAGAAAAACCCAAAACAATATTTTTAGGTGGGGACCAGTCAATAAGCGGATCACTCGGAAGAGCTTTTCTGAAACGGTGCAGAGATTCAGGCAATGAACCTTGCTTAATTGTCTTTGATTCAAGACCAAACTGCTTAAGTTTAAAGTCAGATTTTCCAAATAATGTAACCTGGCTTAGAAATCTAGTTGAAAATGGTTTTCCTGGTGTAAATGTACTATTAGTTGGTGTAAGAGCTCTGGAAAGCCAAGAAATTGAATTTTTGAATAAAAACAAGATAAGAAATATTAACATTAACCAATTGATGAACAATTTGGATGATACATGCGATACTATAATGGAATTTTCTTATGGAAAAGAGCTTTACCTTTCAATTGATCTTGGAATTGTTGACCCTGTATTTGTACCTGCAACAACTTTTCAGGATTCTGGCGGGCTTAGTTCTAGGCAAATCATTTATCTTATTCAAAGAATAAACAAAATAAAGAACCTTAAGGCAGTTGATTTGGTTGAAATAAATCCTGAAAAAGAAGGTGGAGATGTTACTGTTAGATTAGGGGCAAAAATTCTTTCTGAGCTACTTTAAATTAGTATAATTTATAAATTTCATTTATTTTTTTCCTTTATGAACAAAAAACTTTTGATGCTGATTTTTTCAGACCTTTTCATATTAAGCGGCTTTGGATTAATTAGCCCTATTTTTGCAGTATACCTAAATAGTGATCTTGTAGGAGGAAGTTTAGTTGCAATAGGATTGGCATCAGCAATTTTTCTTATTGTAAAATGTGCAATACAATTGCCTTTATCAAAATACTTTATTGACAAGCACGACCATAAATCTGTCTTTGTTGTTGTTGGAACAATTTTGATTGTCAGTGTTCCCTTTATTTATATGTTTGCTAAAAATATTAGTACAATATATATTGCTCAGGCAATTTATGGTGTTGGTGCCGCACTTGACTATCCTGCATGGTTCAGCTTGTTCACAATATATATGGACAAAAAACATAGAGGATATGAATACACTGTTTATACCACTTTGATAGGAATAGGAACAGCCTTCGCGGCTTATTTCGGAGCAAATATAGCTGCTTTGCTTGGTTTTAAAACACTTTTTTTAGTTGTCGGAATAGTTTCATTCATAGGTTTATTATTCCTAATTGCCCTTTATCAAATGGAATTACATAAGGCACGTTCAGGTCTTTTCCCAAATCATCCTTTCAATAAACTGACAAAATGGGTTTTTTAAGAGCATTTATTTCTGTTGATATTCCTGAAAATATCTTAAAAGAGATTGAAAAAATCCAGAAAAAACTACCTGCCTTTGAAGGAAAAATAACTGAATTAGAGAATTTGCACTTGACATTGAAATTTCTTGGAAATGTTGATGAAAAAATTCTAATTGAAGTAAAAAGAAGGCTTAAAGAAATTAAATATAAGAAATTCGAAGCAAAAATCTCCGAGATTGGAGTTTTTTCGCCTTCTTACGTAAAAATAGTATGGGTTAAATTAGATAACTGCTATGATCTCCAAAGAATTATTGATGAAAAATTAGAAGATATTTTCAAAAAAGAAGAAAGATTTATGGGCCATATAACAATTGCACGTGTTAAATACATTAAAAACAAGAAATATTTTTTAGGGGAGCTGAAAAAAACAGAAATTCCTGATGGATTAAAATTTAAAGTCAAAAACTTTAAACTTAAGAAATCAGAACTTAAACCAGAAGGACCCATTCATAAAATTATTGAAGAATATAGGCTAGAATAAAAAATAAGATTAATATTTACTGTTTATTATCCTAATAAAATTTTCTGATTTTTTCCCAAGCTCTTCTTTTAATTCTTCTTCGGGCAGATTCATTATTTCCTTTATTGTCTTGAATTTTTTAAGAAGTTTTCTTGCTGTTTTTGGGCCTATTCCTGGAAATCCTTCAAGGATATACTGCATTTGCTCCTTCTTGTTGCGGAATTTTTTTGTCACATTTAAAGGAGATTCCCGCGGTTTCTTCTTTGCAAGGACAGAAATGAATTTTGCTGTATCTTCATAGTTTTTAGTAAAAACTATCGGTGTTTTGTAATTAAGGAGAATTGAAAGAAGGAAACCACGAATAGAATTAGGATGCATTCCAATTCTTTCTTCTGGCCCGTCATCTGAATAAAGCTCCTGCTCATCAATACCTTCGATAATTAACAAGCGGGATTCATACTGCTTTAATTCTTCTAACTGATTTACTAAACGTCCAGATTTCATTGAATTTATGAAATCAGAAACTGTTTTTCTTTCAATAGCAACTCCTGCAACAATATAATCTGCAACTTTCAGCTCTTTTACTTCTGAATCAACTCCTAACGATACAAGCTCTGAAATAATTAATGAACTTTTTTCTCTGTAATCTGCTTGTATTCTTGGTTTTTCAATTATTCTTTCTTTAGGTGTTTTTCTCAGGAAAATATTTAGTATTTCTTTCATTTTTTATTTTAGAGTTTTCTGAAAATCTTGCTTTTGTTTTTCATTAAGACCTTCTTTGATTGAGTTTATTGCAGTGCTCATTTTTCTTTCTTTTGCCCTTGAACTATAAAAATAGGCTTCATCCCTTGTTTTTCTCGTTATTAACATTATAACTTTTCCTTTCATTAATCTTGCTGTACGTCCAGCTCGCTGAATAGCCCTTATTGCAGAAGGAACAGGCTCATAAAAAATAACAACATTGACTTCTGGAATGTCAAGCCCCTCCTCGCCTATGCTTGTTGCACATATGATATTAATTTTCCTTTCTGAAAACTCTTCTATTATTTTCTTTTGCTCTTTTTGTGTTAATCCAGATATTCCTTCTTTACTCACTTTTTTTGCCTGACCAACAAAAACTTTGGATTTTACTTCAGGAATAGTATTTAACATTTTACAAAGAATTCTTGCTGTTTCTCTGAACTGGGAGAAAACAATTATCTTAACTTTTTCATTTTCCCTGAATTCTTTTTCAACAATTTCGTGGAGAGCCTGAATTTTTGGATGTTCATGACCTCTGGCCAAAAGTTCCTCTGAATTAATCAAAGCAAAATTAAATTCCGGTTTTGAAACAAGCCTCATTACTCCTTTATTTTGTTTTTTTGCAGCCTGGCTATAAAGTTCTTTCATATACTTATTGAATCCATACATTGTCTGAGTTTCAAGAAGTTCCATAGCATGCTGAAGCTTTACTGCCTGAGCGCATGCGCTTGATGCAAGAAGAGTATTAAAATTTTTATTCCCCTGAGAAATCATAAACATTAATTTTTTCTGCAGCTTTATTAGCTCTGTTTTTGTAGGAGCACCAAAGAAGACTTTCCTGTTTCTCAGCTCATCTACATATGAATGGAAGAGTCTTAGGAGAGCTTCGCGTACTTCCTGGAATTTTTTGGGTAAGTCAAGAACAATTTTCTCAAACTTAAGTTCCTGAAGATAAGGAGCTACATCAGCACTGTCCCTGTTTCTTAATTCAACTTCTTCTATTGAAAGATTTTTGCAAATGTCCTTTATTTTTGATGCTTCACTTCCTGGAGAAGCTGTCAGACCAAGAATTCTTGGATGTTTTGCTGTATCCATGTATTTTCTTGCAAGATAGTTATATGAATAATTTTGAACACAGCGATGAGCCTCATCTTCTATTAAAAGACAAACATCATCTAAATTGTAAAGCCCATTGCTTACATCATTTGCAACACATTGGGGCGTTGAGAAAATTATATCTGCATAACCCCAGATTTTCTGCCTGTTTTCTGGAGAAACTTCTCCAGTGAATAGTTCAAGAGAACCAAAAAGTTCTGAAAGGTTGCTTTTGAAATATAAAAGATGTTGTTCTGCAAGAGGTTTTGTAGGAGCCAGAAAAACAACTTTTTCACCTGGAAATTTTTTTATCCTTTCAACAGTAAGCATTAGTGCAATAAGAGTTTTTCCCAAACCTGTAGGAAGAACAACAAGGCAGTTTTTCTGGACACATGTTTCAAATATTTTCTGCTGGTATTCTCTTGGTGTAACATTGGGCAAAAATTCCATTTTGAGTGAAAACTTTGAGCATTATTAAACATTATTCTTGTTAAATTAGACACAAAGAAAAAATAATTTTATTTATGTCAAGAAAAAGACGTAACCAACACCAATCAGGACAAGTGTTGCTAGGAAGCTCCACAATACAGTGTTTCCAAAGAAAATCTTGTTTCCATCAAGCTCTGATATAGGAAGCATATTAAAGAAAGCATAGAATATGCTTAATTTTGCAAATGTTGAAAATCCAATAAGATATCCTACAACAGCTGCCACAAGAGTTATGAAAATTCCTGCTGCAGCAATCAATCCAATATGATACTCTGTCATTTCAGAGAAAGAGTAAAGACCATGCCTTTTTGCAGCTCTCGAAACTTTTGGCTTCACATCAAAGACAGTAATAGCCATCCAGAAAATATTACCCAGGGTTACAACAGCAACCAATATTGGAATTATAATTCCCAAAGGGATGTTCATGTACGAAAACTCACCTTTTCTATATCCAGATTTTTCAAAATTCCATATTCTTGTTTCTGCTTCTGAATCAAGATAGTAAGCTGCAACTTTTTTTGCGGCAACATTTAACACAATTATAATAAAAACAGCGAGGAGAATCCCAAGAAGAGACTGAAATTTCAGAAAGTTTATTGTAACTGCAAGAACTACTGTGGCAAGAATGATTGTTCCGATTTCTCTCTTTCCTAACATAGTTATAACACGAAATATTTTTTTATAAAGTTTGTTATTTTACGCTTTTACTCATCTTTTTCTCGTTTTTTGATGGTTTTTCTAATATACAGTAAAACGTAGAAAAGTATTTAAATAACTCTTAATAATTTTTTATATGCGAGTCAGAAAAATAACAGAGGTTATAGGTCTTAGGGCCTTCACAGATTCTGGTGAATTCTTCGGAGAAGTTGAAGAAGCAAATCTAAAAGATAATAGAATAGATGGCTGGAGAATAAAAGTAGGTGGAAATGTTGTTTCTTTGGTTGGTGGAGCAAGAGGAGTCATAATCCCACACCAATTTGTAAAAGCAATAAGCGATGTTTTCATCATAAACAAGACAGCTATGCCTACTTCTGGTGGAATGGAATCTGCAACAGAAATTGAAGAAGTTCCTGAAGATTTGGTATAAAAATATTTAAATAGAGTTCTCCACTTTATAGTTTATAGGACTTAATTTGAAATGGCAGCGACAACAATATTACAAAGCTCAATCTTTACTGATTTTGCATTTCCTTTTCTTCTAGTATTTTTCATACTTTTTGGAATTCTTGAAAAACTAAAGGTTTTCGGAGATGACAAGCATATGCTTAATGCAATGATTTCCTTTGTTGTTGGCTTGATTTTTGTCGCAGCTGTTTTTCCAAAGGCGATTGTCGGCAATCTGATACTTTTCCTTACTGTTGCAATTGTTGTTGTTTTCATAGCGCTTTTGCTTTGGGGATTTATGGTAGGTGAAATACCTAAAATTCCTAAAGGTCTTCAAGCAGGTTTAGGAATTGTTGTAATAATTGCAGTTGTTATTGCCGTACTTTGGGCAATGGGAATTGCTACAAATACATTTGACTTCTTATTTAATTCAAGTTGGAGCTCAAGCTTCTGGACCAACTTTGCATTTATTGCTGTTGTAATAATTGGAATGGCTGTTGCAATTGGTGGAAGCAAAGGCGGAAGTCATTAAGAAATTCTAGTTTAAAGAGAGATTTTCAAAAATACTTTTCTATACTGTAACAGAGAAACATATTTAAAGAATATTTGATAAAATGTAATATGTTTGTGCATATTTTAAGTCTTCAGTTTGCAGGATTTTTTGGAGGCGATATCGGAAATCTTCTTGCTACATGGGAACAAGCAGGAGTTTTCAGTTATGTATTACCATTCTTGTTGATTTTCGCAGTTGTTTTTGGAATTCTTATGAAGATAAAAGTCTTTGGAGAAAACAGGGGGATAAATGCAGTCATTGCACTTGTCGTAGGACTTCTTTCACTCCAATTCCAATTAGTTCCTGTATTTTTCTCAGAAATCTTTCCTCAGCTTGGCGTAGGACTTTCTGTTCTGCTGGCTTTGATAATACTTACAGGATTGTTCTTTAGTTCAGAGGAAAATAAAGTTGTTAATTACCTTCTTTTGGCAGTTGCAGTAATTATCTTCCTGATTGTTATATACAATACAGCTACAAATCTTGGATTTTATTCAGGATACTGGTGGAGTGCGAATTGGCAATGGGTTATACTTGTTGCAGCAGTTATTGGTATTTTGGCAGCTGTTATAACTTCTGGAGCACCAAAAAAAGAAATGCCCCCAATTAAGCTTAATTGGGGCAAATAAAATTCTTAGAATTTTATAATTAAGATTTAAAATTATTTATCTTCTCGAAATTTTTTTTATTGTCTTCTTTGATTTTTGCACAAGAATATTTCCTTTATTATCTTCTTCTCTTTGTATTGGTTGTTGAACAGGTGCTGGTTGTTGCTGCCTGAACACCGGTCTTTTTTCCTCTGCCCTATCTGCTAAATTATTAACAACTTTTCCAAATGAATCCTGCATCATTCCCATTTCCTTTTTAATAGATTCAAGTCCATCGCCGTAACCTTCAACCTTGTCAAGAATTGATGACTGAAGGCTGTCAATTATGCTTTCTATTTTTTTCAGCCTTTCTGAAATGTAATCCACTTTTGACTGAGTAAGAACCTTGAACTCATTCATCTCATCAATTTTTTTCTGTATTGGCTTGTTTTTTTCAGAGAAAACCTGCTCTGCAACTTCCATCATTGTGTCTGTATCAGGAGCTGCCATTGGTGCATAACCATAACCCTGTTGCTGCGACTGGTCTTGCATTTCAGGATATTGCTGATATTGCTGTTGTGGATAAAAAGCATTTTGGGGTTCATACATGTCTTCTCCAGGAATTTCTTTTGTTATTTTTGCAGGCATTCCCATCATTGGCCTACCATATCCCATTCCAGGACTTGGAGGAGTGAGATCTGCATCAGTTATGTCTCCTTCTGTTGGAAGCCTGTCTGGTTCATCTTCGTTGCCAAGAATTGAATGTTCCATACCCTCTGTCGAGTCTCCTTGCTCATCAAGATTTGAAACAGCGCTTTTTATCTGTGCTCTGCTTAGGGCGTCTGTTATGTCTGCGGGAGCGAGGCCTTGTTCTGTAAGCTTTTGAATTATTTCTTGATCAGACACACCTTTATTTTTTAAATCAACAACCTGATCTAAAGCACCCATTTTTATTTTTTATTTTACCCCTTTTTATTTTGTTTTTCTTGTACTATCTCATTTAATCAATCTTTTAATTTTTTTAAATCTTTTTTTCTTACAAATTCCAAAGGCTGGAACATTTTTGCCTGTTTTGTAAGTAGTTCAAGGTCCTCTTTTCTTGCAAATTTTGAAAATTCAGCAGATGCGCTTTCAAGGAAGGCTATCAATCTTTCCATATTTCTTTTTATTTCCTCTAATTCTTTTTTTATTTCAAGAATGTCTGAAGATGTTTTTTCCTTTGTTTCAATAAGATTTTGGCCTATAAGAAGAATCCTTTCCCTAAGCATTTTCTGTTTTTCCTCCATGTCCCTGAATCTCATGCTTATGTCTGCCAAAAAAGAATCATTATTTTGCTGGATTTCTGCCATATTTAGAAGAGCACGAATTGGTTTAAATTTGTTGTGTTTATCGATATATTCGTGTGTAATATACAAAGAATTTTAAACATCTCAAGCTTTTTTTTGAAATGGCTGAACAAGAGGTGAAAATAGGTAGCTATGAAGTAAAAAGAGAAGGTGGAGAAGATATTCTTTACATAAATTATCTTGGCGCTCCATTTGTGCCAAACATTGCTGATTCGCCTGATGTTATGGCTAAAACAATTGATGCTCTTATAGAAAACCCAAATGCTTCAAGGGTTGTTTTTGTTCAGCAGAAAAATTATAATTACAATCTTGAGGAAACGTCAATGCTTCTTGAGATTGCACAACTTTACAATTATTTTTCAAAACAGGAAAGACTTCTTTCCAGAGAAAAAATAGGAGGAATTGAACAATTCTTCCCACAAAGATACAATGAAATTTTCACATTCATTATGCTTCTGAAACAGGACCCTCTTGCATCTTATTTTGAAATGAAAAAAATCCTGATAAACGCAAGGATTCTTTTGGAAAGTTTGGGAACAAGATACAAAATTGACCAAGCAGGATATATCAATCTTATTGAAAGAACTATTTCCTTGCTTGAGAATACTGTTTTAATTCAGAAAGCAATGCCCTGGCTTTCTGACTACAGGAAAGGAGATAGAGAAATTTATGGAAGAATTTTCAGTCCTGATGTAATACCAAATTTCACATTCACAAGACTTGTTTCAGATCTTCCGGAAGACGCAGAAATAATTGACCAGTATGAAATTTCCGGAGAAGAATATGATGTATCGCTTGTTACAATCCTCAAAAAAATAGATGAACCAAAGTTAATTTATCATGTGATACCCCCAGAAAATGCATTAAGCGAGGATCATTCTGACTTATTGAATACTGCAAGAAAGGTTCTTATTGAACACCAACCAAAGGCAGAAGAATTTACAGACACTGAAAGAACAAGACAGGTTTTTTTCAATATTTCAAAAGATTTGTTGCAGGATTTAAGCCAAAGCAAAAGAATAAATGTAAATTACTCTGATTTGAACAAACTTGCGACAATTCTTGTAAGACACACAATTGGATTTGGACTTATTGAAGTCCTTCTTCAGGATAAAAAATTGCAAGATATTTCTCTTAATGCTCCTATTTCAATGATTCCTATTTTTGTAAGACACCAAGATTATGATGAATGCATCTCTAATATTTTGCCAAGTCAGGAAGATACTGACTCATGGGCTGCAAAATTCAGATTGATTTCTGGAAGACCTTTAGATGAAGCAAATCCAATTCTTGATACGCAGCTTGAAATAGGAAAAATAAGAGCAAGAATAGCGATAATACAGAGACCATTGAGCCCTGATGGACTTGCTTATGCTATCAGAAGGCACAGAGAAGAGCCATGGACACTTCCTTTGTTTGTGCAGAACAAGATGATGAATTCTTTCACAGCAGGTCTTATGAGTTTTTTGATTGATGGCTCAAGAACAATGCTTATTGCAGGAACAAGGAGCTCTGGAAAAACAAGTATTTTGGGAAGCTTGATGCTTGAAATAATTCCAAAATACAGAATTATTGTAATTGAGGATTCTTTGGAACTTCCTGTTGAATCTCTAAGAGAATTAAAATATGATATTTTAAGAATGAAAGTAAGAAGCGCACTGCTGAAAACAACAACAGAAGTTTCTGCAGACGATGGAATAAGAACAAGTCTTAGGTTGGGAGACAGCTGTTTGATAATTGGTGAAGTCAGAAGTTTGGAAGCTCAGGCACTTTACGAAGCAATGAGAGTAGGTGCTTTGGCAAATGTTGTTGCAGGAACGATTCATGGAGCAAGCCCTTATGCTGTTTTTGATAGGGTTGTTAATGACCTTGATGTGCCAACAACAAGTTTCAAGGCAACAGATATCATAGCTGTTGCAAATCCGATAAAAACTCCAGATGGATTGCACCAGTTCAAAAGGCTTGTGCAACTTTCTGAAGTAAGAAAAGAATGGGACAAAGATCCTCTTGAAGAAAAGGGTTTTGTTGATTTGCTGAGATACAATGTAGAGAAAGATGAGCTGGAGCCAACAGAGGATTTGATAAACGGCGACAGCGAAATTGTGAAAGATATTGCCTCAAATGTCAGGGGCTGGGCAGGAAACTGGGATGCTGTTTATGACAATATTCTTTTAAGAGCAAAAGTTAAGCAGGAAGTAGTCGATGTTGCAGAAAAAACAAAGAATTACAAAATTTTGGAAGCTGGCTTTAACACAGAAGCAAATCATGCATTTCATAGAATTTCAGATAATATCGTACAAGAAATAGGACTGCCTTTAGGTGAAAGAGTTTTTCCAGAATGGCAGAAATGGCTCAATCAGAAAATCAAAGGAAAGAGCATATAAAACTTGTTTTTACTTCTAAAGATTTATTAATTGTTTTTGACTGTAATTACCATCTATAAAAAGTGGTGAAAAATGGTTCCTGCAAAAGATATTGATGAAATTATTGAAAAATATAAAGGTAAAATAGAAACGCAGCTGGATACTTATGAGGAAAAAGATGTTGACTACACGCAGGAATATGTAAAATTCAAGAACGAGATGTCTCCAGAGATTTCAAGATACGAACGTTGGGCAAAAAGTCTTGGAAATGTGATTAAGCTTAAGATTTCTGACAAAGATGCTGCAGTTGTTAAAAAAAATCTCGATATTGCTCATCTTGACTTAGAGCCATGGCAGCCTGTTACTCTTAGTGTTATGGCTTTTATGAGCGTTCTTCTTCTTGGTGTTTTGATTTCTGTTGCATGGCTTCTTATTTCAGGAGGTTTTCCATTCCTTTTCTTTTTGCTTGTCTTGATGTTTTGTTTCTTTGTATTTTATTTTGTAAATGGTTATCCTGCAAGACTTGCAAATTCATGGAGGTTGAAAGCAAGCAGCCAAATGGTTCCTGCAATACTTTATATAGTTGTTTACATGAGGCATACATCAAATCTTGAAAGAGCTGTTGCATTTGCTTCAGAGCATCTTGAATATCCTCTTGCCCTTGATTTCAAAAAAGTTTTTTATGATGTGCAAATAGGAAAATTCCCAACAATAAAAGATAGCCTTGACAATTATCTTGAAACATGGAGAGACTATTCAATTGAGTTCATAGAATCGTTCCATCTTATTGAAAACAGTCTTTTTGAGCCAGATGATGCAAGAAGAATACAAACGCTAGAGAAAGCATTGACTGTTGTTCTTGATGGTGTTTATGAAAAAATGCTTAGATTCACCTATGAAGTGAAAAACCCATTGACAAACGTTTACATGCTTGGAGTTGTTCTTCCAACACTTGGACTTGCTCTTCTTCCATTGGCTTCTGCAATGCTTGGAGGATTGTTAACATGGGTTCATGTTTTTATCTTATTTGATTTAATAATCCCATTCTTGGTTTTTTATCTGACAGACAAAGTTTTATTCTTAAGGCCTGGCGGAAATGGAGAATCAAACCTTCTTGAAAAAAATCCATTATATCCTAAGTATAATAGCAAAAAACCTTATATCAAAGCATTTCTGATTACCTTTCCTCTCTTGCTGATTGGTTTGCTGCCATTTATTTTCCAGTTTACCCCGATCCCCGGAGCACTTGGCATTCCAAATGATTTCACTTTTTCACAATTAGGATTAGGTTTGATTGGCGGCGATGCAAAATTCTTTGATTTCAGGACAAATGATGCGGGCGGGCTTGTAGGACCATTTGGAATTGGGGCATTGTTATTAAGCATGCTAATTCCATTGAGCATTGCATTATTTTTCTCAATGGCATACAAAGAAAAAACAAAAGAGCTAATAATTGAAAGGAAGAAAACAAACCAACTTGAAGATGAATTTAATAATTCTTTATTCCAACTTGGAAACACAATTGGAAATGGAACACCTCCTGAAATAGCATTCGGAAAAGTTGCAGAAGCTTCAAAAGGTCTGATGACAGAGGATTTCTTCAACAGAGTTAATTATAATATAAGGCAAATGGGTATGAGCATTGAAAGAGCATTATTTGATTCAAAAAGAGGAGCTGTAATTTACTATCCTTCTGATTTAATTTCAACGAGTATGAAAATACTTGTTGAGGCTTCCAAAAAAGGATTGCAGATTGCAGCATTAAGCTTGATGAGCATCTCTGAATATGTTAAAAACATGAACAAAGTCACTGCAAGGCTTAAAGATTTGCTTGCAGAAGTTATTTCTGACATGAAATCAAACATGTCTTTCCTTGCTCCTTTGCTTTCAGGTGTTGTTGTTGGCTTAGCTGCAATGATAACATCTATTTTAGTCAAACTAGATATAATAAAATCAATTGGAGGAAGCGCTGCGCAAAGTTTGGGAAGTTTAGGAAATATAGTCAGTATATTCCAAGTGTCTAACATGATTCCTCCATACTTTTTGCAGGTAATAATTGGAATTTATCTTATTGAAATTGTATTTATCTTAACTCGTGCCCTTGTTGTTATAGATTCAGGAGAAGACAAGCTTGAGAGGACAAGCAAGACAGGAAAAAATCTCACGAGCGCGATTCTTCTTTACACAATAACTGCATTCTTGTCAGTGATTGCCCTATTTATTCTTGTATCAATAGTTGTCGGTAACTTGGGTGCTGCATAAGAAAAAACATTTATTAACTATTGTTATTTTTATTGGATATGCATGAAAAAAGAGGCCGAAATAAGAAAAAAGGCATTGTTTCTGATTATTTGCCTTGGCTGCTGATAGCTATTGCAATTCTTGTTATATTAATGATTGCAATTTTTGTACTGAAGAATCAGGGAACTTCACTCATAGACAAAATAAAAGGGATCTTTGGATAAAATGCTGACAGAAGAGCAACTGATAAAAATTATTCTTGGGATTCTTGTTTTTGTAGCAGTTGTTGTTGGGGTTTATCTTATTTTTAAGAATAACATTTTGGATTTTTTCAATAACCTGGGAGGAAATGCAACAAATACTGGAGGATTAATTATTTCATTGATAAAATAAAATGAGCAAAAAAGGATTTCTTCTTGCAGAGGAGACATTAAAGATAATAATTGCCATTATTGCAATTGGATTTCTGGTTTATTTTCTTGTTTCACTTTACTTGTCTGCTAAAACATCTGCTGAATCAGAACAGGCTAAAGCAACTTTGCCATTTATCATAAATGCGATAAACCAATCAAGCTCAAGTGTGGATATTTACAATCCAAAAGGGTGGATTATTGGAATATGGCCGCATGCAGTAACCTCTGGCTTTGGGCCATTTCAATCAACTCAAATCGAAAATCCTAAAACATGTAACAATATAGGACTGCAAACATGCATATGTATTTGCAGTTCAGACAGCGCAGACAGTTGCAATAGCAATGGGGTTTGTGCAGACAATATGGGCTTTTCAATACAAGGAACATCTATAACAATAAATAACCCCCCAACGACTCTTATTATTGACAAAACAACTAAAACAATAAGCAAAAAATAAAAAATGGATTTAGATGAGATAATGAAGTATGTAATATGGATAATTTTTTTTGCAGTTGTACTTGTTGGATTGTATTTATTGCTTAAAAGACTAGGAATCATGTAAATAATAAAATGAAAAAAATTGAACTTAAAAACAAAAAAGGTGAACTAACAACACAGGAAATTGTTATACTTATAGTATTAATTATTAGTTTTGTTATAATCCTCTTTTTATTACTTAGATTGAATTTAGGAGGAACAACAAATGAAGAAATCTGCCATAATTCTGTTGTTTTGAATGGCCAATCAAGTCTTGCTTCAGGACCATTAAATTGCAAAACAGACTATCTTTGCATTTCAGGAGGTAGTAGCAACTGTATTAATTTTTTTTCATCAAACAAAATAAGCGTTGTGCAAAACAATAAAACACAAGTAATGAAAGTACTTGCTGATAAAATGTCTACATGCTGGTCTGAATTCGGAGAAGGACAGATTGATTACGCAAGTGGAAGTGTATTTGGAAATAAACTATGCGCTCTTTGTTCAATTGTCAATTTTGATTCAAGCCTTAAGAATTCCCAAATTTCTTATAAAGATTTTTATACCTATTTACAAACAACAAAGAAAACAGATACCCAGACATATTTGCAGTATCTTTATTCCACAAATAATCTGGATGATTTCAACAGTTTTTATTTAACAAATTATTTATCAAATAGCATAGACACAAGCAAGGAATATTTCATACTAACTGGGATATCAAAAAAATCTGTTTGGGGCTTGTTTGGAAAGGCAAACCAGATTCCTGTTACAATAATGGAAAAGACTCCTGAAAATTATAATACAATAGGCTGTGACCAATTTATAACGAAAGCTTAAAATGATAAAAGCGAGAAAAGGCAATATACTTACTGAAAATGTGATTTTTATTGTACTTAATCTTGTTTTTATCGCAATTCTCCTTGTTTTTATCTTTTTGAAAGCAGGAAGCGCTGCTGTTCTTGAGGAAAAATATGCAAAACAAATAGCTTTAGCAATTGATTCTGCTGAACCGGGAATGGTAATACACCTTAATATGCAGGATGCACTTAGCACTGCGAAAAGCAATGGCATCCAACCTGTAGCAGCAGTAAGAATAATTGGAAACGTTGTTACAGTTAAACTTAGGGATAATGGGGGTTATAGCTATTCTTTCTTCAATAATCTTAATTTTGATAATGGAATATCAAAATATCATCCTGATGAAACTAGCACAGGATTTGTCTTTATAATTGGAGGATAAAATGAAAAACAAAAAAGGAGCTGACAAAGTAATTTCAGTATACTGGTTTTTCATACTTTTTTTAGTGGCAGCTGCTATTGTTTACATGGTTTCCTCTTTTTACGGAAAACCATATGACGTAAGGAGCATTGAAGCAGGCTTGCTTGCAGACAAGGCATCTGATTGCGTTTCTTATGCAGGATATTTGAGAGATGGAGTTTTAACCCCTGATTTTCAACAGAACATACTTACAAAATGCAATTTAAATTTTAATACAGAAGATATTTATGACTGGAAACAGCAAGGGCAATATTTTTTAGATATAAGCTTTTACAAGTTCACTACTTATCCAACTAATCCAAATTTATTGTTTGAAGCTTCTGCAGGAAATTCAAATTTAAAAGATTTTTGCGGCATTAGTGGTGATACTAATCCTTTTTGTCTTCAAAGAGAATTTTATACTATAGACAAAACAGGGAATCAATATGCAATAAAAATAACAGCTGTTGTAAGGAAGACTGAAAAAAATGTACAATAATCTTAGAAAAAACAAAAAAGCGCAGGTAGGAGATACAATGACATGGGTGGTTGCAACAATAATAATTATAATTATATTAGGAATTTCAATTTTCATTGCTTCAAATTATTTAGGGAATATAAAGAAGATAACAACGCCTTCTGGCCAGACATATGATATCCCCATTGCAAAATCATTTTATTCCTATCTTTTGACAAAAAATGATGCAGGCCAGTCAGTTTATTCTCAACTGCAAGCAGATAAAAATCTTAATGATTTTAACGGAAATTTGTCCCTTGATTTGTTTAATGGACAAAGAAAGATTAAAACTTATCAAGGAGCTGGTATTGAAGGCACATTGCTCTCTGTCAATACAGTTTGGGTTGGCGTAATGAATTATACTACACAAAGCTCTTATGGGATAGTAAACAAATATTTTGGAAGTCAGGGAGTTAAATCCCCCACAGCGACAGATTTGATATCTGAATCATTTTGGCTTGATGCAAATCAGAACCAATCTATAAATTTAATCGTTACAAATAATCCGCCAACAAAATGATGAAACTAATGAAAAATAAAAAAGGAGACATACCTGTCACAATTCTTGTACTTGGAATAGTATTGATTTGCATACTTACTATTGCTAGTTTTTATGTTTCTGCACTAATCATGAAGAGCAATTTTGATATAGGGGCAATTAAACAAGTAAAACTTATGAGAGAAAAAATAGATGTTTATCAAAATCTTGGAATTCCCGAACCACAGGCTGAGATTATCATGGGAGTAAAAACTTTAGCACAGGGAAATGCCCAGATAAAATACCTATCTGTTGATTATGGATATATTGCAGTAAATTACACAGTTTCTTCAGTTAACTCCCCTTCGCCGGTTCCTTGATAAAAACATTTTTAAACAAAATAAACCTGAATTAAATATGGAAAGCAAAAGAGGTCAGGAGCTAAGCACAAACGCAATTATTATGATTGTTATTGGAATAATTGTTCTTGTTGTTCTTGTTCTTGGATTTACAATAGGCTGGGATAAACTTCTTCCATTCTTTTCAACAAACAATGTTCAGAATTTGCAGACAACATGCAATTCAGCATGCGCACAAGGGGACCAGTACAATTTCTGCGCTCTCCCAAGAACTGTTAATGATGGTGTAAATCCTAAGTTTACAGATAGCTGTTTCAATTTATCTACAAAAGCACAATACACTAGCAGAAACTATGGTATAACGCCGTGCTCATCAATAACTTGCAGCTCTTAATTATTATCTGAAATATTTTTAAAGAAACTTCTTCTTAATGTTTTATGGACTATGGATTTTCTGAAAGAAGGAATAAAAGAAAGGTAAAAAAGAAGGAAAACAAGAAATACCCTTATAAGAAAGGCGGCGGGTATAGGGTAAGGGAAACTGAGGTAAAGAGGTAGATTATGTTTGAAATTATATTTTTGTTTGTTCTCGGGCTTGCTTGGATTATCTTTGCGACTGTCCAGGATGTGAGGACAAAGGAAATAGCGAACTGGCTTAACTTTTCGCTAATTATTTTTGCTCTTGGCTTCAGATTTTTTTATTCACTCTTTTTTGCAGGCAATTTCAGCTTTTTTTATCAAGGTCTTATAGGATTTGTAATTTTTATTATTCTTGGGAATCTTCTTTATTATGGAAGAATGTTTGCAGGTGGTGATGCAAAACTTCTCATTGCTCTTGGTCCAGTAATTCCATTTTCAGATGCTTTCTCTGTAAATCTTGGAAGTCTTATGGTGTTTTTACTTGTTTTCCTTTTCACAGGAGCTATTTACAGCATAATTGTAAGCATTAGCCTAGGAATAAGAAACAGGAAGAAATTTGGAAAAGAATTCAGAAAACAGTTTAAGATGGGAAAAAGAATAATTATTTCATTCCTAATATTCAGCATAATACTTATTGTTTTGAGTTATTTAGATGGATTGTTTTTGTATTTGGGAATACTAACGTTTATTCTGCCTTATCTTTATATTTATGCAAAAAGTGTTGATGAAATTTCAATGGTAAGGGATGTTCCTGTTTTTTCTTTAAGAGAAGGAGATTGGCTTTATCATGACATTCATGTTGGAAAGAAGACAATAAAAGCAAATTGGGATGGATTGAGCAGGGGAGATATAACTTTGCTAAGAAAAAAACGCGAAAAAGGGAAAGTAAAAATAAGAGAAGGCGTTTTTTTCACGCCCGTCTTTTTGATTAGCTATGTTGTTTTCTTCTATTTGTGGAACAAAGGATTAGGGTATTCTTTTTGGTAGCCAGAGCTTTTCCATTTCTTTAACAATTTTTTTGTGCAGCTTTTCTTTTTCTGGCTTTTTCTCTGCATTTTTTTCTTTCTTATCTGAAAATGTTTTTTTCGTAAGTATTTTTTGAATTTCCTCAAGCTCTTCTTTTTCTGCTGGTTTTCTTTCAGTTGGTTTTTTCTCGTTATATAAAGGGATTACATTTATGATTTCATGACCAAGAATATTTGAATAAGAAATATCAACGCTTTCAGGTTTTAATCTTATTTTTATCAAATCAGAAATCTTTTTTGCTAAGCCCATTACCTGAGGAGAAAGCTCGCCTTCAGATGTAACATGTTCTTTTGGGATAATTATTACATGGCCTTTTGAAAAAGGATTTATTTCCAATACAGCAATTGCCTTTGAATTCTGTGCTATTTTATAAGATTCTATGTTCCCTGCAATAATTGAGCAGAAAACACATTGGTCAGAAGAAGAGATATTTTTTCCAGAACCTGGCTTCAAAAGATTATTTTTTATAAGAAATGCTTCGAGTTGCTCTGAATCCATGCCGTTTATCTGGTTTATTGCGAATTCCTTCTTGTCTTCTGGAAAAGAATGATCTATTTGTTCAATCAGTTTTCGTTTTATTGATTCTGTCTGTTCTTCTGTGAGCATTTTTACCTCTTTTATGTTAGTTATGCTGTTTTTCTAAATTTATCCTATTGCCCTTCTTATATCAATAACCTGAACAGAACTTACACTAGGAATTTTTCTTAACTCTTCTTCCAAATCTTCAAGCTCTTTTTCTTCAGGCCATCCAAACATTATTACCAATGCCTTCAATCCAAATGCTATTGGCTGAATTTCAAAATTAGGATTTTGTACATTCTGTTCTTTGAGAATTTTATTCACATTATCCTTTATATCATCTATACTTGTGTCAGGAGACTCAGGCATTATTTTTATTTTTACAGCTATAACACTCATGATTTACCCTAATGGAATTTGTTTATAAATGTAATTGTAATCCATTTTTAACTAACATAAAAACATCATAATACTTAAAAACCTTGGCTATTTTTCGTTGATATGTCACAAGGCAATGGAAATTATGAAAGAATTCTTGGAAAAATTTCAAAAGCATCTGGCTTGGAGAAAACAGAAATTGAACGAAGAATTGAAGCAAAAAAAGCAAAACTTTCTGGCTTGATAAGTATGGAAGGCGCTGCACAGGTTGTTGCAGCAGAACTTGGAATTTCTTTTGAAAATGAAAAACTGAAAATTGATGAGCTTCTTCCAGGAATGAGGAAAGTTAATACAATTGGAAAAGTAATGAACATTTCTCCTGTAAGGACATTCACAACAAAGAAAGGCGAAGCAAGCAAAGTTGTTAATTTTTGGATTGCAGATGAAACTTCAAACATAAAAGTTGTTCTCTGGGACACAAATCTTATTTCTCTTATTGAATCTGGAAAAATAGGAGTTGATACTGTTGTCGAAATTGCAAATGGCTCAATGAGGGACAGTGAAATACATCTCGGGAGTTTTTCACAGCTAAAACCAAGCACAGAAGTTATTGAAAATGCAAAGACAGAGAAAGTTGTAAGACATAAAAATATAGCTGATTTGAAAACAGGGGAAAACACAGGCTTGCGTGCATTTGTCTTGCAAGTTTTTGAGCCAAGATTTTTTAATGTCTGCCCCGAATGCAGCAAAAAAGTAACGCAGGAAGGAGAAGTTTTCATATGTGAGAAACACGGAAAAATAATGCCTGAGAAAAGAGCTGTTTCGAGCATTGTCATAGATGATGGTACTGATTCTGTAAGAGCTGTTCTTTTTAATGAAGCATTGTCAAAGCTTGGTTTTTCACAGGTTGATGATGCTGACAAGTTTTCAGTAGAGAAAGAAGGAATTATTGGCAAAGAGCTTGTTTTTACAGGAAATGTGAGAAATAATGCTTTTTTTAACAACCACGAGATTATTGTTGATGACATAAAGGAAGTCAATCCTGATGAGATTATAGCAGAGCTTGAGAAGAATTAAGGAATCAAAGTATTTTACTGGCTATTGCAAGATATATCTAATATTGAAATAATCTTTATAAAGAAGTTACTTCTTGATTTTTTATGGCTCCAAAATTAGATGAGGCAAGTCAGATTAAAGAAGCTGTTTCTGAGGAAAGTAAAGAGGCTAAACTTACAGACCTTCCAGGAGTAGGGCCTGCTGTTGCTGCAAAGCTTGAATCTGCGGGCATTTATGACCTTATGTCAATAGCTGTAATGACTCCAACAGACCTTTCAGAAATCTCTGGCGTAAGTCCTGCTGTTGCTAGGAAGATTATACAGGCTGCAAGAAAAATGCTTGACCTTGGATTTGTTGAAGGCACAGAATATGCAAAAAAAAGGGAAAATATAAGCCATATTAGCACAGGAAGCAAAAGTTTTGACGAATTGCTTGGAGGAAGAGGCGTTGAATCAAGGTCAATAACAGAAGCATTTGGAGCATTTGGCTCTGGAAAGACACAGGTTGGCTTGACTCTTAGCGTGAATGTGCAGCTGCCTATTGAAAGCGGTGGTGCAAATGGAAAATGTGTTTTCATAGACACAGAAGGAACATTCAGGCCCGCAAGAATAAAACAAATTGCAGAAAAAAGAGGCTTGAATCCTGAGCAAGTACTGAAAAATATTTTTGTTGCTCGTGCATTTAATTCAGACCACCAGATTCTTTTGTTGGACAAAATTTCTGAAATGATAAAAGCAGGAGAACCAATAAAGATGCTTATTATTGATTCCTTAACAGCACATTTTCGTGCTGAGTTTACAGGACGTGGACAGTTAGCAGATAGACAGCAGAAACTGAACAGATATATTCATAATTTAATGAAACTTGCAGAGACTTATAATCTTGCAGTTTATGTAACAAACCAGGTTATGGCAAACCCTGCACAAATGTTTGGAGACCCAACAACAGCTATTGGGGGGCATATTGTCGGGCATGCTTCAACTTACAGAATTTATTTGAGGAGAGGAAAAAAAGATTCCCGAGTTGCAAAATTAATTGACTCACCAAATCTTCCTGATAATGAATGCATTTTCTTTGTAAGTGATGCAGGCGTTGTTGATGGAAAAACAGAAGAATAAATGCCCCCACGAGGATTCGAACCCCGATTACAACCTCCGCAAGGTCGTGTTCTATCCGTTGAACTATAGGGGCTAGTTATGTTAGAATAGAAATATTTATAATCTTTTTTAAATTATGAATAAGATGAAAAGAGGGATAGTTATTGCCCTTGTTTTGTCATTTATCTTAATATCTTCCGTCGCTTTTTCTTCTGCTTATATTTTTCCAGATGCATGGAAGCAAATAAATGGGCATGTAATTATTGCTCCTACAGCTCCAACTACTGCTCCTACAGCTCCAACAACTACTAAAGGAACTACAGCTCCAACTACTGCTCCTACAGCTCCAACAAATTCAGGCAGAGAATCAAAAACTAAAACCATTCCGTTAG